>WNGA01001924.1_pt1 | contig 50501 bp, 48 predicted proteins | sample 5400061 | NCBI WGS metagenome assembly WNGA01 (sample SAMN13153366, study PRJNA577476) | soil metagenome | isolation source: 100 cm soil or saprolite under grassland replicate 2 | place: USA:California | collected 2016-06-15
CTCGGCGGGTACGCGTGCACCATCAACCACACCGCGTCAGCTGTGTTGGTCGGTCGACTGAACGACGAGATCGCCAGATCGGGAGCGGCCGATGTGCGCAGCGGTTGGCCTGCCATCTGCACCGCCTCGATCACGTACAGCAACAGCGCACCCAGGAGCGGCAACACCAGCACCAGCAAAACACCAGTCGTTCGATCGAGCCGCTGCCGCCTGGTCGGTCGAATGACCTCGGGCGGCGCATAGCGATAGCTCGGCCGTACCACGTGCGCCTGGTGGGCGTGAGCGACCGCCACGCGCGCGACCGGGTGGCGGAGTGCGCGCACGCGATCGTAGATGGCGCGAGTCTCGCGATCCAGCAGCACGGACTTGGCTGCGTTGACGCGCGCCATCCGCGCCGCGGCCAGCGCCGAACCCGCGTGCAGGTCGGGGTGATAGGTCTTGGCTAGGCGGCGGTACGCGGCCTGGATCTCGCCGGAGCTGGCGCTCGGTTTGAGGCCCAGGAGCTGGTAGTAGTCCGTGGCCGGATCGAAGGGCACGCGCGGCATAGGGGCCTGGCGGCGACGAGCGCCGCCAAAGCTAGTCTAAGCCACGCATACTCATCTGCAATACCGCCGCGGCGATGGGCCTTCTCCGCGACCAGCGTGACTGACCCTAGAACTGCCGACCGTGAGCCTCTAATTCGACAAGGCAGTGGTTGTCTCACCGGTAGTGGACTCCAGCAACCGTGCCGGGGTGATTCCTGTGGCAGTTAGGATCTCGTTCTCGTCGAGCGACTCCCGCTCGAGAAGAGCGCCCGCCAGGGCGTCGAGTTCCGCGCGGTGCCGAATCACCAGTTCGAGAGCGCTGGCGTAGCACTCGTCGAGGATGCGCTGCACCTCGTCGTCGATGCGCTGCGCGGTCGCCTCGCTGAACGGTTTGGCGCCGCCCATGAAGGAGTCGGCGTAGCCGAGGAAGCCACCGTCGCGCGGAGCAAGCGCAAGCGCGCCGAACTGGTCACTCATTCCCCAGCGTGTCACCATCTGGCGCGCGAAGTCGGTCGCCACAAGCATGTCGTTGGCAGCGCCAGTTGTGCGTAGTCCGAACACCACCTCCTCCGCTGCCCGGCCACCCAGCGCACCAGTGATACGTGCCCGCACGTACGGCTCGTCGTACATCTGTCGGTCGTCCTGCGGCGTCTGGTAGGTCAGACCGAGCGCCCGACCGCGCGGCATGATGGTGACCCGTGTGACCGGATCGGCATGCGCCAGCAGCAAACCGACAACGGTGTGCCCACCTTCGTGGTAGGCGACCCGCCGACGATCGACCGGGGAGATGAACACATGGCGAGCCGGGCCCATCAGCACCTTCTCCAACGCATCCATGAAATCGTTGTGCGTCACCGCCTCCGCGCTGCGGCGGGCGGCGAAGAGCACCGCTTCATTGACGAGGTTGTGCAGGTCGGCCCCGACCAAGCCGGGCGTCGCGGACGAAAGCGCCCGCACGTCCACATCTGGGGACAACGGGACGTGCTGCATGTGGACCTGGAGGATAGCCTCCCGCCCCGACCGGTCCGGCGCTTGGACGGTGACCTGCCGATCGAACCGACCAGGGCGTAGTAGCGCGGGGTCCAGCACGTCCGGTCGGTTAGTCGCGGCCAGCACGATCACGCCCTCACCGGCCGAGAACCCATCCATCTCGGTCAGGATCTGGTTGAGCGTCTGCTCCTGTTCGGAGCGACCGCTGTTCGACGGCCCGGCGCCCCGTGAACGTCCGACAGCATCGAGCTCGTCAATGAAAATGATGGCCGGCGCGGTTTTGCGAGCCTGCTTGAACAGATCGCGTACGCGCGAGGCGCCCACGCCGACGATCATTTCCACGAACTCGCTGGCGCTGACGCTGAAGAACGGCGCGTTCGCCTCACCGGCAACTGCGCGGGCGAGGAGGGTCTTGCCCGTGCCAGGTGGACCCACCAGGAGGACCCCTTTAGGAACGGTGCCGCCGAGTGATGTATAGCGTTCGGGCTGGCGGAGGAAATCGACGACCTCCATCAGCTCCGCGCGCGCATCCTCAACCCCGGCGACATCGTCGAAGGTGATGCGCTGCGCGTGGTCGCGATCGAATCGCCGCGCGCTCATGCGGCCCATCCTGAGCCCTCCACCCATGCGACTCGCGACCCACGCGAACACCGCCACCAGCAACAGCGTCGGACCGAAGCTGATCAGCAGGTTCATCCACCAGCTGCGCGCCTCGACTACCGGACGCGCATTGATAATGACGCCCTGGCTTTCGAGCAGTCTCTCGAGCGTGGCGCCCGCAAATTCTGGCCGCACAGTGGCGAAACGCATCACCTCGCGACTACCAGCGCCAGCCTGGGCGGAATCGCTCGCCGGGTGTTTGAACGTGCCCTGGATGAGGTCGCCGCGGCTGGTGATGTCCAGGACATTCCCGAGCTCGGCCTGTTGCTTGAAAAACGTGAATGAGACGTCGGTCGGGTCTTGCGGGTCGGGCACTGACGAGACGACCAGGTAATTCGCCAGCAAAATGACCGCGGCGGCGATCAGAAGTGGACGTCGGCCGCGCAGGTGCGCCAGGCGGCTCGACAGCCCGGTCGGGTGCTGGCTTTGTGGACTTGGGGGCATTTCGCTAAGGAGAACGCAAAGCGAGGCCGTCAGGGCCCGGGCGCCACCGCGTGAAGTAGGCTGATGAAAAAATCCTTCGACAAACTCAGGACGAGCGGTCCCCGCTCATGGTGAGCCCGTCGAATCCAGAGCGGGGACCGCTTTTTCATCAGCCTGCTAAGCGGCGGGCGCGACATCATAGAAAGCTGACCGATCGCGACTCGACCGCGCGCTGGCACAGCGGTGGCGCGTCGCTCGGCGATGAACCAGCCGAGCGCGCCCAGACCGATCGAGGACACGATCCCGAACACCGCCAGCTCCATCCCGCCAGGCGTGGCTTCATGGCCGGCAAGCCACAGCGCCGCGAGCAGCGCCAGCCACGGATAGTGGAGTACGTACAGCGAATAGGAAATCTCCCCGAGCGGGCGAAACACCAGGCAGACTCGCTCGACAACAGCGGACACGCGGTTCCGTTGGGCGAGGAGTAGCGCGGCCAGCGCCAGGGCCATCAGCGCTCCCCACGTCAGGTCACCGAAACGCTCGTGCTGCTCCCCAATTGGCGATAGCCACGCGAGCGCAACGAAACCCCCCACGCTGGCGAGTCCCACCCACTGGAGCGCCACCGATCGCCGATGAGCGACGTACGCCTCCGCAATCACAGCGCCAGCCGCCCAGATGACCCAAGCTGTCAGCACCGGCAGCGCCCACCAACTCACCATGCGGCCCGCGAGCGAAGCGATTGAGGACACGCTCACGATGGCAACCAGGGTGCGTGTGGAGCCGAAGCGACCGAAGCCGGCCAGCACCAACGGGTAGAGCAGATAGAACCAGAACTCGAACGCCAGCGACCACAGGGGACTATTGGAGCCGAACTCGGCGACAACCAGTCGTGCCTGAAAAATCAAGTTGCCGACCAGTGTCAGCAGCGTGTGCGAGGCGCCAACGCTGACTGGCCCGGACCAGTATGCCGAAGCGCCGCTATAGAAGCTCGGGGTCACCGCCATTCCGATCCAGTCGAACAAGGCGGTGACCGCCAGCGCGAGGAGCAACGGCGGGTACAGGCGCCGAGCGCGACGCCAGCCAAAAGCCCGCGGATCCAGACTGTGTGCACCGCTCAGCGCCTGGCGGTAGTGAATGCAGAAACCGCTGATCAGGAAGAACAGCAGCACCGCTTGATGGCCGAAGCTGAAGATATTCCGCAGCAGCAGGGCGGGCGCTGGGTCATCGGCAAGCGAGCCGCCCCACAGCAGACCGCATGCGTGATGCATCAGGACGTACAGCGCGGCAAGACCACGCAGGCCGTCGAGGACGCGCAGGTTCATCTACGCAGCCAACGCGTGCGCGGAACGAACGACCATGCTCGATCGCCCGGAGCTGCCGCCGGGCAGGATGGTCCAACCGGTGACGGCGCCGGCGACGGCGACCAGTCCGCAGGCGACCAGGATCAGCGGCTCGGGGCCCGCACCAGATGGGAAGCTGAGCCAGACCCAGCCGCTGGCAATGCCCAGCAGGGGCGCCCAGAGGCGCGTCCAGCGCTCATCGCCCAGCAGACCTAGCCCAATAAACAGCGCCAGGAACCCGATTCCATACGGCAGCGCGGACCCAAGCTCGTAGCCGCCGACTGGCGCAAGTTGCACCAGCCCAGTCAGCGCTCGAGCATCAGGCAGTGGCAGAGACTGGAGCCCGCTCGAGTCGGTGATGGCCGCGCGCAAGCCAGGCGGCAGCGCGCCGAGCAGCCAGGTCGTGCCCAGCAGGAACGCAGCCAGGGCGCCGATGGCGCGACTCACGTCGATCGCGGCCCACAGCGTGCGGTGCACCAGGCCTGACCGTCGCACGAAGCTCGTCGCTGGCTCGGCCCTGCCGGGCGGCAGGGTTACCGGCACCGGGTTCGTCCGCAACGCCTCGCGTCGCTGCGCTGTGAGCACGAGGTTTGAAGCGATCAGCGCATTGTCAGGCTCGAGTCCGTTGGCGCGCTCGAGACATGCGATGACCTCATCGAGACTATCAGCGGTTTTGGCCCGCCAGAACCAGCCACGCGCGGCCCGCGAATCGAGCTCCGTGGCGCGCTTGAACAGCGCGCGCGCCTCGACCTCATGACCTGCTTCGAGCGCAGCGATCCCACGCTCCAGGCAGTCCCGCCCGCGCACCACGCTAGTCTCCATGCGCGCGGCTGTCTCCACCCGCGGTGCCAAATCGATAATCGGCGCAACCTCGACCGCGGCCGCAGCTTCAACGAGTGGTGCGACCTCGGCGTTCGCCGCTGGAGCGACCAGCGTCTGAAGGTGCACTGGGGTCGCTTCAAAGTGCGGCCTCGCCGCCGCCAGCCGCTGCACCAGCTTCGCACTGCGCCGGCGCGACCGCGTCTGGCTGAAGACGAACTGCACGCGCTGCACAACGAGTTTCAGTCGCGGCATGATGAGGCGAACGGCAATTCGACTGCCCTGCAGCACACCCATCAGCACGTGCGCCGCGATACGTGGCGCCTGCGCGAGGAACTCGCGCGTGCTGCTACCGTCTAGGCGTGCCAACTCTTCCGCGGCATCTCCGACCGCGGTGACAAGCGGCGTCATAATCGCCAGAAACATGGCGCCAACACCGGCAGCCGACGCGGAAGGCCGGGCCTGGCGGACGGGGGAGACGATCCGCCGCCAGGCCCAGATCCGCGCCAGCAGCCCTTCCTGCTGAGTCTGAACGAGCAGGAACGGACAGCGGTTGTGCGTGGACGTCAGACAGAACTGCCGCTGGTGGGATAGATCGATCCGCTCGCGGGCCATGCTGGCATAGCAGCGGTGCTCGTCCGAGGCGCGGGTATCGCGGCTGAATGGATCAGTCGCCATGCCCAGGTGGGGGCACTGGCGCGGGCGTGCCTGGCGCATGCCCGGGAGTACGCCGCCCCGCCGCCGAATGACCACCAAGACAAGTGTCGCGGCCGCCACGATTGCGACCAGCCGCAGCAGGAATACCAGCCCTTCCATACCGACGCCCTCCGTAGGTGCTTACCAGCTCGTCATTTGCGTCAAGAGCTGGGTAAAGATGATGACGATGCCTGGTCCCAAGAGGACCAGCATGCTCGACGGCATGATGAACAGGATCAGCGGGAACAGCATCTTGACCGGTGCTTTCATCGCCGTCTCCTCGGCACGCTGCTTACGTCGCAGCCGCAGGTCGTCGGACTGGGCGCGCATGACCGGAGCCAGGCTCATGCCCATCTGATCGGCCTGCACGATCGCGGCGACCAGTGCCGACACGTCGCGTACGTCGATGCGGCGTCCGAGGTCGCGCAGCGCCTCGCGGCGCGACTTGCCCACCTGGATGTCCTGGAGGACGTGCGCGAATTCGTCGGCCAGCACACCCTTGGTCTTTTCGACGACCTTGGCCATGCCACTGTCGAACGACAGGCCGGCTTCCATACACACCGTGATGAGGTCGAGCGCCGACGGCAGGGAGCGTTCGATTTGGTCCTGTCGCTTCTTGGCGGCGCGGCGCACCCACCACGAGCTGAAGCGGCCGCCGAGCAGGAACAACCCGCCGACCAGCGTCAGACTTAGCGGGCTCAACGGCTGACCTGTGCGGGCGTTGATGAGCACGTACACCAGCGGTGCGCCGACCATCGCGACCAAACGCAGGGCCATGTACTGCTCGACCGTTATCGGATCGCCAGCTTTGGCCAGCTCGAGCGTTGCCTTGGCGTGGATTGTCGACGGCGCGATCACCATGGCCAGGCGCGCAAGCGCCTGGCTGGCTGGTCGCAGTACGCGATAGGAGAATGAGCCGGCCAGCGCCCGCTCGCGGGCGGGGGCCACACGTGATCCGTACGGTGCGAGCCGCTTTCGCAGCGTGGCGGCGGACCGCGGTGGCACGAGAGCCATCACGAACAGTCCGGTGGTGACAAACGTCAGGATGGGAACAACGAGGGTCATGTTCATGGCGGTCACACCTTGATGTCGATGATGCGACGGATCACATAGAAGCCCACGATCTCCAGGCCGATCGCCGCGCCGAGCAGGACGTGGCCCAGAACAGTCGCGAACAACTGGTCCAGGTAATCCGGGTTGCTCAGCTTGAGAAAGACAAACGAGATGAGGGGCAGGGCGCCGACCACGTAGCTGGACATGCGCTCCTGGGCGGTGAGAGTCATGATCTCGCGCCGAATGCGCAGCCGTTCACGGATGGTGTAGGCAATGCTGTCGAGGATCTCGGCCAGGTTGCCGCCCGACGTGCGCTGGATCAGGATGGCGGTCGCCAGCATGTCCACTTCTTCGCTGGGCACGCGCCGTGACAGCCCGATGACTGCCTCTTCCATCGGCACACCGACGCGCAGGTCCTGGAGCAGGGCTCCGAACTCGTCCTGAATGGGCGAGGGGAGCTCGCGCACCACTGCTTCGGCGCCCTGCAAGAAGCTGTAGCCAGCCCGCAGGCCGCCGGCCATCAGCGCCAACGCATCGACCAGCTGCACTTCGAACAGGCCGCTACGGTGCCGCTTGCGGAAGCCGACGTACAGCGCCGGCAGCATGTAGCCGAGCGCGGCACCAGGCACTGCCGCCAATGGCAGCTGGAGGAAGATCGCCGCGGTCGCGCCCAGGCCGAGTGCTAACAGCCAGCGGATGAGCAGGTATTCACCGACCCGCAGCGGCAACGCTGCGCTGGCCAATTCCTTGTCGAGACCCGCGGCGAAGCCTCTGCGCTCGAGTAACACGTCGAGAGTGCGGAAGCTGCTGAGGCGGCGACGCTGGCGGGACAGCCCACCAGACGGTCGCGCGCTCGCCCCTCCTCGACCGGCGTTGGTGAATCGACCCAGCTGATGCTCGAGCCGCGCTGAATGCTGATTCGAGCGGTGCAGGCCAAAGACGAGCAGGAAGACACTGCCGAACGCCAGCAGTGGAATGAGCTGGGGCGAAATCAGGGCACTCACTCGGGCACCTCCCCTACCACGCCCGACCGGCAGTGAAGATGTCCGCTGCCAAGTGGGTGCCAGCCGCCTCGAAGCGGTCGACGAAGCGCGGGCGCAGACCAGTCGAGATCGTCTGGCCCTGAACCTTGCCGCGGCTATCGATGCCCGTCTGCTGGAACAGGAAGACGTCCTGGAGGGTGACGGTCTGGCCTTCCATACCGACCACCTCGGTGACGTGCGTAACACGACGGGTACCGTCGGACAGACGACTGACGTGGACCACCAGGTCGAGCGCGGACGCGACTTGCTCGCGGATAGCGCGGATCGGCAGGTCCAGACCTGCCATCAGCACCATGTTCTCGACACGGGCAATCGCATCGCGAGGCGCGTTGGCGTGAGCCGTGGTCAGCGAGCCATCGTGGCCCGTGTTCATCGCCTGCAGCATGTCGAACGCCTCTCCGGCGCGGACCTCGCCGACGATGATGCGATCGGGGCGCATGCGCAGCGCATTGCGCATCAGATCGCGCTGCGTTACCTGGCCCCGGCCTTCGACGTTCGGCGGGCGCGTCTCGAGACGAATCACGTGCCGCTGGCGCATTTGCAGCTCGCATGGGTCCTCGATGGTGACCACGCGCTCGGTGGGTGGAATGAACGACGACAGCACGTTCAGCAGCGTCGTCTTACCTGAGCCAGTACCGCCGGACACGATGACGTTGAGTCGGGTGCGAATGCACGCGCGGAGAAAATCGACCATCTCGGGAATGAGGGTCCCGAACGACACCAGGTCGTCAACGGTGAGCGGATCGCGCGAGAACTTTCGAATCGTGATCGTCGGACCATCGACAGCCAGCGGCGGGATAATGGCGTTCACGCGCGAGCCGTCGGGCAAGCGGGCGTCGACCATCGGGGATGACTCATCGATACGTCGGTTGATCGGGACGACGATCTTCTCGACGATGCGCATGATGTGGTCGTCGTCGCGGAACACGCGGTTGCTCAGGTGCAGCTGGCCGCGCTGCTCGAAGAAGACTTTGCGTGGCCCGTTGATCATCACTTCAGTGACTGCCGGATCCTCGAGCAGCGGCTCGATGGGTCCGAAGCCGACGATCTCGTCGGCGATGTCGCCTGCGCAGCGCAAGCGCTCGTCGCGCGCCATGGGCACGTCGTCGAGCGCGAGCATGCTCGCGGCCATCGCCTCGACCTCGGGGCGCACCTCGTGCTTGTCGCGGCCGGTCAGGCGGTTGGGGTCGATCTCGCGCAGCATGCGCTGATAGACCCGCTCCTTGACGTCGGCGAATGGATCGGGCGGCGCACTGTCAGTATCGGTGAGCACGCCAGCGCGGCCAGAGCCGGCGGCGGCAGTCTGTACTGGCTGCGCGCGTTGAAGCAGCATTGACATGGTGGTTTGTCTCCCTGGGTCCTTCTAGTCGCGCTCGAGGAGCCGCGACAGGAGCCCTCGACTCTGTGAGCTGGCGCCCATCAATGTGGCGCCAAGCCCTGTCAGGTTCTGAGCAATCTTGGTAGTTGGCTGGCCCTGGGCGAACGGCTTGCCGTGGTTGGAGGTACCAGCCACCGCGAAGTCGCTCGGCACTTTCCAGAAGACCGGGTAGTCCAGCGCTCGCTCGGCCTCGCCTGGGCCGTAGCCGTTTGTTCGCGTGGCGTGGTTGATGACCAGCTTCAGCTTGTCCTCGGAATAGCGCCAGCCGCGCAACGTATCCAGGCACACCTTGGTGCTCTTGAGACTCGGCACGTCGTAATTCGTGACGAGCAGTACCAGGTTCGCCATGTCGAGCGCGGTGACAACGCGATCGTCGAACGAGCGTGGCAGGTCCACCACCACGTAGTCGAACGTGCGCGCCAGCACGTCGAGAATGCGACGCACTCGGTCGGGCGTCAGCACCTCGCTGTCTTCGACGCGCATTGGTGCGCACAGCACCTTGACGCCCGAGGAATGCACATGCAGGAAGCTGCGCAGCAGCTCCGGATCGAGCTTGTCGATCAGCGGCACCAGGTCGGCGAGAGTCCGCTCGGGCGTGACGTCGAGCATGATGGCAACGTCGCCCAACAGGAAATCGAAATCGACTATTGCGATCCGCTGCTTCTGCTTGGCCTCGACTGCCATCGCCACCGCGAGATTGGTGGCCAGCGTCGACTTACCAACGCCACCCTTGCCCGAAAAGAAGGCAATCACGTCCCCGCGTTGCCCGTTTTCCAGCACATCCTGGCTGAGTGCGCGGCGCTTGCGGTCGGATTCGACGACGGACGTAATGGTTTTGCCGAGCTCGTCCTGCGTCAGCGGGTGGCCAATGAAGTCTCGAGCGCCAGCGACCATAGCCCGCCGCAGGTACTCCTTATCGGTCAGCGACGATACGACGATGACCGGCGTATCGGCTGCCGCGATCGTGAGCGCCTCGATCGACTTCAACGGCCGAGTGACCGGCTCCTCGAGGCTGACCAGGATGACGTCTGGGCTTGTTTCGCGGACCAGGGCAACGGCCTCGGCACCCGTCCCGGCCTCGCCGGCGACGGCGAAGCCGCCGGCGCTGAGCAGGCGCTTGAGTGTCACGCGGCTGTCGGCGACGTCGTCGACGAGCTGAATTTTGATTGGTGCGGCCATGGGTGTCTCCCTTCCCCGAGCCGGCTAGTTGCCGCGCGAGGCGACGACGGCGCTCATCGGTGCCTGCGGCGCGGATTGCTGCTGCTGCTGGGCCGCCGAGGGCGTGCCAGGGCGACGCAGGGCCAGTCGGATCTTCCCGCGGTCTTCAGCCAGGACCAGCTTCAGGGCATCCTCCGGGCTGACGGCGAACGTGGCCGTCTTGGCCGCGGGCGCGGGCTGGGGATTCGAGCGCACCTGCTCCGTCGCGTTGCTGTTGGACTGCGTCATGCGTTGCGTGTTGTCGCGCGTGTCTTCGCCTTCGAGCTTCTGCGCGATCGCCAGCACCGGCACGTCCTCCAGCACAACGGTGGCGATCACCGTCGACGGGGTGTCGGCGTTGTTGGCATTCGTGCCCAGAGTCGTGAGCACCGCGCGATCGTCGCGCTGAGTGATCGGCGGCACGGGCGTCGACGAGGCCGACGCGACCGACATCTTCGTTTCAAACACACCGATGACGTCCACGCGATCGCCGGGCAAGATCATGCCGCCCGAGCTGATCACCTCACTGACACTGACCGATACCGCGCGCATGCCTTCCGGCACTGAGAAGGCCAAGCCGGACTCTTCTCGTTGCAGGAACAGCTTGGACGTGAGCACCTGCTCGTCGCGGACCATCGCCACGCGGGTGATCTTGCCGACGACGTCGCCGGGCGAATGCGCGGCGGCAGAATGCGCCGCCTCAGCCGGCAGGCGCTGGATACGCACCATGTCCGGGGTGATGATGGTGCGTGGGCCGATGGGCCCTGTCGCGACGATGACCGGCGTCATCTCAACGGCCGGCTGGTTCTGTGTGGCCTGGTCCACATACTTCCAGGCGATGAATGAAGTGAGTGCGCCGAGGGCAAGCGCGGCAATAACCGCTCCTCGTCCACCAAATAGTCTCATGATGCTGGGTCTCAGCCTCCGTTCTGTCTCCCATGTCGGGAAGCTGTCAGGTACAACGCAAGCCCCCGCTCAGGGGGGACGGCTTAAACGACAAAGCGCGCCGCGGAGTTTTTGCCCCAGCGCGCGCGCCTGTTAGACCAGCTTGTTCGTCGTGGACTTCACTCAACGAGCCGTATCGTCACCAGGCCGTTCACGAGTCCATTCGGGTCTGGATACTGCGTTGGACCGGCAAACGTTGCCCACTCCAAGAACTGACCGATGATGGATTGGTGGCCCGTGGCGCCGCTGGTCAAGCCGACAATCTCAAAAATGGCGAACTTGATAATCGTCACGGTCGAACTGCTACCAGTGCCGAGCGAGTCCTCTTGCAGAATAGGCAGCAGACCAATAAGCGGGCAGCGGAAGTCCACGACTGTGTAATTGGGATCAACGCGCGCTTGCGGGCAATAGGGTCCCGGATTGGCCAGGTTGTAGGCAATCCAGTTGTCGATGGTATTGTTGCCGCTGGCGGTATTTCCGGTGTAGGTGCATACCGTCCACGGAAGAGCTGGAATCGACTCACCAGGTCGACTGCCATACCCGTACTCGGTCCAGTAGATGTAGTTGTCGCTCTTTTGTTGCGACGTGCCCGAGCACGTGAAGTTGAGGATGCCGAAGTTGCCTTTGTCGGCACCACTCGAGCCCTCCTTGAGAACGAAGCAATACTGGTTCAAAGTGCTCGCGTTCGGATCACAGCTCTGGTTCGCCGTGCCCGGTTTCGCAAACGGGGACAGCGTCGTATTTCCGTAAAGCGAATACGGGAAGAGTTTGGCTGGCTGGCCATTTGTCACTACAGCCACCGCTTTGGCTGTCACGCACATTTCTTTGATGCCAATGAGTGGTCCAAAGACCAGCTTTACCTTACGGGTGACGTTGACCTTCCAACTGTTCTGGCGCGCCGAATCGGGGCCGTTGTAGTTGATGGTTGCCGTGCCATTCGGGTTGCACGGGTCGCTGACAGTGGGGCTGTAACTGCCTCCATTGACGCCGTTGTTGGCGGCCCACAACTGGGCCTGGGCAGTCGGATAAGTGGCTTTGCCACTTAGCATCGCCTGCTGGATCTCCCGCACGCCTGCCAGGGCGGCTGCGTCAGCGGCGTTCTGCAGCGCTCGGCGCTGGCCCAGAACCATACCCCCGTCCAGCGCGAGCGCGCAGAAGCCGAGTAATACGGCCATGAGGAAGACCGCGATCGGAGCGACCACGCCCGAATCGTCGGCCACCAGGTGTCGCAGACGCAGACGGTACATGGAGAGCCTCCTCGTGTGCTGTGGGTGCATGTTGCTGACGGTCATTCGCCCCGCATGACGGATCGCGCCGTCAGCTTGAATGGATTGGGTAGAACCGTGCTAACCAGTGGGATCACCAGCCGCACCTGGTAGTAGATGGTCACGTCGACCTGAGGCTTGCCAGTGGGGTCGACGTCCACATACGGCGGCTTGTATAGGGACTCTGCGCTCGTGTCGAGCTGGCCCCGCAAGCGGTTGATGGCGAACGACTGGATGCTGGCCTCTGTTCCTTCAGGACCGCCGTGGTTGACTGCGCCATAGCGCGCCGCCTCGCGCGCCTCGTTGGTAATGACCAACCACGCCGAAAAGACGCGCCCGGCTTCCATTGTTGCGAACAGGATCAGCAGCAGCAGCGGCGCCACAAACGCGAATATGACCGTGCTGGTGCCCTTCTCACGACGGCGCATCATTGCCTCCGCATGGCCGCGGTGCCGCGCACAGGTACCGACGCTGGCAGCGCCGCGCGGATGATCGGCGTGTAGATCTTGATGTCGGCCTCGGCAGTCACCTGGACGGCGTCGGAGGTCACCAACTGCGTCACCAGCGGATCCCTGGTCAGGTCACCGCGCGCGCTAAGACCTGAGGTCGCCAGGTAATCCTTAGCCGCGGCGACCGCTGTGGGCCCGACGGCGGGATCGGGGTAGGCGACCGCGCCGGCGCGCGCGCCTTCGCGCGCCGCGTTCTGCACGATGAGCCAGGCGTCGACAACGCGGCCCACCTCGAAAATGCCGAACAGCACCAACAGCAGCAACGGCGCGAGCAACACGAATTCGACCAGCGCGTCTCCGCGAGGTCGATCGCGCATGATTTTTCGAACCAGACTCACACCTGAATCCATCGCACGCCCCCAAGGGCTAACGTCGCGCCAAGCGCAATCGCAGGCGCGTACGGCATGCGACCAGCGGAAATGAAGGTCCCGTCCGGCCGCGGGAAGAACTTGAAGAAGAACAGGTGCGCAAAAGCGAGGGTCATTTTCCGCGAGCGCAAAAGGCCAGCAATGGCCATCGCACCGCCGAAAATTGCAGCCCAGGCGAATGTAAACAGCACGAACTCAGGCCCCTTGAGCGCGCCGATGGCCGCCATCAGCTTGACGTCGCCGGCCCCGAGGCCGCGAAAAACGTACATCGGCAACAACATCGCTAGCGCTAATCCGGCGCCTTGCGCGCTCAGGCGCAACCCGTCGAAACCACCAGTAAAGGTGGTCAGCACAAAACCAGCGGCGAATGTACCAAAGGTCAGCGCATTGGGGATGCGGCGTGCGCGCAGATCGGTGACGCTGGCGATGGCCAGCGCGCCGATCAGAATCGCATTGATGATGAGGTCGTTCATTGTCTCCCACTTAAAACGAAAGAGCGCCCGCCCACCTCGAGAGGTGAACGGGCGCTCCATCAGCGTTTGCTCGCGTTCTGCTTAGCCAGCAGCCTTGAGCGTGGCGCTTTCGGTCCCGACCTTGCTACCGATGTTGCCCAGGCCTGACTGGATCGCGCTGCCCAGCGAGGGGCCACCGAGCAGGATCGCCAGACCGAGCACCACGACCAGCAGAGCCCACTCGACAACCTCAGCGCCCTCGTCCTCAACCATGAACTTCTTGATGAACTGCATTTGTTTTCCGTCCCTCTTAGTTTTTGTCTAGTTTTCGGTCCGCCTGTTTCAGGGGCCGTTTCGTTCGACGCAGGCAAAAACGCGCCTGCTTAGCAAAAGGGGACGGGTCTCTTTGGCGAGTTTTTCGAGCTGAAAGTTCTGGCCTCGCCGGTGACCTGATCGTGAAAAGGATGCCGCGCGCGCGTACGTGCACGCGCCCATCCCTTTCCGCGTGTGGCGTGCGTTTGCCTTGGTAATGCTGAACGCCCCAACCGCGCGGTCCGCGGCGCATTTCCGGTCTGCCGATCGGGAGAGCTCGTCGACCAGTAGCGCACTCGCCGCGCTGCCCTTGCTGCGCACCGCCAGCCTGCCGTTAACGCTCGTACTACTCGCACTGGCAGCGCCGATCGTCGCCGCTGGCTGGCATCAGCTGTTCGGCGACATCTGGTGGGTGCTCAAGAACGGCGAGGTCATCGCGACTCAAGGCGGCCTGTCCGCTCGCGATCCATTCACCTTCGCTGCCCATACGCCGGGCTACATGAACGGCCAGTGGCTGTCTCAGCTGGCGTACTACGGCGCGTACCGTGTTGCGGGCCTCGAGGGGCTGGCCGTGTTCAACATGGTCATCGCAGCTGCGACCGTGATTCTGCTGCTGCACGCGGCGTGGCGCCGCTGCGGCAGTCTGCTGGCTGCCGCCGCGAGCACGCTCATGGCCGAGCTGATCGCTATCTGGCACCTCAACCCGCGCGCTCAGACGCTCGCGTTCCTCCCCTTCGCCGCCACGTGCTGGCTGCTCACGCGGGTTCGAGCGGGCGCTGGGACGCTTGTCGGGCTGGCAGTGGTCGAGGCGGTGTGGGCCAACCTGCACGGCTCGTTCTTCCTCGGTCCGTGTCTGACCGCCGGACTGCTGATCGGCGCCCTGATCCAGGCGCTTCCGACCACCGCCCCACGAGCCATCCTGCGCGCGCCCCGCACCCGCTTCCTGGTGCGGGCGCTGTTCATCCAGGCGGTCGCGTCCATGGCCAATCCATATGGACCACGTCTGTACGACTACGTGCTGCGGCTGTCATCAGATTCGTTCATCCGCGAGTACGCCACAGAGTGGGAGCCCACCAACTTCAACCACTGGTCGGGAATGTGGTTCTTCGCCTGCTTAGCGGCCACTGTTGTCATCATTGCGCGGACCCGCCGCCGTGTCGTCGCCACCGATGTGCTCGTGCTCGGGCTGTTCGCCGTCCTCGGCCTGCAGGCGGTGCGAAACGTCGTGTGGTGGGCACTGGTTAGCGGGCCGGTGCTAGCGCCCTACATCGCCGCGATGCGCGTGCCCGAGCGCGTTGTCGCGCTCGGCCGCTCGCAATCAAGTGGTCTCGGTAAAGTCCTGCGCGCCGCCGTAATTGGCCTCGTCGTCCTGGTCTGTTCGCCACCGCTCAGGCCCATAAACCCATTCCTCTCAGCCGAAGCACGCAGCATGGTGCCGGCGAACCTGCCCGATGGCGCAGCGACGTTCCTGCTGGCGCAACCGCTACCAGCGCGGGTGTTCGCCTATCAGGGCTGGAGCAGCTACCTGGACTGGCGGCTCGCGCCACGCTACCAGCTCATGGTCGACGTGGCTTTCGAGGCGCATCCGTCCGAGGTATGGCTCGACTACATGACCATCGAAGCGGGGCACGTGTCCTGGGAGGAGCGCCTGCAGCGCGAGGGTGTGGACGTCCTGTTCCTCAGCCGCGTTTCGCAACCCGCGCTGCTCGACGCCGTAACCCGCAGCCCCAACTGGCAATCGATCTATTCCGATGACCTGGCGGTCATCTACGCGCACTCAACCACCGCTATGGAGGCAACTCTGTGAATACACCACTTCTGTCACTGATCATCCCGACCTTCAACGAGCGTGGCAGCATCGGCCCGCTGTTGGCCGAGCTGGACGAGGCGCTCGTCGGCACAGTCTGGGAGGCGGTGTTCGTCGACGACAGCACCGATGGCACGGATGCGATCATCGCCGGGCTCAGCCAGACCGACCCACGCGTGCAGTTGCTGCATCGCACTGAGAACCGCGGCGGGCTGGCCGGCGCAGTCGTCGATGGCCTGGCCCATGCCCGTGGCACGTACCTGTGCGTGCTGGACGCCGACCTGCAGCATCCGCCAGCGCGCATCCCGGACATGCTGACGGCCGCGCGCGAGGCCAGGGCCGACGTCGTCATCGCCAGCCGTTACGTGCCGGGTGGCAGCGCGAGCGGCCTGGACGGGCCGCTGCGCCAGCTCTACTCGCGCGGCTTGAAGCGGCTGAGCCAGGCCGTGTTCCCGCGCCGCCTAGCGACGATCACCGATCCGCTTGGCGGGTACTTCCTGTTGCACCGCTCGGTGGTCAACGGTGCCGACCTGCGGCCAATCGGCTACAAGATCCTGCTCGAGATCCTGGTTCGCTGCCGCTGGCAGACGGCGCGCGAGGTGGCTTACCGCTTCCAGCCTCGCCAGCACGGTACGAGCAAGGCCGACTTCCGCCAGGGGTTGCGCTTCCTGCACCACCTGGCGGCGCTCGCCTGGGACTGCTCGCCGGCCCTGGCCCTCGCCCGTATCGTTGCCGGCCAGCCAGCCAGCGCGGCCCCGCACACGGGCAACCTCGGTGCGTAGTCTGCACTCGACGCCGCTCACCGACGTGGCGCGGCGATTCGCCAGCTTCGGCATGGTTGGCGCAAGCGGCGCGGGTGTCAACATGTCGCTATTCTGGCTGCTCACGGAGCGGTTCAGTGCTCCCTACGCGCTGGCCGCGCCCGTGTCGTTCGAGGTGGCGATGTTCAGTAATTTCCTGCTGAACCACCACGTCACGTTCAGCAGCCGTCGCTCCGCTGGTGACAGCGGGCTCATCGATATCGCCGCTCTGCTGCGCTATCAATTGACAGCGCTCGTCGGGCTGGCCATCAGCCTCACCGTCCTGCAGACCTGTGTCGCCGCCCTGGGGCTTCCACCGATGGTGGGCAACCTGCTCGGCATCGGGGCCGCTACGGCGGCGACCTTCACGCTCAGCCTACGCTGGGCGTGGCAGCCGGCTCGCGGCGCAGCCAGGTACGCCTAGGCTGCGCGCGCCGGCACGAACGCCGGCGCTGGCTCCGCCGCGGTCAGCGGCGGCCGCTCGTCAACGGTCGCGCGAACGCGGACCATCGCGCGGATCTCTTGACACAGGTGGCCGACGATCCACGCGAGCAACAGCGTCCTGCTGCCAACCGAGAGCCAAGACGCGAGCGCGACGGTCTCAGCGGTCACGCTGTCGTACAGGTAGTACTGGGCGATCGTGGGGAGGACCAACCGGTAGTAAGCGAGCACGTGTAGCGAGAACCACATGCAGTACAGCAGTCCCCTGCGGTTCGGCCACATCACCAGCAGCAGCGGCAGCAGCCAGATCACGAACTGCGGGCTGTACCCCTTATTGCTGAGCATGAACGCGGCGACACCCAGCGTGGCCAGCGCCACCGTCTGTCGCGGGCCACGATCGTCGGCGCGAAGCAGCCGCCATGCGGCCCAGAGCACCACCACCAGCGTCGCCTGCACCACGAGCGCGATCACACGAGCTGACGCGGTGGAATCGACTGCCACCGCCGTTCCAGCCGTAAACCGTTCGGTTAGAGGCACGATATAGCCCCAGGCGAAATTGCCAGTCAGCAGTGCTGGCACAGTCTCCCAGGCGCGCCGCGTGAGCATCGCCGTGAGCGACGCCACCAGCAGGTCGCCGCGCAGCACCGCCAGCGGCACCAGCACCACCGCCAGCGTGCCGATCGTGGCGGCGACGGCGCGCCACGTCGCGCGCCAACCCATAGCCACAGGTAACGCAAGCAGCAGCACGCCCGGATAGACCTTGGTCAGGATGCCCAGTCCGATCAGTACGCCGGCCGTGCGGGCACGGCGGTCGAGCACCGCCAGAAGGCCTGAGAGGAACGCGAGGACCGCCAGCGGGTCGTACCACCCCGCGCTGTACCACACCGCGACCGGCGAGGCCGCGTACACCAACGCTGCCAGCCGTGCCGCGCGGGGCCCATGGACGCGTCGCGCCACGAGCTGCACCAGGACCACATTGGCCGCGTCGACGCAGAACATCAACAGCGGGTACGCGGTCCAGAATTGCACGGCCGTCGGCGCCGCCGCACTGAGCCATGCCAACCCGCGCCACAAACCCACCACCAACCAGGGGAAGATTGGCGGGTACTCCATCCAGTAGTGCAAATACGGGTAGAAACCCGCGTCAGACTGCTGACCGAGCGTGTAGTAGAACGCGATGTCGCCCAGATCAGGCCACGGCAGAAAGGCGAGATAGACGCTGCCGAAGACCAGCCGCACCAGCAGCGGCAGCAGCGCGGGCAAAACGAGGCGCCCGATCGAGCCGCGGCTCAATCGGGCGCTCAAGGATGTCAGACTATCCATTTAAACGGCGACCGCTTCGAGCTCCACTTTCCAGCAGCCGCTCAGGCACTCGATGCCACGGCGCAGCGCCGCGAGTCCACGTGCTTGCAGCTTCTTGACCGCGTCCTCGTTGCGCTTCATCACCACAGCGGTTTCGGCCAGGCTCTTGCCTTCGAGGAAGCGCAGCTCGATCACCTGGCGCTGCTCGTCGGTCAGCCGAGCCAGGCCCTGCTTGATCTGATCGAGTGCGACCGCCTGGTCGATGCCACCGAAGACCGGACCAGCAGCGAGCGGCGGCGCATCGTCGAGCGCGACCTGCGTCTGGCGCGGTCGCCGCCGCACCGAGTCGATCAATCGGTTGTGGGCGATACGAAACAGCCACGACGACAACGGCGCGCCCTGCACCTGGAAGCCGTCGATCTTCTCGAACACCTTGGTAAAGACTTCGGCCGTCAGATCCTCCGCCTCTTCCACGTTGCCGTTCAGCCGCTGATAGAGATACCCGAAGACTCGCGGCGAGTAGCGCGAGTACAACTCGTCGAACGCTTCTCCCTCCTGGGCGCGGATGCGACGCACCAGGTCTTCAGCGTAGGCAACAGTTGAAACGGGGCGATTAGCGGTCATACGGGCAAGCACCTCGAAAAGCGCACAGTCAAGCGCACGGTGAAATGGATAACGCCAGGTTTTGGTGCGCCGGGACCGGAATCCCAATAGCCAAAAGTACCTATGGCGTAAGTCGACAGGCCTGCCGAAACTTACCTGGGCTGGTGAGGGCAAGTCACCCGAGCGGCCCAATCTGTCGGTACTCCTGACCGTAAACACAAGTACGGAATTCCTTGGGTACGGGCTCTGCTCCGGAGGATGATGCGCGGACACGTGGTGATGGAAGCGCGACGCATCGCAAGTTATACGTTGCTCGAGCCGATTGGCTATGGCGGCATGGCCGTCGTTTACCGTGCTCGGCAGGAGACGCTGGACCGCATCGTCGCGGTCAAGGTGCTGACCGAAAACCTGGCGACCTCGGAAGAGTTCATCGAGCGTTTCCGACGCGAGGCGCGCACCGCCGCCAACATGCGGCACCCCAATGTGGTCACGGTGCACGACTTTGGCCAGGACGAGCGCGGCGTGCCGTACCTCGTCCTCGAGTTCGTCGAAGGCGCCACCCTGGCCGACCTGATGGACGCCGGCCTGGACGATGCGCGGGTGCCCGACCTGCTCGATCAGATCGCCGCCGGCCTCGACTACGCGCACAGTCGCGGCGTGATCCATCGCGACGTGAAGCCCGGCAACGTCCTTTTGACCGAGGATGGGCGCGCGATCCTGACCGACTTCGGCCTGGCGTGGCTGCTCGAGGGCACCCACCTGACCATGATCGGCGGCGTCATCGGCACGCCCGAGTACATGAGCCCCGAGCAAGCCTCGGGCGACCCGATCGACCATCGCACCGATGTCTACGCGCTCGGTGTAGTGCTATTCGAGATGCTCTCGGGCGAGCGACCCTTCACCGCCGACCAGCCGCTCGGCGTGCTGCTCAAGCATCTGCAGGCGCCGGTGCCGAAGCTGCTCGAGCTGCGACCCGACCTGCCGCTGGCCGTCGAGCAGGTGATGCAGCAAGCGCTGGCCAAGGATCCCAACGATCGCTTCTCGTCCGCCGGCGCGCTCGCGGCGGCCTTTCGCAAGGCGTTCTCCGAGGCGGTGTTCCCCGAGGCAAGCTTCGCCGACGCGACCCCCAGCAACCCACCGCCGCCGATGGTGCGCTGGTCGGAGCCCGTCTCCGCCCTCGGGCCCGCGGTCGAGACCGAGCCCAAAACACCCGCGGTCGTGTGCCCCAGCTGCTACGGCAGCATTCCGTACAACGAAGGCATCTGCCCGACCTGCACGTACATGATCCCGCTCGACGAGCTACCTCGGCGACCGTCGCCGCGTCGCCTGCAGCGCCGCGAGCTGATCGTGAACCTGCTGCCCTACGCGCTACGCTGGGATCCGCCCGGGCTGGACGCCGCGCGCAGCCTGGCGGCCGACGCGCTGCGCCAGGCTGCCGTCGACGGCTGGGAGCCCGCCAGTATTGGCGAGCCGTGCCGCTTCGTCGAGGGCCGCACGATCGGCGGCACCGTCGTGCGTAGCGCGGTGCTCACGCTCGAACGCGTCGCCTAGTCAGCTTCTCTGAAGGCGCCGAACCCGCCGAACGCATCGCCTGGTCAGCTTTTACGAACCCGACGAACCCGACGAACCCGACGAACCCGCCGAACGCGTCGTTTCGGCCGCTTCGCACGTGTCGCGCTGTCAGCTACTCCAGCGCAGCCGCTGGTAGCTCGAGCACACCCGCGGTCAGCAGAATTGCGCGCGCCGACTCGTCGCGGCCGCCATCCTGAGCGCACTTCGGACAGGTCGTGAATGCCTGCCCTTGATAGGCGCCAGCCACCACCGCGCCGCACACCGCGCACGGGTAGCACAGCCGCGGACTGTTGAGCGCCGACTCCGCCTCCGGGGCCACTCGCGCCAGCCCACTCGCCTCGACGTCGTCGGCGCCAGTCAGGCCATCCGCGACGCAGCCGCGCAGCGCCAGTAGCCGAGCGTACTGGAGCGTGGTGAACGGGAACGGGGCAACACCGCGCGGTCGGCGACCGAACGTGTACGGCTGGTCGTTGTCGCCGCAGCCACGGCCGTCCTTACTGCCAGGGCCCGACTCGGACGCCTCGGAGGTGGTTGGGAGCAGTGAGCTTGTCATGGTTGGCTGACCTCTGCCCACGACAGTAGGCGCGGTCACCTGGAGAAACGCGGAAGCGCGCCGAATTGACCCTGAACAGACGCTGAATAAGGACCAAAGTACGGCTGCGTTCGACGTGGATCGGGCGGTTCACGGTCAGCAGCCTCGCCCGGTTGATGCGCTGATCAGGCAAAGGGGGCGCGAGCGAGCGGCTCCCGATCCCCTTGCCGCGGCGAGGTCCCCTGGCCCGGCGAGTCCGTGGGCCCCGGCGAGTCCCCTGGCAACTCCGCGGGCGGCGAGCCTTACACGCGGAACTCGTCGAGCGTGGACGGCGCGAACAGCTCGTCGAGCGCGACTGGCCGCTCGGCCAGCCCCTGCTCGCAGCTGTATCGCAGCAGCGCTTCGAGCGACGCCGTGTTGGACGCGACCCCATACGGCCAGTAGTCATCGCCCATCAGCGCGCGCGTGGCGTCCAGCTCGGACAGCACCCACGGCAGCGCCACCGACAGCACCACGTCCTCGCTGAGCGCCCGCATCGTGAGCGCCTTGGCCGCGACGAAGGCGTCGTACAGGCTGCGCGCCACCCAGGGTGCCCGATCGAGCAGCGCGCGCTTGATCACGACGGTGTGCATGATCGGGAAGATGCGGGTGCGCCGAAAGTAGTCCATCTCGACCGCCCGAAAGTCCTCGAACAGCCGACGAATGCGGACGCCGTCGAAGCCAGCGGGCGCGCGCGGACCGATCACCGCGTCCAGCTCGCCCTGGCGCAGCATGTCGCTCAGCGTCTGGCTCGACCCGATCGGCGTGATCTCGACCCCAGGGATGCTGATCGGCAGCTTCTCCTCGCGTCCAGGCTGCACCAGCCCGCCCGTGAACCAGCGCATCGCACCGGGCTGCATCCCGAAGTCATCGGCGAGGAACCCGCGAATCCAGACAGCGGCCGTCATCTGGTACTCGGGCACGCCCACGCGCTTGCCTTTGAGGTCGGTGGGCTGCGCGATGCCGGCGTCGGCGCGGACGAAGACGCACGAATGCCGAAACGCGCGCGAGGGGAATACCGGGATCGCCACGAGCGCGTCGTCGCCGCGCGAGCGACGCAGGACATAGCTCGACAGCGACATCTCGGCCGCATCGAACTCCTGGTGGCGCGTCATCCGCCAGAAGACTTCCTCGGGCTGCATCGGCAGGAAGGTCAGGTCGATGCCAGCCGGCCGGACCGCGCCCGTGATCAGCGGCAGCGTGCGATCGGTTGCGCCGCACGCCAGCGTTACGGCCACCGACATCGTCCCGAGATGGTAGTTGGCCGCCTGCTCGGAAGCGCCTACGCTAGCGGCCCTGCAGCGGCCCTGCCAGCGCCCAGCGGCCAACTGCGGAGCTACGCGGCCGCTACTCGGTGTTGCCCTCGATCAGCTGCGGCTGCGTGTCGGCCGGCACTTCGTGGGCACCCACGGCCGCCGGCTGGCCATCCAGAAGCGCCGGCTGCCCGTCAGCTGCCGCTCCATCACCCACACCGCCAAAGATGGAGGGATCGGCCTGCACGGTCACCAGCGGCGCCTGGCCGGCAGGGCGCTGGGTGATCGCCGCGGCACACCCTGAGAGGCTCAATGTGCCCAGGTCGAGCGTCTGGCCAGGGCTCACGATCAGGTTCTGCACCTGCAGCGTGAGGCTCGAGGTGGGCGCGATCTGTGCAGCCACTGTCATCGGCTGTGAGGCGGGCACGCCGCGCAGCACGAACTGGCCGTTGGCATCAGTCCGCGCGGTGACCGACTGCCCGACCACCTTGATCTCGACATTCTGCGCGGGCAGGGTCGCGATCGCGGGCGATTTGAAGCTGCGCAGCCCCGGCGTCACGTCCGACAGGTCTGGTCCAGTCGGGGCATCAGCAGCGCTCACGCCAAAGGTCGCGACAAACCCGGCGCCGACGTCCGCGTTGGGATCCGCGGCCAGGGTGGCATCCAGGCTCGCGGTGACGTCCGCGCCAAGATCGGCACCGACGTTGGCTTCCATGTCGCCGCCGGTGGCGCCCAGCGGCCGCTGGAACATCTTGCAGAACACCAGCCGCCCCGAGACCGAGCCCGTACTCGCCTGCGCCGCCGCCGAGCTGGCCGTCATCGCCATCGCCAATGCGCCGAGTACCAGGACCGAGAAAATGCGCATGCTATTCGGGCTCCCTCCGTAGTGATAACGCCGGGCGGCTCACCAACGTTCCAATCAGCGGCTGCGGGGGGCTGACCATACTATTGCGCCGATGAGCGCGCAGCCAGCCATCACCTTCGAGGATTTCCAGAGAATCGAGGTGCGCGTTGGCCGCATCGTCGACGTCCAGCCCTTTCCCGCTGCGCGCAAGCCGGCCTACCAGCTGGTGGTCGACTTCGGGCCTGAGCTGGGCCGCAAACGCTCCAGCGCGCAGCTGACGCAGCGCTACCAGCCGGCCGACTTGCTCGGCCAGCAGGTACTCGCGGTGGTCAACTTCCCGCCGCGCCAGATTGCCACGTTCTTCTCGGAGGTGCTGGTGCTCGGCGTCCCGGACGCCGCGGGCAACGTGGTGCTGGTGCAGCCCGAGGCGGAGGTGCCGCTCGGCGGCCGCCTTTTTTGACCTCAAGCGGACGGAGGAGCTTCGTCCAACGCGTTGGGAGGAGTTTTTTCAAGCACCAGGCGAGGTGGGGACCCAAGCGCTTCTGCCGGTTCGTGCGCTCCGGCGCTTCTTGCGCTTCTTGCGCTCCTCACGCGTCTCGCGCAAGCGAAAACTAGCGAAAGAGGTCGTTCGCGGCCGGCCGGATCAGCTCGCGCGCCGAGCCATCGCCCAGCGCGTGGCCGAAGCCACGCACCAGCGCAACGGGCACCCGATCGACTTTGCCCATCACCAGCTCCGCGGCACCGGCCAGCTCGTCGGCGACCGCGAGCATCGTCACCCGCAGCTCGTACCCGGTCGGATCGACCTGGCCCTCGAAGTGGTGCAGCGCCAACACCCCCGCCACGCCGACGGCGATATTGGTCTGCCCCTCGCGCCAGGCGCGACCGAACGTGTCGGAGATGATCACTCCCAGTCGCGCGCCGCTGCCCGCCTCGAGCGCGCTGCGCAGCCGCGCCGCCGACGCGTCTGGATCGGGCGGCAACAGCGTGGCGCTGTCGTTGCCGACGTTGGAGCAGTCCACGCCGGCATTGGCGCACACCAGCCCGTGGTGCGTCTCGCTGATGATCACGCCACGCTCCATGCGCACGATGCGGCGGCTCTGGCGCAGCACCAGCTCGACCACGCGGGCGTCCTTGTCCCAGCGCGCGGCCCACTCGCGCGCCAGCGGCGACGGCTCGACCGTGCGCAGCTCGACCAGGCAGCCCTCGGCCTTGGAGACGACCTTCTGGGTCACCACCACAATGTCGCCGCCCTGCAGCCGCTCCGCCTGCGCCGCGAGCGCCGCCAGGATCTCCGCGGCCAGGTCGGTACCCGGGCGCACCTCACCCAGCCCGACCACCGGCCGCAGCTCGATCCCGCTCACCGCATGACTACTGTAGGTTTGTTCAGGTGCACGGTGCTCACTGGCCGGGCTGCCAGAACACCAGTTTTCGCTCCAGCCAGGCCAGCGCCCCGACCAGCCCCACGCCGATCACCGCCAGCGTCACCACACCTGCCAGCGTGGTCGGCGTGTCCAGATTGCTATTGGCCAGCAGAATCGCGCGACCCAGCCCGCGGTCGCCGCCTACCCACTCGGCGATCACCGCTCCGAGCAGCGCCAGCGTGGCCGAGACCTTGAACGCGGCGAACACGTGGGGTAGCGCCGCGGGCAGGCGCAGCAGGACGATCTCGTCGATCGCGCCCGCGTCGAGCGTGGCCAGGACGTCGCGCGCCGCGGGCGGTGGTGAGCGCAAGCCGGCCACGACGCCGATCAGCACCGGGAAGAACGTGAGCAGCGCCGCGATCAGCACCCGCGGCGCGGGGCCGAAGCCGAACCACAGCACGAACAGCGGCGCCAGCACGACGACCGGCGTCATCTTCAACACGATCGCCAGCGGCAGCAGGCCCTGCTCCAGCCAGCGCAGCCGGGCCATCAGCACAGCCGCCACAAACGCCAGCCCACCGCCGACCGCCAGGCCGGCCAGCGCCTCGGCCAGCGAGACGCCGCCCTCGGTGACAAAGAAGGCGGGCTCACGCAGCCAGCGCGCGGCGACCGCGCTGGGCGGTGGCACCAGGTACAGCGGCACTTGCTGCACGCGCACCACCACCTCCCACGCGAGCGTGGCCGCGGCCAGCAGGAGTGTGGCGGGGAGGGCGTTGCGCATGCGCCTAGCTAAGCATGGGCAGCGTCACGCGAAGCGTCACAGGGAAGGGCTGAAGCGTCACGCGAAGCGTCAGGTGAGTGTCACAAAATGGGAAAATGGGCATGATTTGGCGAGTTGTACCGTCACAAGGCGGTGTGTGACGGTACAAGTTCGTCGGTCGGAGCGGGACGTAGCGCGCGCTTGAGTCGCTGCACCAGCGCGCCGAACCGCGGCTGATGTTCTGCGCGCGGCTGGGCGAGGTCGAGCGCCACGTCGAGGACGAGCCGACCTGGCCGCGGCGAAAGCACCACCACCCGATCGGCCAGGCGCACCGCCTCGCCCACGCTGTGCGTGACCAGCACCGTCGTAGGGCGGACGGCTGACTCTTCGCGCAGCTCGAGCAGCAGCTCGCCCAGGCGATCGCGGGTCAGCTCGTCCAGATGCGCGAAGGGCTCGTCGAGCAGCAGAAACGGTGGCTGTGCGACCAGCGCGCGCGCGAGCGCAGCCCGCTGGCGCATGCCCCCTGACAGCTCGTGCGGATACTGTCGGGCGCTGCCGTCCAGGCCGACTCGACGCAGCAGGGCCAGCGCCGCCTCGGGATCGCCCTGGTGCGCCAGACGGCGAGGCAGATCGACGTTCTCGAGCACCGTCCGCCACGGCAGCAGACCATCCTCCTGCGCCAGCCAGCCGATCGCGCGACGCTTGCGGGCCGCCGCGGGCAGCTCGCTGGCCAGCCAGACGCTGCCGCGCGACGGCTGCAGCAGGCCGCAAATGATGCGCAGCAACGTGCTCTTGCCGCAGCCGCTCGGGCCGAGCAGCGCCACGAACTCGCCCGCTGGCACCCGCAGGTCGATCGGCGTCAGCGCCTCCACGCGACCGTGCTGTCCGACATAGGTGTGGGCGACGCCCGCAACGGCGATGCCCGCGCTCGCGGGTGCTGTCACGGAGGGCTGCGGCTGACGTGGCGCGGCCAGGACGTCAGTGGGCGGCACCAGGGTCGACTCGGGCCAGGCAGGCATGGGCATGTCAGCAAATCGGGGCCGCGGGCGGCATCAGGCGAAGTGCTCGGTGCGGACGGCAGTTCGATCGATGTCGGCTGGCACAGACGCACCCACACCGGGGCGAACCAGGCCACGCCACGCGATCAGCCGCTCGGGCACCAGTCGCAGCAACACTCGACCCAGCCGCGGCCGGCCGGCCAGCATCCGCGCCGCGTCGAGCCGCGCGTACCTCGCCGCCAGTCGACCCTCCACGCTGCGCCACTGGCTCGCGTCGGGATCCTGGTCCTCGTCGATAACGGTGAGCGGCCCGCGGGCAAGCACCCGCCGTAGCGGCGGCGTCGACTCGCTGATGGCCAGCGATACCCGAGGATTCCTGCGCACGTGCTCGGCCCACTCGGCGCCCGGCGACGGCACCAGCCAGAACGCGCTGCCATCCCAGTCGTACCAGAGCGGCACGCTCGCCGGATACCCATCGCGCGAGAGATAGGACAGGCTCGCCACCAGCGCCTGATCGAGGAATGCGTTCAGCTCGGTGGCCAGAATCGGCCCCGACGAGCCCCACGCGCTCTCGCCATCCGCAAGCGCCTGCAGCGCCCGACGCGTCGCGGCGCCGTGAGCGCCACGCAGCCGCGCACTAGGACCAACGATCGACAGCACCGACCGTTCGTCGAGACTCGCGGCCACCATCCACACGCCTGGCTCGAGCTCGCCCTCGACTACCCCGCCATCAGCCTGACTAGCCCAGCCACCCGACAGCAGCCGCAGCCCAAGCGGGGGAACATAGCGCAGCGGCTGCTGTCCCTCGCGCGCCGCGGCAAGCGCCAGGCCATCGCCCTGATGCACCCACAGCAGGACGGTCTCGCCCAGCTGCTCGACCAGGTCCGCGGCCAGGGCGTCGAATGTCTGCAGCGGCTCTAGTCGCTGCGCCGCGGCGTTCCCGAGCGCGACCAGACCCGGCCCCGGCGTGTACCGCCCATCGCGTAGCGATCGACTCACCAGGCCGGCCGTGCGCAGCGTGGTCAGGATCGCCAGCAGGGAGCTCGGGCCGACCTCGAGCATGCGCGCCAGCGTGCTCAGGGACAGCGGTTGCTGGGTCGAGGCCAGGCGCTCGAGCGCCTTGACCGCGCGCGCCACCGCGGGCACGGAGCTCTGATAGGCGGGACGCTCCATTTCAGAGCGCAGCATACCGCTGTTGTGGGCTGAAGCGGTAGCAACGGCCCGGAAGCACGCGTACACTGCGGCTTCGCCCTACAGTTAACCAGTCAACGTCGACAGGAAGCCGCCCGCATGATCAAGCTCGGCATCGATGCCCCCGCAACGTCCCGCACCGCCCAAGTCGTTCAGATTCTCGAGTCGGATATCGAGGTCCAGACGCTCTGGTATATGGCCAACCGCACATCTCGTCGGGCGGCGGTGAACGACCACGGCCCGGTCCACGTGCGCACCTCGATGCATCACGCTGACACGCTGCTGCGGCTGCTGGTCGAGGCGGGCATTCAGCCCAACTGCGTGACCGACCACGCGATGGCAGTCGACGATGCGCGGGCGGTCGTGCTGCTCGGGATCGGACTGCACGATGTGGGGATGTCGATCCATCGCGATCGCCACGAGTTGCTGAGCGTGCCGATCGCGCTCGATTGGCTGCGGCGCAAGCTGCCGCACGTGTACGCCGAGCCGCAGCTGACGGTGATCGTGTCGGAGGTCGTGCACGCGGGCCGGGCACACAACGTGAATGAACGCTGTCTCACGTTGGAGGCGGGGATCGTGAAAGTGGCGGATGCGCTCGACATGACCAAAGGGCGCTCGCGGAAAGCGATTACCGCGGGCAAGATCGACATCCACTCGATCTCGGCCGCCGCGGTCGAGGCGGTGCGGGTGGTGCGTGGCATCAACCGCCCGATCCGGGTCGAGGTCGACATCACCAATCCGGCCGCCGTGTTCCATCTCAACGAGGTGTTCGGACAGAAGCTGGCCAAGAGCAGCATCGAGGAGTACGTCGAGGTGCCGAAGCTCGACGAGCTGCTCGACACGCTGCGCGAGCTGGGCACGAGCGAGGATCCGCAGCGCGATGCCGAAGCCGCCGCGACTGGCAACGGGCGTCCCGCCGAGGATGGTCGAGGGGTGGGCGAGCCACTGGGGATCGGTCGCGGACGGGTGCCGACCACGATCGCCTGACGGCCACCCGACGATGGCTGCGCACCCGCACCAGCCCGAAGCTCGACCCGAGCACGGCCACGAGCCTGAGCACCCCCCGGGCGAGCACCGGCACGAGCACGGCGGGCATGAGCACCCCCCGGGCGAGCACCTGCACGAGCACGACCAGCATGGCCACGAGCAGGGCGAGCACGAGCACGGCCAGGACGAGCACGAGCACGGCCAGGACGAGCACGAGCACGCCGAGCACGACCACGGCCGGCATGAGCACGCGCCGGGCCTGCTCGGCAAGCTCCGTGAGCTCTTCCGTCCGCACAGCCACGACGCCGCCGACAGCGTCGACGATGCCCTCACTGGCTCGGACGTTGGCATCAGCGCCGTGCGACTGTCGCTGGTCGGCCTCGGCGCAACGGCAATCCTGCAACTGGTGATCGCCCTGGCGAGTGGCTCGGTGGCGGTGCTGGCCGACACCATCCACAACTTCGCCGATGCCTCGACCGCGATCCCGCTATGGCTCGCGTTCTGGGTCAGTCGCAAGCCTGCCAACTCCCGCTACACGTACGGCTATGGTCGCGCCGAGGACCTCGCGGGCGTGTTCGTGCTGCTGATGATCGTGGGCTCCGCCGCCGTCGCAGCCTGGGAGTCATTGCAGAAGCTGCTCGACCCCACGCCGATCGAGCACCTCGCCTGGGTCGCGGCGGCGGGCCTGTTCGGGTTCATCGGCAACGAGCTGGTGGCGCAATACCGCATCCGCATCGGGCAGCGCATCGGCAGCGCAGCACTCGTGGCCGATGGCTACCACGCGCGCACCGACGGCCTCACCTCACTGGCGGTGCTCGTGGGCGCGGCCGGCGTCTGGCTCGGTTTCCCGAGGGCCGACCCGTTGGTCGGGTTGCTGATCACCATCGCGATCCTGCTGGTGCTCAAGGACGCGACGCTGCAGATGTGGCGGCGGCTCATGGACGCGGTCGATCCACAGCTGGTTGAGCGCGCGACCGAAGCGGCCCGCGCGGCCGAGGGCGTACAGGCGGTCTCGACCGTGCGCGCGCGCTGGATCGGCCACACCATCCACGCCGAGGCGCTGATCGTGGCCGACTGCGAGCTGACGCTGGACGAGGCGCACGCGATCGCCGAGCGGGCGCGGCACGGCATGCTGCACGCGGTGCCGAAGCTGAGCACGGTGACGGTCCACGTCGATCCGTGCGGCCACGACGGCGAGGACCACCACGCGGCGCTGGCGCACCACGACCGACCCATCGAACGCTAGCCGGCGACGGTAAACGCTTTCAGAAAGCGCTTTCCAGTAAACGCTTTCCGCCTTTGTGGAGAGTGCGCACTTGCCGGTAAACGTTCGTCACATCGTAAACGTGGGGCCACCGTGGGGTCAGAGGGGCGCGATGGGGTCAGCGCGGCCGCTGCACCGCCTCGACCGCGCGCAGCTCGGGCACCGCCACCGAGGCCACCTCGCGCGCGGTTGCCGCTTCCAACACCGCGACCCGGCCCGACAGGCCCAGGTACAGCCGCTGGCCATCGGCACTGATCGCCAGACCATTCATCTCGGCCGCGGCCGGCCAGCGCTGGCGCACCACCAGACTCTTCGGATCGATCGCTTGCAGCTCCGAGCCGCCCGCGACGTACAGCGTCTGCCCATCCGGGCTCACCTGGGCTGAGGTAAGACCACGCGCGGGCCGCGCATCGGGTGTACCAGGCACGTTCATCCGAATCTCCAGCGATGCCGTATCGATGGCAGCCATCGAGCCGCTGGTGCGGTCGACCACGATCACACGCCCCCCATCGGGCGTGATGGCGATCGCGTGACCCTCGGCGGCGCCAAGGCCAAACGGCAGCGGCAGGTCGACGCACACCGCCCACCCTTCGGACAGGCTGAGGGTGTGGACGAACGCGTGGACGTCGCCGCGCGCGGTGCTGAGTCCGGCCTTGAGATCGCGGCCGTGCAGGTGGTCTGGCTGGTGTGTGTACAGCGTGTATAGAACCCTCGCATCGGGCGACAGCACCTGCTGTCGACCCGTACCGCGCATCGTCTCCTCCGCGCTCAGCGGCAGACCTTTGAAGCGGTCGACCAGCGGCTCGACGGATCCAGTCGACAGCTCGACCCGACGCACGCGGTAGCCCTCGGGCGCCTCCGCCGGCAGGTACTGCAGCACGATCAGGAAGCGGTCGTCGGATGAAAAGGCCTCGGGCTCGAAGTTGCCGTCGAGGTCGAGCATGTGCGGCGCGACCGAGCCCGAAGTATCGACGATGGCAATCGGCGTGCGCAGTCGGGCAACTGGCAGCCACGGGCTCGCGTCAGCACGCGCTTGCGACAGGGCCAGGCGGGCGCCCGACGTGGACACGACGGTCGGCACCAGGTCGCCGACGCGTGGCAGCGTTGCCTGTTGGGTCCCCAGCTCGCCATCGAGGACGGTCAGGCTGTCGCCGCTCACCCCGAACACGCGGGCGGTATCGGGGGTCGTGACTGCCGAGCGAGCCGAGTACACGAGCCGACCCGCCGCGGGATCGACTACTGCCAGGCCGCCCGCGGTTCGCACGAGCAGATGGTCTCCTGGAGCGGTGCCCGCGACTCGCGTGCAGCCGAGCGCGAGAAGCAACACGAGTGCGCACGCAACACGTGGGAGAAGAGATGGCAAGACACCGCGTGGCACAAACGGTGGCGTGGCAGCGCGGCGCAGAACGGCTGGCGTGGCAGCGCGTGGCAGAGGAGCCTTCATGCCCCGACATACACCGTCAGGCGGCCAGTGGTTCCTACGCTACGATGCACTGGTGATCACTGGTGCACACAACATCATCTACTCCGAAGATGCGGAGCGAACGCGGGCCTTCCTGCGCGATGTGCTCGGGTTCAAGTCGGTAGACGCCGGCGACGGCTGGCTGATCTTCAAGCTGCCGCCGGGCGAGGTGGCGAGCCATCCCGACGAGCACGGCGGACGCCACGAGCTGTACCTGATGTGCGATGACGTCAACGCCACGGTGGCGGAGTTGAAGGGCAAGGGCGTCGAGTTCACCTCAGATGTCACCGATCAGGGCTGGGGCCTGCTCACGAGCTTCAAAGTGCCTGGCGCGGGCGAGCTGGGGCTGTACCAGCCACGGCATCCGGTCGCCTACTCGCTCTAGCGACGCCGGCCACCGCTCCGCCCCAGGAGCACGAGTGGCGCCGGGCGGCGGCGGGGTGGGCTAGTCCTCGGCGGCTGACGTGACCAGCGAGCGCGGCTCGGCTTCCTTCGCGTCGTCGTAGCGCTGCTCGGGCGGGCCGCCCGGCAGCAGGGCCGCGACCGCGACCGTGGCCAGCGCGAGCCCGATGAACAGCAGATACACCGAGTGCAGCGACCCGACCAGGCGACAGCAGGTCGTTGGCGTTGACCCCAGCACCCGCGGCCGCGGCCACGCCACCTGAAAAGATCGCGCCAGCGATCGAGACCCCGATCGTGCCGCCGATGCTGCGCGCGAACTGGTTCGCGCCCGTGACCACCCCGCGCTGCTCCCAGCCGACCGCGTTCTGAGCGGCGAAGATGAACACCAGCGAGGCGAAGCCAAAGCCCGCGCCGGTGACGAACTGCGTGAGCGTCGGGTACCACAGCGGGGCATCGGGTGGCATCAGCCACAGCAGCACGTAGCCGACGACCAGCGTCGCCGCACCCGCTACGCACGGTGTGCGGAACCCCCAGCGCAGCACCAGCCGACCGCTGACCGCCGACGCCATAGGCCAGCCAATCGAGGACCCCGCCATCACGAAGCCGGCGATCGTCGGGGTCGCGCCGAGCACCCCTTGCACGAACGGCGGCACGAACGTGGTCTGCCCAAACAGCAGCCAGCCCGTGAACAGCGCGCCGAGCGTGCTGACGCCGATGATGCGCTGCCCAAACAGGTACAGCGGCACCAGCGGCTCGGACGCCCGACGCTCCTGCCAGATGAACAACGGCACCAGCACCGCCGCGACGAGGTACAGCCACGGCATCTGGTTCTGCAGCCCGACCAGCAGCGCCACGACCGCCGCCGACAGGATGATCGCGCCGAGGTAGTCGATGCGGTGCCGCTTGTGCTCGATGTGCTCGTGCAGGAAGCGTCCGATCAGCAGAATCGACAGGATGCACAGCGGCGAGTTCACGTAGAACGCCCAGCGCCAGCTAGCGTGCTCGGTCAGGAAGCCGCCGATCGCCGGCCCCATCAGACCCGAGATGCCCCACACCGAGCTGAACACGCCCGTGATGCGTGCGCGCTCCTCGAGCGAGTACAGATCGCCGAGGACCGTCTGCGTGATCGGCAGCATGCCGCCGGCGCCGACCCCTTGCAGCAGACGGAACGCGATCAGCTGCTCCATCGATTGCGACTGGCCGCACAGCATCGAGCTGACCAGGAAGATCGCGGTCGCCGACAGGAACACGGGTTTGCGGCCGTACAGGTCGGCCAGCTTGCCGTAGATCGGGACTGTGACGGTGCTGGTCAGCAGGTAGGCGCTGAAGACCCACGCGTACAGCTGGATGCCGCCGATTTGCCCGATGACGGTCGGCATCGCGGTGGAGATGACCGCGGTATCGAGGCTGACCAGAAACGTCGACACGAACAGAGCAATCGTGACGAGACGCCGGCCAGACACTGTTTGTGACCATAGCGGGTTGGCGCGGTCGGGCGCTGCCGTGGTCCAATCGATCCTTCATCCACACAAGGGGGATGCCCGTGCGTAGCGTGTTGCTGGGCCTTGTCGCCGTGTGGCTCGCCCTCGTGCCAACGATGGTTAGCGCCGAGCCTGACACCGTGCAGGTGTTCTTTTCGCACGATCCGGAGTCGTTCAACGACTTCACGATGGTCTTTCCACAGGCGCGCACGGTGCCCGGTGGCGCGGGGATCATCGAGCAGACGCTCGCGGCGCTCCTGGCGGGGCCGACCGCGGCCGAGCAAGCGGCGGGCTTCTTCTCCGACTTCCACAATCTGATCGTGCCCGGGCCGTCGACGTGCAAAGGGCAGGATTTCACCTTTTTCGTGTCGTTGGGCGTGGCGACGGTGCAGTTGTGCCACCAGACATCCTCGGCGGGGATCGGGCAGGATGCGCGGGCGCAGTCCGAGCTGAATGCGACGCTGATGCAGTTCGGCGGCATCACCAAGGTGATCGTGCTCGGCGCGACAGGCCATTGCCTGTTCGACGAGAGCGGCCTCGATCTCTGCCTTACCTGAACGCTGACGGCGCGCTTTTCTTCTTAGGGAAAAGGCTCCGCCACTTCGACGTGTGAGGTACCCGAACGGGGTGCGGCATCCGGGCGGTGCCGCGGTAGGGCGCACCGCGAAGGTTTGAAGGTCCCGCAACGCCTGCGCGACCGCGATTCGGGTCCCGTCGCGCGAGGGCTGGCTTGCGGATAGCAGCCGCGCGGAACGGCTGGCAGCGCCTGTGCAGCAGCCTCTAGGACCTTGAGGAGGTACCAGTCGGCCCTACCGCGGCACCGCCCGGATGCCGCACCCCATTTGGGTACCTGACCTGTCGAGGTGGCGGAGCCTTTCCCAAGAGAAGTGAGTGTGAGAGTTCAGGCGGCGACGGAACTAACGGTGGGCTGGGTCGCGGCGCTGGGTTGGGGGAGCCAGACGCTCATCAGGACGCCGTGGCCCTCGCCCTTGCTGGCGGCCCAGATGCGGCCGCGGTGCTGCTCGATGATGTTGCGGCAGATATACAGGCCCAGGCCCATGCCCGTGATCTGGCGTTCCTCGGCATTGCTGGCGCGAGAAAACGGCTCGAAGATCCGCTCGGCGGCGCCTGGCGGCAAGCCGATGCCACGATCTTGCACCTCGAGCAGCACGCCGCGCGCCTTGGGCTGCAAGCGCAGACGGAGCTCGGCGCCCTCCGGGGAGTACTTGACCGCGTTGTCGAGCAGATTCGTCAGCACTTGCTCCAGGCGATCGGGATCAGCGGTGACCATCCCTGGCGAGCCGACGATGTCGACCAGCAGCGCGCCCGAGCCGCTCAGCTGCTCCTGATAGCGTGAGGCGACTTCGCGTACCAGCTCGGTGACGCCCACCGGCCGCAGGCGGAGCGGCAGATTGCCCGCGCTGATGCGCGAAACATCCAGCAGATCACGCACCAGGCCGGCCAGACGATCGCTGGCGTTGTCGATGCGCCGCAGCGAGCGCTGCAGCATCTCCTCGGTCAGGTCGCCATCGGTGTGCGCGGCGAGCAGCATCTCGGCGTAGCCTTTGACCCGCGCGATCGGCGTACGGAGCTCATGCGACGCGATCTGCACGAAGCGATCGCGCGCTTTCAGGGCGAGCCGCGCCTCCTGGTGCAGTCGGGCGTTGTCGACGGCGTGCGCGCAGCGCCGCGCCAGCTCCTCGGCAATCGCCAGGTCAGCCGCACCGTAGCCGCGATCGCGCTGCGTCGAGATCAGCGACAGCGCCCCGAGCATCCGACCGCGGGCAGAAAGCGGCACGATCATCACGGCCTTGGAATCGAGCTCGCGCAGCATCCGCAAGTGCTCGGCGTCGCGCGCACGCGCCATCCGCTGCGACTCGGGAATGTTCGCGTAGACCTCGGACTTGCCAGTCTTGAGCACCCGCGCGACGCCCTCGGTCGCTGGGTAGCGCGACTGCAGCTCGCGCGCGACTGCCTCCTTGGCGGGGTCGCCGTGGGCGAGCGCGAGCCAGCGAATCGAGCCGTCCTCTTCGAGGAGATGCACGATGCACCAGTCGGCGAGCGTGCGCACCGCGACGTAAGCGACCTCCTGCAGCGTTGCCTCGTAGTCGAGCGAAGCATCCAGCAGCCGACTGGCCTCCGCCAGCACCGACATTCGCCGCTGCGCCGCGGCAAACTCTTCGTTGGCGACTTGCTCGCGGATGCGCTCGATGCGCTCCTCCTCGGACAGGCGGCGCTCGGAGATGTCGCGGACGACCGCGACCACGAAATTGCGCTCGGCCACGTTGTTCAGCGTGAGCTCGACACACACTTCGGCGCCGTCCTTGTGGTGCGCGAACAGCTCCACGGGCTCGGGTGAAGGCGTGCCCGCCAGCGCCAGCGGCCACTCACGCGTGTGCTCGAGATCGAAGATCAGCTCGGGCAGCGGCCGACCCAACACCTCGGACGGCGAATAGCCGAACAGCTCCACGGCGGCCGGATTCCAGAGCGCGATCTCGCCCGACTCGGCCGAGACGACGACGACCGCGTCCCGAATGCTGGCAAACAGCCAGCCTGGGCCAAGGTTAAGCCACGTCTTGTGCCACGGTGTGTGTTCTGGCTGCAGGGGCATCCAAGACAACTATCGGCGCGCCGCCTGCCTGCCTGAAGCGGCCACGGCGAACAAATTCCTCTCAACTGGGGCGGCTCAACCGCAACTAAACGTGGACCATCAATGGTTCAACTCTTATGTCTCATACGGTCTGGCATTGGACTCTTTGGGGGCCTATCAATGAAGGCAATATCTCTTAGCTCGTGGGCGGTGTCAGCCACGGGGGTGCTGGCACTTGTCGGCTTCCTGCCGCTGCAGGCGTTCGCCGCGGCCGCCCAGCCGAGCGCGATGATCAGCAACGGCGTGGTGACGCTGTCGGTCAGCGGCGATGCCGCGATCAATCACCTGGGATTCGGGACTTTCAACCTGCCCGGCAGCGCCGAGCGCGACTGGGGGGTTGTCACGACCGCCGACGCGCTCGGAAGCCCGGCGCCCAGCGTGCAGTCGTTCACGTCGACCACCCTGGGGGCGGTGTCCAGCGTGCTCGTGCAGGACTCGACCGGCGCGACGCTGCGCGTGACCCACGACTTCCACCCGGCCTCGATTGGCACGAACATGTATGAAGTTACGGTCAACATCGAGAACGTCGGGTCGAGCATCGTCCAGCCGCGCTACGAGCGCGTGCTGAGCTGGTCGGCGCCGGTCTCGCAGAGCACCCTGCCACGCGAGTGGGCATTGCAGCCGACGGCCGATGGGCAGAACCTGGCGTTCGAGCTGGGCCTGCTGCCCATGGCGCCGACGTCGACGCAGACCTTCCGCCTGTACTTTGGCGGAGCACCCGATCCGAACCAGGCGCAGAGCGCGCTCGGACTCGCCGGCGCCTCGCTGGTGAGTGCCGCGCCGGATGGCGTGGGGTCGCTGATCTTCGGCTACGCCTCGGGCGCGACGCCGACCACCAGCGGTGGTGGCGGCGGCGGCGGTGGCAGTAGCTCGAGCAAGGGCGGCGGCGGCGGTGGCGGTGGCGGCGGTGACGGTGGCGGCGGTGGCGCCAGCACCAGCGGCAGCAGCTCGAGCACCAGCAGCAACAACAACAACAACAGCGGCAACGGCAGTGGCAATGGCAGTGGCAGTGGCAACGCCTCGGGCGGCACGACCACGGTCACGATCGTGCCCACCCCAACACCCATCCCCACGGCACCCGCGCCGACCACCGGCAACGGCAACGGCAATGGCAACGGGAACGGGAACGGCACGGGCACCTGCACCAGCGGCACCACGGTCAGCGTGGGACCCGTCACGGTCGTGCTCCAGCCCAGCCCCGACGACATCCCGATTCCGGTCGTGACGGTCTGCCCCACCGAGACCACCGGCGGCTCCACCGGAACCACCGGCGGAACCGGCGCCAGCGGCGGCACGGCCGGTGTCAGCGGTGGTAGCGAAAACGGCAGCGGCCCGATTTGCAACTGCGATCAGTCGAACCCCAATGTGCAGCCGCCGTCGATGGCTGCAACCCCCGAGCTCGACTCGCTGGCGCTGATGGGCAGCGGACTCTTCGGCTTCGCCGGCTACGGTCTGACCCGCTGGCGCAGTCGGCGACGGCCACCCGCGGCTTGATACGCTGGGCGGCGCCTCTCCCGTAGCGGGCCGCCCATCCTGAGCCGCGGGGCCGCTCCCGTAGAGGCCCCGCACATTCTGAGCCGCATCGAAAAACCATGCCCTACGACCTCAGTAACCGAGTCGCCATCGTCACCGGGTCGAGCCGCGGCATCGGTCGCGGTATCGCCGAACGCCTCGCGACCGAGGGCGTCAAAGTTGTCGTCAACGGACGCCAGGCGGACACCATCGAGCCGGTCGTCGAGGCGCTGCGCAAGCAGGGCTGTCAAGCGATCGCGGTAGCCGCCGACGTCGGCCTGCGCAAGGACGTCGATCGCCTCTTCGAGCAGACGACGCAGGCGTTCGGCGGTCTCGACATTCTGGTCAACAACGCCGCGTGGGCCAGCCCCACGGCGCACTTCCTCGAGATGGACGAGGACCACTGGGACACCGTGATCCGCACCAACCTCAAGAGTGTCTACCTGTGCGCGTCGCACGCGGCGCGGCTTATGGTCGACCAGCAGCGCGCGGGCAGCATCATCAACATCTCCTCATTCGCCGCGGCGCGCTCGCATCGGCAAATGGCCGCGTACGACGCCACCAAAGGCGGTATGGAGGCGTTTACGCGCGCGATTGCCCTGGATCTCGCGCCGTTCGGCGTGCGAGCGAACGTGGTCGGGCCGGGCGCGATCCATACCGAGGAGTACGAGCCCGAAGGCGACGACGCTCGACGCCGCCGCGGCCTGACTGTGCCACTCGGCCGCGTGGGCTACCCGGCCGACATTGCCGGCGCCGTCGCGTTTCTGGCCTCGGACGACGCCAGCTACATCACTGGCCAGGTTCTGTATGTCGATGGCGGCATGCTCGCGCAGCTGCGCTCCCCGCAGGTAGACAAGGCGCTGTCGCCAGAGCTCGAACAGCGGCGGCCGCCCCGCCCTTAGCTAGAGGAAGCTCGCGGCGAGCGACTGCACGCCGAAGGCAGCGATCACGAGGCCCGAGGCGATGTTGATGTCGCGGAAGACGGCCGGCGAGAGCCGCGCACGCACGTTGGTGACCAGACCCGCGAGCATCAGCCACCAGGTGGCGGAGCCGACGAACACACCGAAGACCAGCACGGCACCAGCCAGCAGCCCACCGACGACGCCCAGTCCGAGGCCAGCGAAGATGCCTACGAACGACATGATGGTCATCGGGTTGCTCAGCGTGAGCAGCAGGGTCGAGCCGTAGGCGCCGACGAGCCCGCCTGCGCCCGCCGCGGCGGCGGGCGACATGGCAGGACGAGCGCGCAGCGTGCGCACACCCAGGTACAGCAGGAACACGCCACCGAGCAGGCGCAGCCACAGCCGTTGCTCGACCAGCAGCGCCGTGAGCGCGGTCACGCCGAAGGCCGCGAGCGAGGCATACGCGGCATCGGCGGTGGCCGCGCCCATGCCCGACAGGAACCCGACGGCGAAGCCGCTGGCCAGCGTGCGCCGCACGCACAGGACGCCAATCGGGCCGAGCACGGCGGCAATGGAGAGCCCGAGCACAAACCCGCGCGCGAAGTTTTCAATGTCAAACATTGCAAATACGTCCCCACCAGAAAAGGAAAAGCCCCGGGCCTTCGCGAGGCGCCGGGGGGTTTCTAACCAGTAACGGGTAAATAAGTGGTTAGCTCAATGCACAGCCCCCTGGCGGGGCTGCTGCTCGGAACGCGCTGCGACCACGAGTCGCCGAGGCGTCACGCCGCGCATTGTAGGCTCACGGGATCTGGCGGCGCAGCACGCGACCACCATCGAGCTTGACCAGTCGGCCCGACTCTACGGCTAGTTCGCCGCCGATCAGCACGTACTCCACGCCGGAGGCCAGTCGGGTGGGCTCATCGTAGGTCGCGTTGTCGGTCACGCGCAGCGGATCGAACAGCACCAGGTCCGCGATGGCGCCCACCGACACCAGCCCGCGGTCGCGCAAGCCCAGAATCGAGGCGGGTAGCCCGGTCATCTTGCGGATTGCTTCCTCCAGTGGGAACAGCTGCGCTTCGCGCACCCCCCAGCCGAGGACGCGGACGAACGTGCCATATGCGCGCGGGTGGACCCGCGCCGAGGCGCTGGTGACGCCCAGCAGATCGGACCCGATGGCCGCGAAGGGCGCGCTCAACGCGTCCCGCACATCCTCCTCGGCCATCAGGAAGATGACCATGACGGTCGCGCCGTGGTCGGCGATGAGCAGATCGAGCACGTAGTCGAGCGGATCGACGCGCTCGGCGGCGGCGAGGTCCGCGACTCGCCGTCCCTCGGCAGAGCGACGGCTGGCGGTGGCAACGCTGGTGAGCAGCACGTTGTGCCAGCCGCCGGCGGCCTCGAGGTGGTTGAACCAGCCGGGCAGACCGTGCTCAATGTCGTGGCGCACCCGCTGCCGCGATTCGGGCACGTTCAGCCGCTCGACCATCCGCTGCAGGCCGCCTTCCTTGACCCACGGCGGCAGGACCTGGTGCAGGAACGTGCTGCCGGCGGTGTACGGATAGACGTCGCAGTGCGCGCGCTCGCCCCGCGCGCGGTGGCCGCGGATGATCCCAAGCGCCCCCTTGACTTTGCCGAAGTTGCGCCGGCCGCTGGCCTTCAGGTGCGAGACCTGGCTGCGGATGCCGTGCTGTTGCCCGATGGTGAGCGCTTCGTCAACCGCCTCGAAAAGCCCTTCGCCCTCGTTGCGGATGTGCGAGACGTACATCGCATCGGCCAGCCGCAGCTCCTCACCCAGCGAGTACAGCTCGCGCAGCTCAGCGAAGGCGCCAGGCGCATAGACGAGCCCGGTGCTCATGCCCCACGCACCGGCGTCCAGCGCAGCGCGCAGCTCAGCGCGCATGACCGCCAGCTCGGTCTCCGACGACGCACGTGCCTCCATGCCCATCGCAGCGATGCGCAGCGCGGCATGGCCCACGAGCGGCGCCACGTTCGTCGACGGCCGCGCGGCATCGAATCGATCGAGAAAACTCGCAAAATCCGACCAGCGCCAGTCGAGATCGGGTCCGACACCCCGCGCCAGGTCGCGCAGCTGCTCCGCGCGACTCGGCTCGGCCGACACCGGCGCTGGGCTAAACCCGCACAGCCCGACGACTTCGGTGGTGACGCCCTGACTGATCGAGTTCGGTGCCGCCGGGAACGCGGGCAGCGTGTGGTCGGCGTGCGAGTGCATGTCGATGAAGCCAGGCGCGAGCGCCAGACCGGTGGCATCGATCACCTGGCTGGCCGAGACCCGCCCCGGCTCACCCAGGGCCACGATGCGCTCATCGCGCACCGCGACGTCCAGCGGCTGGCCCGGCGCCCCGGAGCCGTCGTACACGGTGGCGCCGCGGAACACCACGTCCATGCTGCCGCGCCATGGTAGCCGGCGTAGCATCGGCACTATGGCCAACGAAGCCGTGTTCACGATGGACGCTTCCAGCATCAAGTACGGTCCAGGCGCCACGCGCGAGGTTGGCAGCGACCTGCGCGCGCTGGGCGCCACGCGGGTGATGCTCGTCACCGATCCCGGCGTAGCGCAGCTCGAGCCAGTGGCGGTGGCGCTGGAGTCGCTGCGCGCTGCAGGCATCGACGCGGTGGTGTACGACCAGGCGCGGGTTGAGCCGACCGACGGCTCGTTCAAGGACGCGATCCGCTTCGCGACCGACGGCGGCTTCGATGGCTTCGTCGCGGTTGGCGGCGGCTCGAGCATGGACACCGCCAAGGCCGCCAACCTGTATGCCACCTACCCGGCCGACTTCCTCGCCTATGTGAACGCGCCGATCGGTCGCGGTGAGCCCGTGCCCGGCCGGCTGCGGCCGCTGATCGCGATTCCCACCACCAGTGGCACCGGCAGCGAGACCACGGGCGTGGCGATCTTCGACCTGACCGAGATACACGCGAAGACCGGCATCGCGCATCGCGCTCTGCGGCCGACGATGGGCATCGTCGATCCCTACAACAGCCGCGACCTCCCGTCCATGGTCGCGGCGTGCTCGGGCTTCGACGTGCTCAGCCACGCGATCGAGTCCTACACCGCGCTGCCCTACCGCGAGCGCGAGGCGCCCGCCGAACCGCGCCTGCGGCCCGCCTACCAGGGCGCCAACCCGATCAGCGACATCTGGGCCGAGCGCACCATCCTCATGGTTTCCGAGTTCTTTGTCCGCGCGGTGAAGGACCCAGGCGACCACGAAGCGCGAGCGCAGATGATGCTCGCGGCGACATTCGCGGGCATCGGCTTCGGCAACGCTGGCGTCCACCTGCCGCACGGCATGTCGTACCCGGTCTCAGGGATGGTGCAGGAGTACGTGCCGCCTGGCTATCACCCCGACCACGCGCTGGTGCCACACGGAATGTCGGTGATCCTGAATGCACCGAGCGTGTTTCGCTGGACCGCGTCGGCCAACCCCGAGCGACACCTGCAAGCGGCAACGTGGCTGGGTGGCGAAGTGCGCGGGGCAGGTCCCCAGGACGCCGGCCACGTGCTCTCGAGCACGCTCATCGAGCTGATGCGCAAGACCGACATGCCGAACGGCCTGCGCGCGATCGGCTTCGACGAAGGCGACGTCGACGAGTTGGTCACGGGCACCCTGCCGCAGCATCGGGTGACCAAGCTGGCGCCGCGACCGGTCACGCCCGAAGATTTAAGAGGGCTCTTCCTCGGCGCGCTCAGTTACTGGGAGTAGCTAGGCCGCTTCGCGGGCCGAGGGAACCAGGGTCGCGCAGGCTGCCAACAGGAGCATGCCGCTGCCCAGCACGACCAGCAGCGGACTCACGCCGACCACGTCGGACAGCCCGCCGGCCACCGCGTTCGACAGCGAAAACGCGCTGTACGTGAACATCAGCCGCACGGCGAAGACCCGACCGCGCAGCGCGGCCGGCGTCTGGCGCTGCACGAGCGTGATGCTCGGCACCAGGAACGTCATATTGCCCAGCCCACACACCGCCGCCAGGACGGCGACCACGGCCAGCGAGTCGGTCTGGCCGGCCACCGCGATGGCTGCGCCCATAATCGCCAACCCGATGACGATGACCCGACCAGGGTTGACTAGCCGCGAGATGCGCGGCAACAGCAGCAGGCCAGCGAGCGTGCCCAGCGCGTTCGACATCTCGACCACCCCGTAGCCGAACGCACCTGTTTCCGACACCCGCCAGGCGAAGCCGATCCACAACGTGTGGAGTGACCCGAGCAGCAGTGGACCGACGGTCAACAGCACCGTGTTGGTGCGCACCTGCGCGTTGGAGCGCAGAAAACGCAGCCCCTCGGCAACCTGGCGAGGCAGGCGCCGCAGCGGCTCACGCGCTTGGGCGGCGGCGCGCTGCACCACCGGTAAGCGCACCAGCAGCAGCGCGGACGCGAGATACGACAGCGCATCGCACGCGAAGGCGACCTGCGTGCCGCGCACAGTCCCCAACATGGCGATCAGACCCGCGACCAGCACACCGGCCACGGGGAACGCCAGCAAGTCGACCGCGTAGTTGACGGCCTGGAAGAGGGAATTGGCGCCGCTCAGCTCTTCGGGCGCGACCAGGTCGGGCACCATAGCCTGCCGGGCGGGCGTGAACGCGAGCGTGGCGCAGGTCAGCAGGAACAACAGCACGTAGACCAGCGGGAGGTGGACCAGCGCGGCCAGTGGGATCAGAACGACCAGGATCCCGCGCACGAGGTCAGCGCAAACCATGGTCAGTCGCCGATCCCAGCGATCGACCAGCGCGCCAGCCGGCAGGCTGAACAGCGCATACGGGATCGTCGACACGACGAAAACCAGGCCCGCCGATGCCATCGAATCGGTCATGCCGAGGATCAGCGCGGCCATGGCCATCTGGTGCAGCCGGTCGCCGATGGTGCTGATAAAGCCCGCCAGCAACATGCGTGCGAGTGCCGGGTGACGACCCAGCAGCGATCTGCGCAGCCGGGCTATCGGCCACGCAGCCGGGCGACCGCGCAGCAGCGCGGATGCCTGGAGACTCACGTCGGGATGCGATCCTGGGCGGGCAGCAGGCGCTCGATGGTCTGCAGCAGGTGATCGACGTCAAACGGCTTGGCCACCGCCTCGACTCGAGTGAAGCCATTCAGGCGCGCCATGCGGCCATCGAGCGCAGGCACCGCGGCAGAGCACAGGATCACCGGTGTCTCGCTCGTAGCTGGCTCGGAGCGCAGCAATTCGAGCACCGCCCAACCAGCCTGCTGGCGGCCGAGCATCAGGTCGAGCATGACCAGATCAGGCTGGACCTGCTTGATGTGCTCGAAGCTGTCGACCCAGTTAGGGCAGGTGAACACTTCGTAGCCTTCGCCAGCGCCCAGCAGTTCTTGCATGAGCTCCAGGAAGGTTGGATCGTCGTCGATGACCGCGATGCGGAATGGGGCGGGACGGGTGCTGAGCATGACGTGACCTGTCTCGGGGGGTGTCTCGGGGCTGGCGCACTATAGTGGGCGACTGCTCCGCGCCCAATAATTCGCTGGCGACGCAACCATTGCCTGCCTTGTATCCCCCTCGAGGCAGCCTGGGTCACCAGCTGGGGATGTAACGTGAGGCCGAGCGGCTGCGTACAACCGGTAGCGCAACGTGCATGTCAGCCGCGGCACTCCTTAGTTACAGACCATTCCCGTTCTCGGTTCCCTGGTCGGTGTCTCGCTTGAAGCCCGCCCTGTCCGCCGAAGGCGAGCAGATCGTCGCTGCCCGACGCCAGGCGCCGGGCGCCTTCGAAGCACTGGTACGACGCCACCAGACACCCATCTACAACTTCTGCTGGCGCATGCTCGGGAGCGGCGACGATGCCGCCGACGTAGCCCAGGAGACTTTCGTCCAGCTGTTCAGCCACCTTGACCGCATCGACGAGCACGAGTCGCTCTCACCGTGGCTGTTCCGGGTGGCCCGCAATCGGTGCATCGACGTGATCCGCCGTCGCCGCACCGTGCCACTCATGACGTCCGACGACACTGCCGACGACTTCGAGCCGGTCGACGAGGACCCGCTGCCAGATGAGCTCGCCGAACGGGCAGACTTGCAGCGACTATTGGCAGAAGCGATCGCTCAATTGCCGCCGACCTACGCCGAAGTGGTCGCGATGCGCTACGCCGCCGATCTCTCCTTTGCCGAAATTGCCATCATTCTGGGGTGCGACGAGGGCGCTGCCCGCGTCCGCTTCCATCGCGCGAAGAACCTGCTTCGCCAGCACCTCCGATCGGTGAACACATGACTGACTCGAATCCCGACGATATCGATCGACTTTTTGCTCGACTGGAACGTGCCCCTGTGCCGCCCAACTTCACCGAGGTCGTGGTGGCGCGAACTGTGAAAAACGCGCGGGCAGCGCTCGCCTGGCCGTGGCTGGTGGCGGGCGTGTTGGCGATGGCGCTGCTCGGCACCGCCGGCTACCTGGCTGGCCAGAGTCTCGCCGCTTCGGATGGTCTCGACGTCCTCGAGGCGCTGCTCGGCGATACCAGTCTGCTAACTATCGCACCCGGCGACGTGCTGGCGGCCGTCGGCGAGGTGATGCCGTGGCGACTCATGGCGCTCGCCGGCGTGAGCGCGGTGCTCATGATCTGGGCGGCCGGTCGCGTGGTCTCGCGCGCTCCGACCGCGGTGCGCAGTCAGGCGTGACGTGAGCTGGCTGGGACGGTTTGGGCTGCATCTGGCCGCGGCGTTGGGCGCCACGGGCATTTTCGTGGCGGCTGCCGCGGTGGGCGCCACGCAGACGCGCATGGCTACCGAAGTCGTAGCCACACAGGCCACCGCCGTCCCGCGGACACCGATTCTGCCGCGCCGCACCCCACTCCCCAATGCCACGCCGGTCGCGCGACCGGAGCGCAGCATCGCCGGCACGATCCGCGCTGTCGAGGCAGATGGCCTCATCGTGCAGGGACCGCGAGGGCAGGAATTCCGCGTCGCGCCTGCGCCAGGCGCACTCATTCGACTCAACGGCAAGGCAGCCAGGCTCGACGCGCTGCAGGTCGACGACAAGGTGGTGATCCTCGGCCAGGCTCAACCACGCAACGGAGGATTTGTCGCTCACGCGATCACTGCGCGGCGAAAATAGCTGTGCATGCTCCGAGTGTGGGTTAGCGCACTACTGCTACTGAGTCTGGCCGCGCCCGTCGCGCGGGCGCAGGTGAGCCACGAAGCGGCGATCCAGGACGTGATCGCGCGCGGAAACGCTGCGCAGGTGCAAGCCATCGCCCAGCAGGACCCAACCATCGTGGGCGACGCCGCGGTCGCCGACTACGCGCAGCGCCTCGTGCGCGCTAACCGCTCGATGCTCTCGAACGGCATCACCAGTATCGAGCTGGTCAACCTGGAGTGGGGTCCGATCACCGTCGACGGCACCTCGGCCACCGCGACGACCTTCGAGACCTGGCGCACGTCGTACGCGGCCGGCCCGACCGAATTCGCGCGCGATCGCAACGTGTACACGCTCGCGCACGACGGCGACGCCTGGCGAGTCACCGGCAACGACCACCCCGACGGCCGCGGACAGCGGCCGCCCGAGATCGACACGGATCCTGACCCCGGCCTCGACATCCCACCGGGACAGGGCACATCCAGCAACTGGGCGGGCTACGCCGCCCGCGGCGGCTCGTTCACCAGCGTCGCGGGCACCTGGACCGTGCCCGAGGTCGCGCTCGACAGCTCTTTCGGCGCCGATGCCGCGTGGGTCGGCATTGGCGGCCTGCGCACGCGCGACCTGATCCAGGCCGGGACGCAGCAGTTCGCCACCGGCAGCGGCAGCGTCACCTATCAAGCGTGGGTTGAAAAGCTGCCGGCCGTGGCACGGCCTGTTCCGCTGACCGTGCTGCCTGGCCATAGTGTCAGCGTTTCCATCGACTTCCAGGGCAACGATGACTGGCTGATCACCCTCACCAATCTGACGACCGGACAGAGCCTGTTGCGGACCGAGCAATACACCTCAACGCACAGCTCGGCCGAGTGGATCGAGGAAGCGCCCTTCGCGCGACGCCGAGTCCTGCCGCTCTCTGAGTTCGGTTCGGTTGGCTTCAGCTCCGCGTCGGCGGTGCGTGACGGCGTGTCGATGACGGTCGCCGACCTCGGCGCGCGCGCCATCTCGCTGATCGACAACAACCGCCGCGCTCTGGCCGTTCCATCACCGCTGGGCGCGGACGGCGCCAGCTTCACGGTCAATCGCTCCTGACGCGTCGAACTGCCTGAGCCGCTGCTCCACAGCTCGTGCGTGCCCTTCGAGACCTTCAGCGCGCGCGAGCACGACAGCCGGTGGGCCCGCCTCCAGCAAGTCGGCTGGACCAAGAGCAAACACAGAGATGATCTTGAGAAAATCGTCGACGTTGACGGGGGACGAAAACCGCGCGGTGCCACCGGTCGGCATGATGTGGCTCGGCCCAGCCGTGTAGTCGCCGATCGCTTCAGCGTTCAGCTCGCCCAGGAACACGCCGCCAGCATGGCGCACGCGGCCCAGCCACGACCACGGGTCGCGCACCGCCAGGCACAAATGCTCGCCCGCGAACGCGTTGGCGAGGTCCATCGCTTCTTCGAGATCGCCCACTTCGACGATGCCACCGCGATTGGCCAGCGACTCCTCGACGATGGCGCGACGCGGCAGACTCGGCACTTGCTCGGCGACGGCGGCATCGACCGCCTCGGCCAGCGCGTGCGCAGGCGTGATCAACAGCGAGCAGGCGAGCGGATCGTGCTCCGCTTGCGCCAGCAGATCCGCGGCCACCCATTCGGGGTTGGCCGAGTCATCAGCTACGACCAGGCATTCGGTCGGACCGGGCAGCGCTTCGATGCCAACCTGGCCGAAGACCATGCGCTTGGCCAGGACCACGAACAGATTGCCCGGCCCGACGATCTTGTCGACGCGCGGCACGGTCTCGGTGCCGTACGCCAGCGCGGCAATGGCCTGCGCGCCACCGACTCGATACACGGCATCGACATTGGCGACCGCGGCAGCCGCCAGCAGAACATCGAAGACGTCACCGCTCGCGGCTGACGGCGGTGAGGCCAACAACACCTCGGGAACCCCCGCGACCCGCGCCGGGATCACCGCCATGAGCACACTGCTGGGATAGGGCGCTCGACCGCCAGGCGCATACACCGCGACGCGCTCGAGCGGTCGAATGAGCTGTCCGAGCGCCCCACCGTTAGGCGTGTGCTCCGTCCATGAGTGGCGGCGAGTATGCTCGTGGAAGTCTCGAATGCGCTCGGCAGCCTGGTGCAACGCGCGCATGACCGTAGGCCCGACTCGATCGACGGCCGCTTCGATCGCCTCCCGTGGCACCCGCGGATCACCGACTTCGACACCATCGAACGCACGGCTGAACTTGCGCAGCGCCGAGTCGCCCTGGCTGCGAACATCCTCGACGATCCGTCGCACCACCTCTTCGGCGCCGAGGTCGGCGCCAAAGGTGGCCTGGATCGTCGCGCGCACCGCGTCGGGCAGCGCACCTGGGTCGACCGACAGCCGGCCACGACCCACCAGCAGCGCCTCGCGAGCGGCGGCGGCGGTCGCAAAGCGGCGGATCACACCCGACCCAGCCATGGCCACTTGAGTGTTACACAACTTACGGACGGTCGGACCCGCCAGGCAGTAGATTGATCGCATGACCACCGCCGCGCTGGTGATCCCGGCGTGGAACGAGCCGGAGTCGATCGGCGCCGTGCTCGACGAAGTTCCTCCGCACGCGATGGCCGAGGTGATCGTGGTCGTGCGCGGCGCCGCGGACCCGACCCTCCCAGTCGCGCGCGAGCGCGGCGCGCGAACCGTAGTCCAGTCGCGGCCGGGATACGGCGCGGCGTGCTGGAGCGGCGCGCAGGCGGCAATCGCCGCCGGGGCTGATGTAGTGGTGTTCCTCGATGGCGACTACTCGGACCCACCAGCAGCACTGCCGCTCGTGCTCGAGCCGCTACTCGCTGGCCGCGCTGACCTGGTGCTGGGCTGTCGCGATCTGAAGGAGCACCCCCGCGCGTTGCCGATGCACGCGCGGGTCGGCAATTGGCTTGTGCGCGGGCTGGCGCGGGTGCTGGTGGGCCGCGCATTCGGCGATTTGCCATCCTTCAAGGCGATCCAAGCCGATGCGCTTGGCCGCCTCGATATGCACGAGATGACGTATGGCTGGACCGTCGAGATGCTGCTCAAAGCCGCGCGCGCCGGCTTACGCATCGAAGAAGTCCAGGTTCCCTACCGGCCGCGCCTCGGCGGTCAGTCGAAAGTGGCCGGCAGCGTGCGCGGCTCGCTCGGCGCCGCTGGCAAACTCCTTGGCTGCGTGCTGGTGTACGCGACGTGGCGGCCGGCACCCACCACCCAACTGTCGGTTGCCAGTGGTCAGTAGTCCAACGCGGCTCAGCGAAGCGCCCACCGGCAGCTCGCCCCGCCAGGCGATGGTCGACCTTGCAGCTTCGGCCACGCCGCTGCCGTCGCCCGTCGAGGCCTATTTCGAAGTCGCCAATCGCTGCAACAGCAAGTGCGCGACGTGCCCGCTCACGTTCTCGCCCCAGGAGGCTGCGCGGCAGCTCTCGTTGGACGAGTTCAAATCGCTGGTCGACCAGCTGCCCCACCTGCGGCGGGCGGTGCTGCACGGTGTCGGCGAACCGCTGCTCAACCGCGACCTGCCGGCGATGATCGCGTACTTGAAGTCGTGCGGCGTCTACACGGTGTTCAACACGAACGCCGCCCTGTTGACCAGGCGGCGCCAGGTAGAGCTGATCGACAGTGGGCTGGACGAGCTGCGGGTGTCGCTCGATAGCAGCACGCCCGAGACGTACCTCCGCATCCGCGGCATAGCGGCCTTCGAGCGGGTCGTGGGCAACCTCGCGGAGATGGTCCGCACGCGCTCGGCGCTGGCCTCGAGGACACCCGCCCTGTCCATCTGGGTCACCGCGCTGCGCGACAACCTCGCGCAACTGCCAGACATCATTGATATCGCTGCCAGCATCGGGGTCGAGGAGGTGTATCTGCAGCGCATGGTCTTCTGGGGAGAAGGCCTCGCGACGGCCGAGCAGAGTGTGTTCGTGGACTTCCGCGCGGAAGCCGAGGCGGTGATCGACGAAGCCGAACGCCGCGCGCAGCGCACCGGTGTGCGGTTCCGCGGCGCGGATGCGCTGAGTCCGCGGGCGAGTTTGATCGACCGTCCGCCGCAGCGCGAGCCGTGGCGCACATGCAGTCGACCGTTACGCCTGGCGTATGTAACGGCCCAGGGTACGGCGCTGCCGTGCTGCATCGCGCCGTTCACCGATGCGCCGTTCGACACGCTGCGGCTGGGTAACTACCTGCGTGATGGCGTCGACGCCGTCTGGACCGGCGAGGCGTACCGTCGCTTCCGCGAGCAGTTGTACTCGTCGGATCCGCCGCCCTCGTGTCGCAACTGCGGTCTGGCCTGGAGCCTCTAGCCACCCGATCGTGCCGTCGCACCAGCTCTCGAGCGTGGATGTAGCTCCCCCGCACCCGTCTCCCGTCGCTGGTGCCGACCTCCCTCTCCCTCTGGGAGAGGGCCGGGGTGAGGGCGCGTCAGAAGAACAACGAGGGCAGACACACAGGCGCACTGGCGACCGGCTGGCCGCGCTAGCGGTAGCGACGACGACCACCGCCTGGATCGGCCTCTTCGGCTGGCTTGCGGTCACCCGCCACCTCGCGGGCGGCACGCACGCCGAAGACCTCGGCTTCACCGACCAGGTGCTCTGGAATTTTCTCAGAGGCCAGTGGTTCAGGATGAGCCTGTACAACGGCGTCACGTGGAACACCGAGCTCGACCTGAGCCACCTGGCGCGGCCGGACTCGCTCCTGGCGTTCCATGTCGAGCCACTGCTGCTGGCGTTCACACCACTGTACCTAGCGGGTGCGGGCCCGCTGCTGCTGCTGACGGTGCAGGCGATCGCCCTCGGCCTCGGCGCCGTGCCCGCCTTTCTCCTTGGACGGCACTTCGCGCACTCCAACCAGGCAGGGCTCGTCACCGCGCTGGCCTACCTGCTCTCGCCGTTCGGCCAAGCCGCCGCGCTAGCCGACTTCCACACCTCAGCGCTGGCAGTGCCGCTGTTATTGCTGTCAGCGGAGCGCCTCCTGGTGGCCAGGGCGCCGAAAACCGCGCTCGCCGCGGCGCTGGCAGCGCTCACCGCCCGCGAGGACGTCGGCCCCGCCGTGGCGCTGCTCGGCGTCACGTTGCTGCTGCTCGAGGCTCCGCGGCGGCCCGCGCTGGTAATGGCTGCCGGCGGCGTCGTGTGGACGATGGCGGCAGGCGCCGTCCTCCTTCACTACAGCGGCGGTGTGTCGCCCTTCGGCGCGCGCTACGGCGAGAGCCTCGGCGGTGGCATCGCCGGCGTAGTCGGCGCGCTCACGCGGCCGATCGCGCTGCAGCCGT
>WNGA01000718.1_pt1 | contig 50492 bp, 41 predicted proteins | sample 5400061 | NCBI WGS metagenome assembly WNGA01 (sample SAMN13153366, study PRJNA577476) | soil metagenome | isolation source: 100 cm soil or saprolite under grassland replicate 2 | place: USA:California | collected 2016-06-15
GCGCGCCCAGTTCTGAGGCGAGGTAGCGCACGCTGGCGTCGAGCGCCGCCTTGGCTACGCCCATGACGTTGTAGTTGGGCACCGCCCGCTCGCCGCCCAGGTACGTCATGGTCACCACGCTGCCTCCGCCTCGCTGGACCATGAGCGGCTCGGCCCGCTTGACCATCGCCGTCAGGGAATAGGCACTGATGTCGAGGGCCATCAGGAAGTTGGCGCGCGACGTGTCGACGAAGCGGCCCTCCAGGTCCTCCCTGGCCGCGTAGGCCACGCTATGGACCAGGATGTCCAGTCCGCCAAACTGCTTGCCGACCGCTTCGAACACGCGGTCCAGGTCTTCGTCGCGGGTCACGTCGCACGACAGCACCAGCGGGCTGTTGACCGTGTCGGCCAGCTCCCGTACGCCAGCCTCGATCCGCTCGCCCTGATACGTGAAGGCGAGCTGCGCGCCGGCTCCCGCCAGCGCCTGGGCTATCGCCCAGGCGATGCTCCGTCGATTGGCCACCCCAAAAACGAGCCCGGTCTTACCGTCCAGTAACATCGGTGCCTCCTCATTCCTGTCTCCCCAGCTCCCGCGACCGTTTCGTGGCCGTGACGATCGCATCCATGAACGCGGCTCGCAGGCCGGCCCGCTCCAGGGCGTGGACGCCAGCGATGGCTGTCCCGCCCGGCGAGGTCACCATCTCCTTCAACCGGGCAGGGTGCTCGCCTGTCTCGGCCAGCATGACCGCCGTCCCGAGTGTCGTCTGAACCGCCAGAGTGGTCGCCACATCCCGCGCCAGGCCAACCCGCACGCCGGCGTCGATCAGGGCCTCGACGACCAGGCTGATGAAGGCCGGGCCGCTCCCGGACAGCGCCGTGACCGCGTCCAGCGCTCGCTCCGGCAAGGTGATCGCCCGCCCGACCGCGTTGAAGATCCGCAGCACTAGCTGCTCATCGCGCGGGCCGGCATGGCGGCCCAGCGCCAGGACGGCCATGCCCGTGCGCACCAGGCAGGGCGTGTTCGGCATCACTCGAATGGTGGGGATCGGCCCATGGAACGCCGACTCGATCCTGGCCAGCGGGACGCCGGCGGCGATGGAGACGACGACCTGCTCGGCCCCGACCAGCGGCCCGATCTCGTCGAGCAGGCTGGGCAGGTCTTGCGGCTTAACCGTCAGGAAGACGATCTCGCCAAACGGGGCCGCCGCACGGTTACTAGCCTCGGTCCGGATCCCGATCTGGCGCGCCAAATGCTCCAGCCGCTCCGGCCGGACGTCGGTCGCCATGATCCGATCGCGCGGCAGCAGACCGGCATCGAGCACGCCTCGGATGAGCGCCTCAGCCATCTGCCCGCCGCCCAGGAACAGAAGGCTCGGAAAGTCACTCATCGCGTCACCCGCGCCTGGCCGACCATGAAGGCTTCGGCCTCGGCGAGCGAGGGATAGCCCTCGTAGTCGCCGTGGACCATCAACGAGTGGGCGCCGACACAGTTGCCGAGCTCAGCCGAACGCCACGGGTCCCACCCCCCGAGCTGGCCGGCCACGAACCCGGCGTCGAAGCCGTCGCCGGCCCCGATCGCGTCCAGGACCGTCGGTACCTCGAACGCGGGCACCGTTCGTCGCTCGTACTCGGTCGCTACCAGCGCCCCCTTGCCACCAAGCTTGACCGCGACCAGTGGAATGTCGTGACGAAGCGCCCAGTCGACGGAGTCGTTGGGGCCTTCGACCTGGAGTAGTCGGCCCAGCTCCTCGGCCCCGCCCAGCAGGACGGTGCATCGCTTCATGATCGGGACCAGCAGCTCGCGCGCCCGCTCCACGCTCCACAGCTTCAGGCGCAGGTTCGGGTCGAATGAGACGCTCAGGCCGGCCGAGCGGGCCACCTCGACGGCGTGCTCGACCGTTGCGCGACAGCTGTCGGAGAGGGCCGGAGTTATGCCTGTCAGATGCAGCCAGCGCGCGCCGCGCAGGTAGCTCGCGTCGACGTCGTCAGGCCGCAGCCTCGAGGCGGCCGAACCGCGCCGATAATAGTACGCACTGCTCTCGCCTGCCGCGCTGAGCTCCTTGACGTACAGGCCGGTCGGCGCCTCCGGGTCGAACACCACCTGGCTGAGGTCGACTCCCTCGCCACGCAGGTGGTGAGCGATGAAGTGGCCGAGCCCGTCGGTCCCCAGGCGGCTGATCCAGCCCGCGCTCACGCCCAGCCGCACAAGCGCCGTGGCGAAGTTGCTCTCGGCGCCGCCCAGCTTCAGCCGAAACTCGCTGACATAGCGAAGCGGCCCTGCTTCACGGGGCGCGAACAGCGCCATCGTCTCGCCCAGGGTGACGACGTCAGGCATCCTCGTTCCGCGATCACGCCCGCCTTTGAGACGCTCGTCCGCGGGCTCTGGTGATGGTAGCGCAAGGAGCGCGCTGTGCGGAGCGAGCGGCGATGAGAGAGCGGGCAAGACCAGAGCGGGGGGAGCCGTCTCACGGCTCGCCTGTGACGTGAGAGTGTGGCAGCGAGCATACTAGGGCCGGGGTATGAGGGTGGGCATTTACCAGATCAAGCCGGCCTTCCAGCGCTCGCTGCGGGGCGTCGAGGACTGGCTGGTCGCGCGACGGGTCCATCCGGATTGGTTGACGTACTCGGCGCTGGCCCTCTCGGTGCTCGGCGGTGCGTGGCTGTATCTGGCGCCGGAGCGGACCTGGCTGCTGCCCATGGTGTCGATCATTGCCGTCGTGCGGACGGCGCTGAACGCACTGGACGGACTGGTGGCCAAGCGGACCGGGCTCGCCAGACCCTGGGGCGAGGTGCTCAACGAGTTTTGCGACCGGCTGGCGGACCTGGCGCTGCTCGGCGGGCTGGCGCTGTCCGCCCCGACCGAGCGCCTGCTGGGGGCAGTGACGCTAACGGTCATGCTGCTCAACAGCTACCTAGCGATTCTGTCCAAGGCGGCCGGTGGACGCCGCCAGTACGCGGGCCCGATGGGCAAGGCCGACCGGATGACCCTGCTGGCGGTCATGGCGCCGTGCGGTCTATTCCTGCCGCTCGACCTGGTCTACAACCTGTTCCTCTGGCTCGTACTGGCCGGCCTGGCGGTGACCGTAGTCCTCAGAGCGAGGGCGACCTACCGTGATCTCCAATCCGGCGGCTAACCCGCTGTTCTGGCCCACCGCCCAGATCATTGGCGCGATCCTGGCCAGCGGGCTCGTCCTGCTGCTAGCCGTCGAGCGCCAGCACCTGGCCGAGCTGCACCGCAGGACGCTCTTCCAGCGCTGGGCGGTCTGGGCGGCCATCGCGCTGGTCTACTCGCTCGCGGTCCTGAGCGGACCGATCGGCATGCTGTTTCTGGTTGGTCTGATCGTGTTCCAATCGCTGCGTGAATACTGCGAGCTGGTCGGCCTGCCGCCTCTCTACCGGACTGTGTTGCTGGCGATGGGTCTGGCGATGGGACCGCTGGCTGTCTGGGCGCCGGAGGCGTTCTTCGGCGTCCTGCCGCTGCTCCTGATTCTCGCCACGCTTCAGCCTCTGCTGACCCAGGACGTGCGCACCGGCATGACGCGCCTGGCCTTCGCCGCGCTCGGCTTCGGCTACCTGCCGCTGTTGCTGTGGCACCTCGTGCTGATTGAGACCTCCGTGCCGGGCGGGCCCGGGCTGCTATTGGCCCTCGCGCTGGCCGTGGCACTCTCGGACGTGGGCGCCTTCACGGTTGGCAAGCTATTCGGGCGTCACAAGCTGACGCCGCTGGTCAGCCCGAACAAGACCTGGGAGGGAGTGGCTGGCAACCTGCTCGGGGCGTTCGTCGGGACCATCCTGACGAGCTTCGCGCTGCCGCCCGCCCGCGCCTGGCTGCTCCTGGTCGTGTTACCCGTGGTGGTGGCGGCCGGCGCGGTCTGGGGCGACCTGGTCGAGTCGCTCCTCAAGCGCGAGTTCGGGACCAAAGACGCCGGTGCCTGGCTGCCCGGTTTCGGCGGTCTGCTCGACCGAGTCGATAGCTTGATCGTGGTGGCACCGCTTACCTACTACCTGCTGCGAGCCCTCCCTTGACCGCCGCGCTGCCGGACCTGCTCTTCGACTCGGAGCGCCGCTTCGGGACCCGCCCGGCCCTCGCCATTCGCCGCGGCCTTCGGACCGAGCTCTGGAGCTTCGCCGACCTGGCGCGCGCGGCTCGGCTGGCCGCGATCCGGCTGGAGGCAGCCGGGGTGGCGCCCGGCGACCGAGTGCTGGCCCTAGCGCCCAACAGCCCTGAGCTCGTGGTGAGTATGTTCGGGACCTGGCTAGCCGGCGGCGTGCTGGTCCCGATCGACCTGCGGACTCCGCTCGACGTCATCGCCCGGATCGCCGAGCAGACCGAGCCCCGGCTCCTGATTGCGGACCGGTCGGTGGATGGGCTCGGTCAGGTCCCGAGAGCCAGCCCCTTCCAGTTGAAGCCCTCACCCCGCGAAGCGCACTTGTTCCCTAGCGCCCTCTCCCTCAAGGGGAGAGGGGGAGCCAGTCTCCCCTCTCCCCTTGAGGAAGAGGGGCCGGGGGTGAGGGACTTGGCCGAGATCGTCTTCACCTCGGGCACGACCGGCGCGCCGAAGGGAGTTATGCTGACCCACGCCAACATCCTGTCAAACGTGACTTCGGCGCTCGACGCGATGCCCATCGCGGTCGGCGAGCGGCTGCTGTCACTGCTGCCGCTGTCCCACATGATGGAGCAGACGGCCGGACTGCTAGCCGCCCTTGCCGCCGGGGCGACGATCTACTACACGACCAGCCGCCGCTCGACAGCGGTCATGGCGGCGCTGCAGCGGCATCGGATCGGGCTTCTGATTTGCGTGCCGGAGGTGCTTCGGCTGCTGCTGGCAGGCATCGAGCGGGAGGTCGAGCGGAGCGGCCGACGGCAGCACTGGGAGCGGATGCTCCGCCTGGCCGGCCGCCTGCCGATGGCGCTCCGACCGTTCCTGTTCTGGCCGCTCCACCGCCGCCTCGGGGGGCGCTTGCGGCTCGTGCTGTGCGGCGGAGCGGCGCTCGATCCCCAGCTGTGGCGAACCTGGGAGGCGGTCGGCGTGCGCGTCATCCAGGGCTACGGGGCGACCGAGTGTGCGCCGATCGTCACCTCCAATCGGCTCGACCGTCGCTTGCCAGCCTCGGTCGGCTGGCCGGTCCGCGGCGTGGGCCTGCGTCTGGCGCCCGACGGCGAGGTGCTGGTCCGTGGGCCCAATGTAACCTCTGGGTACTGGCGCGACGAGGTCGCCACCGAGACGGTCTTCGAGGATGGCTGGTACAGGACGGGCGACCTCGGCAGCTTTGGGTCGCTCGGCGAGCTCCGTCTGATGGGACGTAAGAAAGAGATGATCGTCCTGTCGGACGGTCGTAACGTTTTTCCCCAGGACGTCGAGGCCGAGATCGAGCGCGACCCGGCGATCAGAGCATGCATCGTCGTTGGCAAGCCGAAGCCAGGCGGTGGCGAGGAGGTCCATGCCGTCCTGATCCCGGCCGACGACCCTGACGCCGCCACGGCCGCCGTCCGTCGAGCCAACGTCCGTCTCGGCCCGCACCAGCAGGTGAGTGGGATGACTATCTGGCCGGAGCCCGACTTCCCGCGCACGCCCTCGCTGAAGGTGAAGCGCGCGGAGGTCCTGGCGCTCGTGGAGCAAGGCCAGCGCGGCGCGCCACCCACCTCAGCCGCACCCACGTCGGACCACCTGGCGGGCCGCCTGGTCGCACTGCTGGCAAGGGCGAGTGCACGCCCGCCGGCCGAGATACGCCCGCAGGCCAACCTGGCACTGGATCTGGGCCTGGACTCTCTGGCACGGGTCGAGCTAGCCGTGTTGCTCGAGGAGGAGCTCGGGTGCTGGCTGTCGGACGAGGAGATGGCCGACCTGAAGACGGTGGCCGAGCTCGAAGCGGCGCTCGAGCGGGGTGGCTCGATCGGCACCGTCGAGCCGCTGCCCGCCTGGCCGCGCTGCGGGCCGGCCCGCCTGGTGCGCTCGGTGCTGCAGCAGTTAGTCCTCTTCCCGCTCCTGCACCTCGTCTGTCGGCCGCTGAGGGTGGAGGGCGCCCCGATCTGTCGGGGCGGGCTGCGTGGGCCAGCCCTGCTCATCGCCAACCACTCGAGCCACCTGGACAGCGTGGCCGCCCTGTCTATCCTGCCGGGCGACCGCCGTCGCCGCACGGCGGTCGCTGCCGCCGCGGACTACTTCTTCCAGACTGAGCCGCTGGCGACCTTCTCGGCCCTGGCGCTGGGCGCATTCCCGTTCCACCGCGAGGGAGCCGTCTCGACCAGCCTGGCTCATTGCGGCGATCTGGCTGACGCTGGTGATACCCTCCTCGTCTTCCCGGAGGGGACTCGGTCGCCCGACGGTAGGCTGGGCGCTTTCAAACCCGGCATCGGCCTGCTCGCACGCGAACTGCGCTTGCCGGTCGTCCCGATCCATCTACATGGCCTGTTCGCTATCCTGCCAAAAGGCCGAAGCTGCCCGCGGCCCGGCCCCGTGCGGGCCCGAGTCGGCGAGCCGCTCGTGCTCGACCCCGCCCTCTCCAACGCCGAGGCGACGCAGGTGCTTGAGGCGGCGATGCGCCGCCTCGCGTCGCCAGATCCATCTCCCCGCTCCACTTGAGGGAGAGGGGCCGGGGGTGAGGGCAGGACTTGGTACAATGGGCCCCACGATGCGGCCGCCGAGCTTCTCCCGGACGCTGCCGGTTAAGCCCTCTCGTGGCGCGCGGGGTGGGTCGCAGGCGATGCTCGCTCGCGCTCCTCTGACCTGGGGCCAGCTCCTGGTCGTCCTGCTGTTCGGCGTCGCTGTCGTCTACCTGTTGATCGCCGCCATCAGCCCCGGCTACGTCTCCGACATCGGGACCAACAAGACCTGGGGCCGCTGGATCGCGCGGAACGGGATCCAGGACGCCTATCGCATCCCAACCGATTACCCACCCGTCCTGCTCTACTTCTTCGGCGCGGCCGGCTGGACCTATCAGGCCTTTGTCGACCCATCCTTCGCCGAGCGGCCGGCCCTGGCGAGCCAGCTGTATACGTTCCTGGTCAAGGGGCCGGGAGTCGCCTTTCATCTCGTCATCGCGGCCACAATCTACCGCCTGACGCGGCGGCTCGGTCCCGCGACGGCGTTCTGGGCGGCCGCCGCCTATGCCCTGAATCCCGCGGTCGCCTACGACGTGGCCCATCTCGGCCAGACCGACCCGGTCCATTCGGCTTTCGCGCTGCTGGCGGTTGCCGCTCTCGTCCACGATCGGCCAGGCTGGGCCGGGGCGTGCGTCGCGCTGGCGGCGCTCACCAAGCCCCAGGCCTGGCTCCTCCTGCCGCTCGTCGGCTTCGCGTTGGCTATCTGGCTTGGGCGTCGCGGCCTGCTGCGCGCCGCGCTCGGCGGGCTGGCGGCTACCCTCTTGGTCCTCGGTCCCTGGCTCCTGTTCAACCGGCTTAACCAACTGCCCCGCTTCTTCGAGTACCTCGACACCAAGTCGGTGAACAGCACCGCGCTGACCGCCCAGGCCCACAATCTGTGGTGGGTCCCGACGTTACTCGAGTGGCGGTTCATCAACGACTGGGAGCCGCTCGTCGGGCCCCTGAGCTATCGGGCGGTCGGCCTGGGGCTGGTCGCCGCCCTGCTCGGTCTGGTGCTGACCCGCCTGCCAAACCTGCGCCCTCGGGACCGTCTGTTCCTGCTGGTCGCTACCCTCACCGTCGGCTGGTTCGCGCTGATCGTCCGTGCTCACGAGAACCACCTGTTTATGGCGATCCCGTTCCTGGCTGTGGCGTGGGCACTCGATCGCCGAGTTGGCCTGGTGTTGGTTCTGGTCTCACTCGGGCTGCTGGCGAACATCGCTCTTCACGACCCGCTCCTGGTGGGGAATCTGGCGGCCGGGCCCGATCCGGGCCAGCCCCTGCCAGGCTGGGTGATCCTTGCTCAGATCGCGAACGTTCTGCTCAACCTGGCGACGCTCGGACTGGCGTTGGGCCAGAGCGTTGGGTTCCCTCGCCTCTCGCCGGTGACGCGGAACCTTCCTGGCAGGGGCGCCCCGATGAATCGGGGCGCCCAGTAAGGAGAGGGCGCGATGAATCGCGCCCCTACGAGCGAGGGGCCTGGCCGTTCGGCCTGGTTCCTGTCCCTGGCCATCGGCCTGCTAGCTGTTGGCCTGCGGCTCTGGGCGATCGACCTCGCGCCGTTCGGATATGACGAGGTCGACGTACTGAGCCGGGCTCGCGCCGTGCTGGACGGTCAGCCCACGGCGACTGGCCCGCTAACCTCCTGGGGCATTCCGGACCCGCCCGTCTCGGTGTATCTGATGGTCCCACCGTCCGCCCTGCCTCGGCCGGCGTTGGCGGCCGCGAGCTGGGGCGCCCTGCTCAACGTGGCTGCCGTGGTCCTGGCCTACCTGCTGGCCCACCGCCACTTTGGGCCCTGGATGGGGCTGTCCGCTGGCTTGTTGTACGCCACGAACCCGTGGGCCGTGTATTTCAGTCGTCGCACGTGGGCCGAGATCACCCCTCTGTTCACCGTCCTGGCGCTGTGGGGTGCCTATGAGGTGATCTGTTGTCGGCGAGCGCGCTGGGCGGTGTTGTTCTGCGTCGCCCTCGCGCTCCAGGTCCAGACCCGCATCCTGGCCCTCGTCTACGGGCCGGCCGCGCTCTTGACGGTCATTCTGTTCCCCTTGCGCTGGGGAGCGCGCTGGCCAGCCCTCGGCGTTGGACTGGGCGCCGTGCTCTCCCTACCATTCCTGGCTTACCTGGCGAGCCATTGGCCAGAGCTGGCGTCGAAGCTGGGCGAGGGCAATCGCGGGATCGCGCTGGTGCCCCGATACCTCGGGGCACCAGAGCTGCTGCTCTGGACGGCGTCAGGCTACGCGCTGCTGCCGGCAGTGAGTAAGGCTGCTCCCTGGCTTAACCCGCTCGGACTGGCCGGTCGTGCCACGCTCTGGCTCGTCGGCGTGCTGTTCGCCGCCGGCCTGGGTATGGCCGTCTGGGCTGTGGTCACGAGGCGCCCGGGCTCTGAGCGGCTGGTTGTGCTGGTGCTCTGGTTGGTCCTGCCGCTCCTGATGCTTTCGGCCCAGTCGTCGTCGGTGTACCTCCACTACATGGTCGCCGTGTTCCCTGCCATGTTCCTGGTGATGGCGCTGCCGCTGGGAGCGGCGCTGGGCCGCGGTCGGCCCGTCACGCGCCTGATAGCAGCCGCGGCCCTCCTCTGGGTGTGCGGGGTACAGCTCACCACCACGGGCGCGTTGTATCGGATCATGGCTGCCTACGAGCGCGACGATCAGGGCGCCTCTCTGGAGCTCCGCCAGGCCGCCGCCGCCCTGCCGCGCGAGGCCTCGGAGCAGCTCGGGACGGGCGAGCGCTACGGAGTGGAGGTCCCTCTGCGCTTCTGGGAGACACTCGGTGACCGGAGCCGCGCCGAGGCGGCTCGGGCCGGCCTCGGCGAGATCTGGGTCCTCGCCGGCGCGGCCGACCCACTCACCGCCGAGCGCCCCGCGATCCTGGACTACGTCCTCCGCCCGTCCCTCGAGCCACACTTCCTCCCGTCCGATACGCTGGTCTTTCCGCTCGGTCAGCCCGCGCTCTTTCTGGAGGCGCCGGACGTGGACCCGCCCGAGCCCCTCGACCGGTTTGGCGCGCGGCGTGCCAACATCCCCATTCCCAGCACCAATCGGGCCGGTCGGGACAGCGCCCGCCTGACGCTGGTAGAGCCGCGCTCAGCCGAGATGTGGGCCGCGCTGGTCCCGAACCGTTCCGACGCGGCTTTCGAGAGTGACGTCCAGCTCCGCGGCTACCGCTCGGCGCGGGCGACTCGGGCCGGCGACGATCTCAACGCCGTCACCTACTGGCGCCTCGGGCCAGAAGCGCCAGCGGCCGTGCCCCAAGTCTCAGTCCGTCTCGTCGACGACGGCGGGCGCCGCCTCGCCCCGCCTGAGCGCCAGGGCCAGCCCCCGCCCGCCACTCCTGTTGGCGACCGCTTCCTCATTCGTCGGCAGCAGCTCACCATTCCGCTCCGCGTGGCCGAAGGCGAGTATCGGCTCGAGGCGCTGCTAGCCGATGCTCACGGTAGGCCGATCCACCGCCTCGACGGAGCGGGCGACGCCGTTCTGCTGACGCCGGTCCGCGTAGCCGCGCGGTGAGCGCCCTCACCCCCGGCCCCGTCCCTCTGGGGCCCTCACCCCCCGACCCACTCTCCGTCTGGGGGGAGAGGGGGAGTCAGGACTGCGCGGATCTCGTTGAGCGCGCTTTGCAGGTCCTCCTCGATTCTGCGCGCTGGCAGGCGCACGAGCCGGTAGCCGCACGCCTCAACTCGAGCGGCGCAGGGTATGCGTTGGGGCACGCTCTATTTCCGTCTTAAGCCCCCTCTCCCCTTGAGGGAGAGGGGGTTTGGGGGTGAGGGATCGCCGCGCACACCCTCAAGATAGCCCGGCGAATGTCCTTTGCCGACGGGATCGTGAGGTTGCGCAGCGCGGTCGCAGACGGGACCGGCACTGGGGGCGCGCCGACCCGCGCGATCGGGGCTCGCAAGGCGTCGAAGGACCGCTCAGCCACCGTCGCGGCCACCTCCGCTCCCACCCCGCCCACCTTCCAGGCCTCGTGCGCAACTACTAGCCGGCCCGTCTTACGGACCGAGGCCAGGACCATCTCCTGGTCCCAGGGTGCCAGGGTGCGCAGGTCGATCACCTCCACCTCGACGCCCTCTTTCGCCAGCGCTGCGGCGGCCTCGATGGCTCGGTGGACCATCCATGCCGTGGCTACGACCGTGACGTCGCGGCCAGGCCGCGCCACTCGGGCCGGGCCGATCGGGACCAGATGGTCCCCGTCGGGCACCTCGTCGCGCATGGCATGATACAGGTACATCTGCTCGAAGACCAGGACCGGCTCGTCGTCGCGGATGGCGGCTGCCATCACTCCCCAGGCGTCGGCTGGAGACGCCGGCATGACAACCTTCAGGCCCGGGACGTGTGTGAACCAGGCCTCGTAGCTCTGAGGATGGCCGCGATACGGGCCATCCCCGACTCGGGTCCGAATGGTGACCGGCACGCGTGCCTCGTCCGCGGTCATGTAGCGCAGGTTGGCTGCCTGAAGCACGATCTGGCTCATGGCGCAGGGCAGGAACTCGCCAAACGCCACCTCCACAATCGGGCGCTTGCCCTGGAGCGCCGCCCCGATCGCCGCCCCCACCATGGCCGATTCTGAGATCGGGGCGTCGCGCACGCGGCGTGCTCCGAACTCCTCGTAGAGCCCGCGGGTGCCCTGCATCGCCCCGCCGAACGGCCCGATGTCCTGGCCGATCAAGAACACGTCCGGATCGCGCCGCATCTCGTAGGCGATGGCCCCGACGATGGCCTCGGCGAACGTTAGCCGGCTCACGTCGAGGCCAGGCCGAGGTCGGCCGGGCCGGGATCCGGGCTCGCCTCAGCCCGCGCGAACGCCTCGGCCACTTCCGCGCCCAGCTCGCTCTCGATTCGCTCGAGCGCCGACGCATCGGCCAGGCCTCGCTCATCGAGTACTCGCTTGAGGCGCGGCAGCGGGTCGCGCTCACGCCAGGCCTCCACCGCCTCGGCCACACGGTAAGACGCCCGGTCCGCCGCCCAATGGCCCTGCAGCCGATACGTGCATGCCTCGACGAGCGACGGACCACCCCCGTTCCGCGCTCGAGCCACCGCCTGCCCGACTGCTGCGCGGACGGCCAGCACGTCGTTGCCGTCGACCGACTCGCCCGGTATGCCGTAGCCGGCGGCGCGTGCTGAGACCGTCGCCTTCAGGTAGCTGTCGGCCGGTTCGGAGATCGCCCAGCCGTTGTGCTGGCAGACATAGATGACCGGCAGGCTCCAGCAGGCCGCGAGGTTGATGGTTTCGTGGAAGTCGCCGCGGTTGGCAGTGCCATCTCCGAAGGAGACCACGCAGACTCGGTCAGACCCGTCGTACTCAAAAGCTAGCCCGGCTCCAGTCGCAACTCCCAATGTCGTCCCGAGATCGCCAGCTACCCAGGGCACGATCCCCGTCCCGAGAGGGCCGTTGAAGGGCACCGAGCGCCCCTTCGAGTATCCGGCCGCCTTGCCCAGGACCTGTGCGGCAAGTCGCCACGGCTCTGCCCCACGCATCGCGTACACCACGAAGGGCCCACGATAGTGCGGCGCCGCGACGTCGTCCAGACGCAGGTCGAAGAAACTCCCGACGATCGTCGCCTCCTCGCCCTCGGCTGGAAACCAGCGCGGGTTTCGGCGACCACATTCGGCCTCGAACAGCCGACTCCACAGCATCCAACGGTACACTTCGAGCCAGGGCTCGGAGTCGACGGCCATGGGTCTGTGTGTCATCCTTGGGCTTCGGCCAGGGCACGGCCTACCGTGCCACATCTGGCGGTCTCGGATGATGATCGCGTCGGCGGTAGCCGGACGTCAACGCGGTCCGCGGGAAAGGGTCCGCTATAATCCGGCAGACAGGCCTGCTCGCCCTACAGACAGGAGTGGCCATGCCCCGCCAGAGCCTTGGGCTTGTAGCCAATTCTCAATCCTCAATTCTCAATTCTCCATTCCGGAGCGGCCGTGCCTCGCACTAGCCGTACCGTCGCGCAGCGCCTGGCGTCGCAGGCCAGGTCCAGGAAGCGACGCGGCCAGCGAGCCGCGGCCGGCCCGATGCCCGTTATCGAGAAATTCGTCGAGGCGGCCGAGTCGGAGGGGTCGGCGCGGACCGGACGCGTGCTCGAGCGCAAAAGCCCGCTGGCGCCGGGCACCATTCCCAGGGTAGGGGCCCAGCCACGGCGCCGATATGCCGATTACGGAGAAGAGTACCGCTATATCTGGGCCGACTTGCGGAGAATCGGGATCGTCGCAGGCAGCCTGCTGCTCCTGCTCTTTCTGCTTGCCCCGTTCATCCGCTGACCTCGCGGGCCCGAACGATCGGGTCGCCCATACGGGCGTCTGGCCGGGCGCGACGAGCCGGTCGAACCCAGAGAGGGCAGGGCCAGATTCGTGGGGCGGTTGACCTGGCACGCCATCACGATTGGCCGGCTGTTCGGCATCCGCCTCGATGTCAACCTGAGCTGGTTCGTCATCTTCGGGTTACTGGCCTGGACGCTTGGCGGCGTCTACTTTCCTCAGAGCCACCCGCGTTGGCCTGCCGTCCTGGCCTGGGGCGTCGGACTGGTTGCGAGCGTGCTGTTCTTCGGCTGTGTGGTCCTTCACGAGTTGGCCCACTCGCTGGTGGCGCTCAAGGCGCGGCTGCCCGTTCGGAGCATTACCCTGTTCGTGTTCGGCGGGGTGTCGCGCATCGGCCGAGAGCCAGCCAGTCCGGGCGCGGAGCTGAAGATCGCGCTTGCCGGGCCGGGCGCGAGCCTGCTGCTGGGCCTCACGTTCGGCGCCATCTGGCTCGCGGCCCGCGGACTGGACCGGCCCGTGCGCGAACCAGTCCAGGCGCTGGCCTTGTGGCTAGCCGCTGTTAACACGACCCTGGCCCTCTTCAACCTCTTGCCGGGCTTTCCGTTGGACGGTGGCCGCGTCCTGCGGGCTCTGATCTGGTCGGCTTCCGAGGACTCGCATTGGGCCAGCCGCGTAGCGGCCCGGGCAGGCCAGGCCATTGCTCTCGCACTGGTGGCGGCTGGGCTAGGTCTGGCTCTGCGCGCCGAGCGCTTCGGGGTAAACGGCATGTGGCTGGTCCTGATAGGCTGGTTCCTTTTCGCCGCCGCCTCGGGCAGCTATCGGATTGCGGCTCTGCGGGAGACGCTTCGCAACCTGCGAGTGGTCGACGTAATGCGTGCCGACGTGGACGCGGTCTCGTCAAGCGTCACCCTCCAAGACCTTGAGTCGGCGACGTCTGGTCGGCCGCTATTCGCCGTGTATGAGGGCGACCAACTGGTCGGTACGCTGAGCTCCGCGGAGCTGCGACGAGTGCCTCGTTCGCGCTGGCCGACCGTCACGGCTGGCGAAACTGCCGCCGGACTCGCCCACACCAGCTCGCTCGACCCGGACCAGGCTGCTGGCTCGGCCCTCGAGGAAATGCTGGCCGGCGATCACCCCGCCCTGCCGGTAGTCGACGCCGACGGCTCGCTACTGGGGCTGGTGATGCGAGACGATCTCTTACAGGCCGCGAGTCGTCGCGGGCGCCGCTAGACTACCAGAGTCGACTGGCGCTGACGTAGCGCGATCCCCAGTATCCCTCGCTCAGGCTGGAGATCTTCACGCCCGAGTACTCGTCGGAGGCGTGGATAAAGCGCCCGCCCCCGATGTAGATGCCAGCGTGTGACAAACCTGGCATGTACGTGTTGGCGAAGAAAACGGTGTCGCCAGGCTGGAGTGAGTTGACTGGGATCCGTGCCCCACCGTTGAGCTGGCCCCATAGACCTCGCGACACGGGCCGCCCGGCGGCGTTGTGGACGTACCACACGAACCCGCTGCAATCGAAGCCCGATGGCGAGGTCCCGCCGAAGACGTACCGGGCGCCCAGGTAGCGCATTGCCATTGCCACCAGGCCGCCCGAGCTTCCGCCGCTCGTAACAGCCGGCCCGGGCACCGCCGCCGTAGTCGGTTTGCTGACCACCTGTGCGGTGGTCGTGACCTGCGGCTTCGCCGCCACCTGGGGCTTTGCCACAGCAGGCGCGGAGGCGGTCTGCACACTCGGCTTCTGTGCCACCGGCTGGCTCGCGGCCGGCCGCGCGATTGCCGCTACCGTCTGGCTCGCGGCGCGGGCGATCGAGGCCAGCGACCCGTTCGGCTGGGCCTTCTCCGCGCCGGGGATGGTCAGCCTGTCGCCGACTTTCAGGTTGTCTGAGTCCCCGATGGTGTTGAAGTCGACCAGCGGGCCGAGGTCCACCTCGTAGTAGTTGGCGATGTCGAACAGGCTCTCGCCCGCCTGGACCTCATGCGTGACCCCGTTGACGGGCAGCACCTTCAGTCGCATGCCGGGTTTCAGTAAGTCGGGGTTGCCGATGTTGTTGGCGGTCAAGATCGTCCAGATGTTGACGCCGAACTGGGCCGACAACTGGCCGAGGGTATCGCCCTCCTGGACCTCGTATTCGAGCATCGATAGCTTGGAAAGGTTCAAGGGCTCGACGTTGGCCCGAACGCCCGCCTGGACCGAGGTGCGCCTGCCGCCTGGGGTCGCGGCCCGCTCGGCCGGCTCCAGTCCCGGCACGATCAGCCGCTCATAGGGGATGAGCTGCTCAGGATCATTCGACAGCGCGTTCGCCTCGGCGATATCGAGCGCGTCCACGCCGAACCGCTCGGCAAGCTGGGCCAGCGTCTCGCCGGGCTCCACCTCGGCGACCACCCCCTCGACCGGCGGGATGAGCAGCTCCTGGCCGGGCATGATCAGGTCGGGGTCGTCGATCTTGTTGGAAGCCAAGATCGTGCTGATGCTGACCGAGTACTCGGCCGCGATCGCGCGGATCGTGTCTCCTTCGGTCACCCGCCGCAAGAGCGGCTTCATTGGCTCGCCAGCGGGGGCGCTGGCAACCTGCTCGAGTACGGGCAGCTCTACGTCGTCGGACATGCGGTCCAGAACGAAGTCGGCCGCCTGGTGAAGGCGTAACGAGTCGCGTGGACCGCTCCACGCACTGACGGCCACCGATAGGCCCACGGTCATCACAACGGCGTGGAACCCGAAGCGCGCCAGACCTCGTTCGAATGCCCGCCGCCCGATCACGGCGTTGCGGCTTACCCTGGAGAACCGTCGCCGGCCCTGGCGCGGCGACCGTCCGCTGGTGGGCTGGACCACTATTTCGCGTCGCTCCTCGGCTCTTCCGCCCCAGGCGCCTCGTTGCCGTTGCGCCCAAAGCAGTGATCGAGAGGCCGCTGTTCCGCCCCAGGCGGGCCGTGACCTCGTTCGCGGCCCCTCCGCCGCGCCCGGGCGTCATGCCCGGTAGCCACACCAGACCACCCAGGGCATCCCGTTAGCCCCATGAGCGCGAGGCCGCGCTGCCCCGGCTGGTCCTACGGTTTGCCGATTATTGTTTTCCCGGCGTGGGGGATGGGCGGTCCGGCTTCGTTCGTCCAACGCGACTGCTGGACTGAACGAGCCGGGGCCTATTCTACACGTTGTAAACTCCGCGGTCAAGTGCTCTTAACGCTCCCGTAACCCTAGGGTTGACAAAATGGCTCGGTTCTCGTTCTGATCTAGTCACGTCTAGGTAACGAGCGTGCGGCAAGATTTGTGACGGAAACCCACCAGATTTGTGACCCCCATGCCAGCGTCTGACCAGCCAAGGCCCCCAGCAGCCGCCGACCAGACTGTCATCGCGCCGCGCTGGAGCGTTATTCTCGCCTGGTCCGCCGCCGCGGCCGCCGCGTACGCGCTGCTCGGATTGATCCATGCCGCGCTGGTCGAGCGGATACTCAATCTGGACGTCGGCTTCGGTCGATCGCTCGCGTTCTGGATCGGAGCGCTCTATGTGGCGCTCCCGCTGTGGGGCTTCTTGCCTCGTGCGCCCACGGGTTGGTACGCCCGGCGCGCCATTGTCACGACGGCCGCGCTGGTCGGACTCCTTGGACTTGTGGTCTGCGGCGGCTTCACGGTGGCCTGGACCGTCGTCCATTGGAACCCGAGTGTCGGAATACCCGTCCTGGCTAGCCTGGTCGTCCTCGGCGCTGCGGTCGGCGCCACACTCTGGTTCGCGGACCGGGAGGACCGAGCAGAGCCGACCGACGAGGGGCGATAGATGCAGGCCGCCTATCGTCTATGGTCCGTCGTCCGTGGCGTCAGCCCTTGACAGCGCCCGCGGTCAGCCCGGCCACGTAGTGCTCGACGAAGAGCGAATAGATCAGCGCCACCGGCACCGAGCCCAGCAGCGCCCCGCCCATCAGCTCACCCCAGAAGAAGACGTCGCCCCGGATCAACTCGTTCACCACCCCCAGCGGCACCGTCTTCATCGGCGTCGTCGTGATGAACACCAGCGCGTAGATGAACTCGTTCCAGGACAGGGTGAAGGCAAAGATGCCCGCCGAGAGGATCCCCGGCAGCGCTAGCGGCAGAACGATTCGGACCATCGCCCCGATCCGGCTGGAGCCGTCGATCAGTGCGCTCTCCTCCAGCTCTTTGGGAATGCTCTTGAAGTACCCCATCAGCAGCCAGGTGCAGAACGGGATCAGGAACGTGGGATAGCTCAAGATCAGCGCCCAGTACGTGTCGCCGATGTTTAACGTCTTGATGACGTCGAACATCGGGATGAACAGGAGCGTCTGCGGCACCAGGTAGCTGATGAACACCGCCACGCCGAGGACGCCGGCGCCCACGAAGCGCAGCCTTGCCAGCGCGTAGCCGGCCAGGATCCCAAACGTGAGCGAGATCGCGGTCGAGGCGATCGAGACGATCAGGGTATTGATCATCCAGCGGGCGTACAGGGTCTTCTCAAATAGGTAGATGTAGTGGTCCAGCGTCGGGGTGGCGACCCAGAAGGGGAAGGAGCGGAGGTTGTACAGCTCTGCGTTGGACTTCAGTGAGGCAAGCAACATCCAGTAGAACGGGAACAGTGTGATCATGACGAAAAGCGTCAGCGGGAGCCAGAAGACCAGCACCCGCTTCAGCCCGCGCGTGGTATCGACCCCGACGCCGCGCGAGATAGTCTCGGCTCGTACTACCGCGTTCATTGTGTGCCCGCGCGGCGCTGGTACCAGAGAACGACGATGACGAGCGCCGCCATGAACGGGAACATCCACAGCGAGATCGCCGCGCCCAAGCTGAGCTGAGCCGCCGCCATGCCGATCTGATAGGCGTACGTGGCCAGCAGGTGAGTGCTGTTGGTGGGGCCACCGCCGGTCAGCGCGAAGACGAGCTGGAAGTCGGCGAAGGTCCAGATGATCGAGAACAGGGTGACGATCGTCAGGACGGGCATGATCAGCGGTAACGTCACGTGCCGGAACCGAGCGATCGGTCCAGCCCCGTCGATCGCCGCCGCCTCGTACATCTCCTGTGAGATCGTCTGCAGGCCGGCCAGCAGCGTGATCGCGAAGAACGGTGTGCCGCGCCAGATATTGACCGCGATCACCGACCCCATCGCCAGGGCCGGCTCGCCCAGGAAGGCGATGTTTGTCTTGATCAGCGGGACAGCGATCGGTGCCCAGCCGAGGGTTGGCACGGTCCCCTCCCAGCTTACCGTGGCCCAGGGCAGGGCGAGGTTCCTGAGCACCCAGCTAATGATCCCGTAGGTCCCGTCGAAAATCCACTTCCAGGCTAGCGTCGAGAGCACGGTTGGGATGATCCAGGGGAGCAAGAGCGCGGCCCGAACGAGATGCTTGCACGGGAAATGCTGATTCATCAGCAGCGCGAGTGCCATCCCAAGTGAGAGCTTGAAGACAGTCGCGCCGCCCGTATAGACGAACGTGTTCTTCAGCGTCTGCTGGAAGATCCCGTCACGAGCATTGGCGATGAAGTTGTCCAGCCCGACGAACACGCCCGGCTGGCCGATCCGGGCATTCACCAGGCTGTACCAGATGCCCAGCAAAAACGGGTAGGCGATGAACGCCAGGAGGATAGCTAGCGCTGGGAGCATCATGATCAGCCCCAGGCTGCCTTCCTGGTTGAGCAGGTCTCCGAAGCGACGGCGGGCCGGGAAGGCCACGCCAGCGGTTGCGACCGTGGGGCTGACACGTGTACTCATCGCCAACCTCCTCCGCCCGCCGGGCTTCTCTGTTGCGGCGCTCGAGGTGCCCTACGCGCCGGCCTACACGAAGACGCCCTGGCTCTCGGTAGCATACCCACGCCCAACGGACCTGTCAAGGAAGCTCCGGTGTGAGCTGATGCCCGCGTGCGGCCCCCTCAGGCTGGCGGCCGAGCCCTTGCGGCGCCCGCTTCGCCGCTTTTGAGCGCTGACTGGCTGGAGGTGGGCAGCCTTCTTGACACGGACGCCGAAGCCGTCGGACACTACCCCCCCGAGTGCCGTGCGGCAACGCCGGGCGGACCTCACCGCGGCCCACTGACCCTGTCTTCGTTTAACCCTGGTACATGCCGCCCAGTTTCAGAGGAGGACCGTGGCCCGCTGCTTTCTGATGCGCTTACTTATCCTGGCCGTAGCCTTCGGCCTGCAGCTTCCAGATGCGGTCCGCGCCACCCCGATTCCGCCTGGTACGGTCGGCACGCCGGCCGACTATTACGGCTACCTCAACGGTCGCTTCCTGCTGCTCAACATGCACGGAGCACTGTTCCACCCCGACGTCGAGCCAGTCCGCGAGAACGTGCGCTACGCGGCCTGGATGAACGCCGGGGTGATCCGCGTCTTCGCCACCGACAGCGCCCAGGCCGGACCTGAGGACGGCGCCTGGGTCGGAAGCCGCATCGCCGACCTGGCGCCAACCCTGCGCGAGTACAACATCAGGCTCATCGTCGCGTTGGTCAACAATCACCAGCAAGTCGCCGGCGAGCGCCCCGAGAGCGTCGGCATGAAGGACGGCTACTGGCAGCTCCTGCTGCCCTTCTACACGGATAGCTGGCGAGGTGTCTACCTGGACTTCAGCCGCCGGCTCATCCGGACCGTGTTGGACCGTGGCGCTCGCGATGTCATCTTCGCGTGGGAGTTTGGCAACGAGCTCCATAGTCCTGACAACCCGCCCCAAATACTGCACTTCATCGACGACATGGCGGCCGAGATCCGGCAGCTCGATCCGATCACCCCGCTCCTTCCCGGCACCATGGGAGCTCTCCACCTGGACCCCGAGAACTACAACACCGGACTCGGCTTCAAGCTGTACTGTGAGGCGCCGGTCGACGCGTACACGCTGCACGGCTACGACTGGCTGGACCCCGAGCGCTGGGGTGACATGCCGATCCATTGGGACCTGAACTACGTCGTCACCCGGCAATGTCCAAATGGGCGACGGCTGCCAGTGATCGTCGAGGAGCTTGGCACGTCCCGCCAGCTAGGCAGCATCTGGGGTCCAGAGGACGAGGAGCGGCGCTTCCAGCAGGAGATCGATGAGCTCCGGATGGTGCTGGGCCACGATCGGGTCGTCGGGGTGGGCTCGTGGTCGTCGGAAAGCCCGGCCGTGAGCAATCGGCGCTTCGACAATCGTCGCGGCCTGACGTCCTATGGGCCCGCGCGGGACGGCAGCGGCTCCTGCTACCCGGCTGTGGCAGCGTACACCGTGCCGGGCATCCGCTGCCGCCTTGAGAACGTGCTCAGGAATCTCCCGGCGGCGCCGTAGCAAAGGGTCGCGAGTCGCGAGGCACGAGTCGGGGGTCCGGACTGCTTGCTCGCGACTCGCGACTGGCGACCACCGACTCGGCGTTGCGGAACTGCTGCTCGTACAGGCGCGCATACAGGCCGCCGCGCGCCAACAGGTCGGCGTGGGTGCCCCGCTCGACCACGCGGCTCCGATCTAGCACCAGGATCGAGTCAGCAGCCAGGATCGTGCTCAGTCGATGCGCTATCACGAGGCTTGTCCGCCCTTCGAGGAGTGGCGCCAGGGCAGCCTGGATGAGTGCCTCGGAATGTGAGTCGAGCGACGAGGTCGCTTCATCCAGCAGCAGCATCCGCGGGTTCTTCAGTAGGACCCTCGCGATAGCGATGCGCTGCTTCTCGCCGCCGGAGAGCCCATAGCCGCGCTCGCCAACGATGGTCTGGTAGCCATCCGGTAGCTCGGCGATGAAATCGTGAATGTGGGCTGCGCGACAGGCTGCCTCAACTTCTTCCTGGTTCGCGTCCCGACGACCGTACAGCAGGTTCTCCCAGACCGTAGTGTTGAACAGAAACGTCTCCTGAGTCACGATTCCGATCTGCGAGCGAAGCCAGTCCAGGCTCACGTCGCGGATGTCGATTCCGTCCACCTCGACACAACCGTCGGTCGGATCGTAGAAACGGGGCACGAGATAGGTGATCGTCGTCTTGCCGGCTCCACTCGGCCCAACGAGCGCCACGAGCTGGCCAGGTCGCGCCTCGAAGCTGATCCGATCCAGCGCCAGGCGGTCCGGAACGTAGCCGAACGAAACATCGCGGAAGCGAATCGCGCCGCGCGTCGGGGCAGGGATGACCGGGTTTGGGCGCTCGCGGATCTCGGGTTCCAGGTCCAGGTACTGGAACAGTCGCTCGAACAGCGCCAACGAGCTCATCACGTCCACGTGGACGTTGGCCAGCTCCGAGACGGGACCGTAGAGCTGCCGAAGGTAGGCGACGAATGCGACGACCGTGCCGATGCTGATCGCGCCGCTTATGACCAGCCAGCCGCCGTACAGGTAAATCAGCGCCGGCCCGATCGACTGAAACAGCCCGATCGCCATGAAGAACCAACGCCCCACCATCCGCTGGCGGATCTGCAGGTCTCGCAGCTCGCCGCTGCGCTCCCGGAAGCGCCTGGCCTCGTATCGCTCCCTTCCGAACGCTTTGACAAGCACTGAGCCGCTGATTGACAGCGTCTCCTGCATGAACGACGACAGGTTGCCCTGGCGCTCAGCTGTCTCACGCCTAAGCTGGCGCCGAATTCGCCCTACCCTCCGCGTGGGCAGCACAAACAGTGGCAGGATGCCGAGCGAGACGAGCGCCAACTGCCAGTTGAGTGAGACTGCCAGAACTGTAATGGAGCCCACCGTGACCACATTCGTCACGATGCTCACCAGGGTATTGGTTACCACCCCCTCCACCCCGGCCACGTCGTTGTTGATCCTCGACATCACCTCGCCAGTCCTGGTGTCGGTGAAGAATCGGAGCGACTGCCGCTGCAGGTGGCGGTACAGCTCGTTGCGCAGATCGAACATTACCCCCTGGCCGATCCGAACGTTGATCGAGAACTGGCCCACGTTCACCAGGCGGGCAAGTCCGCCGGCTAACACCATCCCCCCAACCGTGGCCACCAGCAAGCCGACGTCTCGGTTAGGCAGGGCGTGGTCGATAATCTCACGGACGAGTAGCGGCGGGATCAGGCCCAGGCCGGCACTGACGCCAATGAAGATCAGGATCAGCAGCCAGCTTCGCCAGTAGGGCCGAAAGTAGCCCAGGACGCGCCGGATGCTCGCGCCGGCCGAACCATCTGGGCGCTGCGGCTCGTCGTAGTTGATGCGGCCGATGCCCGCCGCCCCGCCCAGCGCCATCCGCATGCCCATTCCGCGACTCATCGTTGTCAACTATACTCGAGCGACCGCATGTGGACTGTCGTCGGAGACCGTAGCGAGCAGCCGCCACCTCCGGTGTCGCATGGGCGTTAAGATCCGGTTAACAAACCGTCCACCGATTCTCGAAAGGTTTCTGGCACACTTTCCGCAGACATGAATATGCCGTCAGGTCGACGGCGGCGGTCCTTGGCCCGACCATAAGGCCTTCGGTGGTCCACTGATGCACGTCACGCTGGCGATCCCACGACGGATCGCGACCATGGGCGCCCCGCGCTGGGTGCTTCCGCTCATGGCTCTGCTCCTGGTCGCCAGCGCGCTTGTGGCCGCCTATCTCCGCTGGTGGGCGCCCACCACGCCAGCCGTCCAGGGCACCCAGGTCCCGGTCCGGACCGGGACCATCACTCAGAGCGTCACCACGAGCGGTTCGACCGTCTCCACCAGGCAGGCCAAGCTGAACTTCGCCACTAGCGGGCGGATCAGGGACGTCTACGTCAAGCTCGGCGATCGGGTCATCGCCGGCCAGCCGATCGCATCGCTCGATACAGCCCCACTGGAGGTGAAGCTGGACAGCGCTCGCTCGGCGGTGCGCTCGGCGGAGCTCAAGGTCCAGCAGCTCAAGGAAGCCGCCACTCCTGAAGAGATCGCGGCCGCGCAGGCTGCCTTCGGGGCGGCACAGGCCAAGTACTATGAGGTCGCCGCGGGCCCGGAGGCGGCCGACGTGCAGGCGGCCGAGTCTCAGGTCAGCCAGGCCGTGGCGACCTATCAGAGCGCGGTGGCGAAGCTCGAGACGCTCCAGGCAGGGAGCAAGCCAGAGGATGTCGCGGCCGCCCGCAGCCAGGTCGATACGGCCGGCGAGAACGTCAAGAGCGCTCAGGCCAAACTCGACTTGCTGATTGGTGGCGGTACGGCCGCGGACGTTACCGCCGCCGAAGCCCAGGTCCGCACCGCCCAGGCTAGCCTTGAGAGCGCCAATCAGAAACTCGCCGATTTGCTGCGCGGCCCCGACGCCGCCGACGTCCGCGCGGCCCAGGCCAATCTCGAGGCCGCCCGCGCCAGCGTCAGACAGGCCGAGGCCAAAGTCAAAGCCGACAAGCAAGCAAACCCGCCCGCCTCGAGTGGCGCAATCAAAGCCGACCAGGCCGCGGTCGATTCGGCCGAGGCGAAAGTCAAGGCGGCCCAGGCGGACCTGGACAAGGCACGCGAGGGTCCCAAATCGGGCGACATCGCGGCCGCTCAGGCCGCCCTCGACACCGCTCAGGCCAGCCTGGACAGTGCAAAGGCCAAGCTGATCGGGCTGAAGGTCCCTAACGCCCAGGACGTAGCGCAGGCTCGGGCAGCGCTTGAGAGCGCCAAGGCCGGCCTGCGGTCGGCCGAGGCCAAACTGGTGGCCGTCCTGGCTCCGCCCACGGACACGGACGTCGCAGCAGCTCAGGCGGCGGTCGATTCGGCCTCCGTCGGCGTAACTAGCGCCCAGGCCAAGCTCAGCCAGGTCCGGGCTGGCGCCAAGCCCTCGGAGATCGAGGCTGCCTCTTCCAGCATCGCCGCCGCCCAGGCCCAACTGGCCAGCAAGACCCAGGGCCCCAAGGAGGCCGACCTGGCGCTCGCTCTCGAGGGCGTCCAGGCTGCCGAGCTCGGCGTGCGCCAGGCCCAGTTGGACCTTGACAATGCCATCCTGACCGCGCCGTTCGACGGCGTCGTCGCCGCCATCAACGCTAACCCCGGCGAGCAAGCGAGTGCCGGGGCCACCAATGTGAACACCCAGAACGTCCAGCTGACCGCGCTGGTCACCCTGGTCGATCCCAGCGAAGTGCGTGTCGACGCCAATGTCGACGAGGTCGACGTGGCCAAGCTGGCGGTCGGCAAGCCGGCCGAAGTCTCCTTCGAAGCCGTGCCCGACCGTCGCTTCCGGGGGCAGGTCGTCGCCGTCTCGCCGAGCGGCTCGAACCAGCAGGGCGTGGTGACGTATCCGGTCTCGATCAACATCCAGGTCCCAGCCGACGTCTCGCTGCCGGCCGGCCTGACGGCGAGTGCGACGATCCTGGCGAACCAGAGACAGGGAGTGCTGGTGGTGCCGACTCGAGCGATCCGTCGGCAAGGTCAAAATCAGACGGTCGACGTGCTCGTCAATAGCAAGCCAGAGTCGCGCAACGTTCGCGCCGGCCTATCGAACGACCAGCTGACCGAGATCGTCGAGGGTCTTGCTGACGCCGAAGTCGTCGTGGTTCCAGGCACGAGCACGGCCCCGGTCCGAACCAACCCCGGTGGGCAGCCCGTCTTCAAGCCCGGCGGTCGCTAGCGGCATGCTTCGCCTGCGTGGGGTCACCAAGACGTATTCGATGGGCGAAATCCAAGTCCACGCCTTGCGCGGGGTCGACCTGGACATCGAGGATGGTGAGTTCGTGGCCATCATGGGTCCCTCCGGGTCGGGCAAGTCGACGATGATGAATATCCTCGGCTGTCTCGACACCCCCACGAGCGGTAGCTACCAGCTCGATGGCCAGGAGGTAAGCTCGCTCAGCGACGACCAGTTGGCCACGGTCCGCAACCGCAGGATCGGGTTCGTCTTTCAGAGCTTCAACCTGCTCCCCAGGATGACAGCCGTCGAGCAGGTCGAGCTGCCGCTCATATACGCTGGACTGAAGGATCGCCGCCAGCGCTCCCTCGAGGCGCTGGCCGCGGTCGGCCTGTCCGACCGCGCAAGCCACAGGCCGACCGAACTCTCGGGCGGCCAGCAGCAGCGAGCCGCAATCGCTCGAGCGCTGGCGGCGGACCCCAGTATCATCATGGCCGACGAGCCGACTGGCAACCTGGATTCCCACTCCAGCGCCGAGATCATGGCTATCTTCGACCGCCTCAACGGTGACCGCGGCATCACCGTCATCTTCGTCACGCACGAGCCCGACGTGGCCGCCCACACCCGCCGTATCATCCACATCCGTGACGGCCTGATCACGAGCGACGAGTGGCGAGTGACGAGCGATGCTTCGCCGCTCGCCGATCGCCACTCACTAGTCGCCACTCCCACATGAGCATCCTCGAGTCGGTCCGGGTCGCGCTTGGGGCGCTCGGCGCCAACAAGCTCCGAACGTGTCTGACGATGCTGGGCATCATCATCGGCGTCGGCGCCGTGATCGCGATGATGTCGATCGGCCAGGGCGCGCAGCAGCAGGTCACCACGCAGATCAAGAGCCTCGGGACCAATCTGCTTTTCGTCCGCCCCGGCAGCACTCAGCAGGCCGGGGTCCGCTCGGCCCAGGGCAGCGCCGTCACGCTTACGCTCGAGGACGCCGAGGCGCTTCCGCAGCGGGTCCCCTCTGTTGTCGCCACCGCGCCGGAGCAGACCGGCTTCGGCCAGCTGCTGGCTAACGGCCAGAATGCCTCGACTCGAGTCACCGGCACCACTCCCAGCTACGAGTCGGTCCGCAACGCGAACGTCGCCAATGGCGAGTTCATCAGCAGGACGCAGCTCGAAGGAAACGCGAGCGTAGTCGTGCTTGGCAGCAACGTCGCGGCGAATCTGTTCGGCGATGACGATCCCATCGGCCAGACAGTTAGGGTCAGCTTCAACAACCGTGTCCCTTCCAATTACCGCGTGATCGGTGTGATGGAGCCCAAGGGTGGGACCGGCTTCGGCAACCAGGATGACCAGGTGTTCGTCCCGATCACCACGATGCAAGCCCGACTCGTCACCCAGCGCAACGCGCGTGGCGGGGCGAACGTCTCGGTTATCAACGTCCAGGTGGCTGAGGAGGCTGTCTCGCAAGAGGTGGTCGACCAGATTGCGGAGGTGCTCCGAGAGCGGCACCGGACGGCCGAGGACGACTTCACGATTCAGAGCCAGGAGGACTTCCTGACCACCTTCACCCAGGTGACTCAAACTTTCACGATCCTGCTCGGCTCGGTGGCCGGCATCTCGCTCTTGGTCGGCGGGATCGGGATCATGAACATCATGCTGGTCTCGGTGACCGAGCGGACCCGTGAGATCGGGATTCGCAAGGCGGTCGGGGCGCGCCGCCGCGACATCCAGAACCAGTTCCTGGTCGAAGCCGTCACGGTCAGCCTGTGTGGTGGCCTGATCGGCGTGCTTCTGGGCTCGGGTATCTCGCGTTTGATCTCCGGAATTCAGCTCCCGGTCGCCGGCGGCGCCCAGGGCCTGCAAACGGTCGTCTCGCCGCAAGCCGTCCTGCTCGCCTTCTTCGTCTCGGCCGCGGTGGGCATCTTTTTCGGCTTCTACCCCGCCTCGCGCGCCGCCCGCCTGCATCCGATCGAAGCCCTACGCTATGAGTGAGGACCGACCACGGACGACAGACGACAGCGCCGTCCATCGTCCCTCGTCTGTCGGCCGTCGGCTGTTAGCACCCCGTTGGCCCGGTGTTCACCTGTGGTTAACATTTGCCTGGCACACTCTGTCTGGGCAGCCAGCCCTCGGCGGCGTACGGTGCGCGTGAGATGTCCAAGCTAATCATCATTGGGATTGCGCTCATCATCGTGATGCTCGCCATCTGGGTGCTTTGGGGTGAGGTGATCGCGGCGCGGGTGCTTCGGGAGCGACGGCTCGACGATGAGGGCCTCAGGGAGCGCTGAGTGGCTGGACAGACCGTCCTCGTGGTCGATGACGAGCGTAACATTGTCCAGTTAGCCAAGCTCTACTTGCGCAACGAGGGCTATCAGGTCGAGACCGCTTCCAACGGACGCGAGGCCCTGGAGAAGGTCAAGCAGACCGTGCCCAACCTGGTCCTGTTGGACCTGATGATGCCGGAGATGGATGGGTGGGAGGTTTGCCGGCAGCTCCGGCGCGACGGAGACGTCCCCATCATCATCTTGACCGCTCGAACCGACGACGTGGACAAGGTCGTCGGGCTCGAGCTGGGCGCCGACGACTACGTGACGAAACCCTTCAACCCGCGCGAGCTGGTCGCCAGGGTCAAGGCGGTCCTGAGGCGCTACGAGGCCAGCCGGAAGCCGGGCCGCGTGATCCGCTTCGCCGATCTGACCATCGATCAGGACCGCCGAGAGTTCCGGATCGGCGAGCGTCTGGTAGATCTCCGCCCCAAAGAGTTCGACCTTGTCTCAACTCTTGCGGGCACCCCAGGCGTTGTCTTTGAGCGGGAGCGGCTCCTCCAGTTGGCCTGGGGCTACGAGTACTACGGCGACTCCAGGACCGTCGACGTGCACGTCACTTGGCTGCGCGAGAAGCTGGCCGCCAGTCAGGCCCGCATCCAGACCGTCTGGGGCGTGGGCTACAAACTGGTCACAGCCGATCAGCTTCCCACCAGAGGGCACGCCGGTCGCCACAAGGCCCAGGGCTGAGCCGGTGGGCATATCACTCCGCGCCCGCCTGATCGCCGCCTTCTCGGCGATCATTTTCCTGACCCTTTTTGTCGTCGGAATCGGTTTCGTCTTTATCCTGCGGCAGTATCAAGAGCAGCGCGAGCTAATTCGTCTTGGCAGTCTCTCCATCCCGGTCTCGTACCAGGTCCGCGCGCTGGAGCAACAGGGCGCCTCGGCGGCCGAGCTTGCGGACTTCCTCGCCCATCAGGCCGATGAGTTGGACGTTCGAATCGTCCTGGCCGGTCCGCAAGGCATGATCTTTCATGACACCGGGTCGTCGCTGGTCGGGCAGCGGATCGATTTGGCCGGCGCCCAGCGTTTCGGGCCGATGCGGCGAGCGCCGCTGGTGTCCGCACCGGGACAGCAGGACCGCCGAATCTTCTTCATCGCTAGCCCCGTTTCTGCGCCCGGCTCCACTTTGGCGGAGCGCTTCCTGGGACGCCAGAGCTCGTACATCGTGGCCCTCGTCTCCGAGCCCCTGACCCTGGTCGGCGTGCTGGGCGAGATGGCGCCAAGGCTCTTTCTCGCCGCCTCACTTTCCTTGCTGGCATCGATTGGCGTGGCCTGGGTGCTAGCCGGCTCCATCGCGCGCCCGTTGGCCCGTATGACCCATGCCGCGGAAGCCATCGCGCGAGGCGAGTACGACCACGAGATCCCCGAGCGGGGTGCGGATGAGGTCGGGCGCCTGGCAGCTGCGTTCAACGCCATGGCCCACGAAGTCGCGCGCTCCACCAGGACCTTGCGCGATTTCGTTGCCAACGTCTCCCACGACCTGCGTACGCCATTGACCTCGATCCAGGGCTTCTCGCAGGCGATCGTCGACGGCGCGGTGCGGGATCGCGAGGGGTATGTCGAGGCCGGCCGGATCATCAACCGCGAGGCCGACCGGATGCGGCGCATGGTTGAGGACCTGCTGGAGCTCAGCAAGATCGAGTCTGGCGAAGTCACCCTGGACCTCGCCGACGTCGACCTGGCGAGCCTGGTCCGAGCAGCCGGCGAGCGTGTCGAGCCGCGTGCAGCCGAACATGGCCTCGATCTGAACTACCGAATCGAGACGACCCCGACGGTTCGGGCCGACCCCAGGCGTCTCGAACGCGTGCTCGACAACCTGCTCGACAACGCGGTCAAGTACGCCGACCTGGGCGGCAAGGTCATGCTCGTCGTCGGCCTGGTGCGCGGGCCCAGCCGGGCTCGTGAGTACCGCGACCGTGATGGAGTGGCAAACGGACAGGGCGACGCGGCTGCTCAGGCCTTCGTCTCCGTTCACAACACCGGTCCGGGCATCCCGGCCGACGACTTGCCGCGCATTTTCGAACGTTTCTATCAGGTCGACAAGTCGCGTGCCGGCGCCGGCCAGGGGAGCGGGCTCGGGCTCGCCATCGCTCAGGAGATCGTTCAGGCGCACGGTGGCCGGATCGTGGCGAACAGCTCGCCGGCGGGCGGAACCGAGCTCACTGTGACGATACCGTTAGTTGACCAGGCTCAAGGAGTTGCTGTAGTATCGGGGAGCCCGATTCTCGGGCATTCTCGACAGTAAGGCGCGTTAGCGCGATAACCTCCGGGGGCCGGCGATTCCCTCTTTTACTCCTGCCATCCTGACCTTCTGTTTCATCCGGAGCGAAGCAAGGGATCTCCTGCTCCTCATCATGAGATCCTTTGCTTCGCTCCGGATGACAACCATCGCGAGGCTGACAACAAACGCGCTAGCCCTGCTAGCCGTTTGGCTCGCCGCGTTTCCAGCCCAGCCGGCTCGCGCCGCCGACACGTTCGGGTCCATAAGCGGCAACGTCTACGTGCAGGCCTCTGGCTCGGCCGGACCGTCGGGTCGCGGCCTCCCCGACGTCGAGGTGACGCTGAGCCTGAACGGCAAGACCGATTCGCGCCGCACCGGTTCCGAAGGCACGTTCAGCTTCGGCGAGTTGCTGCCTGGGCGGTACCGGGTCAGCGTCGCTATTCCAAGCGGCTATCGGGCCACCGGCGACGCCTCGCGCTACGTGGTTGTCGACTCTCGGGCGGCAGTCGGCGGGATCGATTTCGCTCTCACCCCTTTCTCGACGCCGACCGGAACGCCCGAGCGGACGCTCGGCAACGAGCCGGCCGCCTCCTCCATGCCAGTCGCGGGGCGCGATTCGCCGCTCGGTTCCGTCGCCGCCAGGCCCACGCCGCCACCCCTGTTCGGACAGGCTGCCGTCCGTGCGGCCCAGGCATCACCCAGCCCAGCCGGCTCAGCGCAGCCGACTCGTACCGCCACGCCAGCGGGAACGCCGGGACCAGCTGTCCGACCAACCCCGACCTCCCTCTGGTCGGACGACATTCTGATCGGCCGCGGCTTGCACTGGCGGTCGACTGGAGACGGGGTCGTGCTCGCTTTTGCCCCGGACCCGCGGGTCAACCCGTCCGCGGACGCGCAGCCCACGCGCCCTTCTGTGACCAGCTTCGAGTCGCTGCGCCGGGCCGCCGGTCTGGTGGGACTTTCCGAGCTAAGGGCCTGGGCGGACGAGGCATCGATGTGGCTGGGCGTACCGTTCAAGACCCAGATCGACGGGACCCAGTTCTCGCTTGTCAACTGCGGACCCGCCTCGCTGGCGATGGTCCTGGCGGCCTTTGGGATGGACCTCCCGCCCGCGTTCGTCAGAGACTATATGAACTTTCTGACTGACGACTACGACGCCGACGACGGCACCAGTCTGGACGCCCTCTCGCGCGTCGCACGGGAGGCCGGGCTGAAGACGTTCGGCCTCTACGGCCGGGGCGGCTACCGCGACTGGACGGTCGATGACGTGCGTGAGCACATTCGGGCCGGCCATCCGGTTGTGACGCTGGTCAAGTACCGCAGCCTGCCCGGCAACGGCGGCTCGCTCGCCGAGTGGGACCACTACATCGTCGTGACCGGACTGACCGGTGACGATCTCATCTACAACGACTCCGCCTTCGCCAACGATTACGGCTTCAGCCTGCTCATTAGCCCCGCCGACCTGGAGCGGGCTTGGACCTTCGCCTCGATCAGAAATCACGCCGTCGCGATCGGTTTGGGCGACACCCTGAAGCCTCTGCCGAACGTTCCGCCTCGCCTGATGGCCGCCAGTCTGGCGGCCGCCCCGGTCGAGGAGGCGCCCAGCCCCTCGCTCGCGATGATCGCCGGTCCATCGGCCCAGTGGCTGCGCGAGCGGATGCTCGCCGAGGTCGGGGCCCGTTCGGCGGCGGCGCCGGACGACTCGCCGCTCGCGGCGCGGCCCGAAGTCCCGACTACCGCGCTAGCGCCGAGTGCGCCACAGTCCCGACCGGCAGGGCTCTTCCTGTCGGAGCCGGTCGAAGCGGCGGCCCATGAGAGGGCGATGCCGGACACCGTCGCCGGGGCGACGTCGCCGGGCTCGCCGACGCCGATCGGCGCCTACGCTGTCCTGCTGTTGGTCCTGGCTGGGACCGTCCGTCGCCAGCTAGGGACACGCCGAGTGCGGATCCATTCTCGTAGGGGCGCTGCTTGCTGCGCCGAGACCATGGCGCCCGTAGTCCGGGTGGAGCAAGCGCCCCCTATCGCCTAGGCCGTAGCAGGGCTGGATCGACGCCCGCCCGCTCCGCCTCCAGGGCCAGCTCGAGGCTCTTTTCGACCAGCGCTCGAGCGAATGGATGCCTCGCGAGCGCCCCCTGGCCGATTCCGAATGCCGCCGCCACCGCCTGTCGCGCGGCTTGCTCGCGACGGGTCACCCAGAACACGTAGGCCGCCTCCTCGAGTCGCCGCCGAATCGCCCGCCGGACGCGTGGCGTAAACAGCTCGCCGATCGCCCGCTCGATCTCGAGTTCCTCGCGCCCCTCGCGCGACTCGCCGGCCAGCAGGATCGGGCTCTCATGCACGCGGCGAAGCTCGCGGGCGCGCTCAATGGTCTCGTCGTAGCCGAAGAACCAGCCCTTGAGCTCTTCCTCGTCGAACAGCCTGGGCGACTGGTCGAGCAGGTTGGGCAGCAACAGCGCCTGGCCGCGACTGACATGGTGATGGATCAGGGCTTCCTGTGGCGGCTCTGGCAGCTCGCCGAGCAGGCGACGGTGAATCTGAAACTCCGTCGGTACCGCCTGGCCGCTCTCGGCATTGAGCGCAAGCGCCTCAGACACGAGCGACAGGGCATAGTCAGGTGGTAGCTCGACCAGTGGCGTCTCGTGCTCGGCCCGCCAGTCGCGCAGCATGTCACCCAGCTTGCGGCGGGTCGTATCTCGATAGCTGCAGTCCCGCATTCCGACGCTGTCGTTGAGCACGAGCCCGAAGACGGCCATGCCGCCAAGCGGCCGTTCCAGCCCCAGCCAGAGGGCTCGTGAGCCGACTCCATCTGGTGGGGTGGCATGAGCGTCGGTCAGTCGGGCCCGTTGCTCGGCCATCGGAGCGATGGCCGTGGAGCTGGACCTCGGAGTCGGCAAGTCGACCATGATCCCGGCCGCCCGCAGACGATGCAGGCCGCGCCGCGCTGCCTTGCGCAGCTCCTTCTCGGGCGTCTGCGCGGCCAATGTGGCCAGCGCTCGCCCCGCTCCGTCGCTTCGAAAGCTCCCGAGCGCTTCCACCAGCGCCAGCTCGCCGCCCGCGGTGACGCTTCCCAGCTCCGCCAGCCGCGCCATCAAGTCGTCTTCTGATTCGGACGCCAGCAGCTCCGGAACGCGGCCAACCGCGTCCGAGAGGTCTACCCGGCTCGTAGCCTTGCGCTTAGCCGACCTTGCCAACGGTGCCTCTAGCTTGTCCTCGGACCTCGCTCATGAGCGCGAGCGTGTTGCCGTCGACATCGTGAAAGAAACCCATCCACAGATCGTGATCGGTCAACTGGGCGACGCGGTGCGGCGCGCCCACGAACACGACGCCTCGTTCACACAGGGCTGCATGCGCGGGGAGCAGGATCGGGTCAGGGTGTTTGGACAACAGCTACACGCTCTCGCGGGCCAGCGCCGCTGCCCCTAGCGCCTCCGCGCGGCCCTCGAGGGCAGCCATTCGAAAGCGGACTGTCTGGGCCGGCAGTCGGAACGCCCGGCTCTTGGCCAGCGCAAAGGCTGGATTCAGCAGCCGCGGGCCGATGTGGGTCACTCCTCCGCCGATCACGATCACGTTTGGGTTGAAAATGTTGATCAGCCCGGCCAGCCCAACCCCCAGGTAATGCCCAGCCGTGGCCAGGATCTCGGCCGCAACCGGGTCGCCCGCCTCCGTCGCCTCCTTGACTTGCACCGCGCTGAGCTCGCCTCGGGCGGCCGACTTCAGGTCCGCGAGCGCCTGGGACCGGCCTGCTTCCACAGCCTCGTGGGCCATTCTGGCGATCGCCGTTCCTGAGGCCATGACCTCGAGACATCCGTTCATGCCGCAGGAATGGAGGGGTCCCTGTTCGTCGACCGTCACGTGCCCGATCTCGCCGGCCGCCCCGTCGGCGCCACGATAAATCTGGCCGTCCAGGATCAGCCCACCCCCGATGCCGGTGCTAACTGTCACGTAGATCAGGTGGCGTGCGCCCTGGCCGGCCCCGTAGCGGGCCTCGCCCAGCGCGGCCGCGTTGGCATCGTTTTCCAGGAAGGCCGGCGGGCCCAGCTGCTCCTGTAGCAGGGTCGCGAGCGGGACAGTGTTCCAACCTGGCAGGTTGGGGGCCTGGAGGAGGACACCGCGCTCAAAATCGCATGGGCCCGGCGCCGATATGCCGAGCGCGGTGAGCTGGTCGAGCTCGAGACCGCTTTGGTCCACCGCGTCGCTCCCCGACTGGCTCATCCGCTGGACGACTGCGTCGAGCCCCTCAGCTGCTAGCGTCGGTCGATGGTCCTCTCCTAGGACCCGCCCGTTGGAGTCGACGACGAGGGACTGAATCTTCGTCCCTCCAAGGTCGATGGCGACGACCGGGCCCTCGCTCATCGGATTCATCGCGGGGCCTCCAGCACCTGGACCCAGTCCGCGCAGCCAATCACGACTCGATGGGTCAGTCCGATGAAAAGCCCGTGCTCGACCACACCGACGATCGACTTGATCTCTGATGCGAGCTTGGCCGGGTCGGGGATTGGTCCGAACGCGCAGTCGAGCAGCAGGTGCCCCTCATCGCTCACGAACGGGGTCGGGGTGTCATCCCCGATCCGCAGATTGACGCTGCACCCCAGCCGCTCCAGCCGCCTGGCGGTTTGCTGCCATCCGAACCGAACGACCTCGACTGGGACGGGCCGTCGTTCGCCGAGCCTGGACACCAGCTTGCTGTCGTCCGCCACGATGATCTCCTGGTCGCTTGCCGCGGCGACCAGCTTTTCGCGCAGCAGAGCCCCGCCCCGCCCCTTGATCAATGCGAGCGTGGCCGGGTCGATCTCGTCTGCCCCGTCGACCGAAACGGCCAAGCGCGGCTCCTGGTCCAGGCTGCTCAGTGGGATGCCCGCCGCGCGGGCGAGCGCCGCGGTCCGCTCCGAGGTCGGTACGGCAACCACACCCAGGCCCTGGCGGACTCGTTCGGCCAACCCCGCCAGGAATATCTCTGCCGTCGACCCGCTCCCGAGCCCGAGCACGGTGCCGTCGCGGACGTACTCCAGGGCGTGCTCCGCAGCCGCTCGCTTGCGCAGCTCCAGGTCGGCCACCATGGGCTGTCTCGCCGGCACTAACCGTTTCCCCGTCCCCTCCCCGACGCGGAGAGGGGGAGCTTCTCCCCTCTCCGCGCCGAGGAGGGTGCCGGGGGGAGGGGTGAGACTTGGCCGGCCGGCCTCACTCCAACCCTCTACCAGGCCCCGGGCCGGCTGATTCACGCAGCAGCCGCGCCACTGCCCCAAGCGACTCCTGGTAAATGTGGTCCGTGGCGAAGCCGCCGAGCTCCTCCTGGAGCAGCTCCGCGTCTCCCTGCAAAGGGAGGCGGGCGTATCCCTCCAGCCTCGCCTCACCTACCTCCGCGACTGTGTGCGCTTCTCCGCCGTCGGAGGAACACTCGATGGTGAACGAGGCCTTGTGGCTCGTCCCGCCGGCTTCGATGCTCAAGCCGCGCAGCCCTGGCGCGATCGAAGTGCCGCCAGGCGAGGCGCTCGTGGCGGCGCGGGTGATCGCCACCTCGATCGGGCGGACGACGTCGAGCGCCTGCAGGCGCCATGAGCCGGCCGCCTTCAGCGCCAGGTCCCGAAGCTCCCAGCCGAGCCGACTCGCGAGCCAGCCTGCCACCAGCAGCGCCTGGCAAGCCTCCCCGCCCGTTCGTGGCATGTACTCGATACGGACCCGTTCGATCGAGTCCAGGAGCGCCTGGCGTGACGGCGCGTCGAAGAACTCCGCCGCCATGTGCCGCCACGGGGTCAGGCGTGTCCAGCTCAGATCCGCGAAGGCGACCGATTCATGTGCCACGCTGATAGCCGCGTCCAGCTCCGGCAGCGCCTCGAGCGGGGCAGGAAAGCGGCTGGAGTCGACGATCACCCGGTCACTCACCTCTACGACGTGGTTGTACAGGTCGCTATCGAAGCTCGGGCGACCCGGCCACCAGCTCTGGACCGGCAGGTTCGGAAGGGCCAGCGTCGCAACCGAGCTCATCACCTGGTGAAGGCCTCGCGCCGGCGCCACGATGCGGATCTCTTCCCAGTACCGTGGTGGCTCGCCCTCGACGCCGCGCCTGCTGTGGCTCGCCAGCCTGGCTCGCGGCTCGTCCACGTCCTTGTCGGATGTGAGCAGGACTGCGCGGCAGGGATACGTTGCCGTCAGCGCATCGAGCACGGGGATCAGCTCGTCCGGATCGGCATGGTCCTCGATCAGCACGATCAGCGTCAGGCTGGCCGCTCGGACCAGCGCACCGCCGACCTCGCCGCTTCCGGCCAGGCGCCACAGCTCGTTGAGTCCGTCCTGGATGGCCCGCGTGTCCGCCGCCGTGACCTCGCTCACCAGGCAGACGCCGGCAGCGTCGGCGCTAATGCTCATGAGCTGGTGTTTGCGCCGCCGCCCGCTCGGCCAAATGGCCGAGGCCGGCTTGATCCTCGGGCGAAGAATCTCATGGTGAGTAGCATGAAATTCGAGGGCGTCGCGCCCTTGAGCCCGGCCACGCTGAAGGCCTGAACCGGTCTCACGAAGCCCTTGAGGGTCAAGTCTGGGACCGGCTCAGCCTTCAGCAGCTCCTCAACCACGGTGTGAACGCGCTGGCTCATGAGGATCTGTCCGTCGTCGGCTTCGTCGCACAACCGCGAGGCCAGATTGACCACCGACCCGATCGCCTGGTAGTCCAGTCGACCCTCGAACCCGATCTTGCCGAGCGTCGCGTACCCGAGTGAGATGCCTACTCCGAAACCCAGCTCGTGCCCCAGCTTCTGCCATCGCCCCGTCAGCTCGTCCATCCGCTCCCGCATCGCCACAGCCATCCGCACCGCTCGCGCGGCAGGATCAGGGCAGGGCAATGGGTCGTTGAAGAAGATCATCAGTCCGTCGCCCGCGAAGTGCCCGACCGTGCCCTCGAATTGGAAGATGAGGGTGCCCATGGCCTCGTGGTATTCGCGCAGGATTCCCATCACCTCTTCGGGCTCGGCCGTCTCGCTAAAGGCCGTGAAGCCGCGCAGGTCGCAGAAGACTACGGCGATCTGGCGGCGGTGGCTCTCGAGCAGCGTCTCGTCGCCGGACGACACGATCAGCTCGGCCAGCTGCGGCGACAGGTAGCGGCGCAGGCGACCGACCCGCTCCAGCTCCGCAACCTGGGCCTGCACGCGGCTCGCAAGGTCGCGGTTCAGCTCGGCCAGCTCCGCCGCCTGAGCCTGAATTGTGTCGTGGTACTCCTTGATCCGCAGCAGCGACCGCACTCGCGCCAGCAGCTCCTGCTGGTTGATCGGCTTGGGGATGAAATCATCGGCCCCGGCTTCGATCGCCTTGACGCGCTCCAGGTCGCCGCTCGCGGTGATCATCACCACTGGCAGCAGTCGCGTCGCCGCATCTTCTCGAATTCGCCGACACACCTCGTAGCCATCCATGCCCGGCATAACGATGTCTAGCAAAATGAGGTCCGGCTTGTCCGCCGCCACGATCTGAAGCGCTTCCTGGCCCGAGGTGGCCGCGAGCACCGCGTAGCCGCGGGCCGACAGGATGGCGTCGAGAAGCCTGATGTTCTGGGGTGTGTCGTCGACCACCAGGATTTTCACCACGGCCCACTACCCACTCGCTCGTTCACAGTACTCCCGCACTTGCTCCGGAAGGGCCTTGATATCGATCGGTTTCGTGACGTAGCCGTCGAAGCCCGCCCCTAGCAGCCGCTGCTCGTCGTCCTTCATCGCGAAGGCGGTCAGCGCGACCACGGGTATCGAGGCCGTGGCGGGCTCGGCCCTGAGTCGACTGAGGGCCGTGACTCCGTCCATACCGGGCAGCTGGATGTCCATCAGGATCAGGTGTGGCGCGTGCGCGCTCGCCAGCGCGATGCCGTCCTCGGCGCTCGCGGCCTCCAGCGTTCGGAAGCCCTTGAACTGGAGTAAGTCACGAACGAGCTTGAGGTTCTTCTCATTGTCTTCGACGATCAAGATCAGCTCGCCGGCCATCACCAAGCCCTCGGCTCTCAGCCGTCAGCCATCAGCTGCCGGCGTCCGTTGGTCTGGCGATAGCTGACTGCTGACTGCTGATAGCTGACGGCTCGTTCGTGGTCTGCTGATGGCTGACTGCTGATGGCTGATGGCTCGTTTGGCAACAGCCGCGCACCAGGTCTATGAACGCTGTCCGATTGAACTCGCCCTTGCGGGCCAGATAGCTGATCTGGCCGTTGAGCCGCTCTTTCTCTTGCTGGCTCATCGCCTTCGAGGTCAGGATCACGATCGGAATGGGTTTGGTCGCCGGCTCGGCGCGAAGCCGCTCGACTACCGCGAAGCCATCCACATCGGGCATCAGCAAGTCCAGGATCACCAGGTCGGGCAGCTCTCGTATCGCCACCGCGATCCCCTCTTCGCCACCCGACGCGGTCAGCACGCGGTAGCCGGCCGGCTCGAGAACGGCCTGGATTAGATCCACGGCCATCGGGTCGTCGTCGATGGCCAGGACCTTAGCCGGCCTCTCGAGCGCCGGACCGACCGGGGCGACTCGCCGCAGGGTCGCCAGCAGGTCCTCACGTCTTACCGGCTTGACGAGATACTCGGCGGCCCCCAGCGCAAACCCCTTTCCCCGCTCGTCGAGCATCGAGACGATGATCACCGGGATATCCGCGAGGGCTGGCTCGGCCTTGGCCTGTGTCAGGAAGTCCCAACCGTCTAGCCGCGGCAGCATGATGTCGAGGGTGATCACAGCCGGCCGAAGTCGGCGCGCCATCTCCAGGCCTTCCTCGCCATCGCGAGCCACGGCAACTTCGAACCCTGCCGCGCCGAGGTAAAGCGAGAGCAGGTCGATCGAGTTCTGGTCATCCTCGATGAGGAGCACGGTCGAGGCGCTGCCGTCGGTGAGGACGGCGGCCGGACGCGGCGCCTCCGGCGCCGCCACCTCCGCGGCCTGGCCTGCCCGGGCGGGGAACGCGAAGGTGAATGTGCTGCCTCGCGCGAGTTCGCTCTCGACCCAGATCCGCCCGCCGTGCAGCTCGACCAGCTTCTTGGTCAGCGCCAATCCCAGCCCTGTCCCCTCGCGCTTCGGGCCTGACTGGCGGAACTCCTCAAAGATCAGCTCCTGGTCCTCGGCCGGGATGCCGATCCCAGTGTCGCGGACGGCGATCTGCACCTCGCCGTCCACCAGTTGAGCCGACAGCTCCACCTGCCCGCCATCGGGGGTGAACTTGACGGCGTTGGAGAGCAGATTGAAGACGACCTGCTTGATCTTTCGCTCGTCCGCCTCCACGATCCCGATCGCTGGGTCGAGGCTCATGCTCAGGGCGATCCCGTGGCTAGCGGCGCGCTCCTTGATCATCGTCAGGCCGTTCTCGAGGGCCTCGGGCAGCGAGAAGCTCCCCAGCTCCAGCTCCATCCGGCCTGCCTCGACCTTCGCAAGGTCCAGGATGTCGTTGATCAGCGACAGCAGATGGCGGCCTGAGCCGAGGATGTCCTGGAGGTACTCATCCTGCTTCTCGTTCAGCTCGCCGAACATCCGCTCGATCAGCACTTCCGAGAAGCCGATGATCGCGTTGAGCGGCGTCCGCAGCTCATGCGACATGTTCGCCAGGAACTCCGACTTGTGGCGACTGGCCACCTCGAGCTGGCGGCCCTTGTCCTCGATCTCCTGGAAGAGGCGCGCGTTCTGGATCGCGAGGACTGACTGGCTGGCAAACGTCTGGAGCAAGCCGACCGTCTTCTCATCGAACTGGCCGGGCAGCTCGCGTCGGACCACGAGCGCGCCGACAATGCTCTCCTCTCGGAGGAGCGGCACCGCCAGCACGGCTCGGAAGCCGGAGCGCAACAGCACGTCGGCCATCGGGAACGCCGGCTCGTCGCGGATGTCCGCTACCTGCATGGCCTCGCGCCGCAGTGCGGCCTGGCCGATCGGCGTCTCGCCGAGCTGGATTCGCGTCCGCTGGACTGCCTCAATGAGCTCCTCGCTCATCCGGTGCGTCGTCCGAAGTTCGAACTCTTGCCTGGACTCGTCGAACTCGTAGATGGCACCCCCGTCGCCTCCCGAGAGCTCGACCGCGTGGGCCACGATCGTGGTCAGGACCTGCTGCAGGTCGAGGCTGGAGCTGACCGTCTGGCTGACCTCACCGAGCGCCTTCAGCTCCTCGACGGAGCGGCCCAGCTCGGCCGTTCGGTCCTGCAGCTCCTGGAACAGCCGGACGTTCTCGATCGCGATGACGGCCTGGTCGGCGAACGTCTTGAGCAGCTCGATCTGCTTGTCCGTGAAGGGCCGGACCTCCATTCGGCGAATGACGATAGCGCCGATCGGCGCACCCTCACGCAGCAGCGGCGCCGCGAGCGCGGTCCGATAGCCGATAGCCTTTTGGAGTTTCTTGGCCCCTGGGAAATCAGCCTCGGACTCCGCGGCCATGTCGTGGACGTGGACCGCTTGCCCGCCGAGCATGGCTCGGCCAGGTAGGATGCCTCGAGTGAGAGGTAAGGCGTCCCCGACTGGCCACGCTGCCAGCATTGGTCCCCACGCGGCGACCTTCCGAACGACGTCGCCCTCGAGCCGAAAGATTTGGCCGTCATTCGCGCCACACACCCTGGCGGCGTTCTCGGCGACCGCGTCCAGGACCGGCTGCAGCTCCGTCGGGGAGCTGCTAATTACCCGAAGGATCTCGCTCGTGGCGGTCTGCTGCTCGAGCGCCTCGCTCAGGTCGCGGGTCCGCTCCTCGACCTTCTGCTCCAGGCCGGCGTATGACTCGCGAAGCTGGCCGGTCATGCGGTTGAACTCCTCGGCCAGCGCCTCCAGCTCGTCGCCCGTCTGGACCTCGATCCGCTGGTCCAGCGCGCCCGCGCCGATGCGGGCAGCGCCGGCCTGGAGGGCCTGGATTGGCCGCACCATCTTGCGAGCCAGGACCAGGCTCGCCAGGACCGACAGCACGAGTCCGATCAACAGCAGCAAGGCCGTCCTGAGGATCGACGAGTAAAGCGGCTCGAAGGCCTCCTCCAGCGGCTGCTCCACGAAGACCGACCAGCCCGGCGGGTCGATCGAGTCGTACGCTGTGAGCACCTGGCGCCCCTGAAGGTCGCTCGCGATCGTGATCTCCTCTGGCTGCTCACCTGACGCGCGCGCCCCCGACCGCGCCGCCTGAACCTGGGGCAGCGACGAGAGGTCGGTCTTCTGCAGCACCAGGCTGATGTCCGGATGAGCGACGAGCTGGCCCCGTGAGTCGACGACGTAGGCGTAGCCGACCCTCCCAATCTTGATTTGAGAGACCACGTCCCAGGTGAATTTCAGATTCACCTCAGCCACCGTGACGCCCGCCTCCGGCCCGCTCTCGGCTAGCGCGAGCGTCATGTACGGCTCCGACTCGTTGCGGAAGTAGACTGGCCCGAAGTAGACCCGGTTCGTCCTGGCCTCTCGGAACCGCGGGTCCTGGGACAAGTCCGCCTGGCTCCCGGCTACGTTCATGGCCAGCCGAGAGACCCGCAGCTGCTCCCTGCCGGATGGATCCAGGTGGCTGATCTCGGTGACCGCCGGCACCTGGCGGAGCAGCCGCAGATACTCGTTCCGCCGCTGGTCAACTGTCTGAGGGCCGGCCCCGGGCGGCGTCTGAACGACCCAGCCGAGCTGGCTCTGGATCTCCTTGATGAACTGCTCGATCTTCGACGCGGCCCCGACTGCCTTCTCATGCTGAATCCTGACCAGGGCGGTCTTGTTCTCCTGGTATGAGAAGTAGATCTCCTCCAGCCCGCTGATCAGCAGCGCCCCGCTGACGAGCGCCACGAAGATGACAACGTACTTGCGAAACAGGTGGCCGCGGCGAGTCGGCGAGTCGGCAGTCAGCTCGACAGAAACGTCGCCAGAGCTGGATGCCTTGTTTCGAGTCCTGGAGCCGACTCTTGCCAGAACGCCTCGTTCATGAGGCCGCGCCGCGGCGTCGCTTCTCGTGGTGTTGCCCCCACTTGCTGCTCGCCGCAACTATCGCCCGCTTCTCTCTCCTTGTCAAGGCCGGTGAGGCTGCGTGCGAACGGTGAGCCTTGACCGCGAAGGTGGGGGCGGACCCGCGTGTCCGCCCCAAGCCCCGGGAGGGGCGCACACACGGGTGCGCCCCTACGATTTCTGGCCCCGTGTCCCCAGTTCTGGATCGAGCCTACAACCGCGCCCAGGCCCGACCGTCGCGGGCGATCAGATCGCGCGCGGCCCGCGGACCCCAGGTGCCGGCCTCGTAATTCGGGAAGTCCGGCGCCGGCAAGTGCTGCCAGCCGTCCAGGATCGAGGTGATGATCGTCCAGGCCGCCTCGGTTTCGTCGCGACGCGTGAACAGCGTCGACTCGCCCTGCATCGCATCCAGGATGAGGCGTTCGTAGGCGTCCGCCGCCGGCTTGCCGAACGAGGCTCCAAATCGAAAGTCCATCAGCACCGATCGGATCTGCATGCCAGGCCCGGGCACCTTCGTGCCGAAGCGCAGCCCGATACCCTCGTCAGGCTGAATGCGCAAGTTGAGGACGTTTGACTGGTGCCAGCCCGAATCCCGCTGCCCAAACAGGAGCTGGGGTGTGGGCTTGAAGCTGATCGCGATCTCGGTCGCGCGCTTTGGCAGCCGCTTGCCGTGCCGAAGGTAGAACGGCACTCCGGCCCAGCGCCAGTTGTCGATCGAGAGCTTGAGCGCCACGAATGTCTCGGTGGGCGACTTGGGCTCGACCCGCTCCTCCTCGCGATAGCCGGGCACCGCTCGGCCGTCGATCGCGCCTGGACCGTACTGGCCACGGACCGTCCGCCGCGCTACTTCTGCCGTGTTGAGCGGCTGGATCGCCCGCAACACTTTCACCTTCTCGTCCCGGACGGCGTTCGCGTCGAGCGCAACGGGCGGCTCCATCGCCACCAGCGACAACACCTGGAGCATGTGGTTGGCCACCATGTCACGCAGCGCACCCGACTCCTCGTAGTACGGCCCTCGGCCTTCCACCCCGATCGATTCGGCGACCGTGATCTGGACGTGGTCGATGTGGTCCCGATTCCAGACCGACTCAAAGATGCTGTTGGAGAAGCGAAACGCCATGATGTTCTGGACGGTGTCTTTACCAAGGTAGTGATCGATCCGGTACACCTGGTCTTCTTGAAAGACGCGCGCCAGCTCGGCGTTCAGCTCGCGCGCCGTCGCCAGGTCCCGCCCGAACGGCTTCTCCACCACGATCCGCGTCCAGCCGGCGGAAGTCCCGTCACCATCCGCCCGTTGAACCAGCCCGGCCGCGCCGAGCCGCTCGATGATGATGGGATACGCCGTCGGGGCTGTCGCCAGGTAGAACAGTCGATTGCCACGCGTGGCCCGCGACGCGTCCAGCTCGGCGCAGAGCCGTTTCAGCTCGTCGTAGCCTTTCGGATCGTCAAAGCTCGACTGGACGTACCGTATCCCCTCGCCGTACCGTTGGCCGAACTCGGCTCGGAACGGCTGCTGGCGAGAGAACTGGCTGGCGGCCCGGAGCATCTCTTCGCGGAACGTCTCGTCCGTGAACGGTCGGCGGGCGAAGCCGACCAGCGAGCTGCCAGCTGGCAGCTGGCGGTCCAGCGCCAGGCTGTAGAGGGCCGGCATCAGTTTACGGTGGGTCAGGTCGCCGGTCGCGCCGAAGATGACCACGATGCACGGCTCGGCTACCAGCTCGGTCCGCAGGCCCGCTCTGAGCGGATTCGTCGCCGCCAATATCGTGCTCATCGGCGCTCCCTAAGAGTAAACCACCAAGACACCAACGACACCAAGAAACGCATTGTCATTCCAAGCGGAGCGAGGAATCCGTGCCCCGGCTGCGGATCCTTCGCTTCGCTCAGGACGACAATAGGTGCTAGAGCCGCCGCAGGGCCGGGTAGCGGGTAGCTAGCAGCAGCGTGAACGCGAAGCACAGCGCACCTGCCCCGGCGACCACGACCGGCGCGCCGAACAGGTCCGCCAACGCACCCTGGGGCAGCGAGCCAAGCGGCATCAGGCCCCACGTGGTCATGTAGGCGCTCATCACTCGTCCACGCAGCTCGTCCGGCGCCGCCAGGTGGAGCAGCGTATTGTTGGTCGCCATATAAAAGGATTGCGCCACGCCCATGAGCGCCATGATCCCGACCGACAGCGGCAGCCAGCTGCTGAAGGAGAACGCGGCCAGCAGTCCCCCAAACGCCGCCAGCGATCCGAACAACATCACGCCCTGGCGCCTGGTCGGCAGCAAGGCTACCCCGATCGAGCCGAGCAGCGAGCCGACGCCCGACGCGGCCATGAGCATCCCAAGTCCCCCGGGACCGGCGTGCAGGATGTCTCCAGCGAAGACGGGCAGGAGCTGTTGATACGGCATCGCCAGGAAGGCCGGCACCGCCGCCAGGCCCATTAGAGCGAACACGGTCGGGTCACGCCGGATGTAGCGTAGCCCGTCGAGCAGGTTCTCTACCGCCGAGCTGCTCCGGATGTGCCCGGCGGCTGGCTGTGGCTTAAGCTGCGCCGTGCACAGCAGGGCGGCGACGAAACCGCCCGCTTGCGCGAAGAAGCAGGCCGCCACCCCAAGCCAGCTGATGAGCAAGCCAGCCAGCGAAGGTCCCAGCACCCGTCCGGCGTTCTGGCCCGCCGATGACAGGGCGACGGCAGGCCCGATCTGGCGGCGCTCGACGGTGGCCGGCACCAGTGCCTGGCGAGTTGGAAAGATCAAAACCATCAGGCTCCCGCTCACGAACGCCGTGACCAGGATGTGCCAGGGCTGGACGAGCCCGCTCGCGATCAACGCCGCCAGGATGACGGCGACCACGGCCGCCAGGCCCTGAGAGATAATTAGCAGCCGCCGGCGGTCGAACCGATCGATCAAGACCCCGCCCGGAAGGGCCAGCACCAGCATGGGCACCCCCCGCGCGAAGGACACGATCCCAAGCCACGTTGATGACCCGGTGAGCTCGTAGACCAGCCAGCCCTGGGCGACTTGCTGCATGAACTGGCCGCTCATCGTGATGACGGAGCCGATCCAGAGATAGACGAAGGCTGCCGATGCGAACGGCCCGAGCGCGGAAAGTCCGCTCGTTTCGCGGGCGAGTGGCGTGGCGGGGCCCACCGCCGCCGCGCGCGCGGTGGCCGAGTCGCTAAGCTGCGGGCGGAAATCCGCCGCTGATTCGGCCTGGGGCGCCACGGGATCTGGCGTCGGCGGACGGGCCGATGGCAGGGAGGGCGAGTCGCGCGTCAAACCTGGCTACTCCCCCGGTGGCTGCCCGTCGCCAGCGCGCTCTTTCCCTCCAGGCCACCCATCTGTTCCTCCCTTACGAGGCGGCTACTTCACTGAGCTGCGCCCGCACCATCGCGCGCAGCAGCGCCAGATCGTTCGACAGGTCGATGAACTGGAAGCCCCGCTCGATCCAGCGCTTGGCCTGGAGGGCGTCGCCGACGGGGATGCCGGCCGGCTTGCCAGCCTGCCGACACCCTGCCAGGACCCGCATCACCATCTCTTCATGCTCGGCGTTGCCATCCATCTCGTCGCGTCGAATCCCCATCGCGAGCGCCAGGTCGGACGTCCCAAGCAGCGCCACGTCCACTCCGTCGACCGACATGATCGCTTCGATGTTGGCGACGCCGACTGGATCCTCGATCATCGGGATCAGCAAGATCTCCTCGTCCGCCCGCGCGCGTAGTAGTCCTGGAAGGTCGCCGCCCGACAGCTCCCCACTGAGCGCTCGCCGCGAGGCGGATATCGCACGGCGCGCGCCAGCCGCTCGGCCTGGTCCGGCGTGCTCACGTGTGGCACAACTACGCCGAGCGCGCCTGCGTCCAGGATGCGGGCGATCACTTCCGGATTGTGCGACCAGGAGCGCGCGAGGGGGACTGCGCCGCGCGACTCGATTGCCCGGAAAGCGTTCGTCATCTCGGCGATACCCCATGCGCAATGCTCGGTATCCACAGTCAGCCACTCGAAGCCCTCGCCGGCCATCGCTTCGGCGGCCAGCGGGGAAGCCAGATTCAGCCAGGAGCCGACCGAGACTCCGCCGGCCCGGAGCTTCGCCTTGACCGGATTGCGCACGTTCATCGCCGGCCACCTTCCCGAAGGCCCTAGTGTACCAGCCGTGCCCGACCATGGCTGTCTGGGCTGACATCACGTCTGAGGGGCTCGCTCCGTCGGCTGCCCCTGAGAGGCCCGCACTGTCTGGCGCGAGGCTCTGGCCGCCAGGCGTATGCCCAGGACGCCACCCGCCGAGACGACGCACGCCGCCAGGATACCGCTTGCCAAGCCGGGCCCGAAGCTGCCGCTCTGATCGTGCACGACGGCTGTCAGCCAGGGGCCGAGGAACGCCCCGATCCCGAATCCAAGGTCGAGAAGGCCGGTGATCCGTCCCAGGCGTGGGCCGGCAAAGGCGCGCGTCGAGACCGCCGCCAGTGTGATGCCAAGGATCCCTCGCCCGAGGCCGGCCCCAAGCACGAACACTGCCGCCAACCAGGCCGCGTCGGGCGTGCTCGTAATCAGCGCGACGATACCGAGCCCGTATAGCGCCGCGGCCAGGGCCAGCAGCGGAGCCTCGCGCCAGCGCTCCAGGGCCCATCCGCAAACCAGCGCACTCAAAGCGCCGCATGCGCCCCACAAGCCTGCCGTCGTCGCGGCCGACATCGGCGCGAAGCCAGCGCTCAGTAGATGCGCGACCTGATGGGTTGGCAGCAGCATCTGGTAGCCCAGCGCGGCATTGCTGACGAAGAGCGCGAGAAAGAGCCAGCTGCGCGCGGTCGGCCGCTGACTCAGCGTGGCACGTGCGTGCGTCTCGTGGTGTGGCTCGCGCCCCGGGGCCACCAGGATGACCAGCGGGAGGACGCCGACCCCCACGACACCCACGAAGGTCAGCGCCCCGGCCCGCCAGCCAGACAGATCGATCACGGCCTGGACGGCCGGGCTGATCAGGAGTGATCCCAGCCCCTGGCCCACCGATGCCAGCCCGAATGCGGCGGCGAAGCGCCTTGGATAACGCATCGCCAGCATCTTGACCACGGCGACGAAACCAACTCCCGCGCAGCCCAGCCCCTGAGCGACGATGAACGCAACGTAAAACTGCCACAGCTCAGTTGAAACGGCGAGCAGGGCCATACCGGCCATCAGCAGCCCGCACCCGCCGAGCATCGTCGCCCGACAGCCCAGCCGATCCACCAGTACACCCACGAGAATGACGGCTGCCGGATAGACCAGCAGCCCGGCCGAGAATGCGGTGGTCACCTCCGCCACGCTCCAGCCCAGGTCTATCACGATCGCCGGATACAGCACGGCGAACGTGGCTCGTGCGCCCATGACGGTGAACATGGCAGCCCCGCCAAGCGCAATCGACGCCAAGGGAAGGCGTGGTTTGGGGGGTGCGAGTGGGGCTCTAGGGATGGGCGACGGGCCGCAGCGCACGCCCCTAATCTACCCGTTCAGCCCTCAGCGTTACTCTTTAACCCCGCACTCGTCGGACTTCGGACTGGATCTATAAGCCATGGTCCAGATCAGCTGCTGCTTGAGACGCGTGCTATAATGTAGCGTGCGCCACTTGTAGCGGTCGTCACATTGGACGGCGGTGGCATCGAAGGCTCAAGGAAGGTGACGTGAGCAAGGCCTACGTGATGGGGAATCCAGCGACGTTGTGGGATGTGACGTCGCGAGAGGTAACACTGCTCACAGGCGGGCGCGCTGATGGAATGGCTCCAACTAGTCTACAAAGTGCCCGCCGAGCCGTCGCGTAAGCGGACCTACATTTGGCGACAGCTTCGAGGCCTGGGCGCGGTCTACCTGCAGGATGCTTGTTGTGTCCTACCACGCACCCCGGAATCCGAGCGTCGCCTGGGCGAGGTGGCGGCGAAGGTGCGCGAGTTCGGGGGTGTGGCCACCCTCTCAGCGCTCGGTCCGGCCGAGCCTGGCTGGGAGGAGCGCCTGGTCGCGGCCGTCAATCACGCGCGTGATGAAGAGTATCAGGAGCTGTTGGATACCACGGAGCGCTTCGAGGAAGAAGTGGCCCGCGAGACGCGCAAGGGCAAGTTCACCTTCGCGGCCCTGGAGGAGATCGAGGACGACTTCGAGCGGCTAGAGCGGTGGCTGGCCCGTGTACGCGAGCGGGACGTCTTTGCCGCCGCGCTTCGGGCCGAGGCCGAAGAGCGGTTGGCCCAGGCACGTCGGGTGTTGGAGGCTTTTGGCGACGAGGTGCACGGCCGAGAACGCGCCCACGCCGCGGGTGGTGACGATGCGAATGAGAGCAATCACGTGGCCGAGCCAGGAGACGTGTCGGCGTCCCGGCCGAGTAGCGGTGCCCGGCAGTGACTGCGAAGTCGCAGCGAGCCAGACCTGGTACGCCCGCTAAAGGGGCGAGCGTAAGACGAGCCGGACGTGCGACGTTCCGTCAGCCGGAGGGAGATGACGTATGGAAGGCAGCGGTGAGACCGTTGGCCAGAGATCGGGCGTAGAGGCGGGCCAAGCGGCCGCTGGCGAAGAGCCACGAGCCGTTTCGCTGCTGGCTCTCGCATGGGTGTTCTTGAAGGTCGGCGTGACCGGCATCGGTGACATGCCGCCGCTGCTCGCCTACATCGAGCGCGAGCTAATCGACGGGCGTCGGGTCGTGACGCGTAAAGATCTCACCGACTCGATGACCTATACCAAGGTTTTGCCCGGTTCCACCGTCATCCAGATCGTCGCCTACCTCGCCTATAAGCTCCGTGGTTGGCCGGGCTCGGCCATCGCGACCGCCGCTTACATCCTGCCCTCAGCCGTGGCCATGGCCGCGCTCGCGGCCGGCTACGTCTCCACGACGGCGCTCCCCGCCGTTGGGCCGGCCCTCAGCGGGCTGACGGCGGCCGTGGTGGGGATCTTGCTCGCGACCGCCTACCGGCTCGGCAAGCGGAACATCGACCCCAAGGAGCCGCTCACGGTCGGAATCGCGCTGGCTGCCTTCCTCGCCGGGGCCTTTCTCGACGCGAATGCCGCGCTATTGGTGGTCGGCGGCGGATTTCTCGGGGTCTTGGCGCTCTCGGACCAGACAGGGCAGGGGGAAACGGTCAAGGAGGCGAGGCGATGATGCTGGACCTGTTCTGGCGGTTCATGGTCATCAGCGTGCTGGCATTCGGCGGCGGCCAGGCCGCGCTACCGCTCGTGGAACGCATGGCGGTGTCCGAGACGGGCTGGCTTAGCCCGCAGGACTTCTCGGCGGCGCTCGCGTTCAGCTACGTCACGCCCGGCCCGGTCCTCATCCTTGCGACCTTCATCGGCTACCGGGTGGCGGGGCTTGCGGGCGCCGGCGTCGCCACCCTGGGGGTGTTCCTGATCCCCTGGGCGCTCGCGGCTGGCGCAGCCCAAGCCATCCGCCGGTTCACGCAACATCGTTGGCTGCAGGGCTTCAGCCGGGGGGCAGGCCCCGCGATCGTGGGGTTGCTGGGTGTGGCCGCGGTCAGCATCGCCCAGGGCGCGTTCTTAGGCTGGGCTTACGTGGTGATCGCCGCCCCGGCCCTGCTGCTCGGCTTGTCCCGGAAGGTCCACCCGTTCTTCATCCTGTTTGGCGGCGCTGTGCTCGGGGCGCCGATCGGTGCCATCGGGCAGCGCTGACGCGAAGAGCCGCACCTGGCTCTCGCGTGGCTCGAGGAAAGGACGGTATCGATGTCCGAAGAGAAGTCGGCCGTAACCCGGCTGTATTTCAAGGGCCTTGCCCGCCACTACTTGAGGAGTTGCTGAGCAGGGGAAAAGTGGCCGTCGCCCCGCTCCTCTGGCGGCTCGATTGACCCTAGGCTTCAACAGGCGTGGCGTCTCACTACCAGTGCACGGCGACCGGTGTCACCAACCTCTTCTCGTACCCAAATGCCCCACGGAGAACAACGTGAGGCCAAGAACGGCGCTCGATAAATCGAGGTAATGACCAACGCTGTTCGGCGAGCCCCATTGCATCGAAGGAAACAGCTGAAGTGCTTCGGAGATGTGAGTAAGGACGACCACCAACAGGCATCCTGCGCCGAGCAGCTGTAGGCAACGCCAGACAGTTCTCGTTCTAAAGAACGAGACTAGCGACCAAGCAAAGAGCACGCAGACCGGCACGAACACGACCAGTGCCCTAAGTAACGTGACGGTCATACTTGCCAGCATAACGGCCGTTCCCCTCCTTGTCGCTTCGCAGTGCTCGCCTGGGCGGCCAGGAGCGGCGGGCTCCCCGTCGACGAGCCCCCGGCCGCCACAAGGCGAAACAGCCACAGCCACGGAGCGCCGGCTGCTCCAGGCGGAGCGCACCTATAATGGTACTCGGCCTCTGGCGCGATTCCGTTTATGGGACGATGAATGGCCGAGCCAGACGAGCGCAGCCGAGCGGTGATCGCCGGGTTGGAGAAGATCGACCCGCAGTACGTGCTCCACCTGCCCAGCAGTACGCTGGTCCACATCATCAACCACCTGGCCGCGCGTGCCAATACCGTGACCTTCCCGATCCCGCGCGAGGAGGAGGGAGTGGGCATCCTAGCCGGGCTCGAGCTGGCCGGCGCCCGGGCCGTGGCGGTCATCCAGGACAACGGGATCGGCAACCTGCTGACGGCCCTGACCACGTTCCCGATCGCCTATCACATTCCCCAGTTCTACGTCGTCTCGCGGCGCGGCGGGCTGGGCGAGTACAACTCGATGATCCACGCCATCTGCGAGAAGGTCGAGCCGATCCTCGACGCGGCCGGCGTCCGCTACTTCACGCTCGACGGGCGCGTGCCGATCGCGGACTGGGAGTCCACCATCACCCGCGCGTACGAGTACAGCCGAGTCACCCGTCGCCCGGTCATGGTGCTCTGCAACCTGATGGGAGGCTGAGGTGGCGGGCTTGACTCGGACCGAGGCACTCCGCCTGATCGACGCGTCGTTCCCGCGTGAGCCGGTTATCGTGAACGTCGGCGCGGCGATCAGGGAGATGGTCGCCGCTGTTGGGGTTAAGTCCAATCACCTCCACGTTCTCGACTCGATGGGCCTGCCGCCGGCGATCGGGCTTGGCCTCAGCCTCGGACTCGCCGAGTCGCGCTTCGAGAAGGTGGTCACCATCGAAGGGGACGGCGGCCTGCTGATGGGCCTCTCCGCGCTCTCGACGATTGGGATGCTGCGGCCCGAGAAGCTTGTGCTGATCGTGCTTGATAACGGTGCGTATGGCTCTACAGGCGGCCAGCCAACCGCTGCCGAGACGACCGATTTCTCGGCCATCGGGCGTGCCTGTGGGATCGAAGCCCGCGATGTCGAGAGCGGCGCTGGCCTGCGTGAAGCGCTGGAGGAGGCGCGAAGTCTCCATGTGCCGGTCCTGATTCGGGCTCGGATCGGCCCCGAGAGCGCCAGGACGCCGTACTTCCTGGAGGACCCCGCCGTGCTGGCCGACGCCTTTCGGCGGTTCCTGCGAGGCGAAGCGCCTGTGGCGTAGATGGCGGACGATGGAAGCGCGCGAGGCATTCGCCCAGGTCGTCGAGCGGGATGAGGCCGAGATCGACCTCGCGCGCGCGGCGCTGACCTTCGCGGCGGTCGAATACTCGGACTTGGATATCGAGGCGTATCTGGCGCGCATCGAGCAGATGGCGACAGAGCTGCGACCGCGGGTCAGCCCCGAGGAGAGCCCGGGTCGCGTAATCGCCGTCATCGACAAGTACCTGTTTGGCGAGCTAGGCTTCCGGGGTAACGAGGGCCAGTACTACGATCCCAGGAACAGCTATCTGAACGAGGTCCTCGACCGCAGGCTTGGTATCCCGATCTCGCTGGCGGTGATCTATCTGGAGGTTGCCCG
>WNGA01003606.1_pt1 | contig 50486 bp, 40 predicted proteins | sample 5400061 | NCBI WGS metagenome assembly WNGA01 (sample SAMN13153366, study PRJNA577476) | soil metagenome | isolation source: 100 cm soil or saprolite under grassland replicate 2 | place: USA:California | collected 2016-06-15
CACCCCGACCGTCGAGCATCCGTTCACGGTGGTGCTGGTCGATGAGGTCGCGTTCCTGACCGCCTACCAGGCCGACCGCAAACTCAAGGACCGCACCCTCGCCGCGCTCGCCACCCTAACCACCCAAGGCCGCGCGGTCGGCTACTGCGTCGTGGCGGCGTTACAGGACCCCCGCAAAGAAGTCATGAACATCCGCAACCTGTTCCCCCGACAAGATCGCGCTGCGCCTCGACGAGCCCGCCCAGGCCGACATGGTGCTCGGTGACGGCGCCCGCGACCGCGGCGCACGCTGCGACGAGATCTCCTCCGTCCCCGCCGTCGGCGCGGGCGTCGGGTTCGTCCGGCTCGAAGCCACCCCCGACCCGGTACGGGTCCGCGCCGCCTACGTCTCCGACGACGACATCCACGCCATGACCGCCACCTACACGGCCGGTTCGGAGATACCCGCCTTGGCCGAGGGTGAGGCCGCGTGACGAGCGGCTGGCTGGCGGGGGAGGACTGCCCCGACTGCGGCGGGCCGCTGCTGGAGACCAGCAATTCCCCCGATCATCTGACCCTCGAATGCCCCGAGTGCGCCTACCGCGTCACCTGGCGGACCACGGACCCCGGCGACAAGGAGAGCGAATGACGCAAGGCGGCACACGCGCCGAGCGCATGGCCATGCCGCTGGCCCGCGACGTCGTGCGCCAGCTCGCCATCGAGCACGGCGGCTGCATCCGCCCCGTGCAGCTCCGCCGAACCAACCTCGACACCGGCCAGGCCGAGCAAGTGCTCGTTCCCTGCGGGCACACCCTCGCCAGCGTCTGCCCGGCCTGCGCTGAGCGGGCCAAGACGCTCCGCGCCGCGCAGTGCCGGGAAGGGTGGCATCTCGAGGACGAGCCGGTGATCGAGCCGCACGACCCGGACGAGGAACAGCGGTACTGGATCGAGACCCGCGCCGACTATCAGGCCGCCCGAGACCATCGGGCCAAAGGGCGGTCGGCTGCGCCGATCCAACTTCCGGCCCTTCTGGACCAAGGCGAGAAACGCCGTGGACCTGCCGGATCTGCACTTTCACGATCTGCGGCGATCGCGGCGGGCATGGGCAAGGCACTGCATGAGGCGAGGAAGAAGCGCAACGGCCCACGGGGATCGGGCACGCAACGGGCACGACGGCGCGGGGCAGCGTCCTGAAGGTCACTGATAAGTAGGCAGATTATGCGCCTGACCTGCGCGAATCTGGTTGGAGCGGGCGACGGGAATCGAACCCGCATGGCCAGCTTGGAAGGCTGGGGCTCTACCATTGAGCTACGCCCGCGCAGCGAGGCCGGGACCTCCGCAGGTCCAGCCCAGCCGCCACCGGTAGCGTACCGGGTCGGCTCCGCCATCAGCGCGTGGCGGGCTGAGACAGGTGCTTCCGGCGCCGACCAGGGTTAGCCGTCGGTTGTCGACTTCAGGTGCTTGTCGAAGAGGGCGAGGATGCGGCGGCGGGCGTCTTCTGCCGACGATTCGTGGTAGTCGTTGCCCCCCAGCAGCTTGCCCAACGCAGCGAACAGCCTCGGCACGTCAGCCGGGTCGTGGTTATTGATGAAGCCGTGCCCGGCGCCAGGGTACTCCTTGACGTCGTGAGCCACACGGGCGGCGTTGAGAGCCCGCTCCAACCGGGCGGCGGCGCCACGCAGCGAAATGTCCTTCCCGCCAAAGCTCCCAACAATGGGGCACGCACCAGCGAGAAACGTCTCGCTGTAAACGTCCTTTGCGGCCGAGCCGTAGTTCACGCTCGACACCGCGTACCCATGGCCGGGGGCAAGCAGCAGCGCGAATCCGCCGCCCATGCAGAAGCCGATGACGCCGATCCTTCCCGAGCACCCCTGGAGCTGGGTTAGCCAGGCGCGGGCCGCCTCGATCTCATCGAACACCCTGCCTTGGCGGGCGCGCACGTCACGGAAGACCGCGCGCAGGCATCTCATGGTGCCGCCCCAGTAGAACAGGTCCGGTGCCACCGTCAGGTATCCTGCCCGAGCCAGCCAGTCGGCCTGGTTCCGCAGGTCCTGGCTCATTCCCATGGCGTCGTGGATCACAACGACTCCGGGCCACGGCTCATCGCCGCCGGGCGCAGCCACGTAGGCCGGCATCTCGCCATGAGGAGTGGGGATTCTCGCGTCGGCCATCACGCCTCCTGGGCACCTTGATCGATCATGATGCCGCGCTACCCAAGAAGCAACACCGGACCATGGTGCTCGTACAGGCGCGAGTCGTCAGGATTGGCTATCGATGACCCGACCGAGCGCCGAATCGGGGATGCAACGGCCCGTTGCGCCCTCGATTCACCATCCGATGGACCATTGCGCGACACCCGGCCGACCGCAATTTAGCATGATCCACTGCGTCGGAGGCTTTTCAGCAATTGCAGCTGAAAAGTCTCCGACGTAAGGGATCATGAATGCGGGTTGCCGACCGGCACGAGCGCCTGACGGAAAGTGAGCGCCATGAGCGGGTGCGGGAGTCAGTCCAGCCGCTCCGGGAGCCCGAACCGCTCGAACGTCGCCTTAAGCCTCGAGGGATCCGCGGGCTGCTCAGGCCAGCGCGCATAGGCACTGGGGTCGGGGCTTTCCGTGGACCGGTTTATGAAGGCCGTGACGTCGCTGATCTGCGCACCGCGAAACGTCAGCACGTTGAGCGCGAAGGCGTGATAGCGCTCATCCTTCGTATCGAGGGCGTAGAAACCGAGTGCGGGCTGCCCGTTCGCGTGGGTGCGGAGGCAGCGCCAGCGCCAGTCACCCGACAGCGGCGAGCGTGCCAGGAAGACAGCGACCGCCTCGCGGCCGCCAAACCAGGCGCGAAGTGGCGGCATCCCGAACGTGGCATCCTCCGTCAGCATCGCGACCACCGCGTCCACGTCGCGCCGTTCCCATGCTTCGACGTAACTCTCGACGATCTTGGTGAGCTCGGCGTCGCCGAGCGCGCGCAAGGTGGCCTGCTGGCTGCGAGCGGGCAGCCGCTCATCGGCCGCCTTTCTGGCGCGCTGCAGCGCGCTATTCACTGACGCGGTCGTCGTATCAAGCGAGTCCGCGACTTCCTGGGCGGAGAAGCCAAGTACCTCGCGCAGGATCAGCACGGCCCGCTGGCGAGGCGGCAGATGCTGCAGTGCGGCGATGAAGGCCAGCTCAACGCTTTCGCGCCGCTCGTATCGGGCCTCGGGTGCGGAGTATCCATCCTCGACGCCTAGCTTCTCGTCCGGGTACGGCTCAAGCCACACCGATTCGGCGATGGGCTCGCCGAGCCCTCCCTGTGGATCGCTGGCAGGCCCATAACCGGCAGGAAGCACCCGCTTGGGCCGCCGCGCGATTATGTCCAGGCTCACGTTCGTCGCGATTCTGTACAGCCATGAGCGCAACGAGCTTCTGCCCTCGAACTGGGGGAGTGCGCGCCAGGCACGCAGAAACGCGTCCTGAAGGGCATCCTCGGCGTCATGGACCGAACCCAGCATCCGGTAGCAGTGAGCGTGGAGTTCATTGCGGTAGGCGTCGATGAGACGCCCGTACGCATCCCCGTCCCCGCCTCGAGCTGCGTCGATCAGCTGTTGCTCCGGCCCCGCGAAGCTGGAAATACCGCCCATTCCCGCCAGCTTAGACCGTCAGCGGAATGGGCGCGCGGCTCGTTGGGCGCACTCAGCCAGCGCGCCAGCCCGGCACGCGCCAACCCGGCGAGCGATGAGTTCTGGGCCCGCAGCCGGTCTTTGACGGTGACCGCGCAGCGATGGAGAGGAAAGACGATGAGCGAGCACCCGGGCGGGGCGCACGGCCAGCGGCAACGCGAGCACCCGGAAAATCGCGAGCAACCCCAAAAACGCGAGCAACCGGAAAAACGCGAACACCCGGATGAACGCGAGCAACCGGAAAACGGTCGCTCACGCTGGATCGCCCTGTACGTTCTGTGCGCCGGAATGCTGATGATCGTTCTCGACGTCACCGTGGTGAACGTGGCGCTGCCGTCGATCCAGGACGACCTCGGCTTCTCCACCTCAAGCCTGGCCTGGGTGGTCAATGCCTACCTGATCGCGTTCGGTGGCCTGCTGCTCCTCGCCGGGAGATTCGGCGATCTCGTCGGCCGCAGAAGGGTCTTCCTGGCCGGCCTCGGTGTCTTCACGCTGGCATCGCTGCTCTGCGGCACCGCGCAAAACGAGGGCCTGCTCATCGGAGCCCGGTTTCTGCAGGGTGTTGGCGGTGCGATGACATCGTCGGTGATCCTTGGCATCATCGTCACGATGTTCTCCGAGCCAAGGGAGCAGGCCAGGGCGCTGGGTGTGTACGGCTTTGTCGCCTCCGCGGGCGGAGCAGTCGGTCTGCTGGCCGGTGGCGTTCTGACACAGTCGATCAGCTGGCACTGGATATTTTTCGTGAACGTCCCCATCGGCGTCCTGACCGCGGCTCTCGCCTTGCGGCTGCTCGACGCGGACAAGGGCACCGGATTCGGGCGAGGGGCCGACAGCCTGGGCGCGGCACTGATTACGGGTGCGCTGATGCTGGGCGTCTACACGATCGTCAAGCCGGCTGCCGAATATGGCTGGGGCGCGGGCCGCACGCTGGAGTTCGGCGCCACATCGGTCGCGTTGCTGGCCGCGTTTGTCCTGCGCCAGGCGACGGCACGCAACCCGCTGATACCGCTGCGGATCTTCCGGTCGCGCAACGTGACGGGTGCGAACCTGATCCAGGCGCTCACGGTGGTCGGCATGTTCGGCATGTTCTTCCTTGGTGCGCTGTACCTGCAGCGGGTGCTCGGCTATGACGCCCTGCAGATCGGGCTGGCCTTCCTTCCTGTAGCGATCATCATGGGCCTGGTGTCGCTCCGTTACTCGGAACGGTTGATCATGCGCCTCGGCGCCCGGCGCACGTTGCTCCCTGGCCTGCTGTTGATCGCCGCCGGGCTGGTCCTGTTCGCGCAAGCGCCGGTGGGTGGCGCCTACCTGATCCACATCCTGCCGGCCATGCTCCTGCTCGGCACCGGTATCGGGGTCGCTTTCCCCGCGCTGATCACGCTGGCGATGTCCGGTGCGACGCCGAGCGACGCCGGGCTGGCTTCTGGCGTGGTCAACACGACGGTCCAGGTTGGCGGCGCGCTGGGTCTGGCGGTGCTCGCGACCCTGTCCGCGTCGCGCAGCGCCAACCTGGTCAGCCAAGGGAGGCCCGAGGCGGCGGCGCTGACCAGCGGTTACCACCTCGCGTTCTGGATCGGCGCCGGGCTCGCTGTCGCCGCGCTTGTGGTTGCGCTGACTGTGCTGCGGCCGGGCGCCCCGGCCGCGCCACAGCCACCGGCCGGTGACCAGGTCGCGGAACCCGTGGCCGTCGGCGCACGGCGCAGCGTATAGCCCGGTGACACGCCAGCGGCAGCCGTTATGGACATTGATCCCGAACGGCTGCCGCGGCCAGTCGCGCTGCCCCGGCCGGCATCTCCTACGGCGTGACGATCACCGTGGCCCGGACGGTTGTCGTGGTTGCTCCGCGTGGTACGCGTCGCTGTTGCGGCGCAGGTAGGTGAGCACCGCCAGCACCCGCCGGTGCTGGCCGCCGGAGTCATGGAGCCCGAGCTTGCTGAACACGTTGGAGATGTGCTTTTCGACCGCTCCCCCGGTGATCACGAGCCGGGCGGCGATCGCGGCGTTGGAGTGGCCCTCGGCCATGAGCGCGAGTACCTCTTGTTCCCTGGGCGTGAGTTCACCGAACCGGCCGGTGCGGCGGCGGGCAACCAGTTGCGCCACCACCTCGGGATCGAGCGCCGTGCCGCCCTCGCCCACGCGCCGGACGGCGTCAAGGAATTCGGAAACGCGCGCTACCCGCTGCTTCAGCAGGTAGCCGATCCTCTCGGTAGCTTCGGCGAGGAGCTGCGCGGCATAGGTCTCCTCGACGTACTGGGAGAGGATGAGCAGCGCCAGTGCGGGACGTGACCGGTGGAGGTCGAGTGCGGCGCGCAGCCCTTCATCGGTCTGGCCCGGCGGCAGCCGGACGTCGATGATGGCGAGATCCGGCGCGCGGTCCCGCACCGCACTGATGAGCGCCGGGGCGTCGCCCACGGCCGCGAGGACCTCGTGACCGGCATCCGACAGGAGGCGGGCGAGGCCTTCCCTGAACAGGACGCTGTCTTCGGCGATCACGAGGCGCACGGCAGCTCCGCACAGATGACGGTAGGCCCACCTCGCGGGCTGGACACGCTGATGCGCCCGTCGATGCCCTGCAATCGCTCCTCCAGCCCGGCCAGGCCTGCGCCTTTGGCGAGATGCGCACCGCCGATGCCGTCGTCGGTGACCTCGACGATGACCATGTTCCCGGCTGAGTGGACCGCCACCGTCGCGTGGTTCGCCTGGCTGTGCTTGACGATGTTGGTCAGCGCCTCGGCTATGACGAAGTAGGCGATCGTTTCGAGCACCGGCGGGGGCCGCTGCGGCAGCGAGACATCGACCTCGACCGGGACCGGGCTTCGCGCGATCAGCGCCGACAAGGCCGCGTCAAGCCCGCGGTGGGTGAGCACCGCCGGGTGGACTCCCCGGGCGAGATCGCGGAGGTCGGTCACGGCGCGGATGGCTTCTTCATGCGCTTGCGTGATCAGGCCTGCGGCAGCCTCCGGCTGTTCGCCCGATTCGATGCGTTGCCGGGCCATCCCGAGATCCATCGCGAGGGCGACCAGCCGGGCCTGCACGCCATCGTGCAGATCGCGCTCGATGCGGCGCCGTTCCTGCGCGGCCCGGTTGACGGCCGCGGCCCTGCTTGCCTTCAGGGCGTCCATCCGCCGGGAGAGATCGGCAGGCGAGGGGCCGAGCCTCCCCCGGACCAGTGTGGCGTCAACCCGGGCGGCGGCGCGGACGATCCACGCACCGGCGATGGTGAGGACGAGCCCGGCCGCCGATATGCCCGCCAGGTATCCCACGCCAGTGAGCGCCCCATACGAGCCGGCCTGCACGGGCCACAGCCAGCGCCACACAGGGTAGAGCAGGGCGGCGATCCCGCCGGCCCAGATGGCTGCGGCGGTGAATCCGAGGATGCCGGAGAAGGGCAGCACGAAGGTGTACCCGACAGCTCGCCATCCGGTCCTGTCGCCAAGCATGGCCTTGATCCGTGACCACCAGCCGACCGGCATGCTGGGCGACGGCGGAGCATCGACCGCGACCCCGAGCAGGGCCCGCGCTCTGGCGCGCTCCAGGCCCATGGCCGCGCGGGTGATCATGACGACCTCACCAAGGACGGGAAGGCCGACGACCGTCGCCGCCAGCGCCAGCCCCAGCAGCAGTAAGAACCCAAAGACCAGCGAGTACGCAAGGCCGATGAACGGGTCGAGCGCAAGATCGATGGCCTGGGTGTACGTCCTGCCCTCAGCGAGCGGCCGAACCGGCCGGAGGATCCCGCTGGCGAGGCGGTTGAGCCGTATCATCACAGACCTCACGGGGTTGCCCTGATTTCCAGACCACCGTATGAGGGCCAGTCGCGATGGTCACTGGAGCTACCCGGCGTATCTCGCCCCGCGGGCTAACGCGAGTGAGCGCGGCGCCGGTCGGCGTTGCGAAGCCCCCGGTCTGGCCCCCCGCTTCTGGGCATCCGGGCTGGTTTTCGGCATTGCTCCACTTGGCCGAATATCGTCTGGCGGGGTGTCGATTCCGGCGGTCCCCGTTCGTGAACAGGGATGAAGGGGCCGCTAGCGTGCCGGCCCAGAGGACACGGAGAAGGGAGAATCGTCATGAAGCAGTACCTGCTCGCCGTCCACATGGTCGAAGGAGAGCCCACCCCCTCCGAGGAGGCTACGCAGCAGGCGTATAAGGCGGTCGACGCCTTCAACGCCGAGCTCCAATCGGCCGGGGCCTGGGTATTTGCTGGCGGCCTCCACCCGGCGTCCACGGCCACGGTCGTTCGGGCCCAGGGTGGCCAGGTGGTCACCACCGACGGGCCGTTCGCTGAGACCAAGGAGCAGCTGGGCGGCTTCTGGGTCATCAAGGCCGCCGACTTGGACGCGGCGCTCGAATGGGCGGGCAAGGGGTCCGCTGCCTGCGGCGCGCCGGTAGAGGTCCGACCGTTCCAGGAGGTCCCGGAGGAGTAGATCGTGTCGAGTGCGGACACCGCCGCCGTCGAGCGGGCCTACCGGGAGAGCTCGGGACGTGCGGTTGCCACCCTGGTCCGCCTCTTCGGTGATATCGACCTCGCCGAAGAGGCGGTCCAGGAGGCCTTTGCCGTGGCCGCCGAGCGCTGGCCGGCCGCCGGGGTGCCGCCCAACCCCGGCGGCTGGATCGTCACCACGGCCCGCAACAAGGCATTGGATCGCCTGCGGCGGGAGTCGTCCCGCTTCAACCGCGAGGCTCAGGCGGCCCTGGAGCATGCCAACAGCGAGTCACCAGAGGTGGGACCGGTGCACGACGACCGCCTACGCTTGATCTTCACCTGCTGTCACCCGGCCCTGGCCGCGGAGGCCCAGCTTGCGCTCACTCTGCGGCTAATCGCCGGGCTCCAGACCCCGGAGATCGCCCGCGCCTTTCTCGTGCCCGAGGCGACGATTGCCCAGCGTCTCGTCCGGGCCAAACGGAAAATCCGCGCCGCCGGCATCCCCTACCGGGTACCGCGCGACGCGGAGCTGCCCGACCGGCTCCCCCTGGTGCTTGCGGTCGTCTACCTCGTCTTCAACGAGGGACACACGGCCTCGGCGGGCGACAACCTCGTCCGCTCTGAACTGTGCTCCGAGGCTATCCGCCTGGCCAGGCTGCTGGCCGAGCTGATGCCCGACGAGCCCGAGGTCGCGGGCCTGCTGGCCCTGCTGCTGCTGACCGAGGCCCGCCGCCAAGCTCGCACCATGCGCAGCGGCTCGCTGGTCCTGCTCGCCGACCAGGACCGAAGCCTTTGGGACCACGCCATGGTCGCCGAAGGCCAGGACCTCGTGCGCGCCTGCCTGCGCCGCAACCACCCTGGGCCCTATCAGCTTCAAGCCGCCATCAACGCCGTGCACAGCGACGCGCCCACCGCGGGAGAGACAGACTGGGGCCAGATCCTGGCCCTGTACGACCAGCTGCTCGCGGTGGCGCCCACACCCGTCGTGGCCCTCAACCGTTGCGTTGCTGTCGCCGAAGTGCAGGGCCCTTCCGCCGCGCTCGAACTCGTCGACCAGCTCAGCCTCGATCGCTATCACCTGTTCCACTCGACTCGCGCCGACCTGCTGCGCAGGCTCGGTCGACGGGAGGAGGCCACGACCGCATACGGCGCGGCCATCGCCCGCACGACCAACAACGCCGAGCGGTCTTTCCTCGAAGATCGCCGGGACAGCCTCTAGATCGGCGGGGATCTCTCGATCTGCCTCAATGGGGTTACTGGGCCGCGGTCGGCGGCCATGCGGGTCAACGTGGGCTGGCTGAGTCCGCGGCGCCCGGCGTCTCGTCGAACAGCAGCAGCCACGCCACATTGACACCGAAGAACACAAGGATCGTGAGCAGCACCGCTTCCACGCGCAGCGGCCGAACCGACATGCCGACATCGGCGACCACGCTGGGCACTGCCGCGACGACCGCGATCAGAAGGTACAAGGCGACCGCCGCCAGGTAGGCCACTCGCCCCGCCAGGCCGGGCAGCGAACCGCGCACGAGCACGAGCACTATCGCGCCGCTTCCGGCGACCACCGCGAACGAGACCCGCCACAAAGTCATGCTGGCCGGGTCGACCAGCGACAATAAGGTCATCAGCCCGGGCAGCGAAAAATGCAGCGCGACGCCGTAGGCCCGCCTCCGATGGGCCGCCACCCCGCGCCACTCCGCGTGCCGGGTCTGGACGACGACCAGCCACAGCCCGAGCAGCGTGAAACACACTGTCCCGAACGCAATGTAGAAGTCTGTCAGCATGCCCGCTCCGTCCGCTGAGGCGGCTGCGGCAGGCTAGCTGGGTGCCGCGGCCACGATGATCCGGTCGAAGTCGGGAGTGTAGTCCGGCGGATTCGCGAACCTGATCGTGTTCGTCCCGCTGGTCAGCGGCAGCGGCAGCGTTATCGTGCCGACGGTGGTGAAGCTTCCCGTCGGGGTGAAGGCAACCGTCTGCGGTAGGCCGCCGTTCACGCTGACCGTGGCTTGCCTGCCGGTGGCCGAACCGTCGCAGTAGGCGATGGTCACCTGGTAGGTGCCTGAGCTTACGGCGTTGACGCTGGTAAAGGTCAGCGTGCCGCCGTTTCCGACGAAGCCGACTTTCTTGCCGCCCGAGCATGTTGAGCAGGTCTGCACTACTGCGCCGCCCGCGAGCGTGTTGGCCGGCGATTCCGCCTCATACGACGTCGCCAGCGGCGGCGGCGTGGCCCCGCCGGCCACGTTGAAGTCCTTGAAGATGGCCTGTCCCGGCGAGCCGGTGGCGTGCGAGGTCACAAATATCCCGGCATCCTGTGGATCGGCCTGGGCGGGCACCGTGGCGGTGCCCACAGTGAGCCAGTCGTTGCCGTCGTAGGAGTAGTAGCCCGTATAGCTGCTGCCCGTCCGCTGGAGCATGAGATTGACGGGCAGGCTCTCGGGGATCGTCCCGTTTGGCGGTGTCACCGAGTTGATGTGGGTGCCGCCGTTGTTGTTCCACTCCAGCTGGATCCCACCGGACGGCGACTCGAACAGGATCACGCCCTCCGGGGTGGTGCCCGAGCCCGTCATGTCGTTGCGGACGATGATGCCGGCCTTGGCGAACCCGGTCATGTTCTGCTGGGAGACCACCTCCGTCTTGATGGTCGACGCCGCGCCCACCGCGCCCGGCAGGTAGATCGTGCTGTAGGAGTCGCTGCCGGTGTAGAGGTCGGCCCCGGCTCCCGAGATGCCGAACTGGTTTGCGTCCTGGGCGAACACGGCCGGTGCGTCCGTGGCCGAGGAGTACGTCAGGTACGGCGGCTGCACTGGTGAGGCGACCGTGACGGGCTGGCTGATCGACAGGTTCTGCGTCGTCCTGCCTGACCAGGTGTAGCCGGCGTTTGCGGTCACGGTGCCGGTCTCGAACAGGCCCTGCGGTTTCGGCGCGGTGACCTGGAACGTGGCCTGCACGGTCTGGCCGGTCTCGACCGCGGCGAACGACGTCGGCGAGGTTGCCTTCACCGTCCACCCGGACGGCGCCTTGAGGGCGAGGTTGACCTTGAGTGCCGCCAGGTCGCCGTTGTCGGTGAACGACTCGGTGGCTGTGACTGGCTGACCAGATGGGACCGTTGACAGGCCGGACAACGAGAACGTGGCGTTCGGTGGCGCGGTCGTAGGGTTACTCAGGGGACTGACCCGGTACAGCGCGACACCGTGCGGCGCGACGTTCGGGCCGATCGCGCCGGTGGTCTCCGTGGTCTGGTGGGTCCACAGGTCCTTCACTGCGTAGTCGGTTCCAGGTGGCAGCCCGAGAGCCGACGCCGAGGTCGAGATCGTCTCGGGCGTGCTGCTGGTGTTGAACAACCCGACGACGGCGTCGCCGTTCGGCTCCTTCTTGGTGAAGACCTGCGACGTGCTTGTGCCGCTGATCCGCGATGCGTCGATGGCGTCCTGGTCAACGCCGATGACGTCGGTGTTCTTCAGCAGCGCCAGGTCGGCTTGGTCGAGGTTGGTCAGGTCGGTGCCCAAGATGAAAGGCGAGGCGGCCAGCGCCCACAGGCTCATCTGCGTCATCCGTTCATCGACGGTCAGCCCGTCGTTGCTTCCGTTACCAACTTCGATCGAGTCGTAGTCGTTGAAGCCGCCCGGTCCGCCGTAGGGCTGCCAGGACGCGACCTGATTGAAGCGCGACGAGACGTTCGACCAGGAGGTCAGCGGGTAGCTGCGGCCGCCGGTTTCACAGCCGTAGCACTCGATGTCGCCGCCGGTGCGCCAGCCGTTGGAGTATTGCGCCCAGGTTGAGGCGAAATTGATGTTGAGGCTGTTCGACAGCTCGAGGTGGATCGGTCGGCTGGTCTGGCGCAGCGCGTTCGACCAGGCCACGACGTCGGGGACGTCGAAGGAGCCCACGCCGTCGAGCTTCAGATAGTCGATGCCCCAGGAGGCGAACTCATCGGCCCAGGAGTTGATGAACTCCTGCGCGCCGGGCTTGCTGTAGTCGATGCCGACCATGCCCCGGCAGTTGTAGTTGTTCTCAGATGCCGCGGTCGCGATGTCGGCGGCGTGGTACGGCGTGCCCTCGATCGCGGTGTTCTGCACCACAGCCTGGTGGGAGATTCCTGGCGTGACGTACAGGCCGAACTTCAGCCCGAGGCCGTGCACGTAGTCGGCCACCACCTGGATACCGTTCTCGCCGTTCGGGCCGGGCGGGAACCTCGTGGTGTCTGTGACCCAGCGGCCGAACTGGTCGACATTCGGGCCTTGCGACCCGGGGCACTGGTACCAGAAGTCATCGAGATTGACGTACTGGTAGCCGACGCCCGCCAGGCCGCTGTTCTTCATCGCGGCGGCCGCGGCCTCGATGTTGCCCGCGTTGGGGCCGTGCCGCAGGAAACTCCAGCTGCTCCACCCCATCGCCGGTGTTAACCCAACCCCGTTGTCCTCGGCAGATGCCGGGGACGCGCCGGGCACGACGGCGATGAGGGCCATCGGGATGGCCGCCAAGCTGGCCATCAGGCCGTAGATCAGTTTCCTCATGAGTTCTCCTCCAGGACCCGCAAACGCGACGCCGCGACGCCGTCGATATCGGTTCCGTCCTCCGCCGCGTCGGGCGCGACCAGCACCTCGACACCCGCCTCGCTGAGGGCCTGCAGCTCACCGCTCGGGGCGCTGGTGCCGGTCACGACCAGGTCGAGCTCGTCGGCCGTGCAGACGTGGGCGACGTCGACCCGCCCGAGCTTCGCGCCATCGACGAGCAGGACCACGCGGCGGGCAGCGCGGGCCATCCGCAGCTTCATCTCCGCCTCGGGCAGGTTGACATTGGTGACGCCGTGGACGGCGTCCAGCCCGTTGGCGCCGAGGAAAACGACGTGCGGGCGGATGCGGTCGAAGATTCCGCTGGCCATCGGGTCGACTAGCGAATGCTGCATCGGGCGCAGGGTGCCGCCGGTCATCACGACGGTGATCCGGGGGATGGCCGGCTCGAGTTCCGAGGCGATCCGCAGGCTGTTGGTGAAGACGGTGACCTGCCGCAGGGTGCCGCGCCTGACCAGCGCACGCGCCAGCGCGGCGGTCGTCGTCCCGACATCGATCGCGATGGACTCGCCATCGTGGACCAGCGCGGCGGCCACCCGGCCGATCGCGGCCTTCTCCCGCGCGTTCTGGCCGGCGGTCTCCTCGAACGAGCGCTCGCTGACCAGCCGCGGGGTCGGCATCGCGCCGCCGTGAACCCGGGCGATCAGGCCGCGGCGCTCCATCGCGGCCAGGTCAGCGCGGATCGTGACATGGGAGACGCGAAACTCATCACCGAGTTCGGCGACCCGGACATACTCGCGTTTGCCGACATAGTCCAAGATCCGCTGCCGTCTCACCTCAGCCGGCGTGTCCGGCCCAACGGACATCGCTCGATCCGGCCGCATATTCGCTTCTTATATCTGGACACGAATGGTCGTCAACGACCGCAAGTTTGCTTTCGGCTCCGAAACGTCGCTGACGACGCCACGGCACCCCGAAGGCCAAGGGGCGAGCTCCGCACCGGCGCGATGTCGGCCCCGGGTCGGGCAGGCCTCGACGATCGCGAGGGAGGTCTATGGTTCGGCGAGGTGCTCTCTGAAGATCGACCATAGGCCCATACAAACGCTCTGAGCTGGCAGTTTGAGTCGGGCTGGCCGGATTTGAACCGGCGACCTCTTGCACCCAAAGCAAGCGCGCTAGCCAAGCTGCGCTACAGCCCGTGCACGGCGCAAGTGTAGCGGGTGGAGCGGCGAACCAGCCGACCGGCGTCGGCTCAGCAGCACAAACTCAACCGGCGGGCCGCATCACCCAGCCGGCACAACGCATCACAGACCCAGCCGGTCGATCGCGCGGCTCGCGCAATGTTGCCCGATCATGATGGACGCTGTCGCGGCCGGCGACGGGGCGTTGAGCACGTGGATGGCCGTATCGGATTCCTCGATGAGGAAATCGTCCACGAGCGCCCCGGACCGGCTCAAACACTGCGCCCGCACGCCGGACGGGCCGAACACTATGTCGCCCGGCTCGATCATCGGCAGGTACCGGCGCATCTCGGCCAGGGCGGCGCGCTTGACCAGATCCCGCCAGATCTCCCGCGCCCCCGTAAGGGCGTAGGACCGCGCGAGGCGGCGGAAGCCGGGGAAGCGCAGCACCTCAACCAGGTCGCCCCGGTTGACCGACAGGCGACCGTACCCCTCGCGCGCGAAGGCGGGCACCGCGTTGGGCCCGGCATGCAGGGTGCCGTCGATGCCTCGGGTGAAATGCACTCCGAGGAACGGGAAACTTGGGTCGGGCACCGGGTAGACCAGCCCGCGCACCAGGTCCGCGGCGTGCGGCAGGAAGGTGTAGTAATCACCGCGGAACGGCACGATCCGGTAGTCGCCGGTGGCATGACCGGTCATGGCCGCGACCCGGTCGGCCTGCAGGCCAGCACATGTGATCACGGCCCGTGCGGTGACGGGCCCGGCGTCGGTGGCCAGCGCGCAGTAGCCGCGGCGCGCAGTGATTCCGCGAACGGCGCGGCCGCATAGCACGGCGCCGCCGCGTTCGGCGATGACCTCGGCATAGGCGGCCGCGACCCGCCGAAAGTCGATGACACCACTTTCCGGCACGTGCAGCGCGCTGACGCCGCGCACGTTCGGTTCGAACGCGCCGAACTCGCCCGGGGTGACCTCCCTGATGGCGAGGCCATTGGCACGCCCCCGCTCCGCCAGATCGCGAAACCGGCCCAGCTCGCTTTCCCTGCTGGCCACCACGAGCTTCCCGCTCAGCCGGTATGGGATGGCATGCTCATCCGCGAACGCCAGCAGGGCCCGCCGGCCATCGCGGCAGAAGCGCGCCTTGAGACTTCCGGGTTTGTAATAGAGACCCGCGTGAATGACCCCGGAGTTGTGACCGCTCTGGTGCGAGGCGATCGAAGGCTCCTTATCCATAACGGCTAGGCGCAGCGCGGGCCGCTCCTTGAGCAGCGCCATGGCCGTGGCGAGCCCAATCAGCCCGGCCCCGACGACGGCAACGTCCAGCGTGCGGCCGGCGAGCCCGGCCGGATCGAGATCTGCGGACGCCTCCGTCATGTCAACCTCCGTGAGCGTCGCAGGATATCGAGATGCCGTGGCTGCCGTGGGCAGCACTAGCCAGCACTAGACTGGGCGGCCGTAGCTGCCGGTGACCGGCCAGCGCACAGTGACCGGATAATTCGCGGGGCCACCGCAAAGGTACCGAACGGCTGCGCGGAGCGCGCCGAGCGCACGTGCGGGCCCGAAGGAGTGACACCGTAAGTGAAGACCGACGTCGAGGAGCTGAGCCCGACCCGGGTGAAGCTCACCATCGAGGTTCCATTCGACGAGCTGAAGCCGAGTCTCGACAAGGCGTACCGGGATGTCGCGAAGCAGGTCCGCGTGCCCGGGTTTCGGCCGGGCCGCGTGCCGCCGCGCATCATCGACCAGCGGGTGGGCCGTGAGATCGTGGTCCAGCAGGCGGTGAGCGACGCGATCCCGCAACTGTATGGCCAGGCCCTCACGGACTCTGAGGTGGTCCCGGTCGGCCAGCCGCAGCTCGAAGACACGAAGGTGGACGACGGCCAGCAGCTGTCCTTCACGGTCGAGGTGGACGTGCGGCCGAAGTTCGAAGTCCCCTCGGTCGAGGGGATGACGGTGACCGTGCCGAACGCGGAGGTGACCCCGGACGAGGTCGAGGAGTACGTGTCCGGGCTGCGCGACAGGTTCGCCTCGCTCAAGACCGTGGACCGCCCGGCACAGGAAGGCGACTACGTCTCCATCGACCTGTCCGCCACGGTGGACGGCGAGGAGGTCGAGGACGCACAGGCGAGCGGCCTTTCCTACAAGATCGGCGACGACACCCTGGTGGACGGGCTCGACGCGGCGCTTGCGGGGATGACGGCGGGCCAGGCGGTGACGTTCAGCACGGAGTTGACCGGCGGCGCGCACGCTGGTGACGAAGCCACGGTGACCGTCACCGTGCACAGTGTCAAGGTGAAGGAACTTCCCGAGCTCGACGACGAGTTCGCCCAGTCGGCGAGCGAGTTCGACACTCTCGGCGAGCTGCGTGCGGACACCCGGGCCCAGCTCGAGCGGCTGAAGCGGATGCAGCAGGCGAGCCAGGCACGTGACCGCGCGCTCGAAGCCCTGATCGGCAAGATCGACATCCCGCTTCCAGAAAGCGCCGTCGCGGACGAGGTGGAGCGCCGAAATGAGGAGCTGGACCGACAGCTCGAACGCATTGGCGCCGACCGGAGCGCCTATCTGGAGTCGATAAGCAAGACCGAAGTGGAGTTCGCCGCCGACACGCAGCGCGATGCGCGGCGTTCGGTCAAAGCCGCTTTCGTGCTCGGCCAGTTCGCACAGCAGGAGAAGCTCGAGGTGAAGGACGCGGAGGTGACGAGCGTCATCGTCGCGCAGGCTCAGCGGATGGGGATCTCACCGGATCAGCTCGCCACACACCTGAGCGACAGCGGACAGGTCGGCACGGTGGTCACCGACGTGCTGCGCGCCAAGGCGCTCGATCTCCTGGCCACGCGGGTCGCGGTCAAGGACGAGTCGGGACGTGAAATCGACGTGGCGTCGCTGACCAGGCAGGCCGCGGCGGAAACGGCCGCGGCGGAGACGGCCGGGCCGGAAACGGCCGGACCGGAGACGGCCGGACCGGAGAAAGCGGGACCGGCGACCGCCGCGGCGGGTGAGGCTGTGCAGTCCCAAGAGGGCGATGCGGACAGCGCGGAGCAGGGGGCCGACGAGGCTGGCACGCAGGACGCCGACAATACGGCCCGCTGATTCGCTGAGCCGAAAGCGAACAACGGCTCCTCGGCGGACACAGTGGCACCGGGGCCGCGTTAAGGTCACTGTGAGCGGGACCTAAACCACACGGCCGAACGGAACAGGTGAGCTAGTGACCATGCCTCCGGCATTGCAGCAGCCGTCACAGATACTCGCGCGGGTTGCGGAGGCGCCACCTCTGCCGGTGTTCGAGCACGTGTTCCAGCGGCTGCTGCGCCATCGCATCGTCTTCCTGGGCCAGCAGGTGGACGACGAGATCGCCAATCGCATTTGCGCCGAGCTGCTGCTGCTTGCCGCCGAGAACGCCACGCGCGACATCACCCTTTACGTCAACTCTCCCGGCGGCTCGGTCAGCGCCGGAATGGCGATCTACGACATCATGCAGTACGTCCCGAACGAGATCCAGACCGTCGCCATGGGCCTGGCCGCGTCGATGGGCCAGTTCCTGCTGTGCGCCGGGACACCGGGCAAGCGCTACGCGCTGCCGCACGCGCGGATCATGATGCACCAGCCATCGGGCGGCATCGGCGGCACTGCCTCGGATATCAAGATCCAGGCGGAACAGATGCTGTATGTGAAGCACACGCTCGCCGAGCGGATCGCATTCCACACGGGCCAGCCAACCGAACAGATCGAGGCCGACTCCGACCGCGACCGGTGGTTCACCGCCGAGGAGGCGAAGGATTACGGCCTTGTCGACCACGTGGTCCGCAGCGCCACGCAGGTTCCGTCCGAAGGGCCCGTGTCATGAACCCGGAGTGCCCGCCCGGGGCGCCGAGGCCTGGGACCCTGCGGATCCGACCCGATGGCCCCCCGCATCTATCAGCAGAGGAATCCCACGTGAGCGCCCAGTCCCGGCCACCCCTTCTGCAGGTGTCGCGCCTCGCGGCAGCCGTTCGGGATAAGCCTTTTGGACCCGCCGGTCAGGCACATCCGGGCGGGCCCGGGCGGGTTCCTGCGGCAGACGACCGCTACATCATCCCCTCCTTCGTGGAGCGGACCACGTACGGCGTCAAGGAGATGAACCCGTACAACAAGCTCTTCGAGGAGCGGATCATCTTCCTCGGCGTGCAGATCGACGACGCCTCAGCGAATGACGTGATGGCCCAGCTCATCACGCTGGAGTCGATCGACCCGGACCGTGACATCACCATCTACATCAACTCGCCGGGCGGCTCGTTCACGTCGATGACCGCGATCTACGACACGATGCAGTACGTCCGCCCGGAAGTCTCGACCGTCTGTCTCGGCCAGGCCGCGTCGGCCGCCGCAGTGCTGCTCGGCGCGGGGACCCCGGGCAAGCGGATGGCGCTGCCGAACTCCCGCATCCTCATCCACCAGCCGGCCACGGAGGGTGGTTACGGCCAGTCGAGCGACCTGGAGATCCAGGCCAGGGAGATCCTGCGGATCCGCAGCGCGCTGGAGCGCATCCTTGCCCTACACACCGGCAAGGATCAGGACCAGGTACGCAAGGACATCGAGCGAGACAAGATCTTTACGGCTGAGGAAGCAAAAGAATACGGTCTAGTGGATGAGGTTCTGTCGAGCCGAAAGGCCCGAGCCGAGGTAGTGTCGTCCTAACCGGGAGGATCCACACGTCCCGGTCTCGTCCGCGGCGCGACGCCCAACGGGCCACCCACGCCCGGCAGGCGGTAGCGTCGAAGCTAGGCAAGGCAGTGCAGCTCCACGGAGATCATTGCAGCCGCTCTGCCACAGGCGGCCCCACGCGAAGGAGTAGCTGAGTGGCACGCATCGGCGATGGTGGTGACTTGCTGAAGTGTTCGTTCTGCGGAAAGAGCCAGAAGCAGGTCAAGAAGCTCATTGCCGGCCCCGGCGTGTACATATGCGACGAGTGCATAGACCTGTGCAACGAGATCATCGAGGAGGAGCTCGCCGAGCCCTCGGAGCTGAAGTGGGACAATCTGCCCAAGCCCCGCGAAATTTACGAGTTCCTCGACGGCTATGTGATCGGCCAGGAGAAGGCCAAGAAGGCCCTCTCGGTCGCGGTGTACAACCACTACAAGCGGGTGCACTCCGGCGGGAACCGGGCCCGTGAGGACTCGGTAGAGCTGGCGAAGTCGAACATCCTGCTGCTTGGGCCGACCGGATCCGGCAAAACGCTGCTCGCGCAGACGCTGGCGAAGCTGCTGAACGTGCCGTTCGCGATCGCGGACGCGACCGCGCTGACCGAGGCAGGTTATGTCGGCGAGGATGTCGAGAACATCCTGCTGAAGCTGATACAGGCCGCCGACTACGACGTCAAGAAGGCCGAGACCGGGATCATCTACATCGACGAGGTCGACAAGATCGCCCGCAAGAGCGAGAACCCGTCCATCACCCGCGACGTCTCGGGCGAGGGTGTCCAGCAGGCCCTGCTCAAGATCCTCGAGGGCACCACCGCGTCGGTTCCGCCGCAGGGCGGTCGCAAGCACCCGCACCAGGAGTTCATCCAAATCGATACGACGAACGTGCTGTTCATCTGCGGCGGTGCGTTCGCCGGCCTTGAGAAGATCATTGAGCACCGGATCGGCAGGAAGGGGATCGGCTTCAACGCCGTGCTGCGGTCCAAGGACGATCGGCTCACCACCGACCTGTTCGCCGACGTGATGCCGGAGGACCTGCTCAAGTTCGGGATGATCCCGGAGTTCGTCGGTCGGCTTCCTGTAATCACCAGCGTCCACAACCTGGACCGTGAGGCGCTTATCTTGATTTTGACCGAACCGCGCAACGCGCTCGTGAGGCAATACCACCGGCTTTTCGAGCTCGACGGCGTGGACCTGGAGTTCACCGAGGACGCCCTCGAAGCCATCGCGGACCAGGCCATTCTGCGCGGAACCGGCGCCCGGGGGTTGCGGGCCATCATGGAAGAAGTCCTTCTCTCCGTGATGTACGAGGTGCCGAGCCGCGAGGACGTGGAACGGGTAGTGATCACCGGCGAGGTCGTTCTGCAGCACGTCAATCCCACCCTCGTGCCGCGCGAGCTGCCGCCCAAGCGGACGCCGCGCGAGAAGTCCGCCTGAGCAGACCGCGAACCGCCCCGCTGCCTCACCATCAGCGGCAGTCATGGCATGATCCATCGGATCGGATACTTCTCAGCGATACGTACTGAGAAACCTCCGACGCAAGGGATCATGGCGGCGTGTGCGGTTCCGATGACCCCTAGAACGTCAAATGCGCGGGTAATGAACCGTGATCGCAGGCGGCGACCGTAAGAGCCTGCTTGAAAACCCCGGTTCGCCGCGCTTGTCTGCGCGCCTGCGGCACGACATAGAGCGGGTCATCCGCGCTCGGCTGGCCAGGCCGCAGCCCGAAGGCGTGCCTGGAAGGCACGTCGAGGGCGGCAACGCTGCCAGCCGGGATGCGGGACCCTGTTGGCCATGCGCGCCTGCGGCGCGACGCGAGCCGGATCGGGGTTTTCAAGCAGGCTCTAAGCCGAATTCGGTCTAAGTGACGATGACGAGGGTGGGCGGCGCACACCTTAGACTCGGCTGACGTGACCAGACCGAGCAGCTCAGCGCCCTCCAACGGCGTGTCCCCGACGCCGGGGCCACCGGCGGAGTTCCCCTCTCAGTACGCGCCCGCCGACGTCGAGCCACGTCAGTACGCGCGCTGGGTAGCTGCCGAGCTGTTCACCCCTGACCCGGCGCAGAACCGATACGCCGCCGGGGCCACGTTCTCGATGGTGGTTCCGCCGCCGAACGTGACCGGCTCGCTGCACATGGGCCATGCGCTCGATCACACCCTGCAGGACGCGCTGGTCAGGCGGCGCCGCATGCAGGGATACATCACCCTCTGGCTCCCCGGTATGGACCATGCGGGCATCGCGACCCAGAACGTTGTGGAGCGTGAGCTCGCCAAGGAAGGCTTGAGCCGGCACGACCTCGGCCGTGACCAGTTCGTCGAGCGCGTCTGGCAGTGGAAAGCCGAGTCGGGCGGCAAGATCCTCGGCCAGATGCGCAGGCTGGGCGACAGCGTTGACTGGACCCGCGAGCGCTTCACCATGGACGAGGGCCTGTCAGCCGCCGTGCAGACCATCTTCAAGAACCTGTTCGACGACGGTCTCATCTACCGTGCCGAGCGGATCATCAACTGGTGCCCACGCTGCCATACCGCGCTGTCCGACATCGAGGTCGAGTACGGCGACGACGAGGGTGAGCTTATCTCGATTCGCTATGGGGACGGCGACAGCGCCGTCGTCGTCGCCACCACCCGCGCCGAGACGATGCTCGGGGACACCGCGGTGGCCGTGCACCCGGACGACCCGCGTTACACGCACCTGGTCGGCCGCACCGTCGAGCTTCCACTGACCAGCTACCGCATCCCGGTGGTAGCCGATCCGCATGTTAACCCGGAGTTTGGCACCGGGGCGGTGAAGGTTACCCCCGCCCATGACCCGAATGACTTTGAGATCGGCCGCAGCCACGGTCTGCCGAGCCGCGTCATCATGGACGAGCGTGGGGTCATCACCGAGCCCGGCCCGTTCTGCGGCCTGGACCGGTTCGAGGCCAGGCCCGCCGTCGTGGCTGCCCTGCGTGAGCAGGGCAGGATTGTGGCTGAGGTCCGCCCGTACCTGCACTCGGTCGGGCATTGCCAGCGCTGTGGCACGACCGTTGAGCCGCGGTTGTCGCTGCAGTGGTTCGTCAAGGTGGGGCCGCTCGCGAAGGCGGCCGGAGACGCGGTGCGCGACGACCGGGTGCGCATCCACCCACCCGAGCTCGCGGCCAGGTACTTCGACTGGGTGGACGACATGCACGACTGGTGCATCAGCCGCCAGCTGTGGTGGGGCCACCGGATTCCCGTCTGGTATGGGCCAGGCGGTGAGGTGATCTGCGTCGGGCCCAGTGAGACGCCACCAGCCGGCGAGGGATGGCGCCAGGACCCGGACGTGCTGGACACCTGGTTCTCCTCCGCCCTGTGGCCGTTCTCCACCCTCGGGTGGCCCGCGGACACCACCGACCTGCGAGCGTTTTACCCGACGAGCATCCTCGTCACCGGCTACGACATCCTGTTCTTCTGGGTCGCGAGAATGATGATGTTCGGGCTGTATGCCATGCGCGACCGTGACCCGGCCGACGCCGTCCCATTCCGCGTCGTGGCGCTGCATGGCTTGGTCCGCGACGCCCACGGCAGGAAGATGTCCAAGTCGGCGGGCAACGTCGTTGACCCGCTTGACTGGATCGAGCGCTTTGGCGCCGACGCCACGCGGTTCACCCTTGCGCGTGGCGCGCACCCAGGCAGCGATGTCGCGGCCAGCGAGGAGTGGGTTGCGGGCTCACGCAACTTCTGCAACAAGCTCTGGAACGCGGCCCGCTTTGCGCTCCTCAATGGCTGCCGCGGGCCCGTCACGCTGCCGAGCCGTCGCGCCTTGTCCGTGGCCGACCGGTGGATCCTGTCCCGGCTGGCCACTGTCACAGCCGAGATCGACGCGGCAATGGAGGACTTCGAGTTCGGCAAGGCATGTGAGGCGCTCTACCACTTCGCGTGGGATGAGTTCTGTGACTGGTACCTGGAGCTCGCCAAAACGCCACTCAGCGGGAACGCCGGCGAGGCGGCAGTCACGCGTGCCGTGCTCGCCGTCGTCCTCGACCAGCTGCTCCGCGTGCTTCACCCTGTGATGCCGTTTATCACCGAGGAGCTGTGGACGGCGCTGACCGGCGGTGAGTCCATCGTCGTGGCGGACTGGCCAGCGACCGCGGGCTCCGCACTCCGGCGCGACCCAGGCGCCGAAGCCGAGATCGGCGCCCTGATGCGGCTGGTTACCGAGGTCAGGCGGTTCCGTTCCGAGCAGGGTCTACGGCCCGGTCGCAGCGTCGCGGCCGCGCTGGACGGCATCGAGGCGACGCCGCTCGCCGCGCATGAGGCGCAGATCCGGGCGCTGCTGCGGCTCTCGCCTCCGTCGCAGGACTTCACGCCGACCGCGTCGCTGTCGGTGGAGCAAGTGATGGTTCGGCTCGACCTGGCTGGTGCGATTGACGTCGCCGCCGAACGCAGGCGGCTGGAGAAGGATCTCGCCGCAGCACGGCGTGAGGAGAAACAGGCCGGTGGGAAGCTGGCAAACGCGGCGTTTACACAGAAGGCGCCGGCGGCCGTGGTGGCGGCGACTCGCGACAGGCTGGCTGCCGCACAGGCCGAGATTGCCCGCATCGACTCGGCACTCCAGGCGCTGCGGTCCTGACCTGAGTCGCCTGCGTTACTGGCCTGCCTTGCTGGCCGGACGGCGGGCCGATTCCGCCGCCCGCCCTTTCGTTGCACTACACGGTGTGGTTGTTTTTTGCCTGAGACCGGGCCGATCCCCTGGCCGCAGTTCCATCTGTTGCACTACACGGTGTAGGTGTCCTCAGGTCCCAAAGTCGGCCGATCCCGGGCCCGGCGCCCGCCCACTGCCTGTTGCACTACACCGTGTAGTTCGAGTGGGAGCGGGCGCGGAGAGCCTCTGGGTGCGCGACGAACAAACGCTCTGTGTCGGCCTCCGCGAGGTCGAGCATGTGCCCGGCGAAATAGACGGTGCCCAACGTGAGAATGCGGCGGCCGAGGCTCGAGACCAGCTCCCGTGTCAGGTCGGCGGCGTCCATCACTGACCAGTGAGCTGGCAGCGGATGGGTGAACCGCAGATGTTCGGCGGGCAGCCGTACGAATGTCACCGGCAGCCCGGCCAGCTCAATTATGGCTCCGGCTACGTCCTTGTGGTCCGGCAGGCAGACCAGCACATGATCGATCCCGCTCCACCATCTGCCCGCTACCGCCAGCGCCGCGGCGATCCCGGCTTGGTTGATCGCGGAGTCGACGAGCAGTTCGGTGTCAAGGCCAGGGATCCGGTGCCGAGAGAGCCGGCCCGGCAGGCGCACCGAGTTGAGCACTGCGGCGAGCGTAGCGGTGGACGGCTGGTTCTGACCGATCGCATCGAGCAGTCGTCTGCCGGCCGCGCATCCCAATGTGGCGTTGGCCGCATTCAGCCCGGCCGGCTGAAGCTCTTTTGGCAAGGCGGTGCTGCCCGCATCGACAACCTCCACGGGCGTGCGTGTGCCTAGCCTTTGCGCGACCGTATCCTCGATCGCCCACCACACCTCGGCTGGCTGGGGGACGGTCACCACCGCTCGGGTCCGTGACGCGACGATCGCTGCCTTTTCCCTGGCTATCTCCGCCGGGGTGTCGCCCAGCTTCCCGAGGTGCTCGGCGAAGACGGGCGTGATCGCGACCGCGGTCGCGGGGAAGAGGCTGATCTCATCAGATCGGCCGCCCATGCCCGCCNNNCCTCGAGAACGATGATGCCGGCGCCGACAGCTTCCGCGTACAGCACTCCAGCGAGCGTGAACAGGCCCGTGGGTGCGAGGTAGCCGCCGTAGTCGGCGCGGCCGGGCAAGGCCTGCACGGCCTCCTGCAGCCTGGCCGCCAGCGCAAGCAGTTCGGCCGCGGAGACGGCGCGACCATTCATCCGGATTCGCTCGGCGGCGCCGCGGTAGCCAGGACTGGTCACGGTGACGACCCTGTTGCCCGCTGCGGCTAGAAACGCCGACGCGTATGTCGCCGCCGTTCCCTTCCCCTTGGAGCCGACCACGCTAACCACTGGCGGGATCTGGTCGTCAAGTCCGAGCACCTCGGCAAGGTCGCGCGCCCTCCGCAAGCTCCGGCTCTCACCGGGGCGCCGGGCACGCCATTCCGACAGAAAAAAGCTCTCCGGCCTCACCTGTCCCATCAGCTCATCCGATGCCTCCGCGGCGCAACCCATACAAAGCCCACCCGCCCATTGGGGGCTTCGCCCTACTGCCGATTTTTCCGGGTTGTCAAGGGCAGCGGTATGGGTGAATGCCGTTCTGTGGATAACTCGCGGCGGCGGGTCGGCATGCGGCGCGCGTCCCGCTGGGCAAGAGTCGGCCACGAGCTTGAGTAGGCTGCCGGTGTGCCGATCCACTACCCCGAAGCCGAGGCGGCAATCCGAGCCCGAGGCGTCGAGTGGGAATTCGAACCATCACTTGACCGGATGCAGGAACTTGTGGACCTGCTGGGTGGACCGCAGCGCTCAGCCGCGGTCATCCATGTGACCGGCACCAACGGGAAGACCTCGACCGCCACCATGATCGATGCGCTGCTGCGTGCCCGTGGCCTGCGAACAGGCCGATACACGAGCCCGCACCTGACCACCATGCGGGAGCGCATCTGCGTCGATGGGGAGCCATTGAGCGAAGAGCGGTTCGTGGCCGCCTATGCCGACGTGCTGCCCTACGTCCAGATGGTCGATGCCGCCGCGCCACCGTCGCTGTCCTTCTTCGAGGTGCTGACCGCGATGGCGTTCGCGGTGTTCGCCGACGCTCCGGTGGATGTGGCCATCCTGGAGGTCGGTATGGGTGGCATCTGGGATGCCACGAATGTCGCGGACGGTTCGGTTGCGGTCGTCACCCCGATCGCGGTGGACCACATCCGCTACCTGGGCGGCACGATTCAGGCGATCGCCACGGAGAAGTCCGGGATCATCAAGCCAGGCGCCGTCGCGGTGGTCGCGCAGCAGCCGCTCGAGGCGGCGCGGGTGCTGATGCAGCGCGCAGCGGAACGCGGCGCGAGCGTGGCGAGGGAAGGCATCGAGTTTGGGGTGCTGAACCGTGCCGTCGCCGTGGGTGGCCAGCAGCTGGTACTTCAGGGTGTCCGCGGTGTTTATGAAGACTTGTTCCTGCCGCTTTTCGGCGCGCACCAGGCCAGCAACGCGGTGTGCGCGCTCGCAGCGGTGGAGGCGTTCGCAGGGGTGCCCGCGGCCGGCGGGGAGTCGCCGGTCACTGACAATCCCCGCGGGGAAACTGGCGGAGCACTCGACGTTGAGCTTGTCAGGGAGTCGTTCGCGCAGGTGACCTCGCCCGGCCGCCTTGAGACTCTCAGGCACAGCCCGACCGTCCTCGTGGATGTAGCGCACAATCCGGCGGGGATGGCGGCTACCGTCGCGGCAGTCGAAGAGTCGTTCGCGTTCAGCGCGCTCGTCGGGGTGGCGGCGATCAGTGCCGACAAGGATGCGCCCGGCATTCTTGGCGAACTAGAACCCGCCCTGTCGCAGATCGTGGTGACCCGTAACTCCAGCGTGCGTTCAATGGAGGTTTCCGCGCTCGCAGAAGTGGCGGGCGAGGTGTTCGGTCCCGACCGGGTGCATACCGCAGCCCGCCTCGATGACGCGATTGACCTCGCGGTCAGACTCGCCGACGAGGAAGTATCCAGCGGGCCGGGCCAGTTCCTCCCGGGCAGCGCGGGTGTGCTCATCACGGGTTCGGTGGTGACTGTTGGCGATGCGAGGGTGCTATTGACCAGTGCCAATGCGGCGGGCCCAGGGAAGGGAGGCTGACGTGCCATGCGGCGGCTCTGCGCCACCGTGCTGGTGATGGAGGCCATCGTGATCGGGCTCGCCATCCCTGTTGCCATTGTTGTGGGGAATGCGAATCCGCGGCTCGCGGGAGGCGTGGCGGGGGGTGCCGCCCTGGCGGCGGTCGTGCTCGCCGGCCTCGCTGGGCGTCGCGGAATGCGCTGGCCGTACATCGCGGGCAGCGCGCTGCAGGCCGTGGTGATCGCGGGTGGAGTTCTGGTCCCGGCGATGTACTTCCTCGGGGTCGTATTCGCTGCACTGTGGGTGATCGCCATCTGGCTTGGCTACCGCGTCGAGCACGGCCTCACCCGCAGCAAGTCTTCCTGACTAACCTCCGCTCCTGGGCTACGGGTGGGCACCCGCCCGACTGCTGACTCCGGTAGCGCACCGACCGGACCGCTGCGGTGATGGCCCACCGACTGGACCCCACGCAGCGATCAATATGGACCATCCGAATGGCAGCCACGCCGTCCATGATCCGCTACGTCGGAGTCTTTTCAGCTGTCCGTGCTGAAAAGACTCCGACGTAAGGGATCAAGCTGGCCGCGTGCCCACTCACCGCAGCTGCAGCGGCGTCTTGGGCGTTTGCGACGCGTGATCTATCCGGCCGGTGCGATTATTGGGTGCAATCTGTAAGCAGGAGAGTACTTACCGTGATTGAAGTCTCGCGACGTGCACGCATGAGACCCTGCGCCACGGCTTCAGGCTGGACAGCAGGCGCACCCGCGAACGTGTCGGCGGCCCTGGTCGTGATCGTCGTCGTACCGCTTGCGCTGCTTCAGGTTCCTAATCTCATTGCCCTGGCTGTGCCTGGCATGCGGGCGATCGGCAGCGTCAGCCGTTCGGAACCAGAACTGGTGCGGGCGGCAGGTCTAGCGCTTCCAGCGATGCTGCTCGCCGCGCCGACCGCAGCGCTCGCGGCCCGCCGTGCACGCGCCTGGCCTGTGCTGCTTGTCGGCTTGACCATGCTCGGGCTCGCCGACGTGGGCGCAAACCTGCCAGCCCCGGGGGCGCATATGGTTCGCGCCGTTGCGGTTGACCGCGCGGCCCACGGTCTCGGCGCCGGCACCGCGCTCGCCGGGTGCCTCGCGCTCGTCTGGGAACGCCCCGGACTGGCGCGGCGGATGCTCGCCTGCCTCTGGTCGGCCGCGGCTGTGGCCACGTTGATGGTGTCGGTGCCGCTGATCGGATCGCGTGTTGCCGCTGGTGGCTGGCGGGCTGCCCTGCAGCCGTACCCGTGGCTGACGGGCGCGGCGCTGGCCGCAACTGCCGCACACGTGGCGCTCACCGGGTCCACTCGGGGCGCCATCGCAGTTTGCGCTGCTCGCCGTTCCGGCCGCAGGGACAAGCGCTCTTGCCGTGGGATCGACCTATGGCTGGCCACCATCCGCGCAGCTCGCGGCCGGCAGCATCGTCGCAGTCCTGCTCACCCTGCTCGCCGCCACGCTCACGCGGGATCCGGCCGTCGGCTGTTCCCCGAATCTTGCTGTCGCCGCGCTTGCCGTTGGCCTGGTCATCGGGCCATCGGCGGGCGTGGCGCAGGGTCTTCACTGGCTCATGGTGGATCCCGGCACGACCGCCAACGGCGCTGGCGGCTGGTCACTTGCCGCGACGATCGCAACCGCTGCCGCGGCGGGCTGCGGTGCCTTCATTGCGGGCAAGGTTTCTGGTGTCGCGGCAGCGGCCACGTGCTCTGCGCCACCTTCTGCGCCATGGTCAGTGCCATGGTCCGTGCCATGCTCTGTTGCGCGCAGGCGCGGCACGGACGGGCCACGCAGGCGCGGCACGAACGGCCCGGGCGGGGGCATTGGCGCGCTGCCCGCCCAAGGCATGCGGCGATGCTGCGCACGCGTGGAGGACCTGGCGGTCGCGACGGGACTCGACATCGTCGCGGCGGGTCTGTTGGTCGCGCGCATCTGCGGGTCTCCCGCGCCTCCCGGTCTCGAGGTGGCCCAGCTCGCTCTGGTGGCGGCGGGCGCCGCTCTCGCGCTCGGCGCTGCGCTGGCCGGCGCGTCGGCGAGCGCGTCTTTGGCCGCGCTGCCCGTTGGCCTTGCCGGGGTGATGACTGGCTACCTCGTCGCCGGAGCCCTGCAGATCCGGCTCCTGGCCGGGCTCGCCGGGGCGACTGCCCTCGGCCAGGAGGGCCGCGGGTGGCCAGCCGCGGCGCCGGTGCGCGGTACGCTCGCGCACGCCGCCGACACCTGGGAGCTGGTCGCCGCGGGTGCGGCGGTCCTCGCCGCGATTACTGTTTTGCTCGCCGCTCGTGCGTGCCGTGGCGGCACTGTCGCGCCATCGGCCGGGTAAGCTCGCGAACGCAGAGTTTGTTCAACTCGCTCAGATGATCAATCCTAGAGTCTCTTCGGAAGCCCCGCTTCGATCGGAGAGCGGGCCATCTGCGCCCGGGTGGCAGGGCCGCAGCCCGAAGACGTGCCGTGCGGGCACGCCGTCGGCGAGAACGCTGCCAGTCGGGATGCGGGGGCACGCAGCCGGTGCCGGGTTTGTGACGGGGCTCTGAGTATCCGCGAGGTGAGTCTTTGTCCGAACGTACCCTCGTACTGGTCAAGCCGGACGGCGTCCGCCGCGGTCTGATTGGTGACGTTGTCTCCCGAATCGAACGCAAAGGGCTGCGGATAGTGGCAATGGAGCTGCGCACCCTGGACCGGGATACCGCCGAAGTCCACTATGCCGAGCACGTTGGCAAACCATTTTTCTTCTCGCTCGTGGAGTTCGTTACGTCCGGGCCGCTTGTCGCGATCGCTGCCGAAGGACCGAGGGCCATCGAGGCGGTGCGGGCGCTGGCCGGAGCGACGGATCCGGTCAAGGCCGCGCCTGGGACGATTCGTGGTGACTACGGGCTCGATGTCCAGTACAACATCGTGCATGGCTCGGATTCGCCTGACTCAGCCGAACGGGAAATCAAGATCTTCTTTCCCGAGCTCGTTTAACACGTTTCGCGCCTGCCGATGAATGAAACGGTGCACGCGTTCGGCCGCTCACGCCCTCCGCATTCAACGTAAATCTGCAGATCATTGTCCGGGAAGGCTCTCGTTCGTCATGAGCAACACGCTGGCGTTCCTCGGCCGCGACATGGCGGTCGACCTCGGTACGGCGAACACCCTGGTCTACGTCCGGGGCCGGGGCATCGTGCTCAACGAGCCGTCGGTGGTGGCGTTCAACACGAATACCGGCAAGATCGTCGCGGTTGGCGTCGAAGCGAAACGGATGATCGGCCGGACGCCAGGCAACATCGTGGCGGTCCGGCCGCTGAAGGATGGCGTCATCGCCGATTTCGACGTTACCGAGCGAATGCTGCGCTACTTCATCCAGAAGGTCCACCGCCGCAGGCACCTGGCCAAGCCACGGCTGGTGGTCGCCGTGCCGAGTGGAATTACCGGCGTTGAGCAGAGCGCGGTGAAGGAAGCCGGGCACCAGGCGGGCGCCCGGCGCGTTTACATCATCGAAGAGCCAATGGCGGCCGCGATCGGAGCCGGTCTGCCGGTGTATGAGCCGACCGGCAACATGGTCGTCGACGTGGGCGGCGGTACCACGGAGGTGGCGGTGATCTCGCTGGGCGGCATCGTGACCTCCCAGTCGATCCGGGTCGGCGGAGACGAGCTCGATCAGGCGATCATCGCTTTCGCCAAGAAGGAATACTCGCTCATGCTGGGCGAACGGACCGCTGAGGAGATCAAGATGGCGATCGGGTCTGCCTACCCGTCGCCCGACGAGCCCCATGCGGAGATCCGTGGCCGCGATCTGGTGAGCGGTCTGCCGAAGACAATCGTGATCTCCGCGGAAGAGGTGAGGCACGCCATCGAGGAACCCGTCAGCACAATCGTGGATGCGGTCAAGAGCACCCTGGATAAGTGCCCGCCCGAGCTCGCCGGCGACGTCATGGACCGCGGTATCGCGCTCACCGGGGGCGGTGGGTTGCTGCGTGGCATGGACGAGCGGCTGCGCGAGGAAACGGGGATGCCAATCCATCTGGCCGACAACCCGCTCGACTCGGTTGTCCTCGGCACCGGGAAGTGCGTGGAGGACTTCGACGCGCTGCAGCAGGTACTGGTTCCTGAGACGCGCCGCTGACGAGCTGCGGACCACCCTGGGGGTGACTAGTGCACGACACCGGGCGGACGCGGCTGGTGCTTGGCGTGCTGCTGCTCGTGGCCATCGCCCTCATCACGCTGGATCACCGGGGGTTTGGCCCGGTCGACAGGCTGCGGAGCGTCTCGGCGGCTGTCTTCGGGCCGGTGGAGCGGCTGACCTCCGATGTAACACGGCCGGTCACCGACTTGTTCGAGGCGGTGGCTGGGGCACCCGCGGCGCGGCGCAAGATCCTCACGCTGGAGCAGGAGAACCAGCGGCTGCGCAGTCAGTTGAGCACAGCTCAGCTCGGCCGCGCCGACGCGTCCGAGCTGAGCCACCTGCTGCAGTTCGCCGGGCGGGGTCGCTACCGCGTGGTCGCCGCGCATGTGGTCGGCATTGGGCAAGGTTACGAAGCCACTGTCACCATCGACGTTGGCACGCGTGACGGCATCAAGCCTGACCAGACCGTGCTGAACCAGGACGGTCTCGTGGGCCGGATTGCCGCGGCCGGGCCGGACACCAGCACGGTGCTGCTGGCCTCGGATGCTTCCTCGGCGGTCGGTTGCAGACTCGAGGGTTCACGCGAGATGTGCGTCGCGCGGGGGACGGGAAGGAGCCTGTCTGCTGCGGGGACACTGCGGATGGAGCTGCTCGACGCCAATGCCGTCCTGAAGCCAGGCCAGCGGATTGTCACGCTCGGCTCGGTCGGCGGGCACCCCTACGTGCCAGGCGTCCCGATCGGCGTGGTCAGCCGGGTCGACGCCACGCCGGGTGCGCTGACACGTGCTGCCCTCGTCCGGCCATTCGTGCACTTCACAGCGCTCGATGTGGTCGCCGTTGTGGTCGTGGCGCCGCGTCACAACCCGCGCGACTCTGTGCTGCCGCCAGCGCCGAGCCCGTCGCCGACCTCGTCATCAAGTTCATCCCCTAGTTCGCCACCGGCATCCACTCCGTCACCCAACGCGTCCTATCCGGCCCGGACCTCGTCGCCGGGCGGCCTGGCAGCCGGGGAGGGGTAGCGTGGCGCGGCTACTGACCTACGGCGCCCTGGTGGTCAGCGCACTCGTGCTCCAGCTGACGGTGCTCGACACGCTGCCATTCCCCGGCGATGTCACACCCGACGTGGTGCTGCTCGTCGTTGTCGCGGTCGCCCTCACGAGCGGACCGGTTCCTGGCCTGGCCACTGGCTTCGGTGGCGGCCTGGCCCTGGATCTGGTGCCGCCGGCCGTTCACGCGGCTGGGGAGTACGCATTGGTCTTCTGCCTGATCGGGTACGCGTTTGGGCAAGCTGCGGGTGAGGTCCAGCGGTCCGCGTTCCTGCCAATCGCCGCGATGGCCTTCGGTGCGTCCGCTGGCTCGTTTCTGTATACGGTCGTCGGCGTGACGTTCGGCGAGCCGGACGTCACGTGGTCGGCCGCGCGGCACGTGCTCCCGCTCGCCGTCACCTACGACGTGCTGCTGAGCCCGTTCGTACTGTATGTCGTGATGTGGCTGCTGCGGCGAGCCGGGCAGGCCGTGGAAGATCCTTCCGCGGCGCTAGCGCGGACGCGGGTCGGCGCTGCAGGCGGCGCCTCGCGGGCCACGCGGCACCGCGGCGACGCCCCGCGCGAGCTCAAGATCCGGCCAGGCAACCGGCCGTCACAGCGGATTGGCGCGGGCGCCGCGTCGCGCATGCTCGCGGCGAGCGGCCGGTCGTCCAGCGATTCCGCCACCGCCACGGGTGGCCGCGGCTGGCGGCCTTCGCCGCCACGGCTGCGGTTCGGCCAAGCCAAGGCGCGCGGCACGGCACAAGGCGCGCGGCCGGGTGTCTTCTCTGGCGGCAGCCTCGTCGGCGGCGCGACGGTCCGGCTGCACCTTCGCTCAAGTCGTGGGTCCCGGCTGGCCTCCAGAAACGGTCAAGCCCTGCGGATGCAACCGAACGACCGTCAGCCCGCCCCGATACGGTTCGGCTCGACCCGCTCCGCTATGACGGCGTCCACCCCGGCGCGGTCCGGCAAGAGGCCGCGTTTTGGCGGGCGTCGCCTTCGCGGGACGCCCCTTGGCGGGCCGTCTTTTGGCAAGAGACGTTTTGGCGGGCTGCGGCTTGGCAGACCGCGTTTTCGCAGGTCGCGAGCGGCCAGGCTGCGCCGCGGCGGCACCTGGCTGACCGCCTGGCGGCCCGGATCTTGGCGGTCGGTGATCGGGCGTCCCGGCAGCAGGCGGACCGGAGGACTGCGGTGATCGGGGTGTCACGCCGCCGCGTGCTGGTGCTGTATGTGCTGGTGGCGGCCCTGCTGCTGGTTCTGGCCGGTCGGGTTTGGTACATCCAGGTGATGACGGGGACGAGCTACGCGAAGCTGGCAGCGGACAACCAGACGCGGACCGTGATCATCCCGCCGGTACGCGGGCAAATTCTGGACGACGTCGGCCGACCGCTGGTACGGAACCAAACCTCTCTTGTCGTCTCTGTCGATTCAACCGTGCTCGCCAAACAGAGCGACGGGGGAGCGGCGGTATTGAAGCGGCTGGCACGGGTGCTTGGCGTTCCCACCCGGCGGTTGCAGCAGGACACCCGGGTGTGCACCAGAAGCGTGCCGCCGCCGTGCTGGCCCGGCTCGCCCTATCAGCCGATCCCGGTTGACCAGCACGTGCCAGCACGTGCCGCACTCGAGATCATTGAGAACCAGCAGCGGTTCCCTGGCGTGAGCGCGCAGGTCCAGCCGGTCGTGGACTACCCGAAGGTTTCCGGCGCCAACGCCGCGCAGGTGCTCGGCTACCTGCAGCCGATCACCCGCCAGGAGATGCAGACACGCCATCTCCCCATAACCGGCTTCTCCGGCGTCGACCTGGTGGGCCAGGCGGGGCTGGAGGAACAGTACGACGCGCACCTTCGGGGCACGCCAGGCAGGCGTGTTGTGGCTGTGAACGCGGCAGGAAACGTCATGGGGACGATGCGGGAGACGGCGCCTAAGGCGGGCGATGAGCTGGTGACGAGCATCGACGCCCAGATCCAGGCCAACGCCGAGCAAGCGCTGGTGCAGGCAATCGACAAGGCACGTGCCGCGGGTAACAACGCGGACTCGGGCGCGGCCGTCGTGATGACCACGACCGGCCGGGTGATCGCGATGGCGAGCTACCCGAGTTACGACCCTAGCGTGTGGACCGGCGGGATTTCACGGCGGGAGTTCAGCCGCCTGTTCGGCACCGCGGATGGCGAGCCGATCCTCAACCGCGCCAGCCAGGGACAGTACGCGCCCGGATCGACCTGGAAGGTGACCTCCACCGCCGCGGCGGCCGCGGCGGGTTACGACCCGAACTCCTCCTACAGCTGCCCAGGTGCGGTAACCATCGCGGGCCGCACGTTCAACAACTGGACCACGGCGTCGCTCGGTGACATGACCTTGCACCAGGCGCTCGTGATGTCCTGCGACACCGTCTTCTACCAGCTCGCCTATCAGATGTGGCTCAAGGATGACCCGAACGGGGAACCGGCCGCTCATCCCAAAGACCCGATGCAGCACATGGAGCTGGCCTGGGGATTCGGCAGGTCCACCGGCATCGACCTGCCGGAGGAGAACCCGGGCGTGGTGCCGGACCGGGCGTGGAAGCTCGACTATTGGAAGGCGACGAGGAAGTACGCCTGCAAGCACGGCGACCCCAACGGGTCCTACGTCGAGCAGATTGAGGCCGAAGACTGCAAGAGCGGTTACGTTTGGCTGCCGGGCGACGCGGTCAATGCCTCTATCGGTCAGGGCGACGTGCTTGTCACCCCGCTGCAGCTCGCCCGCGCCTATGCGGCGCTGGCAAACGGGGGCACCCTCTACAGCCCTCGGGTGGGTGCGGCGCTGATCTCGGCGGATGGCAAGGTGAAAGAGCGGATCAAGCCGCCGGTCAGCGGCCACTTGCCGGTTTCCAGTGGTCTGCTGGCATATATCAGGAACGCGCTCGCGGACGTGACGACGCAGGGAACGGCCGCAGGATCCTTCGCCGGTTTCCCGCTGAGCAAGGTGTGCGTGGCAGGCAAGACCGGTACCGCTGAGGTCGCCGGGGGGCAGGCCACCTCCGTGTACGCGTCCTTCGCGCCATGTGGCAACCCGAAGTACGTGGTTGTCGTCATGATCCCGAAGTCGGGCGAGGGAGCCGACGTGTCGGCGCCGGCCGCGCGGCAGATCTGGGACGGAATCTACGGGCTGGAAAGGCACAAGGCTGCCTACCCGGCGGGCCAGCGCCCGTCGTCCCTGCCCGTGATCAAGGCTGACGGGGCGATCCTTCCGCCGCGCGGCTACCAGGGAGGCTCATGATGGTCCCTGGATCGCGGCCCGCGCGTTATGGTCCCGCGGGTTCCACACGCTCGGTGTTCCGCACGTCGGCGCTCGGCTCGCTCAGCGGCAGGCGGCGTTCCCTTCTTGCCCGCGCCATGGCCCGTGGGTCCCCAGTACGCAGGCTCGACTGGGTGTTGATGACTGCTGTTGCGGTGCTGACCGTGATGTCGACGTTGCTCATCTGGTCGGCCACCAGGCAGCAGCTGCTCCAGGCGGGTAGCGACCCGCAGGCGCTTCTGAAGAAGCAGCTTCTCAACGTCGTGATTGGCGTGGTGCTGCTCTGCGTGGTCAGCATGCTCGACTACCGTGTGCTGCGCGCCTACGCCCCGATCGGCTATTTCCTTGCCTGCCTTGGCCTTCTCGCCGTGCTTAGCCCGCTCGGCGCGACCATCAACGGAGCGCGTTCCTGGATCGTCATCGGCGCCGGTTTCCAGGTCGAGCCGTCAGAGTTCGCAAAGATCACCCTTCTCCTCGTCGTCGCACTTGTGCTGGGCGAACTGCGGGATGGCGATCGAGCGCCGCGCGGCCGTGATCTCACGCTGGCGCTCGCGGTGTCGGCGCCCGCGCTTGTCCTGGTTCTTTTGCAGCCTGACCTCAGCGTGGTGGTGGTCATGGCAGTGATGATCTTCGGGATGATCGCCGTGTCGGGCGCGCGGCTGCGGTGGATCGCCGGCATGCTGCTCGTGACCCTCGTCGTCGCCTTGTTTGTCTGGCGGATGCACCTGCTCAAGCAGTACCAGATCCAGCGGATCACGGCCTTCGTGCACCCAACGGCGGACCCGTCTGGCTCCGGCTACGACGCCAGCCAGGCGCTGATCACGATCGGGTCCGGCGGGCTGTTCGGGCACGGGCTCTTTCACGGTGGCCTGACGGCTGGCCATTTTGTGCCGGAGGTGCAGACGGACTTCATCTTCACCGTCGCGGGCGAGGAGTTCGGGTTCGCAGGCACGATTGCGATCATCGCCCTGCTCGGGGTGGTGTTCGCACGGGCGCTGCGGATCGCGGTACACGCGGAGAGCCAGTTCGGCTCGCTCATCGCGGTTGGCGTGACCTGCTGGTTCGCCGTGCAGGCCTTCATCAATATCGGCATGACCATCGGGATCACGCCGGTCAGCGGGCTGCCGTTGCCGTTCGTCTCGTATGGTGGAACGGCGACATTCGCCAACATGATCGCGATTGGCCTGCTTCAGGCCGTCCACAGGCATCACTCGATGTTCAGCTGACCGCTACAGCCGAGGGCCGCCCGCGAGCCGGACGCAGGTGGCGCGGCTCGGCCAGCGCACCGGCGAAACCATTATCCCGAACGGCTCACGCGTGGTGCGCCGCCCGCGGCGCCTGCGGGGGAATCCGGGGATCGCCGCGCCGTTCCGGTCGGTGGGCTGTCCACCGGAGCGGTGTGCTCTGCCCGGCGCCTTCGGCGACCTGTGGAGGCACTCTGCGGGTCTTCCGCGACCTGTGGAGGCACTCTGCGGGTCCTCGGCGACCCGTGGAGGCACTCTGCGGGTCGCGGAAGGGCGGGGTCCTGTCGAAGTGGGGCCACCCACCGGGACCGCCGTTCCCGTCGGTGCGGCCACCCAAGGGGACGCATAGTGTTTTCGTGGGCGGCTGTCGATGGGGCTGGGTGCCGCTCGTCGTAGTCTCGAAGGCCCGTTGGAAGGGCCCGTACCCGCAGGCGAGCGAGAGGAAAGGAACGCGCTATGGCGCAGTATCTGATTCTGCTGTACGAGGACGAGGCCTCTTGGGCCGCCGCTGATCAGGAGACGGCCGAACAGGTCTACAAGGCGCACGGGGCCTTTAGCGAGAGCAACGCCGCGGCCGTGCGCGGCGGTAACGCGCTGCAGCCGACGGGCACCGCCACTACCATCCGCCGGGACTCCTCGGGTAACCTCGCCGTCACCGACGGCCCGTTTGCCGAGACGAAGGAGGCGCTCGGCGGTTACTACCTGATCGAGGCATCCGACCTGGACGAGGCCATCGCGGTCGCCAAGCAGGTCCCCGCGCCGTTCGGCGGGGTAGAGGTCCGCCCGATCCGGGTGTTCGATTGACGGACTCGGCTGTTCGTGCGGATCCCGCGGTTGCCGCCGCGGTCGCTGACGCGCACCGCCGCGAGTGGGCCTTCGTGCTCGCCGCGACGGTGCGTGTCACCAGGGACCTGGAACTCGCCGAGGAATGCGTCCAGGACGCGTATGCGCGGGCCCTCGCGACGTGGGTCTCGCGCGGTGTACCGGCCAATGCCGGTGCGTGGCTGACGACGGTCGCCCGGCGGCGCGCCGTCGACCTGCTGCGTCGCGACGCGACGCTGCGCCGGTCCCTGCCGCTGCTGATCGACGATCCGATCGACCCTGGTCCCAGCACAACCGGCTCCCATGCGATTGCGGACGACCGGCTGCGGCTGATCTTCACCTGCTGCCACCCGGCGATCGCCCCGGAGGCGCAGGTCGCGCTGACCCTGCGGCTGCTGTGCGGGCTGACCACCGCGGAGGTGGGGCGGGCCTTCCTGGTGAGCGAGCCCACGATGGCTGCGCGCATCACCAGGGCGAAGAAGAAGATCGCGGCTGCGCGGATCCCGTACCGGGTACCTCCGGCCAGCGAGCTTCCCGCGCGAATCGACGCTGTGCTTACCGTTATCCATCTGCTTTTCACCACCGGGCATACCGCGCCAGCAGGCAGCGACCTGCTTCGCCGGGACCTTGTGGAACGCGCACTCGACCTCGCGAGGATGCTGCGGACGCTGCTGCCTGACAACCAGGATGTCGCCGGGCTAGTCGCGCTGATCCTGCTTACCGACGCAAGAAGCGCCGCCCGCGTCGGCACGGACGGTCGGCTGCGGCTGCTGGCCGACCAGGACCGTACCAAGTGGGACCGGCACGCGATCAGCGAAGGTATCGATCTTGTGCGCGAAGCGCTGCGGCGCCGCCCGCCCGGGCGCTTCGCGCTCATGGCGGCGATCGCCGCCGTCCACGCGGAGGCGCCCACGTGGCAGGACACCGACTGGTGCGAGCTCGTCGCGCTCTACGACCTGCTCGTCCAGATCTGGCCGTCGCCCGTGGTGGCGCTCAACCGTGCCGTGGCCGTCGGGTTCGCCAGCGGGCCGCTCGCCGGTCTTGAGGCGCTCGATACGCTCGCCGCCGAACCGCAACTTGCGGGCTACGGCTACCTCGCCGCTGCCCGCGCCGATTTCCTTCGCCGCCTGGGCCGCGTGGCGCAGGCGCGCGAATGTTACGAAGAGGCCCTCATGCTCACGGAAAACAGTGTCGAGCGCGACTTTCTCGTCGGCCGTCTCGAGCAGCTCGGGGACTGACTGGCCCGCCGATAGGCTGGGTGAGGTGTAGCGGCAGGAGCCGCGTGCGCGGGCGAGGGGAGTTCTACCAAGTGGAGTCGGTGTACGAGCGGCTGGAGCCGCTGCTCCCGCAAGTGCGCAAACCGGTCGCCTATGTTGGCGCCGAGCTGAACTCGGTGGTGAAGGACTGGGCTTCCGCCGACGTGCGGTGGGCCCTGATGTACCCCGACGCCTACGAGGTTGGCCTGCCCAACCAGGGCATCCAGATTCTTTACGAGGTGCTGAACGAGCGCGACCGTGTGCTCGCCGAGCGGACCTACAGCGTCTGGCCCGACCTGGAGGCGCTCATGCGTGAGCATGGCATCCCGCAGTTCACAGTGGATTCTCACCGGCCGGTCGGCGCATTTGACGTGCTCGGGGTCAGCCTGTCCACCGAACTGGGTTACACCAACCTGCTGACCGCGCTCGATCTGGCCGGGATTCCGTTCACGGCGGCCGAGCGGGGGGACGACCACCCGCTCGTGATCGCCGGTGGTCACGTCGCCTTCAACCCCGAGCCAATCGCGGACTTCCTCGACGGGGCGGTACTCGGCGATGGCGAGCAGGCCGTGCTTGTCATTACCGACCTGATCGCCGAGTGGAAGCGGCTCGGGAGGCCGGGCGGGCGTGACGGCCTGCTGACGCGGCTCGCCACCAGCGCCCAGGTGTATGTGCCGAAGTTCTATGACGTCGCCTATCTCCCTGACGGGCGGATCAAGCAGGTCACACCGAACCGTCCACGCGTGCCGCGTACTGCCGTCAAGCACACTCTGATGGATTTGGACGAGTGGCCGTATCCCCGCAAGCCGCTGGTACCAGTCGCCGAATCGGTCCACGAGCGGGCCAGCGTCGAGATCTTCCGCGGCTGCACGCGCGGCTGCCGGTTCTGCCAGGCAGGTATGATCACCCGCCCGGTCCGTGAGCGCAGCATAACCACGATCGGTGACATGGTCGATGCCGGGTTGCGGGCGACCGGCTTTGAGGAGGTGGGCCTGCTCTCACTGTCCAGTGCCGACCACAGCGAGATCAACGAGATCACGAAGGGGCTTGCCGACCGGTACGAGGGCACGAACACGGGCCTTTCGCTGCCTTCCACCCGGGTTGACGCCTTCAACGTCACGCTCGCCAACGAGCTGAGCCGTAACGGCCGTCGCTCCGGACTGACCTTCGCGCCCGAGGGCGGCTCGGAGCGGATCCGCAAGGTGATCAACAAGATGGTCACCGAGGAGGATCTGATTCGCACCGTGACCGCCGCATATTCCAGCGGCTGGCGGCAGGTGAAGCTCTATTTCATGTGCGGCCTGCCGACCGAGACAGACGAGGACGTGCTCGCGATCGCGAGCCTCGCCCGGCGGGTGATTCAGGCCGGGCGGCAGGCAACCGGGCGCCGTGACATTCGTTGCACCGTGTCGATAGGCGCGTTTGTGCCAAAGCCGCACACGCCGTTTCAGTGGGCAGGCCAGTGCGACGCCGCGACTGTGGATCGCAGGCTCGCCGCGCTCGGCGGCGCGCTGCGCAGCGACCCTGGCTATGGCCGCAGCATCGGTTACCGCTACCACGAGGGTGAGCCCTCGATCGTTGAGGGCCTGCTCGCCCGTGGTGACCGGCGCGTGGCCAAGGTGATCAGGGCGGTATGGGAGGACGGCGGCCGTTTCGATGGCTGGAGCGAGCACTTCAGGTACGAGCGCTGGGAGCGCGGCGCCGCGAAAGCGCTCGCGGACGAGCCTGTTGATCTCACCTGGTACACCACCAGGGAACGAGGCTACGCCGAGATCCTGCCCTGGGATCACCTCGATGCGGGTCTTGACCGCGAATGGCTCTGGCAGGACTGGCAGGACGCCGTCGACCCGGCCGGGGCCGGCGAGGTGGAGGATTGCCGGTGGACGGCGTGCTACGACTGCGGTGTCTGCCCGACGATGGGCACGGAGATACAGACCGGCCCCACGGGCGCCAAGCTGCTGCCGCTGACCGTCGTCGGGCAGCAGGCCCGATGAGCCCGCACCGGCCGGGGGCCGCTCCGGCCTCTCGGGGCTCTCGGGGCTCTCGGGTTGCTGGCCCGCCAGGCCCGCCGCCCGAGCAGACGGCGCAGCGGCTGCGCGTGCGGTTCGCCAAGCGCGGCCGGCTGAGGTTCGCGAGCCACCGGGACGTGGCGCGCGCCATGGAGCGCGCCCTGCGCAAGGCGGAACTGCCGGTCGCCTACTCCGGTGGCTTCAACCCGCATCCCAAACTGTCCTTCGCGGGTGCCGCACCAACGGGTGTGGCAAGCGAAGCGGAATATCTCGAGGTTGCCCTGACCGCCACCTGCGAGCCGGGCGAGGTCCGCGATCGCCTTGGCGCCGCCCTGCCGCCAGGGCTCGACGTGGTCGACGTTACCGAGGTACCGGGCGGCACGCTGGGCGACGATCTGCAGGCGTCTGAGTGGCATGTGACCCTGCTGGGAGTGCCAGCAGATACCGTGGAGACGGCATGCCATAAGTTCCTTGCCGCCGATCGGGTGGAGGTGGAACGGCTTACCCCCAAGGGTTTGCGGCGGCTTGACGCGCGGGCGGCGGTCGTCGCGTTGGAGCCTGACTGGCGTGCCGTACACTCAGGAACAGGTGGATGTGCCATACTTCGAATGGTTGTTCGGCACATGACACCTGCTGTTCGACCTGACGACGTTCTGGCCGCACTGCGTCAAGTGGCTGGCCTCGCGCCGCCGTCACCACCGCTGGTGACTCGGCTGGCGCAGGGGCTGCTCGGCGTGGCGGCCAGGGGGCTCTCCGAGCCCGGGGCTGAGGGCAGCGCAGTCGCTGACCGCGGCGCGGACGATAGTGGCGCCGACGAAATTGCTGCTGCGACTGGCGGTGCGCCGGCTCCGACTCGCTGGGCCAAGGCTGAATGACGAGGCACGTCGGCGTTGCTGCTGCCCTTCAGGGAGGTAGCACCCCGGCGAGCGCGGAGAATGAGCTCCCGCGCGGCGCAGTATTTTCTGCGGTTCTTCGCAGAAGCCGCTCGCGCCCGGGAGCCTGACGGGAGACTGCCCGGATGCTCGACACCGAGCTTGGTAACAGAGAAAACGACAACAACGAACCGGACGCGTCCGGTGATTCCGGAACGATCGAGCAGGAGCGCGGTCAGCCGGCCTCGGGCGTGGACGGTCCGGAGCCGAGCCAGGCTTCGCCGAGCGGCTCATCCCATCCGGAGCACGGTGAACCGCCGTCGGCCGCGGACATCGGCCAAGGGATTCCGCCGGTGCCTGCCGCGACCTTTCAGCCGCCGCAGGTCATCTTCCAGCCGCCAGCGGTGACGCCGACCGTGACGGACGAAGGTAGCGATACTACCAGCGACGCCACGCACGAACCCAGCGGCGACGGGGAAGGTGCCAGCGGGCGCCGCCGCAGGCGCCGCGGCGGTCGTGGCCGTGGTAAGAGCGGCGACGGTACCGGTGCTGGCGATGCGGCCGACACCAACACTGGCGCCAGTGACGAGGCGGTCCAACCCAGTGCGGAGAGCCCATCTGTTGTGGGCGCTGGGGCACGGGGCGAGGAAGCGCGGCCGGATGGTTCGGCGAGATCCAGAAGAAGGAGCGGTCGCGGCGGGGCGTCCGCGCCGAGCGGATCCGGCAAGGACGGCAGGGACACCGGCAAAGACGGTGGCCAGGACACCGGCAAAGACGCTGGCCAGGACACCGGCAAAGACGCCGGCAAGAATGTCGGCAAGGGCCGCGCCGTGGCCGACATCGCGCATGACGCCGGCGGCGAAGAGGCCTCAGCGGCAGCCGCTGAGGATGCGGATGGAGCCGACACCAACGGCGAGGAGACGTCGGCCATGCGCCGCAGGCGGCGCAGGAGGCGCCGTGGCGGTGTCAGCGACGCCGAGCCGACTGGTACCGACGATCCGCCGAACACGGTTGTGCATGTGCGTGAGCCCCGCGCCTCCGGGACCGATTGGGCGGAAGAGGTGCAGTCGGTCAAGGGCTCGACGCGGCTGGAAGCGAAGAAGCAGCGCCGACGCGAGGGAAGGGACTCTGGCCGCCGCCGCCCGCCTCTCCTCAGTGAGTCCGAGTTCCTGGCCCGCCGCGAAGCCGTCCACCGCGTGATGCTGGTCCGCCAGCGGAGCGAGCGGACCCAGATCGCGGTGCTCGAAGACGGCGTTCTGGTCGAGCACTATGTGGACCGGACCACGCACCAGTCCATGGCGGGCAACATCTACCTCGGCAAAGTCCAGAACGTGCTGCCGTCGATGGAGGCGGCGTTCGTCGACATCGGCAAGGGCCGCAACGCTGTGCTATACGCCGGTGAGATTAACTTCGACGCGAGTGGGCTGGAAGGCCAGCCCAAGCGAATTGAGACCGTGCTCAAGTCCGGGCAATCGGTCCTTGTCCAGGTAACCAAGGATCCCGTTGGCCACAAGGGCGCGCGGCTTACCAATCTAGTGAGCCTGCCCGGCCGGTACCTCGTGTACGTGCCCGGAGCGTCCATGACGGGGATCAGCCGCAAGCTGCCCGCTCCCGAGCGAACCCGGCTGAAGCAGATCCTTAAGAAGGTCACGCCCGAGGACGCGGGTGTGATCGTCCGGACCGCGGCGGAGGGCACCGGCGGGGAGGAACTAGCCCGCGACGTCGCCCGGCTCGCCGCCCAGTGGGAGAACATCCAGCGCAAGGCCGAGTCGGCCAGCCCGCCGGAGTTGCTCTACAGCGAGCCCGACCTGACGATCCGCGTCGTCAGGGACATATTCAACGAAGACTTCAGCGAGCTTGTCGTGGCCGGCGATGATGGCTGGGACACGGTGAACGAGTACGTCCGTTATGTCGCCCCCCATCTCGCGCAGCGGGTTCGCCAGTGGAAGGACGACGCCGACCTGTTCGCCAAATACCGGGTCGATGAACAGCTGGCCAAGGCGCTCGAGCGGAAGGTGTGGCTGCCAAGCGGTGGCTCGCGCGGGAACCTGGAGGAGACGGTCACGCGCAACAACCTCGAGGCAGCTGAGGAGATCGTGCGGCAGCTGCGATTGCGCGACATCGGCGGCATCATCGTCATCGACTTCATCGACATGGTCCTGGAAAGCAATCGCGAGCTTGTGATGCGGCGGTTGCTCGAATGCCTGGCGCGTGACCGGACCAAGCACCAGGTCGCCGAGGTGACCTCCCTCGGCCTTGTCCAGATGACCCGCAAGCGCGTCGGATCTGGGCTGCTGGAAGCGTTCTCGCAGATGTGCGAGTGCTGCAGCGGCCGCGGCGTGCTTGTGTCGCTCGACATGCTGGAACCGGCGCCGGTCAAGCGCTCGCCCTCGAGCCGCGCCGACGGAAGGACCGACGCCAAGGGCCGCGGAAAGACCAGCGTCAGTGCGGACGGCTCCGGCCGTGCCACCGAAGCGGAGGGGCAGAACGAATCGGCGGCTGACGCTGTGGTGGCTGACGCTCCGGCGGTCGAGACGAGGGCGGAGGAAAAGCCGCCGGGTCGGCGCCGTCGGCGCCGGACTGGCACGGCCAGGGGGGAAGGCGGTCACGCCGAGCATGCCAGCTCGGGGCCAGCCGCGGGTAACGGCGCACCCTCAGAGGCGCCGGGCGCCACCGGGTCCGTCAGTGGTGAGCCTGCGCGGGATTCCAACGCAGGTACCTGACCGGCTGGCCACGCGCCGAGGTCTGGTAACCTTTAGCGTCGGCGCCCAGGTGCCTGCGGGCCGCCTACGGGCCGCCTCCCGAGCATGACGGGTGTCCCGTTCGAGCGCCGGTTCCCGACGGGCTCAATGTGTAGAAGGCGTAATACCCAACGGAGAGAGAGTTTCTCGCGTGTACGCGATCGTGCGCTGCGGTGGCAGGCAGGAAAAGGCGTCGGTGGACGATGTGCTCACCGTGGACAAACTTCCCGGTGATGTCGGCTCCACCGTGATGCTGCCCGCCGTCCTGATCGTTGACGACGGAAAGGTGGTCAGCGATCCGGACGAGCTTCGCAGATACCAGGTAACTGCCGAGATCGTCGGCGACGAAGTGGGCCCAAAGATCAACATGATCCACTTCAGGAACAAGACAGGGTACAAGCGGCGAATCGGCCATCGGCAGCGGTATACCCAGCTCAGGGTCACCGCGATCGCTGCGGGCAGGCAAGCCCGCGCCAGGCGGCGCGGAAAGAACGAGCCGGAGGGCGAGGGCTGAGATGGCACACAAGAAGGGCGCGTCATCCAGCCGAAATGGACGTGACTCGACCGCCAAGCGGCTCGGCGTGAAGCGCTTTGGCGGGCAGTTGGTCCAGCCCGGTGAGATCTTGGTCCGACAGCGCGGCACGCACTTCCACCCCGGTCCTGGGGTCGGCCGCGGTGGTGACGACACCCTGTTTGCCAAGGTGAGTGGGCATGTGGAGTTCGGCAACCGGCGTGGGCGGCGCGCGGTAAGCGTCGTGGCCGTGCCGGGTGAGGAGTCGCCCGAGCCAGCGGCAGCGGGGCAGTGAGCGGAGAGGCGCACCTCAGGTGCGCCTCGGACTTCACGGCACCCGTCTCAGACCTCAAGGCGCCACCACCACGGCCGCCACCGGCCACGGCGGCCAGCGGCCATCACTACGGCTATGGTTTAGGTAAACTACACGGTGTAGTTCGCTCAACCGGAGGCGTGACCGGAGGGCGCGGGGCGCCTCGGGGTGCTGGGATGACCGTGACGTTGCGCGTAGCAGGATGTGCCGAATGCTTTGGGTGCTGGGATGACCGTGAGGTTGCCCGTAGCAGGGTGTGCCGAAAGCTTTGGGTGTGGGTATGACCGTGAGGTTGCCCGTAGCAGAGAAGCGCGGGCCGCTTGGGGGGTCGGCATGTTGCGGGTACGAGAGACGTGCGGGCGGTTGGAGTGCCGGACACCTCGGGGTGCCTGGCGACCGGGTGGTTGCTTGTAGCAGCAAGTGTCGGGACACCTCGGCGGCCTGGATGACCGGGCGGTTGCCTGTAACAGGAAGTGCCGGAATCTTCGGGGGCCAGGAAGCGGCAGCCGTTTGGGAGCCTAAAAAGCGTCACCGGTACGGTGCAGGCACGGCCCGGAGCGGCCGGAACCGGTCGCCTGCGCGATAGCGAGAGGCTGGGAGGGTTCCGGCTGGCCGGACCGGGCGCGGCCGTGAGGATCAGAACATGCCAGATTTCGTTGACGAGGTTGTCCTGCACGTGAAGGCAGGCGCCGGCGGGCACGGCTGCACGTCCATCCACCGTGAGAAATACCGGCCCCTCGGTGGCCCCGACGGCGGCGACGGCGGGCGCGGCGGCTCGGTCATCCTCGAGGTCTCGGCTGGGGCGGCGACCCTGCTTGAGTACCACAAGCGGCCGCACCGCAAGGCGGCTAGCGGTCGGCCGGGCCAGGGTTCCAACCGCACCGGCGCCAGTGGCGCCGACCTGGTGCTCTTCGTGCCGGACGGAACCGTTGTCAAGGCGGCCGACGGCGAGATTCTTGCCGACCTTGTTGGCGTGGGGGCCCGCTATGTCGTGGCGCGCGGCGGGCGCGGCGGGCTTGGCAACGCTGCCCTCGCGTCGCCACGCCGCAAGGCGCCTGGGTTCGCGCTCAAGGGTGAGCCCGGCGAGGAGCGCGACGTCGGGCTCGAGCTCAAGACCGTCGCCGACGTGGGCCTCGTTGGCTTCCCGAACGCCGGAAAGTCGTCGCTGATCGCGGCGATGTCGGCGGCACGCCCCAGGATCGCCGACTATCCGTTCACCACCCTCGTGCCGAACCTTGGGGTCGCTGAGGCCGGCGGCACCGAGTTCGTGATAGCGGACGTGCCGGGGTTGATCCCTGGAGCGAGTTCGGGGAAGGGTCTCGGCCTGCAGTTCCTTCGGCATATCGAGCGCTGCTCGGCCCTTGTCCACGTGCTCGACTGCGCGACGGAGGAACCGGGCAGAGATCCGGTGTCTGATGCAGACGCGCTGGAGGCGGAACTGGCCGCGTACGCGCGGGCGACGGGAACGTCGTTTGGCAACAGGGCGCGGATAGCCGTGCTGAACAAGATCGATGTTCCAGCGGCACGAGAGCTTGCTGACCTCGTCCGGCCGATGCTTGAAGAGCGCGGGATGCCGGTGTTCGCGATCTCCGCGGCCACACACGAGGGGTTGCGTGATCTTGCCTTCGCCATAGCTCGCATGGTGGACGAGGCGCGCGCCAGCGCCCCGCCCCCGCGACCGGCCCGCCAGGTCATCCGGCCGGTGCCGCTCGGCGAGCCCGGCTTCGAGGTGGTACGGACGGGGGAGAACAGCTTCTTCGTCCGAGGCGAGAAGCCGCGCCGCTGGGTGCAGCAGACCGATTTCGGCAACGACGAAGCCGTCAGGTATCTCGCGGATCGGCTCGCTCGCCTTGGTGTGGAGGAAGCGCTGGCCCAAGCGGGGGCACAGGCCGGTGCGGAGGTGCTCATAGGTGACGAAGAGGACGCCGTGGTCTTTGACTGGGAGCCCAGAGCCGCAGCCGCGTCCGGCGCCGCGGGGGGTAGGCGCGGCACCGTCCCTGCGCGGCGCCGCTCCGCCGAGGGTGGGCGCGGCTCCGCTGGGGGTGGGCGCGGCTCCGCTGGGGGTGGGCGCGGCTCCGCCGAGCCAGGGGCGTCCGCGCGCTCCGAGCCAGGGGCGTCCGCGCGCTCCGAGCCAGGGGCGTCCGCGCGCTCCGAGCCAGGGGCGTCCGCGCGCTCCGAGCTGGGGGCGCCTAGCCCCTCGCAGCCCGGGGCGGGCGGCTCAGATCATAGGCTGCGGTCATGAGCGCCATCCGGGCTACGATCGCGGCCGCCCGGCGGGTCGTGGTGAAAGTGGGTTCGTCCTCACTGACGACCGCGGAGGGCGGGATCGCGGATGAGCGCATCACCGCACTTGCAGGTGTGCTCGCCGCGCGGGCCACGAGAGGCGCCGAACTGGTTCTTGTCTCCTCTGGTGCCATCGCCGCGGGCCTCGCGCCGCTCGGCCTCGGTCAGCGGCCCCGCGATCTCGCCACCCAGCAGGCCGCAGCCAGCGTCGGGCAGGTCCTTCTCGCGGCTAGGTACACCGACGCTCTCGCGCGGCACGGGGTGCTGGCAGGCCAGGTGTTGCTGACCGCCGATGACCTGGTGCGCCGGTCTCATTACCGCAACGCCCAGCGCACGCTCGGCCGCCTGCTTGAACTGGGCGTCCTTCCCGTGGTCAACGAGAACGACACCGTCGCCACCGAGGAGATCAGGTTCGGGGACAATGACCGGCTCGCCGCGCTCGTCGCACACGTGATCCGAGCGGATGCGCTCGTGCTGCTCTCTGACGTGGACGCGCTGTATGACGGCGACCCGCACCGTTCGGGTTCGGAGCGGATCAGCGAGATACGCAGCCGTGACGATCTGGCCGGGTTGTGGCTCGGCCGCCCTCGCGGTCGCGGCGTCGGCACGGGCGGGATGGTGACCAAGGTCGAGTCGGCATTGATCGCGACCGGTGCTGGCATCCCAGCGGTGCTTGCTGCTGCCTCCCAGGCGGGTGCGGCACTTGCCGGGGAGCCAGTAGGCACCTACTTCGCTGCTGATGGACGCCGTCCGGCGACACGGTTGCTCTGGCTGGCACATGCGACCACGGGCCGGGGCCGGCTGCTGCTTGACCCGGGGGCGGTGGAGGCGGTCGCGAAGCGCCGAACGTCGCTTCTTCCGGCCGGGGTCACGGGGGTCGAAGGCCAGTTCGAGGCCGGTGACCCGGTGGACTTGTGCGATGAGGCAGGCGCAGTCGTCGCACGCGGCGTGGTTAACTTCGACGCAGGAGAGATCCCCGGCCTGATGGGGCGATCGACACGGTGGCTCGCGCGGGAGCTCGGGCCTGGTTATGAGCGTGAGATCGTCCACCGCGACGATCTGGTCGTGTTCAGGTCACGCGATCCTCGTGGATAGCCAATCAGCAGCGTGAGTTTGGGCGCTCAGCCTGCTCGACCCGGCTGGCCATTCTGGCGGTGCTGAGGCCGGGTCAGTTCTGGTCGTCGCCCCGGCGGCCGAACCTCCCAAGTAGCCCCTCGGCGGCACCCATAGCGCCCTCGGCCACTCCGCGGACCAGGCCGATGAATGGGTCGGCAGACCGGTTCCAGGATTCCTGGTAGGCGCGGGCCGCGTCCCTTACGTCATCGCCGACCGAGGCCTGTCCGTCCTGGTCGCGGCGCGGGTACTCGCCGCCGAGGATCCGCTCGTAATCTCCCTCGCGCGCCCACCGGTCGAGCTCCGCGAAGCGGACCACCGCGAACGGATGCAGGGCGCCCTGGAGCTGTAGCAGCTTGATCAAGCCCTCCCGCACGTCGGGCACTGCATCGTACTCACGCGCTTGCTCATGAAAGGCGTCGGCGCTCAGCTCGGACAACCGGGAGCCGCCGGCCATCTTCATCATGGCGCGTCTCGCGGCATCGACGTCTTGGCCCGCAAGCAGCCCCGCACGGTCGCAGGACAGCTCCGACTTTCGGTACCACTCCTCAAGCCCCCAGATGATCGCCCGCAGCCCGATATAGCCGAGCGGCATCCAGGCCACCCGCGCGGCGAGCCGTACCAGATGGAACAGCATCGTCCGATAGACCGCGTGCCCGGATAGCACGTGCCCGAGCTCGTGGCCGATCGCGAACCGCAGCTCCTCGGCGTCGTACAGGTCGACCATTCCGCTCGTGATCACGATGAACGGCCGATCCGAGCCGAGGGCCATCGCGTTGACCAGGGGATTTTGCATGACGAACAGTTCGGGCACCTGCGGCAGGTCGAGCACGTATGCTCCGTCTCGGAGCATCTCATGCAGCTCATGGAACTGCCCCTCGTTGACCCGCACGCCGCTGGCCAGGAACATCAGCCGCAGGCTCCGGTCCGAGAACAATCCGGCGAGCCGTCGGAGCAGAACGTCAAAACCGGTGAGCTTTCGCAACGCCGTAAGAGCGGAGCGGTCAGCAGGATGCTCGTAGGCGCGGGAGGAAATCCCGGCCAGCCGCACGCGTGCCCGGTCGGGCACGTTGCCCGTTTCTGTTGTCATAGCCGGCATGCTAATCCCCGGAGGAGACCAAATGAGCCACGGCGACATACCTATCTCTAAGCCGCCATCCGCCGCGCGCTCAGAGTCATCCGCCGCGCGCTCAGAGTCATCCGCCGCGCGCTCAGAGTCATCCGCTGCGCGCTCAGAGTCATCCGCTGCGCGTTCCGAGCCGCCATCGACTGGGGCGCCCATCTTTGACCTGCAGGCAGAAGCAATGCCGGACGATGAGCGTGCCGCGCTGCAAGCCGACCGGCTTGTGGCCATGACCGTCCGGCTCTTGGCGGTGGGAGGCGTCCAGGCCGAGCGGCTCCGGGCGGCAGGGGTCACAGATGGGCGCGACGTGACGCTGGATGGGTTGCAAGGCCTGCCGTTCACGCGGAAAGAGGATCTCTGGGAGACCTACCCCTTCGGGATGCTCGCCGTGCCTCGTGATCATCTCGCCGTGGTACACGGGTCAAGCGGCACCGGAGGCCGCCCCACCCTTGTCGCCTACACCCGGGACGACGTCGTGCTGTGGTCCCAGATGTGCGCCCGCTCGCTCGCTGCCGCGGGCGCGACGGCCACCAGCATTGTGCACAACGCCTATGGTTACGGCCTGTTCACCGGCGGTCTCGGCATTCACCAGGGCGCGCTGGAGCTTGGCGCGCTCGTCGTGCCGGTTTCCGGCGGGATGACGCCGCGCCAGATCAGGCTGCTTCAGGACCTGAAACCGGACATTCTCGCCTGCACACCGTCGTACGCGATCAGGCTCGGTGAGGCGGTCGCGGAGGCGGGTCTCAAGCCCGGCGACCTGAACCTTCAGGCGGGCTTGTTCGGTGCCGAACCGTGGAGCGAGCCGATGCGGGCGCGCATTCAGGAGCTCCTTGGGCTCCGCGCACTGGACATTTACGGGCTATCCGAGGTGATCGGACCTGGGGTTGCCACCGAGTGCCTGGTGGCACAGGACGGCCTGCACGTCAATGAGGATCACTTCTTGGTGGAGGCAATCGACCCGGCAACCGACATTCCGGTGCCCGACGGGACTGCGGGCGAACTCGTATTCACGACGCTCACCAAGCAGGCACTGCCTCTGCTGCGATACCGCACCGGCGACATAGCGGCTCTGCGCCGCGGCGCCTGCCCCTGTGGCCGCACCTTGATCAAGATGACCAAGGTGACCGGCCGGTCCGACGACATGCTCGTCATCCGCGGTGTGAACGTGTACCCGGCCGAGGTGGAGCGGGTACTGCTGGCCGACGGCCGCGTGTCGCCGCACTATCTGCTCGTGGTGGACGCTCGCGCAGCCGTTAGGGACCTGATCGTCGCCGTTGAGTCCCTAACGGCTACCGCTGCCGGGCCCGGGTACGCTGACCCACTCGCCGATGAGCTGGAAAGGGCCGTCAGGGCGCAACTCGGGCTTCGAGCGCGGGTCCGCGTCCTGGCGCCGGGAACCGTGCCGCGGACCGAGGTCGGCAAGGCGCTGCGGGTGCGGACGTGGGAGGCGGGGGAGCCGCCGCTGCCTGGCGTCGCGGAGGGCTAGACCGGGCTAGACCAGGGTTGCCGGAACATGGCGGCTGCGGGGCTGCGCACGTGGGCTGGGTCTGCGGTTGGGCTGGGCCGCGACTTGCCGACCGGGCTGGGTCTGCGGTTCGGCTGGGCCGCGAATTGTCGGCCCGGATTAGGCCCGAGCCTG
>WNGA01000777.1_pt1 | contig 50439 bp, 47 predicted proteins | sample 5400061 | NCBI WGS metagenome assembly WNGA01 (sample SAMN13153366, study PRJNA577476) | soil metagenome | isolation source: 100 cm soil or saprolite under grassland replicate 2 | place: USA:California | collected 2016-06-15
CCGGCCCGGCCCGCTGGGAGGCCCCGGCATGCAGTGTCCCCGGTGCCAGCACGAGAACCGCCCCCAGGCGAAGTGTTGCGAGGAGTGTGCCACGCCCCTGGCGAAGATCACCACGGCCCTCGGCCTCACCATCCCCCCGTTGCTCTTGCTCAGGGCCGATCAGGTCATCGAATGAGACCGCGCCGGCTCTTCGGCAAGTACGTGCTCGTCGTCGGCGGTCTCGTCAGCGCGGCCCTGCTGGCTAGCGGAGCGCTCGGGATCTACTTCTCCTACGAGGAGAACAAGACGACCCTTGCCCGGCTGCAGCGCGAGAAGGCAGCCGCGGCCGCCGTCCGGATCGAGCAGTTCGTGGCCGAGATCGAGCGGCAGATCGGCTGGGCGACGGATCCCCCGCTCGCCGCCGGCGACGTCGCGCAGGAGCAGCGGCGCACCGACTTCTTCCGCCTGATGCGGCACGTTCCGGCCGTCACCGAGCTGAGCTACGTGGACGCGACCGGGCGCGAGCAGGTCCGCGTGTCGCGGCTGGCGATGGATGTGATTGGCCAGGGAGCCGACTTCTCGCGCGACCCCCGGTTCCTGTCGCCGCGGGCCGGCCGGACATACTTCAGCCCGGTGTATTTCCGGAAGGAATCGGAGCCGTACATGACCGTGGCGCGGGCGGGCCGCGGCCGGGCCGCCGGCGTGGTCGTCGCCGAGGTGAATCTCAAATTCATCTGGGACGTCGTCTCGCAGTTCCGGGTCGGCAAGGCCGGGTACGCCTACGTCGTGGACGAGCATGGGCAGCTCGTCGCACATCCCGACATCAGCCTCGTGCTCAAGAAGACCGACCTCTCCGGCCTGCCCCAGGTCCAGGCAACGCGGCGCGCTGGCGGACCAGGCCGGCAGGACGAGGCCCTGATCGTGGAGGATCAGCAACGGCGGCCCGTGCTCGCCGCGCACGCCGCGATAGCGCCGCTCGGCTGGTCGGTGGTGGTCGAGCAGCCGCTGGTCGAGGTCCTCGAGCCCGTGCGCGCCTCCATCTTCCGGACGATCCTGCTGGTGCTCGCCGGCGTGGGTCTCTCCGTTGTGGCGAGCCTCCTCCTGGCCGGCCGCATGGTCCGCCCGATCCATGCGCTGCGGGCGGGCGCGGCACGGATCGGGGCGGGAGATCTCGGCCACCGCCTGGCGATCCGCACCGGCGACGAACTGGAAGCGCTGGCCGCCGAGTTCAACCGCATGACGGAGCGTCTCGAGGAGTCGTACGCGGGCCTCGAGCAGAAAGTCGACGAGCGGACCCGCGAGCTCAGCGAGGCGCTCGAGCAGCAGACGGCGACGAGCGACATCCTGCGGGTGATCTCCAGTTCGCCGACCGACGTCCAGCCGGTGCTCGATGCTGTCGCCGAGCGTGCGGCGCGCCTCTGCGAGGCACGGGACGGCATTATCCTGCTCGCCGAGGGCGACGTCCTGAGGGCCGTGGCCCACTGCGGCCCGATTCCGGCGCTGGCTGGGACGGTCCCCATCGATCGCGGCTCGGTCTCCGGTAGAGCATACATCGACCGAAACACCGTGCACGTCCATGACCTGAGCCAGGCCGAAGACCTCCCGGAGGGCCGGGCGCTGGCACTCCGGTCGGGTCACCGGACGACGTTGGCGACGCCGCTGCTGCGCGAGGGCCAGGCCATCGGCGCGATCCTGATTCGCCGCTCCGAGGTTCGCCCGTTCTCCGAGAAGCACATCGGCCTCCTCCAGACCTTCGCAGACCAGGCGGTCATCGCCATCGAGAACGTGCGGCTCTTCAACGAGCTACAGGAGCGGACCCGCGCGCTGACGAGGTCCGTGGAGGAGCTGAAAGCGCTCGGTCCGGGACAGGCGGCGCTCGGGCGGGCGCTGATGGCCCGCGAGGCGGTGCAGGTTCCCGACATCAGGGACGAACCGCCTGATTCAGTCCGCGATGTCCTCGAGCGCGCCGGGTTCAGCGCAGTGCTGATCGTCCCGCTGTTCCGCGAGGACCGGACCATCGGCGCGCTCGTCGTCCGCCGGAGGACGCCGGGGCGCTTCCCGGAAGAGGTCGTCGACCTCCTCCAGACCTTCGCCACCCAGTCGACGCTGGCGATCCAGAACGCGCGGCTGTTCCAGGAGATCGAGGACAAGAGCCACCAGCTCGAGGTCGCCAACCGCCACAAGTCCGAGTTCCTCGCCAACATGTCGCACGAGCTCAGGACGCCGCTCAATGCGATCATCGGCTTCTCCGAGGTCCTGCTCGAGCGCATGTTCGGCGACCTCAACCCCAAGCAGGACGAGTATTTACAGGATGTCCTGTCCTCCGGGCGCCACCTGCTCTCGCTGATCAACGACATCCTCGACCTCTCGAAAATCGAGGCGGGGCGGATGGAGCTGGAGATGGCGACGTTCGACGTCCGTCTGGCCCTGGACAACGCGCTGACGCTGGTCCGCGAGCGGGCCGTCCGCCATGGGTTGACGCTCGGCGTCCGGGTGGACGAGCGGCTCGGCGACGTCGTCGGCGACGAGCGGAAGATCAAGCAAGTCGTCCTGAACTTGCTGTCCAACGCGGTCAAGTTCACACCGGAGGGCGGCCGGGTCGAGGTGCGCGCCGGGGTCGCCGATGGCATGGTGGAGATCTCGGTGAGCGATACGGGCATCGGGATTGCGCCCGGGGACCAGGGAGCCATCTTCGAGGAGTTCCGGCAGGTCGGGAGCGACTACGCGCGCAAGCGCGAGGGTACGGGGCTCGGCCTCACGCTGGCGCGGAAGTTCGTCGAGCTGCACGGCGGCCGACTGTGGGTCAAGAGCGAGCCCGGCCGCGGCTCCACGTTCACCTTCACGTTACCCGTGAGGCAGCCATGGCCGGCGAGCTGATCCTGATCGTCGAGGACAACGACAAGAACCGGAAGCTGATGCGCGACGTCCTCCAGCACCGGGGCTACCGCACGATCGAGGCGGAGACGGGCGAGGAAGGGATCCGCCTGGCCCGCGAGCAGCACCCGGCGCTCGTCCTGATGGACATCCAGCTCCCCGGCATCGACGGGATCGTGGCGCTCACGCGCTTGCGCGAGGGCCCGACCACCCGCCCCATTCCCGTCATTGCGGTGACGGCCTCCGCCATGACCCACGACCGGCAGAAGATCATGGCCGCCGGGTTCGATGGCTACCAGACGAAGCCCATCAGCGTGAGGGAGTTCCTCGAGGCGGTCCGGGCCGCCGTGGAGCGGGCATGACGGCGCCGGCCAAGATCCTCGTCGTCGATGACACCCCGCAGAACGTCAAACTGCTGGGGGACCTCCTGACCGCCAAGGGCTACGTGGTCGTGACGGCCGCCTCCGGTCCGCGGGCGCTCGATCTGGTCGACCGCGAGCGCCCGGACCTCGTGCTCCTCGACGTCGTCATGCCGGAGATGAGCGGCTACGAGGTGTGCCGGAAGCTGCGCGAGAACGCCCCGACGTCGATGACACCCGTCGTCATGGTCACGGCGCTCGACCCGGTTCAGGAGCGAGTCAAAGGCATCGAAGCCGGTGCCGACGACTTCCTCACCAAGCCCATCAACCAGGCGGAGCTCCTGGCCCGTGTGCGGTCGCTGCTGCGGATCAAGCAGCTTCACGACGAGCTGATCGAGCTGAACCGGACGCTCGAGCGGCGCGTGCAGGAGCAGGTCGCCCAGCTCGAGCGGCTCGGGCGGCTCAAGCGGTTCTTCTCCCCGCAGCTCGCCGAGCTGATCGTCGCCGGCGGCGCCGAGGACCCGCTCAAGACCCACCGCCGCGAGATCACCGTCGTCTTCCTCGACCTCCGCGGCTTCACGGCGTTCGCAGAGACGGCCGAGCCGGAGGAGGTCATGGGCGTGCTGCGCGAGTACCACGGCGAGATGGGCCGGATGGTCCTCGAGCACGAGGGCACGCTGGAGCGGTTCACCGGCGACGGCATGATGATCTTCTTCAACGACCCGGTGCCGGTCCCGAACGCCGCCGAGCGTGCGGTGCGGATGGCGGTGGCGATGCGGGATCGCGTGGCAGAGCTGCGCACGCGGTGGCGGAAGCGGGGCCACGACCTGGACTGCGGAGTGGGCATCGCCCAGGGCTACGCGACCATCGGCGCGATCGGGTTCGAAGGTCGCTGGGACTACGCGGCGCTCGGGACGGTCACCAACCTGGCGGCTCGGCTGTGCGGCGAGGCGCAGCCGGGCCAGATCCTCGTGGCCCAGCGGGTCCTCGGGGTGGTCGACGACATCGTCCAGGCTGAGCCGGCCGGCAATCTCGCGCTCAAAGGCTTCTCCAAGCCGGTGCCGGCGTTCAACGTGGTCGGGCTCCGGGCCGGGTGATGGCCGCACCCGCCTTGATCGTCTCAGGCCGAGGAGGGTCTGCGCCATGATGACTCGCCGAGCCTTCGTGGGTGGTTCGCTTCTGCTCGTCGCCGGGATCCCTGGCGCGCCTGCCCTGGCGGCCGACGAGATCAAGATCGGCGTCCAACTTCCCCTCAGTGGCGAGCGTGCCCCGGTTGGCCTGACGATCCGGAAGGCGATCGAGATGGCCGTGGAGGACGTCAACCGGAAGGGGGGGATCAAGGGCGCGTCGCTCGCTCTTGTCTGGGAGGATAGCCGCGACTCCGCGGAGGGCGCTACCGAGGCGGTTCGCACCCTCATCAGCCAGCCTCAGGTCGCGGCCATCGTCGGGGAGCTCTTCAGCCCGTTCGCGTTGGCGAGTCGTCCGGCGGTCGAGCAGGCAGGCATCCCGTACGTGATCGGAGGGACCAGCCCGCGAACGACCGAAGGCGCTCAGTGGACCTTCCGCATCGCGGCGAGTGACGCGCTCCTGGCGGATCTGCTCGCCCGTTACGCCGCTGAGACCCTCAAGCTCAAGAAGCTCGCGGTGCTCAGCAGCCGCGTGGGAGTCCACAACGCCCGCGGCGACCTGGTCGTCAAGGTCCTTCAGGATCGATATGGCATCGCGCCGGTGGTCCGCGACACGTGGAAGCCGGACGACCGAGATTTCAGTCCCCAGCTCGACAAGGTGAAGGCGGCCTCGGCCGATGCCATCATCGCTCTCGGCGAGACCGGTGAGGGCGCCGCGTTCCTGAAGCAGGCCGCAGCCCTGCCCGGGCATCCACAGGTGATCGCACACAGGGACTTCGGCGCCCGGCCGGTCCTGGAGGAAGCCGGGGCGGCGGCTGAAGGTATTCTGATCGTGACCGAGTACGTGCCGGCACTGCTCGGCGCGGAGCGCCAAGCCTGGGCCCGGGCGTTTCAGCAACGCTACGGCGCCGAGCCTAACATCATCGCCGCGCAGCACTACGACGCGGTGCTCCTGCTGGCCGAGGCAATGAAAGGCGCCGGGACGACTCGAGCTCAGGTCAGGACCGGCCTCGAGCAGCTGAAGGGTTTCCGTGGGGTGATGGCGGACTACACCTTCGACGGGAAGCGGAACGGCGTCCATCGGCTCTACGCCGTCCGCATCCGCGGCGGGGAACCATCCCTCGAAGCCGTGCTCGACGAACGACCGTAGGACGGCGACGTTACGTGCCTCGCAAACACCGTCATCATCCTCATTGCTGCTCCTCTCGGTAGCGTGGTCAGCCGGATCGGTGCCTGATGAGGCTGGCGCCGACCGCCAGGACGGCCGTAAGGCCGCCGGCCATCGCAAAGCCAGTCCCATACCCCCAGGTGTCCATCACCGGGCCGAGGCCGAAAGCAGCGGCGGCAAAGCCGACGTAAATCGCAGTGCTGTAACCGCCCATCGCCCCGCCGCGGGTTGCCGGCGTCGTCGCCTCGGTCAGGATGGCGCCGACGGCGACGAACGCTACGCTGAGGGCAAGACCGAGCGAGGCCGCGAGGAGAAGGAATTCTTCCGTGCGGTGGGCCAGCGGAAGCGACGCGGTCAACAGCCCGGCCGAGAGAATGCCCCCCAGGACGTAGGGCTGGCGCACGCGGGAGCGATCTAGCACCCACCCGGCTGGCGCCCGACTCACCGTGTTCACGAGCGCCTGCACGCCGAGCACGAGACCGATGGCCGCGGGGCCGAGACCCCGCTCGCGTGCCAGCAAGGGGAAGAAGGTGAGCACGGTTCCCTGCGCACCGATCCCCGCTACCGTCACGACCCAGCTCGCGAGGACCTCGGGGCTCGCGAGGGCGGCACTGAAGCTGCCGCGCGCGGCTGACCGAGGAGACCGCGGTACCTGTGGGATCAGCACGGCGGCGAGGGCGAGCGCCAGGATGATGATGCCTCCCGCTGCCAGGAAGGCCGGACGCTCGCCCCAGCGTTCGGTGGCGGCGCCGCCCAGGATGGGTCCGAGCCCGAAGCCAGTGTACAGCGCAGTGGTATACCAGCCGTAGGCACGCGCGATGGCCCCGGGCTCCGCCGAATCACCGACGAGCGACATCATGGCCGGGGTGAAGGCCGCCACACCCAACCCGGCCGCCGCGTAGACGAGGCCAAGCGTCCAGAGGGTCGACGCCGCCGCCAACGCGAATGAGGTCAGCGCGCTCACGAGGGTGCCGGCGAACAGGAGGCGCGCCCGCCCCCAGCGGTCGGAAGCGAGCCCGAATGGGACCGCCGTCAGCGCGGCCAGCCCCATGTGTGCGGCCACGATGGCGCCGACTTCAGCGGGCGAGGCCCCGTGCGCGCTGGCGAAGAGAGGGAGCACCGGCACGCGCATGTACGCCCCGGTGTAGTGCACGGCGGTGATGAGACAGGCCAGAAGAAGCTTGCCACCCGCTGTCATCGCCGTCGGCTCGCTCGGCCGCCATCCCGCCTCGCCGGCCGCAACCCTTCCGGGCTACCCTCGACGGGCGCCGTGTCCGCCAGCTGGTCTCAGCTCCGCCCTGGCACATCTCCAAGCGGCGCGCTCCCGCGCCGCCGCTTCCTTATAGCACGCCGCGAGCGGCCCCGTTCGGCGTCGTCGGGCGTTCGGAGCCCAGAAAAACACTCCTTGTGTTCCTCCCAAGGACCCTGGCCAACCCCCATGGGGATTACAGTCCATGATCGCAGCGCGCCTTGATTAACCTCGAGCTCACTCCTCTCCCTCGGCCCTGTCGACATGCTCGGCCCTGTCGACATGCCTCGTCGGTGTGAGGCAAAGCCTTGCTAGTCCTTGGGGCCGAGTGCGGGACCGGGGCCATGGCGCACTCGGTACTGCTGGCCGAGCAGATCAGCACGCTCGCCGCCTTCGCCGAGCGGCCGCTGATCGTGCCCTTCGTCCTGGGGGGCCGCCCGAGCAGTTTCAGGCGTTTGGCATGGAGGAACGCAGCCCCGTCGGCCGCCTCGAGGAGGTGGTGACCGCGGCGCGATGCCCCAGATCCGCCATCTCTAGCCCATTACTTCGCCTCGAGCAGCTCGTCGATGAACTTGCGCCCGGCCGGCGAGTCCCAGCCGCGGGGCCCGACCACGCGGCCCACGAGATCGCCGCGGCGGTCCACGAAGTAGACGGTGGGCGGCCCGAAGACGCCGTAGACGCGACCGGTCACGTCACCACTCTCGTCGAGCAGGACGGGCGCGGTGTACCCGCGCTCCTTGACAGTTCGCCGCACCAGCTCGGGGTTCTCGCGGAAGTCGATCAGGACGACTTCCAGTCCTTTGCCCTTCAGCTCGCTCGCCAACTGGTTGACGGAAGGTAACTCCTTCCGACAGTCCGGTCACCAGGTGGCCCAGAAGAACAGCATGGCGACCTTCCCGCGCAGGTCCGAAAGATGGACCACCTTGCCGTGGAGGTCGGGCAGGCTGAAGGCGGGCGCGGGTTTTGGCGGCTCGTAGGGAATGACCTGCATCGACCCGAAATCGGGTGTCGCGAGCGCGGCCGTGGCGACGAGCGCCACGACCACGCCGAGCACAAGAGCCGACCGCGACTTCATCACGAGGCTCCGGACTCCTTGAGCGCCTTGAGTACCTCGTCGGCACTCAGCAGGTTGAGCGGGTTGTCCAGGACCTTGATGTACTTCACGGTGCCCGTCTTGTCGATGATGAAGTACGCGCGCTTGGCGTAGCGATAGACGGGGCTCTGGGCGTTCGTCTCCAGCGCACCGTATGCCGTCAGCATCTGGCGGCGGGGGAAGTCGGACAGGAGGACCTGCTTGCCACCAGCGTTGTTCTCCTTTTGCCACGCGGCGAGGGAGGGGGCCGGATCAGTGCTGACGCCCACGACCTGGGCGCTCAGAGCTTCGAACTGCGGCATGGCCGCCTCGAAGCCCAGCATCTCCTTCGTTCAGGTACCCGTGAAGGCGGCGACGAACGTGTAGAGGACGATGGGGCCCTTGGCTGTCAGATCCGAGAGCTTGACCGGTTTCCCGTCGGTACCGTTGAGCGTGAAGTCGGGGGCCTTTTGCCCGACCTCGAGCGCGCTGGCGGCACCCACGAGCAGCACGCTGGCAAGTAGCGCCAGCAATGCGGTGACGATGGTGCGTGGTGGCTTCATCGAGCGCCTCCTTCCGTGGTGTGTGGGGAGTAGCGAACAAAACCCGCCTGCAGTTTAACATCAGGCGGCGGCCGATTGTTCCCCGCTGCCGGCCATCGGCCGACAGGGCGGGGCGACGGCCCTTCCGTGGGCCTTTTCACCACGCCGTTTTCGGGGGCCCGGCATTCCCGCCGCACGGGTCGCGCCGCAGGGCTTGCCGTTAGTATCGCCTATGCGCTCGTGCGTCGCCACGGATGGCAAGTTCGAAGGCCCCGGCTACCGACGGCGGGCCGCATGAGAGCCCCCACTAACCTGGCCAGCGCCTCGACTCGCCAACACTCTTGACCGCCGCCTCGGCGGGCCCTAGACTCGCCAAAACTCCGAGTACACCCACACGTGCCGCCCTCAAGGGTGGCGGCCCCATGCCTGGATTCGACGGGAAAGGAGGTGACTGGAGAGCGGGTCGCACCGATCGCTGCATCGAACCGGAACAGTCCTTTGCCTAGGCAAGGGAGGACACATGAAGACAGCCGGTAAGATCCTCGTCCTGACGCTGATCGGAGCTGGGGTCCTTGTAAGCACGAAGTTCCTGGGGGCCCAGGACGCAGCCCCTGTCAATGACAAACCGCTCACGGAACGTTGGGCACCCAGCGAATGGGGACCAAACGACAAGGCGGGCTCCGTCAACCGCATCACGCCGCAAGTGGTGATGAAGGGCCTCAAGCTGGTGAAGCAGGGGAAGACCGCGACCCTGGGCAAGTACTACGCCTCTGATATCCCGGTCTTCGGGGCAAGGTCATGGACCCTGAGCATCCCGGGCACCCCGACCGGTGGCCCGTTCGGCAAGAACGCGCTCGTCTACCACGATGAGTTCGTGGCCACCGAGATCGGCCAGATCGGCACCCAGTTCGACGGTCCCGGCCACATCGGCGTCCACACCTCGAAGGGGAACTTCATGTACAACGGCCGGATGGCCGAGCAGGTCTACCAGCGTGGCGCGGGCGGTCGCGTGATCGGCATGGGCGACAATGGCGTAGAGCACGTAGCGGAGAAGGCATTTGTCTGCCGGGGCATAGTCCTCAACGCACCAGCCTACCGGGGGATGAAGCGGCTGCCGATTCCGAAGGACACCAAGAGCCCCGGCATCATCACGGCTGCCGATGTCCAGGCGATGGTCAAGCGGCAAGGCCTTGCCGAGGTCGGTGAAGGGGACTGCGTCTTCCTTTACACAGGCCACGGCGACCTCTGGTCGAATGCCGAGTGGAAATCGCTCTCGGCCGAAGAAAAGGCGAAGCGCCGCGCGGAGTTCACCTCGGGTGAGCCCGGGTACGGTATCAGCGCCTGCGAGTACCTGGCTTCGCGGAAGATCGCCCTCCTGGGGGGCGATACCTCGGCCAACGACGCCCAGCCCGTGGGCGAGCAAGGGGAAGACTACGCGGTGCCCTGCCACTCCGAGCTGCAAACCCGGCGCGGGATCTGGAACCTGGAAAACATGGACTTCGGTCAACTGCTCAAGGACAACGTCACGGAGTTCCTGTTTGTCTGGGCGCCCCTGAAGATCATCGGTGCGACGGGCTCGCCGGGCAACCCGGTGGCGATCTACTAGCCTCTGCTGCTTTTGTCTGGTCACCGTCTGTTCCTGCCGGGAGCCGGGTTCACACTGGCTCCCGGCTGGCTCCTTCCGTCGATGGCCCGCTATCGGCAGCCGGAGGCATGAGGTCGTGGACTGGCTCGGCCGGGCCCAGGACGGGTTGACCATTTTCCTCGGCATCCTGATCGAAGCAATCCCCTTCCTGCTGCTTGGCGTCCTGGTGTCGCAAATCCTTGGACTCGCCCTGAGGGGCGACAGGGGGCTCTTCTGGTTGCCGCGGAGCCGGCTTGCGTCGCTTGCCTCGCTCGCCGGGTTTGGCATGCTCTTCCCTGTATGCGAGTGCGGGAATGTCCCGGTCGCTCGGCGGCTCGTCGGACGCGGCGTCCCAGTCGCGGGCGCCATGGTCTTCCTTCTGGCCGCGCCCGCGCTGAACCCGGTCGTTGCGCTCTCGACCTATGCCGCTTTCCGCGACAATCCAGTGCTCGTCGCCTACCGCCTTGGCTTTACCTTCCTCGTTGCCTTCGGCGTGGGACTCGTCTTGAGTTTCCACCCTCGGCCCGACGAGCTGCTCCGGCACGGCGGGAAGGCGCGGGCCTCCCTCGACCCTCTCGGCGCGACCGGCCCCGCCTCCGCCGGCGCGCTCCGCCGGTTTGCAGGCGGCGTGCTCTCGGAGTTCAGCGAGATGGGAGCGGTGTTGATCGTCGGCGGAGCCGCGGCGGCGCTCACGCAAATGGTGGTGCCCCGCGGCGTTCTGCTTGGTCTCGGGCAAGGCCCGGTCCTGTCAGTCGTCGTGATGATGGCGTTCGCTGTGGTCCTGTCCGTGTGCTCGACTGTCGACGCGTTCGTCGCCTTGGCCTACGCCGGCACTTTCAGCGACGGCTCGCTCGCGGCCTTTCTCGTGTACGGGCCGATGATCGACATCAAGAGCATCCTGCTCATGCTCACCGTATTCAGCCCGAAGGCCGTGGTCCTGGTCACCCTGCTCGTCACCGAGGCCGCCTTCCTTATCGGGGTCGGCCTCAATTACCTCGGCCGATGAGCGTGCCGCTGGTCATGGTCGGGTTGGGTTACGGCGCGTATCTCCTGTATGCGTACGCCGCGGGCACCCTGTACTTCTACATCAATCCCACCTACGTCATCCCGACCGCGGTCACGGGCGCCGCGCTCGTCGCCCTCGGCATGATCGTGGCCGTCGCCCCGCGCGATTCACGCGGCCGCCGGGGCGGCGCCGAAGGGCCGCCGTCCCACGCTGGACACGGAGACCACGCGATTCAAGGCGGGCCCTCGTGGCTCGCGCTCGCGCTTCTCGCCTTCCCGCTCGTCCTCGGATTCGGCCTGCCGGCCAGGCCGCTTGGCATCTCGACCGCGGTGCAGCGCGGCGTGGAGGCTACACCACTCGGGCGCATCGACGAGGTGCCCGAATTTCGCGTCAACTCCCGGCCGGAGACGTACAGCATCAAGGACTGGGTGGCAGTCATGCGGGCCGACCCCGACCCGGGCAGCCTCGTCGGGAAGCCGGTCCGAGTGAGCGGCTTCGTGTACCAAGACAGCCGTGTGCCTGAAGGCTGGTTCCTCGTGGCGCGGTTCGTCGTGCAGTGCTGCGCGGTGGATGCCACACCGATCGGTCTGCCGGTCCGTACGGTCGACGGCCGCGTACCGAAGCAGGGCGCGTGGGTCGGGATCGAAGGGATCTGGGACGTCACAGAGGTTCGGGGCGCGCAGAAGGCGGTGATCAGCCCGACCTCCCTCACGCCGATCGCGCGCCCCGACCAGCCTTACCTCTATTGAGCCGGCGACCGTGGACCTCAGCGCGTCGGTTCGAGGCCCTCGCCGCCTCCGTGATCTTTGTCGTGGCGGCGGCGAGCGGCGGGGTGCTCCTCTTCGTCGAGCCCCGACCCCTCACGGTCGTCGCGACACAGCCCCGAGACGGCGCGGAGGGAGTCCCCGTCGTCGCCAAGATCCTGCTCACTTTCAGCCGTCCAGTTGACGAGGCGTCCGTGAACCGGGTCGTCACCGTCGAGCCGGCAGTGGAGGGTTTCGTGAGCGCGGCGGGCCGGAAGGTCGCCTTCGCTCCCCGGTCCGCCTTCCGCGCCGACCAAGAGTACCGGGTCATGATCGGCACCGGACTCCGTGACCGCGCCGGTCGACCCCTCAGGGAGCCGATTGCGATTCGGTTCCGCACTCGGGGCCTCGGGCTCGTCGTGCGGACAGAGGACGGCCGACTTCTCCGCGCCAGGCTCACCGGGGCAGAGGCGCGGGCGGCCACAGAAACGCTCACCGGACCGGGGGTCGGGGAGTTCGCGCTGAATGCGGCTGGTGACCTGGCTTACGTTCAGCTGACCGACGGGCGCCTCGTCATTCAGCCGTCCGGGGCCGCGGCGTCCCCGCGGCGGATCCCGCTGCCGAAGTCCAGCGCCTCGCCGCTCAACTCCTCCGAACCGGGCCCCGCCATCGAGGTACGCGAACTCGCGTGGGCGCCAGGCCGCACGCTGATCGGCTTCGTCGCCGCCCGCCGTGACGGAACGATCCTTCCCTACCTCATCGACCTCCAGCACCCTGGGGCACCGGTGGAGCCGTTTGGCTTGCCACCTGATCAGATCTCGCTCAACACGTCTCCTGTCGACGCGGCCCGCAAGAGGTCACTCCTCGAAACCGTGTACCGGCGCGAGACGTTCGCGTTCGCGCCAGACGGACGCGGGATCATCGCGCGAGACCGGAAGTTGGACTTCGTGGTGTTCGGGTTCGACGGGACGCTACGTGGCACGCTCGGTCCGTTCCTTGCCGTCGGGAACGCCTCACGGCGCGCCGAGTTCGTGGCGCTCGTGGACGTCGACCCGGCGGATGCCCGGCTCCGGCGCCAGGTCATCGCCTACGAACGGACCGGGCGCCTGCGCTCGCTGTCCGCGCGCGACCGCGACAGTCACTCACCGCGCTTTTCGGACCGGAGCGATCGCGTGGCGTATGTGACCGGCGAGGCCACCGGCCCTCTGGAGGGTCGCCGCTTCGCCCTCGAGACGTTCGACCTCTCCTCGGGCGCGCGCCGCCGCCTGACCGAGCCGCCCCCGGGGAAGAGCGACGAGGATCCGCAATGGTCCCCCGACGATAGCTGGATCACCTTCCGTCGTGTTCCCGTGGGCGATCCCAAGGGGGGCCGGGTCTGGATCGTAGGTGCTGAGGGGGGCGACGCCCGCCCGTTCTCGGTCTCCGGTGCCGCCGCCGCCCGCTGGGTACCGTGACACCTCGGGCACTGCACCTCCTTCCTGTCCGACGTGGCCAGCCTCCCTGCTGGCCTGAATTGGCCGTGATTTCTGTCACCGACTTCAAATTCGCGAGGCCTTTCTCGAACTCGCCGCCGATCATCTGGCCGTTAGCCCCCGGCCATGGCCCCCACGATGAGCAAAGGCTCGGCCCCCATCGCAACGGCGTCGGGCAGCGGGGTGTCCGGCGGCTCGTGGGAGAGGTCCTGCTCGCAGGCGAAGAACCTCACGAACGCTCGGCGCTGGTGCGTGTCGTGGTCGCGGATCGTCCCGCGCAGCATCGGATAGCAGGCTTCGAGCGCGTTGAGGACCGAGCGCTGAGTGACTTGACCCTCGACGTGAAGCTTCACCTCGCCGTCGACGTGCGCCAGCGTCCGCAGATGCGCCGGAAGTACAACCCGGATCATGACAGCGTCTGGACCTCAACGGACACCACGGACGGAAGATCTCGGACGATGGGCGCCCAGCTGTCCCCGGCGTCGGCTGACACGTACACCTGCCCGCCGGTGGTGCCGAAGTACACGCCGCACGGATCGAGCGAGTCGACGGCCATCGCATCGCGCAACACGTTGACGTAACAGTCGCGCTGCGGGAGACCCTTCGTGAGCGCCTCCCAATCGTTGCCGCCCGTCCGGCTCCGGTAGACGCGAAGCTTCCCCTCGGGCAGATAGTGTTCGGAGTCACTCTTGATCGGCACGACGTAGATGGTGTCCGGCTCGTGCGCATGGACGTCGATCGGGAACCCGAAGTCGGTCGGCAAGTTCCCGCTGACCTCCCGCCATGACTCGCCGGCGTCGTCGCTGCGCATGACGTCCCAGTGCTTCTGCATGAACAGCACGGCCGGACGCGACCGGTGCATCGCGATGCGGTGGACGCAGTGGCCGACCTCGGCCGTCGGGTTGGGGATCTGCTCGGACCTCAGGCCGCGGTTGATCGGCCGCCACGTCTTCCCGGCGTCGTCGGTCCGGAACACGCCCGCCGCCGAGATGGCGATGAACATGCGCTCAGGATGGCTCGGATCCAGAAGGATCGTGTGCAGGCACATCCCACCGGCGCCGGGCTGCCAGGAAGATGCTGACTCCTGGCCGCGCAGTCCGGGGAGCTCCTGCCACGTCTGGCCGCCGTCGATCGAGCGGAACAAGGCGGCGTCCTCGACCCCGGCGTAGACCGCGTCCGGATCGGTCAGCGACGGTTCGAGATGCCAGACTCGCGCGAACTCCCAGGGGTGGGGCGTGCCGTCGTACCACAGGTGAGTGCCGGGGACGCCGTCGTACACGAACTTGTTCCCCCCCGCCTCCCACGTCTTGCCCCCGTCGTTGGAGCGCTGGATCAGCTGCCCGAACCAGGCGGAGGACTGCGACGCATACAACCGATTCGGGTCAGCGGGTGATCCCTTGACGTGGTAGATCTCCCAGCCCCCAAAGTGGGGGCCGCTAATGTCCCACCGCTCGCGCTTGGCGTCCGCCGTCAGGACGAACGCGCCCTTGCGTGTACCAACCAGTACCCGTACTCCGCTCATCCCTTAATCCTTTCCGGGCTTCGCGCCCGTCTTCACGGACCGCCTCTTCACGACGGGTGCGGCCCGGTCGCCGCCGAGTTCGCGCCAGCCGCTCCCAGCGCCGTGCTTGCGATGCGTGCCGGGCACATAGGCCCCTCCCGACGGCATGGTCGCCAGTTCTTCCCTCACCAGATAGTCGAACGGGCGGCTCGAGATCGACAGGCCAAGGAAAAAATGTCCACCCCCGGGAGGGACTCTCCCCTTGGGACGGAGGCTGTGGTCAGGGCCAGCGCCCGTACGTTGCCGCCGCCCGAGGTCACTCGCGGCGACCGGCGCGCGGTTCGGCCAGAGGTGGTCTTCGGGCGGATTGTATCACTGTATCGAAATCGCGTCATTGACGCTATTCCGCGATCGGCATTAGCTTGCGTGCATGGTCGTGTCCGGACGCGACCCTGGAGCCACAATCGCCATGACCACCACGAAGGGAGGACATCATGTACGCATCGCTCGGAGCGCTCGTTTCGATCCTGCTGGTCGTCGGGCTGGCCTCGGCCGACGAGAAGAAGGCCCAGTCACCTCAGGCGGAGCGCATGACGGAGTGCAATGCCGGGGCACACGCCAAGAAACTCACCGGCGACGTCCGCAAGCAGTTCATGTCCGATTGCCTCAAGGGCCATATCAAGTCCCATGAAGACGAGGGGGGCAAGACAGAGCAGGCTTCTCAGCACCGTCAGTCGACCGACGGGCAACACTCGGGACAGGGCGAGAAGATGAAGGCATGCAACCAGGAGGCGACGGCCAAGAACCTCCATGGTGACGACCGCCGGCAGTTCATGAGCCAGTGCCTCAAAGCGGAGAAGAAGCCGTAGGAATCGCTCCTGAAGAAGAGCAGTCTGGCGAGACGATCGGAGGGGATGACAGCGATGTCATCCCCTGCCGTCCAGGAACGAGGGTACTGGGCCGATTTGCTTCGCCATACCTCGTGACTCGGTCGCCAGCGACGCTGAACGTACAGAGAGTGCGCGGGGCAAAGCCAGACCTGAGTGATGGGGTGACCTTTTCAGGCCCCGGAATGGCGCCGAGACCGGGGGAAGGTCATGATCAGCGCGGTGGTGCCGCTGACCTTCGGTGGGGGCCGGCTCTTCGCCCCGCCCCCGCCGGGTTCGTCGGCGGAAGAGGCGCAGGAGATCCTCGGTTCCGAGGCCCGCGTCGTCGCCGCCTTCCACCACATCGCCGCCCACGAACTGCAGGCCGGCGATCACCCGATCGACTGCGATCTCCTGCTCTCGGGGGGCGACGCCGAGGCGAAGAAGGTGGTGACGGAGCTGGGAGCCTCGATCGGGCTCAGGGCGATCGACGTCGGCGCGCTCACCAATGCCGGCCCTCTCGAACCGATCACGGCGGTGCTCGCGACCATCAACCGGCGCTACAAGGTGAAGAACTCCGGCATCAAGATCACCGGACTCCTGTAACGCGGATTTCTGCCTATCGGTTGACTCCGACCGGCCCCATGGGTAGTGTGGCGGGGTGGCCCGGCCCGATTTCTCCAAGTCCTTGAGGGAGTTCCAGGCCCGGTTCCGGGACGACGCGGTGTGCAGGGAGTACCTGGCGGCTTGCCGGTGGCCCGACGGATTTTCGGTGTAAGCGCTGTGGACAGGCGGAGGCCGTCGAGTTGGCTCCTCGTGAGCTGTGGTAGTGCAAGGGGTGTGGGCGGCAGATCTCGGTGACGCGGCAGGCACGGTCCTGCATCGGACGCGGCTGCCGCTGACGGTGTGGTTGTCGGCGCCTACCTCGCGAACCCAACCAAACACACTGCCGAGCCTTTCGCCTGACGCCACGTCTGGATGGTAGCGGTGGACCGCCCACCTTTGCCACCAGCCCAGCGTGACCCAACCTGTCCCATTTGTCCTCCCCTTGTTGCCTAGGCATGCACATGCATGTAGAATGGCGGGACCGAAGGAGGCGCCCTATGCGCACGACGATCGAGATCAAGCCGGAGCACCGTGCCAAGCTCCTCGAGCTCGCCGCACGACGCGGCTTAAAAGGGTTTTCCGAGCTGGTGGCGGAGGCGCTCGAGACATACCTCCGCGCCCAAACCGATCGCGCAGCGCAGCGGAGGCGGGCGGCGCTGCTCAAGGGCGCCTTGACCGCGCGCGAGGCCCAGGAGCTCCGGAGCGCTGCGGAGGCTCTGCGGAGGGCCTGGCGATGATCGTTGCGGACACGGACGTGCTCATCGACTTCCTAGAAAACCACTCGCCGGTGGCCACACGCATCGCACTCGAGCTGGAGCAAGGAGAGCTTAGAACGACCGTCATCACGCGGTTTGAGCTGCTGGCGGGAGCGAGAACGGCTCGCCAGCGAAGGGCCGTCGGCGAGCTGATCGCAGCGCTGCCCTGTCTGCCGCTCAACGAACCCGGCGCCGACACGGCGGCCGAGATCCGGCGAGCGCTCGAGGAGCAGGGGGTGGGGATCGGCATGGCAGACAGCTTGATTGCCGGCATTGTCGTGGCCACCAAGGGCGTGCTCTTGACGCGGAACCGTCGACACTTCGGGCGCGTGCCTGGCCTGTCACTCGGAAGACTCGGCGACCTCAAGTCTGACTGATGTGAGACGCCTGAGGCCAGATCGCAGCTCTGCCTTGCGAAAGTAGGGCGAGTCCGCGTGGCACTGATTCGAGCCACATAGCGAACCGGATCACACGCGCGCTTGCACGGGTTACGCCCTCCTCGATGAGGGCCGCGTTCCAGCGGGTCCTTCAGCTTCCCCGGTCTCCGGGGCGGGAAGCCACTTCGGCGACCGGAGCGGGCCTGACCGTGCTTCGACTGCGCTGTCATCCCACCGTGCAAGCCCCCGGCGTCGTGCGCGAGATCCTCGGCCGCCTCGGACTGGTGCCGGCCCCAGTCTCCCCGGACCGACTCCCCAGCCCTATCCCGCCGCCGCCACCGGCTGACACGCGGCTGGCGGCTTCTCACGGTTCTCCGGCTTCCCCCAGCTCGGCAGCGGCCGCTGCCCCGCTCGCAGTCTGTGCCCTCCTGCGGTCCTCCTGCGGCCCTTGACGACGCCCCGGTCGCGGGAGCAGCATCCCCGAAGGACCAGGGGCAGCATCGGGCGGTGTCTGCTTGTCGGCCGGGGGGACCATGGCGCTCCCGAGGGGGCCTGCGATCCCGCCGCGCGGGTCGCGGGCGGGGACTGGCGTCAATGTTTCCCACGCGCTGGCGGGCGATCTATTTCTCGGAGTACGGTGATCCGGAAATCTCAAGACGATCCACGGCCTGGACCGGGGTCAGACACGGAGCGTAATAGGGATCCCGGATAAACCCACACAACGAGGAGGGAGCGCCATGTGTTTCGTCCACTCGGATGTCTCGAGGAGAACGTTCATCGAGCAGATCTCTCTGGGTGCGGGAGCTGCAGCGGCTATCGCTGGTATCGGGTCACGGTTGGCCGCGGCCCACGAAGGCGTCGCCGTGTCCGGGGTCAGCAAGCCGGATCTCATCGTGGGAGCCGCCGAGGGCCCGCCGGCCGGTGGCGTCAGGACCATCGACGGCTTTTCGAAGGTCTTGCACAACCGGTTCAATCAGGACATCGCCGCCGTCGGCACGGTGCGCGAAGGCGAGGCGGTACAGTTCCTGTGCCGCGATGCTCTCGATATCGGCGCGGCGGCGAGAACGCTCACACCGGCCGGCGTGCTCACGCTCGACCTCGGGAAGGTGCATCCCCTTACCGGTCCCGTCGAGATCGAGGGCGCGGAGCCCGGCGACGTTCTGGAAGTCGAAATCGTGGATGTCGCTCCGCTCGTCGACTTCGGCTATGTCACCATCGGCCCGGCGCTGGGCCTATTCGGAGGCCTCCGACCCGACCTTCTGGCACCGCTCCACCAGTTCACCGAAGCCTCGGAGCTGAGCGACCCGACCGCAGGAAAGGTTCCGGGCGCGATCCCGGCGGACCAGCCATTCAACAGCGGCGCTCCGTTCGTCCAGATATTCACGTTCAACAAGGGACAGAGCACCGGGTTTGCGGGCTTTGTCGGGAAGGATACCGGGAAGAAAGCCCAGATTCCGATCGCGCCGTTCATGGGCGTCTATGGCGTCGCTCCGCTCAGAAAGGGCATGTACCGCACCGTCCCGCCAAACGTCAGCGGGGGGATGGGCGGCAACACGGACATCAAGCAGTTCACGAAGGGATCGAGGATTTACTATCCGGTCTACGTGAAGGGCGCGAAGTTCTCGGTCGGGGACGGCCACATGGCGCAGGGGGATGGCGAAGTTTGCGTGACTGCGATCGAGACGTTGATGGCGGTGACGTGCCGGTTCAAGGTCATCAAGAACACGATCATCGAGTCGCCCCAGGCCATTGTCCCGGCGGCGAACCCGACGGATGCAGGGCTGACCAGCGAGATGCTGGCGAAGGGCTTCTACCACACCACGGGCATCGGGCCCGATCTGATGGAGGATGCCAAGAAGGCCGTCAGGGCGATGATCGAGTGGCTGGTGCGCGATCAGGGCCTGAGTCTCCATGAGGCCTACGCCATCTGCAGCGTCGCAGGCGACCTAAAGATAAGCGAAGTGGTCGACATTCCGAACTGGGTGGTATCCATGACCGTGCCTCGCGGAATATTCGCGTAGAGGGTGGTGTCGGAGGTCTGTTACCCAATAGTCGAGTTGTCACTCGTCTTGATGATTCCCTTCTTGACAACTGGCGGGATCGCGCGGTATGTAAGGCGCGGCGTACTACGCGTGCGCGGCGAAGCATTTCGTTCCGGCTCCTGGGATGAGCAAGGAGCATGCCGAGGCGCCCAGACCGCCCAACCCTGCCGCCCCCGACTACGGTGCTGGATGTCGGAGCCATCCCCCTGCTCGGCGAGCCAGCGCTACGCGCGCCTCTGTCAGCGACTTCCGCCCGGCGACTTCCGCCGTGGCAAGTGATCGTGAGAGGCGGAAATCGGCGCAAGGGAGGGGGTCGAAGGCGACCTGGGCCCCTCCGGCCGGTCCGCACCTGCCTACCACTCGGCAACCACTGAGGAGGGCATCCGATGAGCATGCAATGGACGCGTCGACAGGTTCTGGTCCAAGCGGGGATCGCGGCCGCCATCCACACGCTCGATCCGCACGAGCTTTGCTGCGTTCTGCCCGCCGCCGCCGAGACGGCCGACAAGGAGCTCTTCGAGCTCAAGCGGGTGGCGGACGGCGTCTACGCCGCCATCGCGGCGCCGAGGTACAAGGTCAACTCGAACGCTGCGGTGATCGTCACCGACGAGGGAGTGGTGGTTGTCGATTCCCATTCGAAGCCGTCCGCGGCTCAAACCCTGTACAAGGAGATCCAGGGGATCACGAACAAGCCGGTCCGCAAGATCGTCAACACCCACTTCCACTGGGATCACTGGCAGGGCAACCAGGTGTACGCGAATGCCAATCCTGGCCTCGAGATCGTCGCCTCCCAGCGGACGCAGGAGAACTTGACCAAACCGGATGCGGGGGTCGGCGGTATCCCCTTCATCGAGAAACAGCTCGCGACCGTTCCCAAGGAGATCGATCAGCTGAAGGACGAGATCATGCGGGCCACGAGCCCCGAGACGAAGGCGCGTCTTGAGTCCAACCTCCAGCAAGCCGAAGCGTATCTTCAGGAGCTCAGGAACCTCAAGCCGGCGCTTCCCACGCGAACGGTCACCAGCACGGTCACGCTGCGCGAGCGAGGGCGCGAAATCCAGCTGCACCTATTGGGCCGCGCCCACACCGACGGTGATGTCTTTGTCTACTTGCCCAAGGAAAAGGTGGTGGTGACCGGGGACGCGGTGATCGATTGGATGCCCTTCCTCAACGATGGCTACCCGGAGGACTGGGTGCAGACCTTGACCGCCCTCGAAACGCTCGACTTCACTCACATCATCCCCGGCCATGGCGGGGTGCTCCCGAAGAGTCATCTGACATTCTTCCGCGGCTACCTCACGGACCTCATTGCCGCCGTGAAGAAGGCGGCGGCCGACGGCGCCGCGCTGGACGAGATGAAGAAGGGCATCGCAGACCAGCTCGCGCCGAAGTACGAGCGTGGCATGTCCAAGTACCCGCTCGGGCAGTATCGGGATCGCGTCGGGACGAATATCGAAATGGTCTACCGGAAGGTGGTCAAGAAAGCATGACCCCACACGCAAGAGAGATGGTCGGGCTGGGAGTGACGCTCACGCGGGCCGGGCAATCGGTCGATGACCGGAGACAGCGCCGATGATCGCGATCCTGTCCGTCATCGCGCTGGGGTTCTTTCTCGGGATGCGCCACGCCACCGATGCCGATCACATCATCGCCGTCACCACCATCGTGAGCGGCGAGCGGCGGCTCTGGAACGCAGCGATGATCGGGAGCCTCTGGGGGATCGGCCACACCGTCACCATTTTTCTGGCGGGCGGGACGATCATCCTCTTCAACGTGGTGGTCTCCAGGCGGATCGGTCTCGCGATGGAGTTCGCCGCCGCGCTGATGCTGATCCTGCTGGGCGCACTGAATCTGACCGGGGTCTTTCGTTCGGTCACCGCGACCTTCACGGCCGCGCCGGGCAGCAGCGTTCACTCCCACCCGCATGCGCATGGCGATTACATCCACAGCCACCCTCACGGCCACGGGGCCGAGACGCACGGCCACGGCGAGGGCGCGACCCCGCTGGGGTGGTTCGACCGGACATTCGGCTGCTTGGGGCTATACCAGGTGCTCCGCCCCTTGGTTGTGGGAGTGGTCCATGGTCTTGCCGGGTCGGCGGCGGTGGCCCTGCTGGTCCTGACCACGATCCAGAATCCGGTATGGAGCATCGCCTACCTGCTGGTCTTCGGGATCGGAACCATCGCGGGCATGATGCTGATCACCGTTGCCATTGCCGTGCCGTTTGCCCTCACGGCAGGCCGGTTCACGCGCGTCGACCGGCAGCTCGCGACGGCCTCTGGCCTCTTGAGTCTCGCATTCGGTCTCTTTCTCGCGTACCAAATCGGTGTCTACGGACTCTGGACGCCGGAGTGAACCGCCGAACTGATGGTTAGCCCGCCGTCGCGGGCGCCGGCACGGGAGCCGGGCGCGGCGTCCTCTGCCCGGGCTCCTCCCTTACCGAGAGCGAGGTCAGCCATGCAAGTCCTGGTCGGGGCAACCCTCATCGATGGCACGGGCGCGCCGCCCCTGCTCGACTCGGCGGTGGTCATCGACGGCGAGCGGATCACGACCGCGGGACCGCGTGGGAGCACGTCCTGGCCGGCGCGCGCCGAGGTCGTCGATCTGTCCGGCCTGACGCTGTTGCCGGGGCTCATCGACACCCACGACCACCTGGCATCCCACGGCTACGCGCTCACGAAGCGCTGGGGACTGGACGAACCGGCAAGCACGACCCACCTGCGCACGGGCGGCGTGCTCGAGCAAACCCTGGCGATGGGCTACACGACGGTTCGGGACGCCGGCGGCTTGGACGTGGGGTTCAAGCTCGCGGTGGAGGAAGGCCTGGTCAACGGGCCGCGCCTGTCGCTGGGAGTCAAGATCATCTCGCCCACGGGCGGGATCGGCGACCGCATCAGCCCGTCCGGCCACAGCTGCTGGGTGGCGCCCGATCCCACGCTGCCGGACAGTGTCGCCAATGGCATCGACCAGGTGCGCGCGGTCGTGCGGACCATGGTGCGCGCAGGGGCGGACGCCATCAAGTGCGCCACCACCGGCGGGGCCAGCTCCCGGCCGGGGCATGGGCCCAAGGACGCCGCCTTCACTCGCGACGAGATGAGGGTCCTGGTCGATGAGGCGCACGCGCTCGGCCGGAAGGTCATGTGCCACGCCCTCGGGGGGCCGGGGCTACGCCTGGCCATCGAGGCCGGAGCCGACTCGATCGAGCACGGCTGCTACCTCGCCGAGGAGCCCGAGTTGGTCGCGATGATGGCCGAGCGCGGCACCTTCTTCACGCCGACCCTGACGGTGTACGTCTACCATCGCGAGAGCTCGGCGCCCCATGTCCGGAGGCGTTCTCGCGACCTGTACGCCCGGCACCTCGAGAGCGTGGAGATGGCCCGGGCCGCAGGCGTGAAGATCGTGGCCGGGACCGACGCCGGCGGCCACGGCCATCCCGTCAATGCCCGCGAGCTCGAGTGCCTGGTGGAAGCCGGCATGTCGGCGATGCAGGCGCTCCGGGCGGCCACGGGGCTGGCTGCCGAATGCCTCGGGTGGGAGCACGAGCTGGGGACCGTCCAGGAGGGCCGGCTCGCCGATCTGGTAGCGGTCGATGGGGATCCCTTGCGGGACATCGCAATTCTTCAACAGCCCGAGCGTGTCCGCCTCGTGCTCAAGGGCGGCAGGATCTGTGTGGACCGGCGGGCCGCCTGCCGAGCCTACGTGGAAGCGTGATCCCCTTGGGGGAGGGGATCAAGAGGAGCAGCCTCTTGCGCCCCGCGGTATCCTGGAGTCAACCCATGAGGTCGGACCGCCCCGCGCGGAGGACTCGAGTACCGGCTGCCGCGGCGAAGAGCCGTCGGCCGACCGGGGCGGCTGCCGCCCTTCCGGATCTCAGCCGGTACGGTCGCCTCGCGGAGTACGACCGCAAGCGCCACTTCGGCGTGACGCCGGAGCCGCCCGGGAAGACGGTGACGCGCAAGCCCGGGCGCCCGCTCCAGTTCGTCGTCCAGAAGCACCGCGCGAGCCACCTCCACTACGACTTTCGCCTGGAGCACCGGGGCGTGATGCTGTCGTGGGCGGTCCCGAAGGGACCGTCGCTCGATCCCGCCGTGAAGCGGCTGGCCATGGAGACCGAGCCGCACCCGATGGACTACAACCAGTTCGAGGGCGTCATCCCGGAAGGAGAGTACGGCGCCGGCACCGTGATGATCTGGGACAAGGGAATCTGGGCTTCCACCGCGGAGGGCCGGCTCGGTGACGAGGACGAGACCGACCGTCAGCTCGGGAAGGGGGAGCTCAAGTTCGTGCTGCTGGGCCAGAAGCTCGCCGGCTCGTGGGTGCTGGTGCGCACGCGCGGCACCCGGCAGTGGCTCCTGATCAAGCATCGGGACGAGTACGCGAGCGAGGAAGACGTCATGATCTTGAAGCCGCTGTCGGTCGTGTCGGGCCGGACGATGGCTGAGATTGCGATGGCGGCCGGCGCCAGTCCACGGCAACTCCAGCAGGCAGCGGCCGCCGATCCCACGTCTTTGCGCCCTGGCGCGGGAGCCGAGACCGGCCGTCGCGCGGCCGTCCAGAGACCCGTCTCGGCCCCGAAAGCCGGGGGGCGCGGCGCGCCGATGGCACGGTCGCGCTCAGCGAATCCCGGCACGGCCGGCCGGTAGGCGTCGAGGACGCGCGCTGGTTCCGCCGTCCTGAGAGTGTCATGGAGGACAGGTGCTTCGCGCACGCGCCGGAGATCTGGCGGGAGCTCCCCCAGCTCGTTCCCCCGGTCCTGCTGGCGGACGGGATCAGCACGGAGGTTCCGCGGACATGCGACACACTCGCAAGGAAGTTGTCGACCGGGCGCGGCGCGAGTTTGCCAGGCTCGACCGTCTCGTGGCGAGGCTGCGTCCGGTTGACTGGAGCCGGCGGGTTCCCCGTCCCCCTACGCGGGATCCGTGGACGGTGAAGGACGCCCTCGCCCACATCGTCTACTGGAAGGAGCACACGGCCCGCGTGATCCGCGGCGAGAGACGGCCGCTGGAGATGCGTGGCCTCGACGTGAACCAGATCAACGGCCTCATTTACCGGCGCTGGCGCCGTCGACCGCCGAGCGAAGTTCTCGAGTGGCATCGTCGCGTCCACGGCGATGTGCTGCGTACGCTGGCGAGGACTCCGCAAGAGTGGTTCGGCCGGCGCGAGCGTTCGGCGCAATGGCCGGCCGACCTCGACGGTCACTCGGCGGCTCACCGCGCGAGGGACATCGAGGCGGCCCTCCGGAAGCGCCTCAGGCCCTCTCGCTCCCCTGCCGGCAGATGAAGCAGGTCCTCGGACGCGGGCGCCGCCTGGCCGCTCAACCGGGCGCGAGCTTCGGGACCGCTACACGGCGTGCGCCTCGACGGCCTTGCGGAAGCCGATCTGCCCACGCTTGGCGTCCACCACGATGGTGTCTCCTTCGGAGAAAGACCCGTTCAGGAGCTGGAGCGCCAGCGGATCTTGGACCAGGCGCTGGATGGTGCGCTTGAGGGGGCGCGCGCCGTACACCGGGTCGTAGCCCTCGCGGGCCAGCAGGTCCTCCGCGGCCGGTGTCAGCTCGAGCGTGATGCGCTTGTCGGCCAGGCGTTTGACCAGGAGGCCCACCTGGATCTTCACGATGGCCTCGATTTCCTCCCGGCCAAGCGGCTTGAAGATCACGATCTCGTCGATCCGGTTCAGGAACTCGGGCCGCAAGGACTGGCGCAGGGTCTCCAGCACGAGTGAGCGGATGCGCTCGGGTTTTTCGGCCTCGCGGAACAGGTGGCTCCCGAGGTTGGAGGTCATGATGACCACGGTGTTGCGGAAGTCTACCGTCCGCCCCTGACCGTCGGTGAGCCGCCCATCGTCGAGGAGCTGGAGGAGCACGTTGAAGACGTCTCCGTGTGCCTTCTCGATCTCGTCGAAGAGGACGACGGAGTACGGGCGGCGCCTGACGGCCTCGGTGAGCTGGCCGCCCTCCTCGTAGCCGACATAGCCCGGGGGCGCGCCGATGAGCCGCGCCACGGTATGCTTCTCCATGTACTCGGACATGTCGATGCGGATCAGGGCGCGCTCGTCGTCGAAGAGGAACTCCGCCAGCGCCCGCGCGAGCTCCGTCTTCCCCACTCCGGTCGGCCCCAGGAACAGGAACGAGCCGATGGGGCGGTTCGGGTCGGAGAGTCCCGAGCGCGCGCGCCTCACGGCGTTGGACACGGCGAGGATGGCCTCCGGCTGCCCCACCACGCGCCGGGACAGGCGCTCCTCCATGTTGACGAGCTTCTGGACCTCGGCTTCCAGGAGCCGCGAGACGGGGATGCCTGTCCACTTGGCCACCGTCTCGGCCACGTCTTCCTCGTCCACCTCTTCCTTGAGCATCTTGCCCTGCTTCTGCATCTCGGCCAGGCGCGTGTTCTCCGCCTGGAGCTTCTTGTCCAGCTCCAAGAGCGTGCCGTAACGCAGCTCGGCCGCCTTCTGCAGATCGCCCCTTCGCTCGGCGTCGGCCATGGCCGCGCGGGCGGCCTCCGCCTCTTCCTTGATCTTGCCGATGGCCATGATACCGGCCTTCTCGGCCTGCCACTGGGCCTTGAGCCTCTGGGACTTCTCCTTGAGCTCGGCCAGCTCGGCGTCGAGACGCTGGAGCCGCTCCTGTGACACCGGGTCGGACTCGCGCGCCACCGAGACGCGCTCGATACCGAGCTGCATGATCCGCCGCTCGATCTCGTCGATCTCGTGCGGCATGGAGTCGATCTCGATCCGGAGCCGCGAGGCGGCCTCGTCGATCAGGTCGATGGCCTTGTCGGGCAGGAAGCGGTCCGAGATGTAACGGTGCGAGAGCACGGCGGCCGCCACCAGGGCCGAGTCCTTGATCTTCACCTTGTGGTGGACCTCGTACTTCTCCTTGAGGCCGCGGAGGATGGCGATGGTGTCCTCCACCGAGGGCTCGCGCACCATCACGGGCTGGAAGCGGCGCTCCAGCGCAGGGTCTTTCTCGACGTGCTTGCGGTACTCGTCGAGCGTGGTGGCCCCGACGCAGCGCAGTTCGCCCCGCGCGAGCGCAGGCTTGAGCATGTTGGCGGCATCCACGGCGCCCTCGGCCGCGCCCGCGCCCACCAGGGTGTGGAGCTCGTCGATGAAGCAGATGATCTCGCCCTGGCTCTCGGTGATCTCGCGAAGCACGGCCTTCAGGCGGTCCTCGAACTCGCCGCGATACTTGGAGCCGGCCACCATGGCGCCGATGTCGAGGGCAACCAGGCGCTTGCCCTTGAGCCCCTCGGGCACGTCACCGGCGATGATGCGCTGAGCCAGCCCCTCCACGATGGCGGTTTTGCCGACGCCGGGCTCGCCGATCAGCACCGGGTTGTTCTTCGTGCGTCGCGACAGGACCTGGACCACCCGGCGGATCTCGTCGTCGCGGCCGATGACGGGATCGAGCTTGCCCTTGCGCGCAAGCTCGGTGAGGTCCCGCGAGTAGCGCTGGAGGGCCTGGTACTTCTCCTCGGGGTTCACGTCCGTCACGCGCTGGGTGCCACGCACTTCCACCAGCGCCTTGTAGATGGCCTCGGCGGTGACGCCGCTCCCGGTGAGGACGCGCGCGGCCGGCGCGGCCTTCTCCTGGGCGATGGCGATCAGCAGGTGCTCGGTGGAGATGTACTCGTCCTTGAGGCGCTGGGCTTCCTCCCAGGCCCGGTTGACGAGGCCTTCGAAGCGCGACGAGGCGTACTGACGGCTGCCACCACGGACCTTGGGCAGCTTCAGGAGCTCGGCCTCGATCTGGTGGGCGATGCCCTCCGGCCGCGCGCCGAGCTTGGCGAGGAGCGGTCCCACGATGCCTTCCTGCTGCTGGAGCAGCGCCAGGAGCAGGTGCTCGGGTTCGATGGCCTGGTGGTTCCCCTGGTCGGCGAGCGACTGGGCGGCCTGCACGGCCTCTTGCGCCTTGACGGTCAGCTTGTCGAGTCTCATCCGCTGGTCTTCTCCATTCGGGGGGCAGCAGCCTCCTTCTCAGAGCGCGTTGACGGATCTCGGCGGAGAAGCATCAAAGTCGTTGGCCTCATCGGTTCGCCGACCGTAGTTCTCTGAGTTCTTGGAACAGCGTCTTCTCCCTCGGGCTGAGGCCGGTCGGAATCGTCACAATCACTTTCACGTACTGATCGCCCGCCCCCTTGCCTTTGAGGTGCGGCATGCCGTAGCCGGGCAACCTGAACAGCCGGCCGCTCGAGGTCTCCAGGGGGATCTTCATGGAGACCTGCCCCTTGAACGTCGGCACCGAAACCTCCGCTCCGAGCGCCGCGTCGGCGACCTGAACGGGGAGATCCACGTAGAGGTCGTCGCCCTTGCGTTCGAAGCGAGGGTCGGGTTTCACCGTGACCCTGAGGTAGAGATCGCCGCTCCTGCCGCCGGCGCGCGCGCCTTCCCCCGCGATACGGACGCGCGAACCCGTGTCGACGCCGGCCGGGATCTTCACCTCGAGGTGGCGCCGTCCCTTCGCCCAGCCGGTGCCATGGCACTGCCGGCACGGCTGCCGGTTGATGTGCCCGGCTCCGCCGCAGACCTTGCACGGCTCGTCCAGCTCGAGCGAGATGGTCTTGCGGGTTCCGTGGAACGCCTCCTCGAGCGTCAGCTCGATCGCGGCCTCGACATCGCTCCCCTTGCCGGTTCCGAAGCCACCGCCGCTCCACTCGGCGCCACTCAGTTCGCCGAGGTCGCCGAACTCCACTTCGCTGAATCCACCGCGTCCGCGCGCGCCGCCGATCAGGTCGCCGAAGATGCTCCGAAAGAAATCCGAGAAGCCGCCGATGTCGCCGCCCGTCTCGAACCGCACCTCCTGGCCCTCGAATGGTGAGCGGGCGCCGGTTCCGGCCCGCGCGTATCGCTCCCAGTTCGGCCCCAGGGTGTCGTAGCGCTTGCGCTTGTCGGGGTCCGAGAGCACCGTGTAGGCCTCGTTGATCTCCTTGAAGCGCTCGGCCGAGCCCTTGTTGACGTCGGGGTGGTACTTGCGCGCGAGCCGCCGGTAGGCCGCTTTGATGGCCTTGTCGTCGGCGCTCTTGGGCACCCCGAGGACCTTGTAATAGTCCTTGTATTCCATATGCTCAGAAAATAAAGCGGCGCTGGGGTCTATTCTAAGTCCGCGCCGCTTCCCCAGACGTAGTGTAGCAGACGCGCAAGGGTTCTGCGGAAGCGCCGGCTGGCTTCGGAAGGAGGAGCGAAGCCGCCCTCCGGGGTGGAGGAGCTGAGCTCGCGCGCGGTGACCGACGTCGTTCGAGCGCCGGCTTTGCCGGCGCCACCGATTCGGGGGGGAAGGGTGTCGGAAGGGGGGCGACGTCCCCCCGAGCTTTTTCAGCCCTTGGCCACCGTGAACGCCACGTAGAGGGACTGCTGGCCCCGCTGGAGCAGCACGGTGACGCGGTCGCCCTCCTTGATGTCCTTGGTCGCGCGCTCGAAGTCCTGCAGGTTCCCCACGCGCTGCCGGTTCACCTCGCGGATCACATCGCCGCGCTGGAGCCCGGCGTCTGCCGCGGGGCTCTCGTCCTCCACCGAGAAGACCAGGACGCCGTCCCCGCCGCGCAGGTTGAGCTGACGGGCGATGTCCGGGGTGATGGGCCGGACGTCGAGCCCGAGGAGCGTCTTGCTCTTGTTCGTCGACTTGAGCGCCACGGTGTCGTCGGGGGTCTCGCCGATCTTGATCTCGAGCGTCTTCTCGGCCCTGTCGCGCCAGACCTTCACGGGGACGCCCTTGCCCGGGGGCGTGAGGGCGACCACCTTCTGGAGATCTTGGGCCGTCTCCACCTTCTTCTTGTCGAACTCGGTGACGATGTCGCCCGCGGTGATGCCGGCTCGCTCGGCGGGACTGTCCTGCACCACGTCGGAGATCAGGACGCCCTTGGGCTCCTTGAGACCGAAGCCCTTGGCCAGCTCCGGCGTCAGCGGCTGGATGGAGACGCCGAGCCAGCCGCGGGTCACCTTGCCTTTGGCCGACAGCTCGGTGTAGATCCGCTTGGCCATGTTCGCCGGGATGGAGAACCCGATGCCCACATTGCCGCCCGAGCGAGACAGGATGGCGCTGTTGATCCCGACCACCTCGCCCGACATGTTCACGAGGGGGCCGCCCGAATTGCCCGGATTGATGGCCGCATCGGTCTGCAGGAAGTCATCGAAAGCCCCCTGGCCGATGGAGCGCCCCTTGGCGCTGATGATGCCTGCCGTCACCGTCTGCTGCAGCCCGAACGGCGAGCCGATGGCGAGCACCCAGTCGCCCACTTTCAGCTTGTCCGAGTCACCGAGAGTGGCGGCGGAATAGGGGCCACCGCCCTGGAGCTTCAGCACGGCCAGGTCGGTCCGCCGGTCCACGCCCACCAGCTTCGCCTTGTGCTTCTTGCCGTCGGCGGTGACGACTTCGATCTCCGAGGCCCGCTCCACCACGTGCGCATTCGTGAGCACGATGCCGGATGGGTCCACGATCACCCCCGAGCCCAGGCTCTTCTGCACCTGCTCGCGCTCCGGGATCTCGCCGAAGAAGCGTCTGAAGAACTCCTCGCCAAAGAACTCCTCGATGGGGGTGCGCCCGCCCGGCCCGCGCGTCACCGTATTGATGTTGACCACGGCCGGGGCCACGCTCTCGGCCACCTGGGAGAAGCTCCCGGAAGGCACCGGCAGCGCCGCCGGGACGATCGTCGCCTGCACTCCTGCGGCCGGCACCGGTCGCTTCGGACCGGCCAGGTCCACGGCGCCGGCGCCCCAGGTGCCCAGGCCGGCGCCGACCACGATTGCCATTAGGAGAACGAAGACCAGAGTGCTGCGCTTGAGCGAGATCATCGATTGGCCTCCACCACGTCGCCCGCGAGGAGCTGGCGGAGCCGGTCCCCTTCAAGCGTTTCCCGCAGCTTGAGTTCGGCCGCCGCGTCCATCAGGAGCTTTTTCCTGGTGCTCACCAGGTCGCGGACCCGATCATAGATCTTGTCGATGATGGCCCGCGTCTCGTTGTCGATGACGCGGGCCGTGGCTTCGCTGTATTCGCGTTCCTGCCCCAGCCCGACGCCCTTCAAGAACATCGCCTGCTGGCCCCCGCCGAAGGTCATGGGCCCGAGCTGCTCGGACATGCCGTACTGCATCACCATCAGCCGGGCCATCTCGGTGGCGCGATCGAGGTCGTTGTGGGCGCCCGTGGAGACCTCTCCGTAGACGACCTCTTCGGCCACCCGCCCCCCCAGGAGAACCGCGATCCGGTCCTCCAGCTCGCTCCGCGTGAGGAGATAGCGGTCCTCCAGCGGGAGCTGGTAGGTGGCGCCCAGGGCACTGACGCCCCGCGGGATGATAGTGACCTTGTGCACCGGGTCGGCATGGGGCAGGGAAGAGGCGACGAGCGCGTGGCCGATCTCGTGGTGGGCCACGATGTCGCGCTCCTTCTCCGAGAGGACACGGCTCTTCCGCTCGAGCCCGCCCACCACCCGGTCCACGGCCTCCTCGAGGTCGGCCATGTCCACCCCGTCCTTGCCCTTGCGCGCGGCCAGGAGCGCCGCCTCATTGATGATGTTGGCCAGGTCGGCCCCCGCCATGCCAGGCGTGCGCGCAGCGAGCACGCGCAGGTCCACGGTAGGAGCGAGCGTCACGTTGCGCACGTGGACGCGCAGGATGGCCTCGCGCCCCTTGACGTCGGGCCTGTCCACGACCACCTGCCGGTCGAAGCGCCCGGCCCGCAAGAGCGCCGGGTCCAGCACCTCGGGCCGGTTCGTCGCGGCCATGATGATCACGCCCTTGGAGGAGTCGAAGCCGTCCATCTCCGCCAGGAGTTGGTTCAGCGTCTGCTCCCGCTCGTCATGGCCCGAGAGGAACCCGGTGGTGCCGGCTCGGGTCTTGCCGATGGCGTCCAGCTCGTCGATGAAGACGATGCACGGGGCCTTTTCCTTCGCCTGCTCGAACAGGTCCCGGACCCGGGAGGCCCCGACCCCTACGAACATCTCGACGAACTCCGAGCCCGACAGGAAGAAGAAGGGGACGTCGGCCTCGCCCGCGACAGCCCGGGCCAGGAGCGTCTTGCCGGTGCCCGGCGGGCCCACCAGCAGCACTCCCTTGGGGATGCGGCCGCCCAGCCGCTGGTACTTCTTCGGGCTCTTGAGGAAATCGACCACCTCGATCAGCTCGGCCTTGGCCTCGTCCACTCCGGCGACGTCGGCGAAGGTCGTCCTCAGCTCCTTGCGGTCGTAGATCTTGGCCTTGGACCGGCCGAAGGACAGGGCCTGGGTCGGCCCACCCCCCATGCGGCGCATGAGGAAGATCCACAGGCCCGCCATGAGCCCGAGGGGGACCACCCAGCCGAAGATCAGGTCCCGCCAGAACGTGCTCTCGATCCGGCCCGAGAACTCGACCTTGGCCGCCTCCAGCTCCTTCAGGAGCGCGGAATCGTCAATAGCCGGGATGCGCGTGGCGGTGAACGTGGTGGGGCCAGGCTCGGCCCCCAACAGGTTTCTCAGCCGGTCGCCGGGGCCGGGCGTTGGCACCGGAAGGGCCCCCGGCTTGAGCGCGCCCCGGATCTCCCGCTCGGTCAGCGAGACCTTCTCGACCTTGCCCTCGCGGAGCAGGGTGAGGAACTTGCTCATCGGGATCTCGACGGGCCGGGGCGCCACCAGCCACCCCTGGATGACGAAGAGCACGGTCAACGCGATGAAGAGGTAGAAGAGGGAGAATTGGGTTTTTTGCTTGACAGGTAGTTTCATCCCAGGAGCTCGAAAATCATGCTATCGGAACCCCCAAGGACTGTCAAACCAGCGCGTTCCCCGGTCTGGGAGATGTAAGAGCGTGTCGGCGATAAGGTTCCGGGAAACTGCGTCGCGCGTTCAAGGCCGCTCTCGAGCGCCGGCCCTGCCGGGGCAAGCGTTCCGACCCGCTCGCCTCGGACGGCGGGGCCCCAGCCCCTGCCGCGTCCTGCGGCTCGCACTGCGACCGGGGGAAACGTCGGAGGGGGCCGTCGAGGGCCCCTCCGATTAGCTCAGCACTTCTGACCCTTGGCCAACACGTAGTTCTTCATCTTGAAGGTGGAGTTGAAGTTGTCTTCCCACACCTCCAGGCGGATGCGCCCAACCTGGTCCCTGCCTTCGAAGACATTGAACTTGGCGCGCTTGGTGAACTCGGAGGGCGGCAGTTGCTTGCCCAGGAAGTCCCGAAGGCTGGTCTTGTCAATGAACAGGGCGAGCGTCTCTGTCATCGGCTGCGAACTAGTATCGCTGCCCGGCTTGAGCCAGCTCAGGACCACTGAGAAGCCGTACACGTTGACGTCGGACGTGATGCCGGCGAGCTGGGTCATCCGCCGCAATAAGTCGACGCCGTAGCGTGAGAACATCGCCGAGACCCGACGCTCCAAGGGGAGCGCCGCAAACCCGCCATCGTCGGCCTGGTCGATGGAGATCCAGACCGACAGATAGCGGTCATCGGACTTCGCGCCCTTGGGCTGCCGGAAGCCGATGCCATTCTTCCAGACCCCGACCCAGGGCAGGCAGTGATAGATATGCTCGGAGAACTGCATCAACTGCGTCTGGTAGGTGGCGGCCAAGCTCTTGGCCTTGGCGGTCGTGTAGTGCTCGACCGGCGTGATCGCATCCTCAGGCAAGGCCAAGCTGGGAGCAGGGCATCCCAGCAGTGCAACGGCGAGTGCGGCCGCGCCCCACCGGCTGATACGACTAGTGTCGTGTCCCAGAAGCTTGTGGACAAAGCGCCGGGCGGGGCGGGGGACCCCTCCGCGGAACACGCTGAGTCGCAACCCGCACCGGGCACTCGTAAGGGGCCACGAGAGTGAGGCTACGGCCTCCGGCAACGCGCAGAAGCCACGGTTCCGTGGAGGGGCCCCCCGCCCCGCCCGGTGCCGCGAGTCAACAGATTTCTGGGACATCGCCACTAGTTCTGGAAGATCTGGGTGGGACTTACAGTAACCGCGTAGACCCCCCACCAGTTCTGCTGCCGGGCATCCTCGATGTCGGACCGGTAGACCTTGGGATTCGAGCCGTCCTTGTTGTTGCGCATCGAGAAGAAGCCGTGTTCCCCGGACGCGAAGTGAGTGTTGTGGGACCGCCACATGCTCCAGTCCTCGGATGTGGCGCACGCCCCGGTCAGGAACAGGACTGCAGCGATGAGTGTAGCCCTGATCATTCGAGAACGCATGGCCCAGCCTCCTATGGGGTGAACTGCGGTGCGCTGCTCGCCCGGCTAATGATACGGAACGCGCGTGGGCATCGTCAACTGCCCATTTCTCGCGGGCGGCGCACAGGCCCGCGATTCTTTTGCCCTTGCGGCGCGGGGGCGGCTGAGGCATCCTGCAGCAAAGGACGGTTTCATGCTCGCCACACCTTCTCGCGCGGCGCTCCTGGTCGAGACCTCGTGGCTCGCGGGTCACCTCAATGACCCGCGCCTCGCCGTCGTGGACGTCAGGGGATCCATCAAGCCTCCCACTGCCCCCAAGCCGCATTATGCCCCCAAGCGCGACGCGTACCTCGAGGCGCACATTCCCGGGGCCGTGTTCGTGGACTGGACGGAGGATATCATCGAGCCGACGGCCCCAGTGCACATGGCGCTGGCGGGGCCGGCGCGATTCAAGGCGCTGATGGAGCGGCTCGGCATCGGCGATGAGACCGAGGTGGTGGTGTACGACGACAGCGGCGGACTGGCACCGCGGGTCTGGTGGGCTCTCAACTACTACGGGCACAGCCGGGTCCGCCTCCTCGATGGCGGCTGGAACAAGTGGGTGGCCGAGGGCCGTCCCGTCACCACTGGCCTGCCCGCCGCCCGACCGGCCGTGTTCACGCCCCGGGTGCAGCCGGGCTGGCGGGCCGGCACGGCAGATGTCAAGGAGGCCATGATGGAGGCGCGCGTCGCCCTCGTGGACTGCCGGAGCCCCGAGGAGTGGCGCGGCGACATCGGGCGCGGCGAGCAGAAAGGGCGGATCCCGGGATCGAAGAACGTGCCGTCCACCAAGGCGCTGGAAGGCCAGTTCCGTACCTGGAAGCGGCCGGAGGAGATCCTGGGGCTCTACGCGGGCGCGGGGGTCACGCCGGATCTCCGAGTGATCACGTACTGCAATGCCGGAGTATCGGCCTCGGTCGGGCTGTTCGCCCTCAAGCTGGCGGGCTTCCCGGTGGTGTCCAACTACGCCGGCTCCTGGTACGAGTGGGAGTCGGATCCGGCCAATCCGATCCAGAAAAGTCAGGGCCCCAGCGCGTGAGCGATCATCTGACCATCTTCGAGGAGCCGGCTGGCCTCCGGCGTCCGATCCTCATCATGGCCTTCTCGGGCTGGAACGACGCGGCGGAAGCGGCCACCACGGCCGCCCGCTATCTGGCCCAGCTCTGGCCTTCGCGGGTCTTCGCGAGCATCGATCCCGAGGAGTTCTACCACTTCGGCCTGTCGCGTCCCTATGTGCGCTTCAAGCCCGGCTCCCAGCACGAGCGCGAGGTCATCTGGCCGGCCACGGAGTTCTCCATCGCCCAGCCGCCAGCCCTCGATTGCGACCTCGTCGTCGGCGTTGCCATCGAGCCGCACCTCAAGTGGCGCACGTACTGCGCGGCCGTGCTTGAGCTGGCGCGGCACTGCGAGGCTTCTCTGGTGCTGACCCTCGGCGCGCTCTTGGCCGAGGTGGCCCATAGCCAGCCCATCCGCCTGGTGGGCGGGGCCCATGACCCGGAGCTGGCCTCGCGACTCGGCATTCGCCCGACGCGTTATGAAGGACCGACCGGCATCGTCGGGGTGCTGAACACCCTCTGCCGGGAAGCGGGAATGCCGACGGCGAGCCTCTGGGCCAATGTGCCGCACTACATCTCCGGCATCGAGAATCCCAAGGCGGCCCTGGCGCTCGTCCGGCGCGTGCTCGTGCTGCTCAATGCCGGGGCGGACCTGTCCGATCTCTCCGAGGCGGCCCGTCAGTTCGAGCAGAACCTGAACGGGATCGTGGCCCAGAACGCGAAGATCGCCGAGTACGTGTCGAAGCTCGAGCGGAAGAAGCCCGAGGACGACGACAGTGGCCAGCGGGACGAGCTGCCTCCGTCCGGTGACCTCGTGGCCGAGATCGAGCAGTTCCTTCGCCAGCAGCGCCCCGAAGGCTCCTGAGCGGTTCTTCCTCGACACAGCCAGAGCTTCCCGTTGACCGCTCGCGCCGGGCCGGGGCAGGCCGGGGCGCCCTCCTCACCCCAAACTACAAATGGGGTTCGGAGGGCATCCCCGGCCTGCCCCGGCCCGGCGCGAGCCACCTGCGTAGCCTCGTCTCCCCCTCGCGTCGTTTCGGGCGCTGGCTGGCTGCGGGTAGAATTTGGTCGTGCGACGGTTGAGCCGGGTGCTGGGCGCCGCGATGCTCTTGAGCGCCGCGCCGGCGGCTGCCCTGGAGGTTCGGGTGGTGCCGCCGTCGCCGCTCCAGGGCGAGGTCGTCATGGTCTTCCTCGCCGGCGCTGGCGGCGCCCGGGAGGTGGAGGGTAACCTCCGCGGCCGACCGCTCCACTTCTTCCGGTACGGGGAGGAACACGCCGCCTTGGCCGGAATCGACCTGGACGCCAAGCCTGGCAAGGCTACCTGGCGCGTCGGGGTCGTGGACGCGCGGGGCGCCCCGCGCAAGGCCTCGGGGACCATCGCGATCAGGTCGCGCAAGTTCCCCGTCCAGCGCCTCACGCTTGCCAAGCCCATGGTGGACCTCAGTCCCGAGGCCGAGCGTCGCGCCGCGACCGAGGCCGCCCGGCTGCGCACGCTCTACGCGACAGTCGCTCCCGAACGGTTGTGGCACGGGCGGTTCGCGCGGCCGCTGGGCGGCGACAACCCCGGTGAGGCGTTCGGCTCGCGGCGGATCATCAACGGCCGGCCGCGGATGCCTCACTCGGGCGTGGACTTCGCGGCCGAGCGCGGCGCCCCCGTGGTGGCGGCGAACCGCGGCCGCGTGGCCCTGATCGGGGACTTCTTCTTCGCCGGCCGCCTCGTAGTGCTGGATCACGGCCTCGGGCTCTACACCCTCTATTTCCACCTGGACCGCGTAGATGTAGACGAGGGGACCCTGGTCGAGCGGGGCGATTCCATCGGGACCGTCGGCGCCACCGGCCGTGCCACGGGCCCTCATCTGCACTGGGGCGCCCAGCTCGGGCCGGCCCGGGTCGATCCCCTGGGGCTGCTGACGCTCGCCGCCGAGGACTAGGTACCTCGGAGGGGGGCTTCGCCCCCCTTCCGAAGCCTCCCCCCAGGAATCGTTGCGCCGGCAAAGCCGGCGCTCGACCCTGGATCACCTCGCACGAGCTTCTTCTCCGACACGCTCCTAGGTACCTCGGAGGGTCTGGAAGATGGGGACGGCGGCGGCGCTCATAATCTGATTCGCTCGTGGAGCCGCCGCGCCTGGCGGCCGAGGGCCCGTGTGGACCAGACGGTGGCCAGCGAGTGCGCCATGAGGCCGTAGACGCGGACACGAGGCACCTTCAGCGTGACGGCGGGATCGAGCCAGTTCGGGCTCCGGGCCAGCAGATCCAGGGTGCGGAGCCCGATGAGGAGCGGCCAGGCGCAGGCCAGCCGCATGCGCGTCTCACTCCTCGGGATGGCGAACGTGTACTGCCAGCCCGCCTCGTAATGGTTGAGGGCGGTGTCGAGGAGACGAACCAGGAGCGGCCTGGCGCTGGGTGCCGCGGTCGGGTCCAGCAGATCCCGGGGCGAGAGGGCCAGCGCGGCCAGCTCCTGGCGCGGTAGATAGCAGCGCCCGTGCCGGAGGTCGCGCGGCACATCGCGCAGCACATTGGTCAGCTGGAGCGCCTTGCCGAAGCGGATGCCGAGCTGCCGCATCTCGGGCAGATCCCAACCCCGGAGCCGCGGGCGGTGGGCAACGTGCACCTCCGTCCAGAACTCCCCCACGCAGCCCGCGACCAGATACGTGTAGCGGTCCAAGTCCTGGGAGTTCTCGAGCGCCGCGAGCTTGCCCTCGTCCTCGCCCGGGAACAAGCGCAGGTCCTGGGTCATGCCCTCGATGATCGTCTCGATGACCTTGCGCACGCGATCCCGGTCCTCGGGTGGGAGCGCCCGATAGGCCGCGAGACAGTCGGGCAGCCGCGCGATCAGCTTGTGCTCGGCCGGCAGCGACTGAGAGCCGGCGGCGGCGAGGATGGCGGCGAGCCGGCGCGGCTCGGGTCCGCTCAACTCCGCCCGGAGCGCCTCCAAGTGGGTGATCCGGGCGCGGCGCTCGACGAGGCGGGTGTCGGCGATGGTGTCGGCGGCGCGCGCGAGGAGATAGGCCAGCCCGATGGTGGGACGGACGGCCGAGGGCAGGACGGCCAGCGAGAGGTAGAAGGAGCGGCTGACTCGTTTCAGCAGCGCGGAGGGGAGATCGGCTACGGCCACCGGCCCTAAGTACTACTTAGTCGAGCTCCATCGGGTTGATGGGCTTGCCCGGCTGGTCCTTGGCCTTCTTGAGCCCCTCCTGGAACTTCCGGTCCAGGACCTTGCCCTTGGACTGCTCGGCCTTGAGCTGCTCCTTGAAGAGCTGCTCCCGTTTCGCCGCTTGGCCCCCGAGCGAGGAGAGCGCCTGGTCCAGACCCAGCCCTGACCGGTGCCGGGGGGGCGGCTCGTGGGCGATCACGGCTTCCAGCGTGGGGTCGATCGTGAGCCGGCCATTACAGCAGGGGCACGTGATGATGAAAGTCGCCATGGCCCTACGCTACCAGAAAACCCGGCTCCCCGCAGAATCCTCAGCCCGGCTCCCTCGCCTATGATCTCGATGAGCCGAGTGAGCACAAGCTGCAGCGTGCCATCCGTGTCGAGGTCGGTGCGCGATCGCCCGGTGACCATGCTCGCGGCCTCGCGGGCATAGTCCAGCATGTGCCGCACGGCACCGTGTCATCGCGCCTGGACATACAGATCCTCGGCCTCGGCTAGCACCTCGTCGCGGAAGTACTTGCTCAGCGAGTTAGGGGTATTCAGGTCAACGCGGCGCTGCAGGATCGTGGACAGCTCGTCCTGCATCCGGAAGAAGGCGAACCCCGGCGTCTTGCCCGGTTCGAACTCAACGAGCACATCCACGTCGCTCTCGGGCGTGAAGTCGTCGCGCAGGACCGACCCGAAGAAGGCCAGGCGACGGATGTGATGGCGGCGGCAGAAGTCGGCGATCCGCTCGGGTGAAACCTCGATGCGGGCATGGCTGGGCGTCATGGCGCGAACACGGCCTTGATGTGGTTGCGGGGGACATGTCGAATGCCTTCCCCGTGGAGCGCGTCAACCGGACTCCTCCGAGAGGGCCGAGCACCTCCGCATGCTCCGATATAGCCTGGACCTACCTCGCATCGGCCATACTTTACCCGATCGCGCTCAGGAATGGCGCCATCTGCTGCGGTTCTAGCGAGGATCGGCGGGAGGGCTTCCGAGCGGCGTCCGGCTGCTGCGTCGGTGCCCGCGAACAGCACTACCGCAGCAAGGCGACTACCGTAGGCCGTGACGAACGCGGCCGGAAGTAAGACCGTCCGGGGGCCCTACTTCTTCGGGGGCGCCGGCGGTCGAATGTGGGAGCCTCCGCGAGGGGGCTTCGAATATAGTCCCACGCGGTCGGCACGGGATGGACCATGTAGATTCCGTAGCGCGCCAGGAGCCGCCGGACGATGGTCCGCTGGCCGAGCAGCCCGCTGCCCGCTCCGAGCGCTGCTGGTGAGACGAACAGGATGAAGAACCACGCAAGGGCTGCCACCCAGGGCTGCCCCAGGACTCCAACCTGTGCGAGGAGCAGGTAGACGAGCCACGAAAAGAAGCTGTAGTTGAGGGCGCTCAGGGTCAGAGCGCGAGGTACTGGTGGCGGATGGACTCGTCCTCCCGGAACTCGCGGGCCGTGCCGCGGTAGCGGATCTGCCCCTTCTCGAGCACATAGACGCGGTCGGCCAGGTCCAGACAGAAGCCGACGTTCTGCTCGGCCAGGAGGATTGTGAGGCCTTGCGACTTGAGGCGGCCGATCTGCTCCTTGAGGTGCTCCACCACCAGCGGCGCCAGCCCTTCCGACGGCTCGTCCAGCAGGAGCAGCTCGGGGTTGCCCATGAGCGTGCGCGCGATGGTGAGCATCTGCTGCTCGCCGCCCGACAGGAAGCCGCCCTGCCGGTCCACCAGCTCGCTGAGCTTGGGGAAGAGATCGAAGACGCGGTCCACCGTCCAGCCCGCGCCCCCGCGCCTCCGGCCCGCCACATCGAGGTTCTCCCACACGGTGAGATCGGCGAAGATCCGCCGGTCCTCGGGGACGAAGCCGATGCCGGCCCGGGCGATCTGGTACGGCGCCTTGCTGGTGATGTCGCGGCCCCTCCAGACGACGCGCCCGCGTCGAGCCGGCGTCAGCCCCATGATGCTGCGCATGGTGGTGGTCTTGCCCACGCCGTTGCGGCCGAGCAGGCAGACGCACTCGCCGGGCGCCACCTCGAGGGAGACGCCGAAGAGGACCTGAGAGAGCCCGTAGAAGGTGTAGATCTCCTCGACGACGAGGCTCGGGGCCACCATCAGCGGGCCTCTCCGAGGTAGACGCGGCGCACATCATGGTGCTGGCGGACCTCCTCCGGGGTGCCGTCGGCGATCACTTTGCCCTGGTGGAGGACGGTGACCCGCTGAGCGATGGAGAAGACCACCTCCATGTCGTGCTCGGTGAACAAGAGAGTCAGGTGCCGCTCGCGGGCGATCCGCTCGATGAGCCGGATGGTCTCCCGCGTTTCCGCAGCCGACATCCCGGCGGTCGGCTCGTCCAGGAGCAATAGCTCGGGCTCGAGCGCCAGGGCCAGGCCCAGCTCGAGCTGCTTCTGGTTGCCGTGAGAGAGGAAGCCCGCGACCTCGCCGGCCTTCTCCGAGAGACCCACCGATTCCAGCAGCGTCTCGGTCTCTTCCCGATAGAGCCGCTCGACGGGCGTCAACAGATTCCAGCCGCGCTCGCGGTGGGAGAGGAAGGCCGCCTGGATGTTCTGGTACACGGTCAGGCGCGGAAAGATGTTGGTGCGCTGGAACGACCGCCCCATGCCGAGGCGGCAGAGATCGTGGGGCGCGATGCCGGTGATGTCGCGCTCCTTGAAGAGCACGCGGCCCCCGTCGGGCGTGAGATGGCCCGTGATCAGGTTGAAGAGCGTCGTCTTCCCGGCGCCGTTCGGCCCGATGATGGCGCTGATTGAGCCCCGGGGCACGGTGAAGCTCACCCCGCCGACGGCCTGGAAGCCGTCAAAGCTCTTCCTGACGTCCCGCACATCAAGCACGGGCGCGCCTCCGTGCCAGGTGGCGCCGGAGAGCCCCCGCCGCGCCGGCGAGGCCGCCGGGGAAGGCGAAGAGCAGGACCACCAGGATGCTGCCCAGGATGAACGGCCAGTACTCGGTGTAGGAGACGATCTGCTGGTTCAGCCAGAGGAGGGCCAGCGCCCCGACGGCGGGGCCGAAGAAGGCTCCCATGCCGCCCAGCAAGGTCATGATCAGCACCTCGGAGGACTTGGTCCAGTACGCGAAGTCCGGGAAGACCCCGCGGTTGAAGATGCCGAACAGCGCGCCCGCCAGCCCGGCGAAGGTCCCGGCGAGAACGAAGGCCGCCAGCTCGTAGCGCCTCACGTTGACGCCGATGAACTCTGCACGCTCCGGGTTTTCCCGGATGGTCGTGAGCATCCGGCCAAAGGGCGACCCTACGACGCGCCGGAGGATCCAGAAGCAGATCCCTACCGACGCCAGGGTGAGGAAGTAGAAGTACTCGGAGGTCCGATAGCCGCCCAGGAAGGGTAGCACGCGCGCAGCCCGCTCGAGCCAGCCGAAGTCGGGGTAGGGAATCTCCGGCATGCCCTGCTCGCCGCCCGTCACCTCGTTCCACTTGAAGCAGATGGCCCAGACGATCTGGGCAAACGCCAGAGTCAGCATGGCGAAGTAGATCTTGGTCAGCCTCACGCAGAAGAACCCGAACGCCACGGCGAAGATCGCCGCGCTGAGACCCGCGGCGGGGAAGGCGACAAGGAACGACGCCCCGGCCTTCTTCATGAGGATGCCGGCCGTATAGGCGCCGATGCCGAAGTACGCCGCGTGGCCGAAGGACACGAGTCCGGTGTAACCCACCAGCAGGTTCAGGCTCGTGGCGAACAGCGCCCAGATCGCGATGTCATTGGCGAGGAAGGTGTAGAAGCGCGAGCCCACCGCCGGCACGAAGAACATCGCGAGGAGGACGAGGAACCCCCAGGGGATTCGGGCCTTCATTGATTCGCCATTGGATTCGCCGTCGGGGCGCCTGCGCAGGGCCTCCGGCGCCCGACGGTCGAGCGGACTATTGGATTCGCCGTCGGGGCGCCTGCGCAGGGCCTCCGGCGCCCGACGGTCGAGCGGACGTCCCATGAGGTCATTTCAGGGGCCGCCCGAGGAGGCCCCACGGCCGGATGACCAGCACGGCAGCCATGAGGACGAAGACCGAGAAGATGGAAAACCGCGGGATGAAGAGGATCCCGAACGAGAGCACCTGTCCGTAGATCAGGGCGCCCAGGAAGGTGCCCCAGAAGGAGCCCAGGCCTCCGATCACCACCACGATGAAGGCCTCCACGATCATCTCGGTGTCCATGCCCGGGACGATGGACTTGACCGGCGTTACCAGCGCGCCGCCCAAGCCGCCCAGGAAGGAGCCGATCATGAAGACCGCCATGTACAGGCGGTTCACGTTGACGCCGAGGGCGCCAAGCGTCTCGCGGTCGAGCGCGGCCGCCCGGATGAAGCGGCCGGCCCGCGTCCGGTGGAGCACGAACCAGAAGACGAGAGCGATGGCCGGCCCGAGCAGCAGGATGAACAGGTTGTAGTACGGCACCGTCGTGCCGAAGACGGTGAAGGAGCCGGCGAGTCCCGGCGGCCGGCTCACCGACTTCTGCTGGGTGCCCCAGAGCAGCTTAGCCGCATCGCTCAGGATGAGCACGAGCGCGTACGTGAAGAGGAGCTGGTAGAGCTCGTCCTTCGCGTACAGATGGCGGAAGAGACATCGCTCGATCACGCCGCCCAGGACCGCCACCCCGAGGGCGGCGGCCAGGGCCGCCCACCAGAAGCGCCCTGTGCCCGCGCCGAACCACTGGACAAACTGGTAGGCGCCGTAGGCGCCCAGCATGTAGAAGGAGCCGTGGGCGAAGTTGAGGACCCGCAGCACGCCGAAGATGAGGGAGAGCCCGGACGCGATGAGGAACAGGAACATGGCAGCCGTCAGGCCGCTGAGCGACTGGGCGAAGATGAAGGAGAAATCGGGCATGTGCGGATCCCTCTCCCCCGGCGGGGAAAGGGTGGGGTGAGGGGGCGTTCGCGCCGGCCCACCCTCACCCCGGCCCTCTCCCTAGGCAGGGAGAGGGAGAGAAGGTCTAGTCCATGAACTTGCTGGGGTCGAGGTAGACGGCCGGTTTCATGATCGCAAAGGGATACTTCGGGTCTTTCACCGTCTTGCCGTAGATCTGGGCCCGATTGGCCTGATGATCTTTTTCCCGGATGGTGAGCTTCCCATGGGGCGTGTCGATGGTGAGCCCCAGCAGCGCCTTCGAGACCTTGTCCGAGTCGGTGCTGCCAGCCTTCTTGATCGCCTCGGTCAGGGCCTCCATGCCGATGTACCCCTGGATGGCCCAGGAGGACGGATACTCGTCTTTCAGATACTTGCTTACACGAGCCACGTACTCCCGGTGAGCGGGCGGACCCTCGGTCCAGTAGAAGGCGTCGTAGGAGTTGCCCCAGATACCGACGGGGTAGTCGCCGCCCATGGTCTTCGTGGTCTCGGGCGAGGCGGCTTCGCCGGCCCCGAAGAAGTTGTACTTGATGGCCTCGAAGTAGCCGAGGGGCTTGGCCTGCTTCGCGAAGGTGACGAAGTGGCCGCCCCAGAGCGAGGAGAAAACGGCCTCGGGCTTCTTGGCCATCTGGGCGTTGATGAAGGGCGTGTAGTCGGCCTCGCCCAGCTTCGGCCACTCCTGGTCCACGATCTCCACGTCGGGCTTGATCTTCTTCATGTACTCGACGAACGCCTTGGTCACGTCCTGGCCGTAGGCGTAGTCAGGGCTGATCGTGGCCACGCGCTTGACGCCCCACTTGGCGATCAGCTCGGCGGCGGTCCGCCCCTCGATGGTCGTGGTGGAAGCGACGCGGAAGACGTAGGGATGGAGCTTGTCGGGTGCCGTGAGCTGGTCGGTCTTCGGGATCGGGGCGATGAAGACGATCTTGTTCTCCTTGGCCACCACGGAGACGGCCGGTCCCTCGGCGGAGGTCAGGGTTCCTACCAGGAAGTCCACGTTCTCCTTGAGGATCAGCTCACGGGAGACGCGCACGGCTTCGTCGGCATTGCCCTTGGTGTCGCGCGGGAGCAGTTCGATCTTCCGGCCGAGCACGCCGCCCTTGGCGTTCAGCTCCTCCACGTACATCTGGGCGCCCTTGAGGGCGGGTTCGCCGAAGAGGGCGCCGGGGCCGGAGAGGATCATGGGGAAACCGACCTTGATCGGCTTCTGGGCCTCCGCGGCGAGCGGCGCTGCCATAATCAGCGCCAGCAGCACGGTCAGGATGCGCATCGTCATGTGAGTCTCCTTCAATCGGTTAGGGTTCCTCAGAAGACCGGGAAGCCTGCCAGCTTGACCCGGATCCGGTACACCGACGTCGACGCCGTGATGTAGAGGCTCCGGTAGTCGGCGCCGCCCCAGGCGAAGTTGGCCGTGTACTCGGGCACGTGGATGACCCCGAGGCAGACTGCGTCGGGGCTGAAGACATGGATGCCACCCGGACCGCAGCAGTACACGTTCCCGGCTGAATCGATCTTCATCCCGTCGGGCGCGCCAGGGCCTTCGCCAACCGTCTCCGCCCACACCCGGCCGCCCGAGGGCGTGCCGTCCGCCTTGACATCGAAGACGCGGACGTGCCGGCGGGCGGTGTCGTTGATGAAGAGCCGCCGGCCATCCAGCGAGAAGCAGAGGCCGTTGGGGCGGTCGAAGTCGTCCACCAGCAGCAACGGGCTCTTCGGGTCGTCGCCCACGCGGTACACGCCCTGGAACCCGATCTCCTGCTCGCGGGGAACGCCGTAGAACTCGACCCGTCCGTATGGCGGGTCGGTGAAGTAGATCCCGCCGTCCGCGGCGCAGACGATGTCATTGGGGCTGTTGAGCTGCTTGCCCTGATAGTGAGTGGCGAGCGGGGTGATCCGGCCGTCGGGCTCGGTCCGCGTCACCTGGCTCGATGCATGCTCGCAGGCGAGCAGGCGCCCTTGGTGGTCCCAGGTGAGCCCGTTGGACATGTTGCACGGCTTGCGGTACGTGCGGACGCCGTCCCTCGCCGACCAGCACCGGAGATGATCGCCCGGCATGTCGCTCCAGAGCAGGTAGTGCTCCTTCGGGTGCCACAGCGGGCCCTCGGTGAACAGGCAGCCGCTGGCGATCCGCTCGAACTCGACATCGGACCCGACGACCTGGGCGAAGCGCGGGTCCAGGATCGAGACGCTCACCGCGTCATCCGCTCCCCGGCTTTGCCGCCCACGTACCAGTCGGGCGGATCGATGTCCTCGATGACCACCCAGACGGCCTCCCGCGACAGCTTGGTCACGTCGCAGATCGCGTCGGTGACCCGCCGGGCGATCTCATCCTTGCGCTCCTTGCCGTGACCTTCGTAGATCTTGATGTTGACGAAGGGCATCGCGTCTCCTCATTGTCCGTTGACGGATTCGTCCGAGGCCGGGAAACGCGGGGAGACTAGCACGCCCGCGACCCCAGTGGCAAGGGCCGCGAGCGCCTCGCGCGCCGCGTCAGGATAACGCCGGCTTTGCCGGCGCAATCCCTTCATATGGGGGAGGCTTGTGAGGGCGCCACGGCCCCCTCACAGTCAAAACGTGAGCTTGTCCCCGGGGCTGACGGGGAACACTTGCGTCGTTGTCTGGCCGAGCGCGGCCTGGTACTCCTGAGGCGTCCCCTTCAGCACAGGGAATGTGCCGTAGTGGAACGGGATCGCGTATTTGGGCTTGAGCATCTCCCGGGTCGCGTAGGCAGCGTCCTTCGGATCCATGACGAAGTGCCCGCCGATCGGGATCATGATGAGGTCGGGCTTGTAGTAATCGCCGATCAGCCTCATGTCCCCGAAGAGCCCGGTGTCGCCCATGTGGTAGAGCTTGAAGCCGTTCTCAAACTCGATGATGAAGCCCGCCGGCTCGCCGCCGGGGTAGGTGGTGGTCTTCTTCGTCGCCGGGTCGGTGACGGTCACCTCGGAGGAGTGCTCGGCCCGCGTCTGGGTGATCCTGATCTGCGGTCCGGCCGGCGTGACGGTTCCGCCCTTGCCGAAGCGGACGCCCTGATCGGGCGCCACCCAGCCCAGGTCGAGCATGGTGGCGATCAGCCCCGCCGGGCCGTAGACCTTGGCCCCGGTCCGCTTGGCCAGCTCCTTGATGTCGCCCGTATGGTCGCCATGGCCGTGGGTGACGAGAATCACGTCCACCTGGCCCAGCGCGTCCAGGTTCTTGTACTGCTGCGGGGTCTTGGGGTTCTGAGTGAGGAACGGGTCGATGACGAACACCTTCCCGCTGGGTGACGTGATCTTGGTCGCCGCCTGGCCCAGCCAGTGGACCTCGATCTTGTTGGTCTGGGCCCAGACGCGATCGACGGCCAGGGTGACGGTGAGCGCGCCAGTCAGCTTGAAGAAGGTCCGCCGGTCCATGTGCGGTGCTCCGTTAGGCTTTGAGCCACTTGTCGAAGTGGGCCAGGCAGCGCTTCCAGGCATCGGCGGCGGCGGTGGCGTTGTACGAGGGACGGTAGTCGGCGAAGAAGCCGTGGCCCGCGCCTGGGTAGGTCACGATCTCGACATTCTGGTTGTGCTGCTTGAGCAGGTCGCCCAGCTTGCGCGCGTCGGCCGGCGCCGGGCTCTGGTCCGTCTCCCCGTAAAGCCCGAGGAAAGGCGACTTGATGTCCTTGGCCACGTCGAACCCCGTCACCGGGTTGGGCTGATCCGGGTAAGGGCGCGCGGGCGGCCCGTACCAGGCCACGGCGGCCTTGATGTCGGGATTGGTCGCAGCAACCTGGTAGACGGTCGAGCCGCCCCAGCACCAGCCGGTCACGCCGACGCGGTCGGCCCTCACACCCGGCCGCTTCTTGGCCCAGTCGTCCGCGGCCGCGATGTCACCCAGCACCTGCTTGCGGGGCACCGCGAGCACGATCTTCAGGATGGCCTGGATGTCCGGAATATGACCCACGCCCCCCTCACGCTGGAACAGCTCCGGCGCCACGGCGTAGTAACCCTGCTTGGCGAAGCGCCGCGTGCAGTCCTTGACCCACTCATGGACCCCCCAGATCTCGCTGACGACGAGGATGATGGGGTGGTTGCTTCCCGACGCCGGGCGGGCCTCGTAGACCGGCATGCTGTAGTCGCCGATCTTGACCTGGAAGTCTCCGGCCGCCAGTCCATCGGTATCCGTCTTGATGACCTGGGCGAGGACGGTGTCGGCGGCCAGCGCATAGCCGGCGAAGGTCGCGCCGCCGACCTGGAGCATCTCGCGTCGCGTCAGACCCGTGGGAGTGGGCTCGGCCATTTCGGTCTCCTTTTGGTTCGTGATGGAGTAACCCGCGTCCTCAACCGCGGGGGGAGCCTATCACACCCGACTCGCGCCCGCAAAGCGCGCGCACGCAGCGTGACATCGGCGCGCGCGCTACTTCGTTCCCATCCATTTGCTGCTATGCTGAGGCGGTGGCCGACCTCGCCAACGAGTTTTCCTGGTCTCGCACGCGGGACAATGTCTTCCAGGAGTGCCGGCGCCGCTACTACTACCACTACTACGGCGCCTGGGGCGGCTGGGACACCGCTGCCGACGCGGCCGCGCGCGCTCTCTACGTGCTCAAGCAGCTCGGCACGCGCCAGATGTGGGCCGGGCGGCTGGTTCACGAGGCCGTCGAGCGGTCGCTGCTGGCGCTCCGCGACGGCCACGCGCTCTCCGAAGTCTCGCTCATCGATGATACCGTGCGTCAGATGCGCGAGGAGTGGAAGGGCTCACGCGACCACGTGTACCGGGAGCGTCCGAAGCGGACGGGGCTCTTCGAGCACGAGTACTCGGTGCCGATCAAGGACAGCGAGTGGCAGGCGCTCCGGGATCACGTCATCCGCTGCCTCAGGAACTTCCACCGCCTGCCGCTCCTGGCCGAGATCAAGCGCACACCCACCCACCGCTGGATCCTGATCGAGGACATCGGCTCCTTCGCCTGGGAAGGCACGCGGGTCTTCACCGCGCCCGACTTCGGCTACTGGAACCGCGCGGATCGCCTCCTGCTCATCGACTGGAAGACGGGCGGCAACGGGGAGGACGCCAGGCTCCAGCTCGGCGGCTATGCGCTCTACGCCCTCGAGGTGCTGGGGGTGGATCTCCCGCGCGTGGATCTGCTCGAGGTGAACCTGCGCGAGGGCAGGGTCGTCAGCCACCCCTGGGACGAGATCAGCCTGGAGCGGGTGAGAGAGCATATCCGGCTCTCGGTGCGTTCCATGAGAGCCTACTTGAAGGATCCCGAGAAGAACGTTGCCGACGAGGCGAACTTCGAGAAGACGGAGGACCTGAGGATCTGCCGCTGGTGCAACTTCCGCTCGGTGTGCCGCCCCGAGCTGCCGCCCTTCTCGACAAGGAATCCTCTCCTCTCGGGGGAGCCGGCAGGGAGACCAGCCCCGTGAAAGCCCTCCTCGTCGACCTCGACGACACCCTGCTCGACTACACGGGCGGCGTGGAGGAGTGCTGGCTCGAGGCCTGCGCCGCCCTGGCCGCCCCGGCGGGCGTGGACCCGGCGCGCCTGGTCGCAGCCATCGCCCGGACGCGCCGGTGGTTCTGGAGCGATCCCGAGCGCCATCGGCGCGAGCGGGTGGACATGGCGGGGGCTTGGCGGAAGATCACGGCGCGCGCGCTCACCCACATCGGCCCGCCGGACGGCGCGCTGGCCGCGGCCATCGCCCAGGACTTCGCGGCGCGCCGCTGGGAGCGCATGGAGCTGTTCCCCGGCGTCAGGGAAGCGCTGGACCGACTCCGTCAGCGCGGCGTCGCGCTCGCCCTCGTGACCAACGGCGACAGGAGCCACCAGCGCAGGAAGGTCGAGCAGTACGACCTCGCTCGCTTCTTCGACGTGATCTTGATCGAGGGCGAGTTCGGGGTGGGCAAGCCCGACGAGTCGGTGTACCGCCACGTGCTCGAGTCCCTCGACGCCAGGCCGTCGGACGCGTGGATGATCGGCGACAACCTCGAGTGGGACGTGGCCGCGCCCCAGCGCCTGGGCCTGCGGGGGGTCTGGGTGGACGCGCACGCCCGGGGGGTGCCCCCGACCGCTCCCACCCGTCCGGACCTGATCATCCGAACGTTTGTGGAGATTCTCGATGTCGTCGTCGAGGCGGACAGCCGAGCGGGAACCCCGCTCGCGAGCCCTGAGTGACGCGGGCGGCTAAAGGACACCAACACGACGTATCCACCAAAAAGGACAAGAGCTGCGCGCGGTCCCAGCGGGTCCCCGGGCTCTGTCGGACTACGCCATCACTTGGTTGGCGGCTCCACGATGACCGTGCGGAGGGGCGAGAGGTAGCGCTGGGCCGCGCGCTGGACATCGGCCGCCGTGATCTGGCGGACGCGGCCCACGTAGCGATCCAGGAACTCGTACCCCACCCCCGCTACCTCGTAGGACGCGAGGTACCAGGCCTGGCGCGCGTTGGTGCGCCGGTCCATCTCGAGATTCCCGAGCAGATACGCCTTGCCGACGCGCAGTTCCTCGTCGGCGACAGGCTCGCGCTGGATGCGCTCGAGCTCTCCCCTCAAGGCGGCCTCGGCCTTGGCCACGTTCTCGGGAGCCGCGCCGAGCAGCGCCAGGAAGAAGCTCTGGTCCACGCGCGACGAGTACTGGGTCGCCGTGGTATAGGCCAGCGCCTGCTTGTCCCGGAGATCGGAGAAGAAGCGCCCGGCCATGCCGCCGCCCAGGATCGCGCTCAGGACCTTCACCGCCGGGAAATCGGGGTCGGAGAGGGGCGGTGCCAGGTTCCCCATCATGATCTGCGCCTGCGCGCCGGGGACGGTCAAGACCTCACGCGAGGCCACGGTAGCCGGCGGCTTCGGGGGTTCGGCGGCGGGCGCCGGGGCCGGCGGCACGGCCCCGAACAGGCGATCGGCCTGAGCCAGCACCTCGGGTGACTTCACGCGCCCGCTGACCGCCAGCACCATCCCGCCCGGGACGTAGTGGCGCCGGTAATGGGCGAGCAGCGCGTCGCGATCGATCCGCGCGAGGCTCTCCTTGAGCCCGATGGGGTCCCAGGCGTACGGATGCGGGCTGTAGATCTTCGCGGTGAGCGTATCCAGCGCGACATCGTAGGGCTTGTCGCCCCGGTTGCGGATCTGCCTCAAGAGGAAGTCGCGCACGGCCTCGAAGGTCGCCGCGGGCACCGAGGGATGAAGCGCCACGTCGGCCACCAGCTCGAGGATCTCCGTCCAGTAGCGGGAAAGCGCGGTGGCGGAGATCTCGGAGGCGTCCGCGTCGCCGATGGCCTCGATGCTGCCGCCCATGCGGTCGGCCTCCTCGACGATCTGGGTCCCGTTGAGCCGCGTCGTGCCCCGCACCAGCATGAGCTGGAGCAGGTTGGAGATCCCGGCGTTCGCGCGCGTTTCCCACCGCGTGCCCATCTTGACCTGGAGCGAGATGGCCACGACCGGGGCCACCGGGTTCTCGCGCACGAGCACCGTCAGGCCATTGGCCAGGCGCGTCCGCGTGACGGCGCCCGCCGTGCGCTCGGCGGCCGCCGCCTGGGAGGCCGCGAGCGCGGCCAGGCCCAGCGCCAGCAGGCCCGCGCGGAAGATGCCGGCACGGCCGCGTGACGCCCGCTTCATTGCCCCTTCTTCGGCACGAAGGCCAGCCGCGCGTAATCGGTGTTTGACAGGTAACGACGGGCCGCATCCCTGATCTGCTCGCGGGTGATCCGGCGGAGCCGGTCGACGTAATGCAGCTCGGCGTCCAGCGTCCAGGTCATCTCCGCGATGCCGTAGGCGTAGGCCAGCCCCTCCGAGGTCTCGGTGTCGAAGGCGTGCTGCGACTCGAACTTGGTCACGGCGAGCTGGCGCTCCTCCTCGGTGGGCCCGGTCTCCTGGATCTTGGCGATCTCCTCGAGGATGATGCGCTCGGCTTTCTCCACGTCCTTGGCCTCGAGGTC
>WNGA01004636.1_pt1 | contig 50414 bp, 52 predicted proteins | sample 5400061 | NCBI WGS metagenome assembly WNGA01 (sample SAMN13153366, study PRJNA577476) | soil metagenome | isolation source: 100 cm soil or saprolite under grassland replicate 2 | place: USA:California | collected 2016-06-15
AACCTGTTCCGGCTGAACCAGAACATCCGACCCGCCGACTGAGCCGCTAGGAGCGCTTGTGGCCGGCTGCCTCGACCCAGCGGTAGCCGGGTATCGGCACGCCGATCGCGCGACGCGCACGCGCGACCCACGCGGGCAGCTGCAGATAGAGCTCCGGCAGCCGCTCGCGCCGCACGAGGCGGGCGACGGCCGCGCCGCGGAACACGAAGTCCGTCAGTGGAAACTTCAGCTGTGACGAGCGCACGACGTCGAACTCGAGCTCCGGATGGGCAAGCGCCGCGTGGAAGTGCTCCTCCGACTCGTACTCCCGCATGTGTGTCGGGTCGAGCTGCCAGCGTTCGGGCGCGGGCGGCGTGCCTTTGTACAGCCAGAAACCGCGCGGGCCGCGGATGACGCTCGAGACGTAGAACCAGCCGCCGGGACGGAGCAGACGCGCGATCTCGGGTGCCAGCACGGCGTCGTCGGGCAGGTGCTCGATGACCTGCGAGGAGACGACGGCGTCGACGGAGGCGGCGGGCAGGTCGTCGACGTGCGCGACGTCCGAGACGATCCCCCGCACCTTTGGCGACAGACGCTCGCAGAGCGCAACGTGCTCAGCCGAGATGTCGACCGCATAGATCGTCTCGCCGACGAGTCCCGCACGATCCAACGGCCACAACGTGCCGCCGTCGCCGGCACCGAGATCGGCGAGCACGTGCGGGGGCGAGCGCTCCGCCGTCTGCCGGAGGAGCGGCGGCATCCATTCGGTCAGGAAATAGCGGGAGTGCTCGAGGTCTTCGACCGTCGGGCCTTGGCTCAACCTTGTCTCCCGAAGGCCTGCCGACGCGCGAGGTCGCGCTCCGGATCGACGAGGTGGCCGTCGCGCTCGACGTAGCCGTCCTTGCCGCCGACGACGAGCAGCACGAGGTCGTCCGACTCGCTCGCATTCGACACCTTCCGCGGCGTCGTCGACTCCACGTGCACGAGCCCGCCCTCACCCAACTCCCGCACCTCGCCGCCGACCTCGACGCGGGCGCGACCGCGATGCACGAAGTAGAGCTCGTCCTGCATGTCGTGGAAGTGAAGGAAGCCTTCGTAGCCGGGCGGAAACACGATCGCGTTGACGCCGAAGGCCGTGACGCCGAGCGCGCGGCGCACGCTGCGAAAGCCGTAGTCCTCCCCGAGCTCCTCCAGCGATCCGAACGCGTAGCCGTTCATAGCTTGCGGACGATCTCCTCCGCTTCCTCGCGCGTGAACGCACGCAGTGTCTCCGTGTGTTCGGCGCCGTAGCGGTTGAGCTTCATCAGGATCTCGATCGCCACCTCGTCGTCGGGGGCCTCGAAGATCTCGACGACGTCGTAGCGGCCCAGCGTGACGTAGACGCCGACGAGCTGGCCGCCTGCCTCCTTGATGACGCGCTCGCCCTCCTCGACCCGTTCGCGCCACTTCGGCAGGCCCGCATACCCCTGCGTCGTCCAGCGCATCAACGTCACGTAGTGGGCCACGAGGCGAATATATGACGCCGTGCGCCTGAACGCCTATCTCGCCCGTGCCGGCGTAGCGTCGCGCCGGCGCGCGGACGAGCTGATCAAGGCCGGGCGTGTCACGGTCAACGACGAGCAGGGGCAGCTGAACACCTTCGTGCAGCGCGGTGACCGGGTCGAGGTCGACGGCGAGCTCGTCGCCGCGCAGAAGCTGACCTACGTGCTGCTGCACAAGCCCGCGGGGACGGTCACGACGGCGCGCGATCCGCAAGGACGCGCGACGGTGGTGGAACTCGTCGACGTGCCGGAGCGAATCGTCCCGGTCGGCCGCCTCGACGCGGACACGACCGGGGCGCTCCTGCTCACGAATGACGGGCCGCTCGCGCACCGCCTCGCGCATCCGCGCTACGGCGTGGAGAAGGTGTACGAGGTGGAGGTCGAGGGCCGGCCCAGCGACGAAGCGTTGCGCGCGCTGGCCGAGGGTGTCGAGTTGGAGGACGGCGTCACGGCGCCGGCGCGGGTGCGGCGCCTGGGGCGGTCTCGCATCGAGCTGACCTTGCACGAGGGACGGAACCGGCAGGTCAAACGCATGTGCGACGCCGTCGGCCTTCCCGTACGGCGCCTGCACAGGAGCCGCTACGCAGGCCTCGACCTGAATGACATCGGCCCCGGTGACTGGCGCGAGCTCACCGGGGCCGAGGTCATGAAACTGCGGTCTACGGCGTGACTACGGGGCAGGCCGGGCTGCCGCCCGTGGTGCACACGATCCGTCCCTGGATCGCGGGGCTGATCGTCCCCTTCGACTGGATGTAGTCCGCGAGCACCTTGTCCATCAACGCCTTCAGCGTCGCTCGGCTCGACAGCACCTGGTAGCCGTCGCCGCCGCTCGCCATGAAGTCGTTCTCGGCGACCATGTACGTCGACGCGGCGGTGAGATCGATTGGAGGTCCGGTGCACGACCCGTCAGCGGCCTGACGGACAGCGCCGGTGACGCGACTTCCCGCGACGGCGGAGATGTTGTACGTGAAGCAAAGGCCGGAGACCTGCGGGAACCGGCCATCGATTGCCGGCATGCGCGAGATCCCGTTCTCCAGCATCGTCTTCAGCTCCGCTCCGTTGACAGGTAGCGTCACGACGAGGTTTCCGAACGGCAGTACCGTCACCACCTGGCCGCGCGTGATCGGGTAGGGCGGCGGCGTATACGCGGGGCAGAAGTCGCTTGGGTTGTCGGTGGTCGGACACGTCAGGTCCGCTCGCAGACCACCCGAATTCGTGATCGCGAAATCGGTCCCGTACGTCGTCCGCATCGAGTCGGCTGTCACATTCCCGACCAGTGACTCGCACGTTCGACCTGCGCTCTGCCCGCACGCATCCGCACGCGGGATGAACCGCGTCGAGTTTCCGAGCACGGTGTTGAGGACTGGGGCCAGTTCGGCGTTGAGGGCGTCGATCTTCGCCTGAATCGCCGGGTCGGGCGTGATGCCGATGTCCCACGGCTTGTGGAAATCGGCCGTCTTGTAGACGACCTCCTTCGAACTCGCCTCGACGACGAGCCGAACGCGTGTGAAGCGGATCCCCTTGCTCCGATTCTCCGTCACGAGCACACCGTTCGGCCGGGTCGTGACGACCTGGAAGTCGGTGTGGTCTCCGATGACCGCGTCGACGTTCTGCACGTTGTCGGCCAGGTCGACCAGTGGTCCGCTCGGGGCGGTCAGAGTGCCGGCGGTAGCGCCGAGGTGCCCGATCGCGACGATCGTGTTGATGCCGCGCGCCTTCAGGCGTGTTGCCTCGGCGTTGACCGAAGCCGTCGAGTTCTCGACGTGGAACGGCCCGAATGCGCTCGGGCTGACGAGCGTCGGCGCGTCGTCGTTCGTGAACCCGACGATGCCGACCCGCACGCCCCCAAAGATGTCGAAGACTTTCGACGGCGCCCACTCGGCGGGCGTCTTCCCGGACGAGTCGACGACGTTCGACGACACGTACGGGAACTTCGCCAGCGGGATCAGCTCAGTCCGCAGGTACTGCTGCCCGCGGTCGAAGTTGTGGTTCCCGAGCCCGTCGAGGCCCATGCCCATCAGGTTCATCAGCTCGATCGTCGGTTTGTCGCCGAAGAACGACGAGATCGGTGGCGTCGCTCCGACCGAGTCGCCGGCGGCGATCGTCAGCGAGCCGTTCGGCGCTTCCGCGCGGTAGACCTCGAACCACGGTTTTAGGAACGCGGAGCCACCGATCCCGAAGCTGGGCCCGAGCGTGTCCGCCGCCTCGCTGAGGGGGATCAGCTGACCGTGGTAGTCGCTGATATCGAGGATCGTGACCTCCCTGAGCTGACCCGGGTTCGGGAAGAGGTTGTAGAGGATCTTCCCGCGTGCGTTCTGCGGACCCGGGACGCCCATCAGGAGCGACAGCGTCGGTGCGATGTCGACCGCGCGGACTCCAGCCACCGGATCCTGGTGCCGGAAGCCCGGCCCGGCCGCGACGAACGTGGCGTGCATGTTCACGTTGTGGGCGAGGTCGACCAGGTTCGGCAGGTAGCCGTGCTGGCCGAAGAACTGCGAGAAGGCGATTCGCTGGCCCGGCGTCCCCGCATCCGACTGGTACGGCGGGCGCGTCACGACCACCACGTCGCCGCTTCGGTTCGGATGCAGCGAATCGGAACCGTCGACGTCGCGTAGCTCCTCCTTCCTCAACACCTTCGCCACGACCTGGGCGCCCGGATGTGCCGGGTCGCTCAGGTTCTGGAAGGCGTCGATCACCGCAGTCCGCACCTGCTCGTAGGTCGTGCCGGAGGGAAGCGTCGGGTTCACGTAGATCTGGATCGTCCCCCCGGCCCAGCAGGCCTTCGTCAGGTCGCTCGTCGCCGCGCCGCAGTTCGAGGCGGTGGCCCCTCCGCTCGCCTGCAGGGAGATGCCGTTCACCTGCTTGTCGAACAGCACCTTGCGTGCGTTGACCGCGTACCACTGGGGCGCGAACCCGTGGTCCGAGGCGGCGACCGTCGTCGGATTGCCGCCCATCAGCTCCCGGGCCTTGGCGAGCTTCGCGTCGGCCTCGTGGTAGGCGCTGCGGACATAGCCCTCGCGGATCGCGATGCGGTTGTCCTTGACGCCGTCACCCTCGGCGTCGTCGAAGTACGGATTGGGATTACCGTCAATGTCGGTCGGCGTGTAGAGCCCCATGAACTGGTGCGAGAACTCATCCGTGACCGGGTACCCGACCATCGCGAAGTCGGTGTCGGGCTGAAGCGTCTTGAGGATGTACTCCATCACCGCGTCGGCGTAGGCCTTTTCGAGGTCGCGCCCCTGCTCGACGTAGGTGTCCTCGTCGATGATCCGTGCCTCGAGGGGGGCGAAGTCGGCCGCCACGTACGTCGGGAGGTTGTCGGCGATGTACTTCTCCAGCTTGTCCTCGCCGGCGCCCCCGGCCGGGAGCCCCGCGCACGGTGTCCCGCAGGTCGCGATCACACGCTCGACGGAAGTGAAGTAGAGCTTGAAGCTCGAGAGATCCGGCGCCAGCGTGATCAGCTTCGTGTAAAAGCCGGCGGTCTGGCCGGCGCGCGCGCCGATCAGGCCGTTCGCACCCGTCAGCTTGACTTCCTTGAAGTCGCCGACGCCCAGGGTCACGGCTGCCTTGCTCCCGTCCTTGGTGTCAGCCGTGCGCACGAGCAGGACGTGGTCGTAGCCGCCTCCGGTGGCGTAGATGTAGACGTCGTACGTTCGCGTCGGGTTCTGCGAGGCGAACGTCGTCGCGATCGTGAGGACAGTCTCCTTCGCCGGCAACGTGCTCGAGGGGACATTGGTCCACCCTGCGGCATCCGAGATGCCCGCGACCTGGTAGGAGATGCCGAACGCCGCCGCGCCTGCCTGCTCCGTCGTATTCACAGGAGAGGCGAGGACACCTCGCGTCGAGAAGAAGTTCGCAAAGTCGACCGTGGGTCCCTGAATCCCGGCGAGGCGACCGCCGACCCAGTCGATCTGGGCGACTTTCTTCTGCGCCCGCTCCGCGGCGTTCGCGATCGTGTCCGCCTGGAGCACGCCGGTGCCCGAGAAGGACGTCCGGTTCGAGAACGTGTCTCCGGTGCGGTGGAAAGTGTTGTTCGTGGAGCCGTGCTCGCCCGGGTAGGCGCCGGTGGCCATCGTGTACCAGCCCACCCCGGTGTTTGGCGGGAAGGCCTGAACCATGCCGTTCTGCCCTTCGACCCCGGCTCGGCGCAGCGCCGCGTAGGTGGGCATCGCACCCTCGGCCGCGTACTTCGCCATCAGGTCCGGCCGCATGCCGTCGGATGAGAACATCACGACCCTCTTCGCACTTCCGACCGCTGTGCTCGGCTTCGCGGCACCGGCCCCTTGCGAGCCGAGCGCGAGCACGAGCAGCGTGATGAGTGCAGCCAGAGCTGCAGGCGCGAACGAGCGTTTCATTGAACTCCTCCCCTTGTCTCCCCAGTACGAGAACCGCGAAGAGAAAGCTATACCGCTTCCCAGCGGTTGCCTAGAGCCCGCGGCGGGCGAAGCCCATCCGCTCGTACATGAGCTCGAGCGTCGGCGCTGATGCTTCACGCGCCTTCTCCGCGCCCACGGCCAGCAGCCGGTCGAGCTCCGAGACGTCGGAGCGAATCTCCTCGTAGCGCTGGCGGATCGGCTCGAGGACCGCGACGACTGCCTCGGCCACGTCTTCCTTGAAGCGCCCGTAGCCCGCGCCGTCGTACCTGGCCTCGACGTCCGGGATCGAGTCGCCCGTCACGACCGTCATCAGCTCGATCAGGTTCGAGACCCCGGGCTTCTGCTCGGGGTCGTAGCGCACGTCGGTTCCCGAATCGGTGACGGCGCTCTTGACCTTCTTCCGGATCGTGTCCGGCGGGTCGAGCATCAGCACCGTCCCGCTCTCCGCGCCGCGCGACTTGGACATCTTCACGGCCGGTTCCTGCAGGTTCATCACGCGGCCACCCGTCTCGGGGAAGACGCCCTCGGGCACGACGAAGGTCTCGCCGTAGCGAGTGTTGAACCGCTGCGCGATGTCGCGCGCGAGCTCGAGATGCTGGCGCTGGTCTTCGCCGATCGGGACGATGTCGGTGCGGTAGAGCAGGATGTCGCCAGCCATCAGCACCGGATACGTGAAGAGCGCCGCTGAGACGAAGTCCTCTTCTGCGGCCTTCTCCTTGAACTGCGTCATCCGGCCGAGCTGGCCGTAGCTCGCCACCGAGGAGAGCAGCCAAGCCGTCTCGGCGTGTGCGGTCACGTGGCTCTGGACGAAGACAGTCGAGCGCTCGGGATCGATGCCCGTCGCGAAGAGCATCGCGCCGATGTCGAGCGTCCCCTCGCGCAGCTCCTTCGGGTCGTGCGTGATCGTGATCGCGTGCAGGTCGACGATGCAGAAGAAGGCCTCGCCGCGCTCCTGGGTGGCGGCGTACTGACGGAAGCCCCCGCTGTAGTTGCCGATGTGGGGGTCGCCGCTGGGCTGGATGCCGCTGAAGATGCGCATGCTCGTCCAAAAGTATCCTGAGTTCCATGGCAGTGAAGCCAACGACCTGGTCGCCCTCGTCCTGGCGCGGGTACCCGGCCGCGCAGCAGCCGGAGTGGCCGAACCCCGAGCGGGTCGAGGCCGTGCGTGCGCGGCTCGCGGCGATGCCTCCGCTCGTCTTCGCGGGCGAGGCGCGGGCGCTGCGCGAGGCGCTTGCTGGGGTGGTCGAGGGGCGGGCGTTCGTGCTGCAGGCGGGCGACTGCGCCGAGTCGTTCCACGAGTTCTCGGCGATCAACATCCGCGAGAAGCTGAAGATCATGCTGCAGATGGCGGCCGTGCTCACCTACGGCGCGACGCTCCCCGTCGTCAAGATCGGGCGCATCGCGGGCCAGTTCGTCAAGCCGCGATCCTCGGCGACGGAGCGCGTGGACGGGGTCGAGCTGCCCGTCTTCCGCGGGCACATGGTCAACGGCGAGGCGCCGACCGCCGACGCGCGCCGCCCCGATCCCGAGCGGATGCTCCAGGGTTACCACCAGTCCGCGGTGACCTTGAACCTGCTGCGTGCGTTCACGAAGGGCGGCTTCGCGGATCTGAACCAGGTGCACATGTGGAACCAGGAGTTCGTCGCCTCTTCCCCGCAGGGACGCCGCTACGAGGCGCTCGCCTCCGAGATCGAGCGCGCGCTGCGCTTCATGGCCGCGTGCGGGATCGACCTCGCCGACGAGCCGCAGCTGCATCAGGTGGATTTCTGGACGAGTCACGAGGGGTTGCTGATCGAGTACGAGGAGGCTCTGACGCGGCGGGATTCGCTCACCGGCGATTCGTACGACTGCTCGGCGCACATGCTCTGGATCGGGGAGCGGACGCGGCAACCGGACGGTGCGCACGTCGAGTTCTTCTCCGGCGTCCACAATCCGATCGGGGTCAAGCTCGGCCCCGCCGCGACGCCGGAGGAGGCGCTGGAGCTCTGCGAGCGCCTGAACCCCGAGCGGAGCCCAGGTCGGCTGACGCTGATCACGCGCATGGGCGCCGACCGCGTGTTCGAACTGCTGCCGCCGATCCTGCGCGCGGTGCGCGAGGCAGAGCACCCGGCCGTCTGGATCTGCGACCCGATGCATGCGAACGTCTTCACGAGCGCGGGCGGCCGGAAGACGCGGCATTTCGACGCGGTGCTCGGCGAGATCGAGGGCTTCTTCGCGGCACACCGGCAGGAGCGCACGTGGCCCGGCGGCGTCCATCTCGAGTTCACCGGCGAGGACGTGACCGAGTGCCTCGGCGGTTCCGAGGACGTACAGGAGGAGCACCTGGACTCCCGGTACATGAGCCTCTGCGACCCGCGCCTGAACGCTCGCCAGTCGCTCGACCTCGCCTTCCGCATCGCCGAGCTGATGCGTTCGGCTTAGCCCGATGGCCGTACGCTCTCTGGCGGTCGTGGGGACCGGGCTGATCGGCGCCTCGGTCGGACTCGCGGCCCGTGCCGCGGGAGTTGCGGAGGTTCGCGGCTGGGACGTCGATCCGGAATCGCTGGCCGTCGCCGGCGAGCGCCGCGCCGTCGAGCCTGCCTCGTCGCTCGACGATGCTGTCGTGGGAACGGAGCTCGCGATCGTGGCCGCGCCCGTCGCCGCCTTGCCGGCGTCGGTGGCGGCGGTGCTCGAGGCGAGCGGGGACGCGACGACCGTCACGGACGTCGGTTCGACGAAGGGACCGGTCACGCGGGCGGTCGGCGGCGACCGCTTCATCGGCGGGCATCCCGTGTGTGGCTCCGAGGCGCGCGGCGCCGCGCACGCGAGCGACGAGCTTTTCCGCGGCGCGACCTGGTTCCTGACTCCCGTCGCGACGACCGATCCCGAGCGCTACCGCACGCTGCACGGCTTCGTGGCGTCACTCGGCGCAGTCCCGGTCGCTGTCGATCCCCAGGCGCACGATCGGTTGGTGGCGCTCACGAGTCACCTGCCGCACGCGCTCGCGAATGTCCTCCTCAACCAGGCGGGCGCGTCGCGGATCGAGGGACACGAGCCGCTCGCCGCCGCCGGCGGCTCGCTGCGCGACATCACGCGTGTCGCGGGCGCGAACCCGCGCATCTGGGTCGACATCTTCCTCGACAATGCCGACGCCTTGTCCGAAGCGCTCGCCGAGCACCGGCGTCGGGTCGAGCAGGTCGAGCATGCGCTCGCCGAAGGCGACGCGGGTTTTCTCGCCCGTTGGATCGCCGAGGCCGCGGGCAACCGCCGCCGGTTGCTTGCGGACGCCTACGAGCAGCCGGGGACGCTGCAGCGGCTGCGTGTCCACGTTCCGGACCGGCCCGGCGTGCTCGCGGGGATCACGCAGGCGCTCGGCGCGGAGCGCATCAACATCGAGGACTTCGAGCTCCAGCATCTCTCGCGGGAGCGAGGAGGGACGCTCACGCTGCTCGTCGGAGGCGAGGACGAGGCGGCGCGCGCCGCGGAGATCCTCGAGGCGCAGGGCTACCACGTCGTCACGTCACCCGTCCTCGAAGGATGAGCCCCAAGAGCCACGTCCAGGTGTCAGACACCGTGCCGAAGGTGTGACGAGACTGTGACGAGAGTGTCAAATCCCCTGCAAACCTGCGGTGCCCCGAACCACAGGCTTGGTGTCAGACGCCGTGGTGGAGGTGTGGCTCGGAGGTGAGGAGGGTGGAACCCGCCGGGGCGCTCGTCGGGCACATCGCCGTGCCCGGCGACAAGTCGATCTCGCACCGTGCCGTCCTGATCGGCGCGCTGTGCGAGGGGGAGACGCGCGTGCGGGGATTCGGACGCTCCGCGGACACCGAATCGACGATCGCCGCCGTGCGCACGCTCGGCGTGCAGGTCGACGAGCCGGCCGACGACGAGCTCGTCGTCCACGGCGCCGGGCTGCGCGGGCTCCGTCCGCCCGGCGCACCGATCGACTGCGGCAACGCGGGCACGCTGATGCGGCTCCTTACAGGCATCCTCGCCGGCCAGCAGGGCCGCTTCGAGCTCACCGGGGACGAGTCGCTGAGCGCGCGCCCGATGGATCGCGTCGCCGAGCCGCTCACCCGGATGGGCGCCCGCGTCGCGACGAACAACGGCCTCCCGCCGATCGTGGTCGACGGGACGGATGCGCTGACCGGCATCGACTACGCGTTGCCGATGGCGAGCGCCCAGGTGAAGTCGGCGCTCCTGCTCGCGGGTCTCAACGCCCACGGGACGACCACCGTCTCCGAGCCCGCGCCGACGCGTGACCACACCGAGCTGATGCTCCGGGCCGCGGGCGCGAACGTTCGGATCCGTCCGCACTCGGTCTCCATCGACCCGGCGGCACTGCTCAGCCTCGAGGAGGTCGTCGTCCCCGGCGACTTCTCCGCCGCCGCGCCCTTCGTCGTCGCCGCGACGCTCCTCTCCGGCTCGAAGCTGACGATCCACGACGTCGGGCTCAATCCGCGCCGGACCGGGCTGCTCGACGTGCTCGAGCGAATGGGCGCACGCGTCAGCGTCTTCAACCGCCGCAAGCTCGGCGGCGAGTCGATGGGCGACCTCGAGGTGCACTCGGCGGAGCTCGTGGCGACCGATCTGGGCGCCGAGGAAGTGCCGTTGCTGGTCGACGAGCTGCCACTGTTCGCCCTGGTAGCCGCGTGCGCGCGCGGGAACAGCCGGCTGACGGGCGCCGGCGAGCTTCGCCTAAAGGAATCGGACCGCATCGAAAGCGTGACGGAAGGCCTACGGACACTGGGCGTGCGCATCCGTGCGCGCGACGATGGCTTCGAGGTGAAAGGCGTACCCGCGCGGCCGACGGGAGGGCGAATGCCGTCCGACGGAGACCATCGCATCGCAGTGCTCGCCGCCGTTGCAGGCCTCGTCTCGCGCGAGGGCGTCGAAGTCGGGGGCGCCGAGGCCGTCGCTATAAGCTTCCCCGGGTTCTTCGACCTCCTCGATTCGGTCTCAAGACGATGATCGTCGCCATCGATGGCCCCGCAGGAGCGGGGAAGAGCACGGTCGCGCGGCGACTCGCCGTGCGCCTCGGCTTCCGTTATCTCGACACCGGCGCGATGTACCGCGCCGTCACGTGGCTCGCGATGCAGCGCGGCCTGCCGCTCGGGGACGGCGAGCCCCTGGGGGAGCTCGCGGACGCGAATCCCGTCACGTTCGACCATGCCGGCCGGGTGTGGATTGCCAACACGGACGTGACCGCGTCGATCCGCGAGTCGCGCATCGACCGGCAGGTGCCGGTGGTCGCACGGCACCCGGCCGTCCGGGCCGTGATGCGCGAGCGGCAGCGCGAGCTCGGTCAGCACGGCGACGTCGTGATCGAGGGCCGTGACATCGGCACGGTCGTCGCACCGGGCGCGGAGGTGAAGATCTACCTCAAGGCGGAAGCCGCGACGCGAGCGCGCCGCCGGCAGGCTGAGCGCCCCGACATCGGCGGGGATGCCCTGGCGACGGACCTGCGCATTCGCGACGAGAGCGACGCCGCGCGGATGCAACCCGCGCCCGACGCGGAGCAGATCGACACGACAGACCTCGAGGTGGACGACGTCGTGACCCGGATCGAGCAGCTCGTGCAGGAACGCCTGGCAGCTTCCCGCTCATGAATCGCGTGCAGGCCGCCTGGCTCGTCGGCCGCCCATTCTTTGGTGCACTCGTCCGACTCTTTGCACCCCTGCGCGTGTACGGGCGGGAGCGCATCCCGGCGAACGGGCCGCTCATCTTCTGCTTCAACCACTTCTCCTGGCTCGACCCGTGGGCGTTCGGAGGGGTAACGCCCAGGACGATCTACTACGTCGCCAAGCAGGAGGTGCACGACAACCCGTTCATCGGGCCTTTCATCCGTGTCTTCGGCACCTCGTCCGTGCGCCGGGGAGAGTCAGACCGCGAAGCCATCCGCATCATGCGGGAAGTCGTCCGTCGCGGTGACGCTCTCGGAATGTTTCCCGAGGGCACGCGCCAGAAGCGAGAACCCGGCCCAGTACGTTCCGGCGCGGCCATGGTCGCGGTCGCGGAGGGCGTCCCGATCGTGTGCGCAGCGATCCATGGCAGTCAGGACTGGCGCTTCGGCAACTTCCATCCCGTCTCGATCGCGTTCGGCGAACCGCTCGACGTCAGTCAGCACCCAAGGAACTCGCAGGGCTATCGCGCAGCCTCCCAGGACATCCAGGACGAGCTCAGGCGGCTGTGGGAGTTCCTCGTGACGACGCATGAGCACGGCCGCCCACGCGTGGCGACCCCGCCGGCATGACGACCGAACAGGAGCCGCTGCTCGGCACGGTCGCGATCGTCGGCTTTCCGAACGTCGGCAAGTCGACGCTGGTGAACCGTCTGACGGGGTCCCGCGCCGCGGTCGTGCACGAGACGCCCGGCGTGACCCGGGACCGCAAGGAGCTCGTCTGCGAGTGGGCCAGGAAACGGTTCCTGCTCATCGACACGGGCGGCGTCGACGTTGCCGACCCGTCCCCGATCACTCGCTCGGTCGCGGTGCATGCGCGCGAGGCGATCGACGAGGCGGACCTCGTCCTCTTCGTCGTCGACGCGCGCGCGGGTGTGACGCCCGGCGACGAGGAGATCGCGGACATCCTCCGCCGCGCGCGGAAGCCCGTGCTGCTGCTCGCGAACAGGATCGACGACCCCTCGCAGGAGAGCCTCGCACTCGATCTCCACCGGCTCGGGCTCGGCGACCCGATTCCGATCTCCGCGCTGCACGGCTACGGCACGGGCGACCTGCTCGACACGATCGTCGCGGAGCTTCCGGGCGCTGGGCGGCCCGAAGCGACCGACGGGGCGATCCGCGTCGCCATCCTGGGCCGGCCGAACGTCGGCAAGTCGTCGCTCCTGAACGAGATCCTCGGCCGCGAGCGCGTGATCGTCTCCGAGACGCCGGGGACGACGCGCGACGCGATCGACACGGTCTTCCGCCGCGGCGAGCGTACGTTCGTCCTCGTCGACACGGCGGGACTGCGGCGCAAGCGCCGGCACCGGCAGGGGATCGAGTACTACTCGGAGTTGCGTGCGCTCGAGGCGGCGGAGCGCGCGGACGTCGCGCTCGTCCTCATCGACACGTCGGAGGGCCTCGTCGATCAGGATCTTGCCGTCGCCGACATCGCACGCAAGGCGCAGTGCTCCACGCTCGTCGTCCTCTCCAAGTGGGATCTGACCACTGTCGGGATCGAGGACGTCCGCCCAGAGCTCGAGCGCCGCCTGCGCCAGCGTCCGCCGCACGTCGCGGTGTCGGCGAAGACCGGGCGCGGGATCGAGCGGTTGCTGGACGCGGTGGAGCGTCTCTTCGACAAGCACACCGCGCGCGTGCCGACCGCCGAGCTGAACCGTTTTCTCGCTGAGCTGCGCGAGCGGCGACAAGCGCCGTCGCGCAACGGCAAGCGCCTCAACCTGCTGTACGGCGCGCAGGTCGGAACTCGTCCGCCGCGCTTTCGCCTCTCGGTCAACGACCGGCGCCTGATCACGCGCGACTACGGCTACTGGATCGAGAACCAGCTGCGCGACCGCTTCGAGCTCGAAGGCGTCCCCGTCACGATCGACTTCGTCCCGCGCAAAAGCTGACGCTTTTGCGCGGGTTTGGCGATGAGATCCTAGGACCATGAACGTTGTCGTCGTCGGCGGCGGGTCCTGGGGAACCGGTTTCGCCTGCCTGCTTCGCGATCGTGGTCACCACGTCACGCTCGCGTGCCGCGATCCCGTTCAGGTCGCCGCGATTACGAAGACCGGCCGCAACCCGCGCTACCTCACGACTGCCGATCTACGCGGGATCGAGCCGGCGACGGTCACGAACGCTCCGATCGCGGACGCCGAGCTCGTCGTACTCGCTGTGCCGAGCCGGGCGTTCGCGGACGTGGCGGCAGCGCTGCCCGGCGACGCGCCCGTGCTGAGCCTGACGAAGGGTCTCGACCCTGCGACGGGGCAACGACTCTCGACGCGCGTGCGCGATCGGCCTGTCGCCGTCCTCTCGGGGCCGAACATGGCCGAGGAGATCGCGGACGGGCTCCCGTCCGCGACGGTGATCGCGAGCGAGGACCGGGCGCTCGCGGAGCGGCTCCAGGAGGCGATCAATTCGATGGTCTTCCGTGTCTACGTCAACGACGACCTCGTGGGCGTCGAGCTCTGCGCCGCCGCGAAGAACGTGATCGCGCTCGCGGCGGGCGGCGTCGACGGTCTCGGGCTCGGCGACAACGCGAAGGCGAGCCTGATCACGCGCGGCCTCGTCGAGATGGCGCGTCTCGGCGAGGCCGAGGGCGCGCAGCCCGAGACCTTCTCGGGGCTCGCGGGGATGGGCGACCTGATCGTCACCTGCTTCTCCGGCTACGGCCGGAACCGCCGAGCCGGCGAGCTGATCGCCCGCGGCGCCACCGCGGACCAGGCGGCGGCCGAGATCGGCCAAGTCGTCGAAGGCCTCACGACCGCGCCCGTGCTCCGGGATCTCTCGCACCGGCTCGGCGTCGAGCTGCCGATCACGGAAGGCGTGTGCCGCGTGCTCGGCGGCGAGAGTCTCGACAGGCTCCTCGCCAGTCTGATGGGTCGCCAGCCGACGGAGGAGTGAGGCGTACCATGGATGCGATGCGCGCCGCCGCCGCAGCGCTGGCAGCAGCCGTTGTCGCCTTTTCGGCCGCAGGCTGCGGTGACGGGACGCGCAGCGCCGCGAGCGGTGAGCTCGGGCAAGAGGCCCGACCCTGGTACCGCCCGACGCGATCGCCTTCGCCGCCGTCGACGCGAACCTCGACTCGGAGCAGTGGCGGCATCTCGACGAGCTGACGGAGGGACTTCCACTCCGGACGCGCGTGCTCGAGACGGTGCGGAAGGCCCTGCGGGAGAAGCAGCTCGACTTCGGCGAGGACGTGCGTCCCGCATTCGGCGACGAGCTCGACATCGCGGTGCTCCAAGTTGGGAGCGACGAGTTCGAGGCGATCGTGCTCACGCAGCCGAAAGACGAGGCGAAGCTCCGCTCTGTTGTCGCGGCCTACGACGAGCATGCCGGCGGCTATCGCGTCGAGCGGATCGGTGACTGGTCGGTCGTGGCCGACTCTGCGGAGGCCTTTGCCGCCGTCCGTCGCGCCGAGTCAGGCCGCTCGCTCGGGGATATCGCCGATTTTCGAGCGGCGCAGGCGCAACTCGACGGCGATGCGCTGGCGACCGCGTACGCCGAGGGCGCCGGGCTCCAGCGACTCCCGGGCGGGCTGGACGCACTCGCCCGCGTCGCCGGTTCACCGCGCTGGGTCGCGGCTCGACTCGCCGCCGAGCAGGGAGCGGTTCGGCTCGACGTCCACGCCGGCTCGCCGACTCCCCTTCCCGGCCCGTTACCGCCCGCGGCTCCTCCGTGAGGTTCCGTCGGGCGCGATCCTGGCCGTCTCGTTCAGGGACGCGCATCTCCTCTTGAAACGGCTCGCGCGTGAGGACGCGCTCCGTGGCGTCCAGCGCGCGCTCGGCGTCTCGCTCGAAGAGCTGGCGCCGGCGCTTCGGGGCGAGGGCGTGTTCTACGTCGTCCCGAGCTCGTTCCTGCCGATCTTCGTCCTGGAGGTCGACAGCCCGAACGCGCAGGCCGCCGCGCGCTCGCTGCAGCGCGTTGCCCGCCGCATCAGCGTGAAGACCGGCAACGCGCTCGCTCTTCACGTCGTGACGCGCGGCAACCACGTCTTGCTCACGAACGGCCTCGGCCCGGCGCCGACCACAGGCGGGCGGCTCGTCGACGACGAACCGTTCAAGGCCGCACTCGCCGCCGCCGATGTCCCCGGCGAGGTCACGTGGCTTGCCTATGCAGACGTCCAGCGACTCATACCGCTCGTCCAGGCGCTCTCGCCGCTGCTCGGCCGGCCGCCGCCGCGGGCGAGTGAGCTCGAGAACCTCGACCGGCTCGGGACGCTGGTCGCCTTCGGCGCGCGCTCGGGCTCGACGAGCCGGCTCGAGCTCCGGCTCACGATTCGTTAGCCCCGGCGTGGAAATATCCGGCTCGATGAGCCGGCTGGCCGGACTGCTTGCCTTGCTTGCGCTCGCGGTCGTGGGCTGCGGCGGCACGTCGGGTGTGGGAGCCGGAGGCGCCGACATTGTTCCCGCGAGCGCGCCCGCGTTCATCGCCCTCAACACGGACGTCGACTCGTCGCAATGGCAGGCCGTCGACGACCTCGCGAGCCGTTTTCCCGACAAGCAGAAGGCGCTCAAGAGTTTCAAGGAGGGCATCAGCTCGGAGGGCATCTCCTGGGACAACGACCTCAAGCCTGCGCTGGGGCCCGAGCTCGACGTCGTCTGGCTCGACTTCGACAACGACGGCGAGAACTTCGTCGCGCTCATGCAGCCGGACGACGAGTCGAAGTTCGAGAACGAGCAGGTCGGCGAGTGGCAAGTGCTGGCGTCGAGCCAGGACTTGATCGACCGCTTTCGCCGTGAGAGCGGATCGGGCGACACGCTCGCCGACAAGCATGCGTTCCAGCAGGCAATGGACAGCTATCCGGACGACTGGCTCTTTCGCGGGTACGTCGACGGCACGGCCCTGATGGACATCGCGCGACGGGAGGCGGACCCCGACTTCCGCAAGATCTTCCCGAAGCTGGGACGGCTGGACTGGTTTGCGACCAATCTGCGCGCGACCTCGGACGGGATCCGATGGGACGCGAACGTGCACGGCAAGCCCGGACCCGCCTTCAAGGGGATTTCCCCGACAAAGGCGTTCGGCCCCTCGCTGCCGCACGAGGTACCGAAGGACGCGCTCGCCTACGCGACCTTCCACGGGGCGAAGGGCGCGTTCGATCGGCTCGAGGACAACCCGATCTTTACCGACGTTCCGGAGATCCATCGCTATTCCGCCCTGTTGCGGCGCATCGGGCTGCTGCTCGAAGGAGAGAACGCGATGTATGTCCGAGCGGCTCCGTCGGGGAAGATTCCCGAGATCACGTTCATCGCAGAGCCTGCGCCCGGGACGAACGGCATGGCCACGCTCGACCGGATCCTCGCCCGCTACCGGTCGCAGCTCGAGCTTCCATCAGTGCCGAAGCCGACGCGTGTCGCCGGCGTGCCGGCCCGCGTCTTCGTAGGCGTGCCGGCCCGCGGGTTCCTCGCCGAGCCGGTCAAGGTCTATTACGCCAACGTCGGCAGGCGTCTCGTCGTCACCGACTTCCCAGCCGGAATCAAGTCGTTGAAGGGGAATCCGCCGGCGCTTGCGCAGAGCCGCGAGTACACGGGTGCGCTCGACGACTCCGGCATGCCCGCGAAGACGCAAGGCTTCTTCTACGTGAACGTGCGCGGCGGGATCAGCTACGCCGAGCTTCTCGCGGAGACGCCCATCCCGGGCGAGATCAAGCGGAACCTGCGCCCGCTGCGCTCCGCGGTCGAGTACGCCGCCACCCGGCCCAGCGAGATCCAGGTCACCTTCTTCCTCCGCATCAAGTAGCCGGGACTAGCGCCGCGACGGCCGCCAGGAGGTGGCCCACGCGTCGCCACCCCGGGTAAGCCGCTGCTTGCCGGTGCCATCGCTGTTCATGACGTAGACGGCGTGTGCGTTCTCGCGACCGTGCGTGTAGAGGATCTTGCGCGCATCGGGCGACCACGACGGGTCGAAGTCGTCGACCGCGTTGTGGGTCAGCCGCCGCGGGTGCGAGCCGTCGGCGCGCGCCACGTAGATCTCGGGCGCGTTGCCACGCCAACTCGTGTAGGCGATCCGGCGCCCGTCCGGAGACCACTTCAAGCCGCCGGCGCTTCCGGCCAGGATCCTGTGCCGGCGGCTTCCGTCGGGGCGGACCGCCCAGATCCCGCCGGCCGCATCGAACGCGACCCAGCGGCCGTCCGGCGACCACGACGGGGCCGTCCCGCGCACGAGCCGGTGCGCCTGTCGTCCGCTCGGCCGCACGAGCCAGACCTCGGGCTCGGCGCCCTCCGCGCGCAGGCGGCTGAACGCGAGCCAGCGGCCGTCGGGCGACCATGCGGCCATGATGTCGCGCTCTGGCCCGCGCGTCACTCGACGCACGCGCGACCCGTCCGGTCGCGCGATCCCGATGTCGAAGTCGAACAGCGTCGGGTAGAAGCGGCCGTCGAATGCCAGCCGTTTGGCGTCCGGCGACCAGACGCCGCGCTTGGCCGAATACAGGTTCGTGAGTCGACGAACGCCGCTGCCGTCGGCCGCCATCAGGTAAACCTGCGCATGCGCGAAGCCGCTCCAGAACGAGATCTCAGGTTGGCCCGCTGCAACCGCGAGCGCTGCTGCGACTGCGACGAGGCCCATTGCAACCAAGTACACCATGCGGCCACACCTCGTTCCCCGCCAGGTAGCCTTCCCCGCCATGGCTGCGCGGGAGTTTCTCTTCAGCTCCGAGTCGGTGACGGAGGGCCATCCGGACAAAGTCGCCGACCAGATCTCCGACTCGGTCCTCGACGCCGTCCTGGCGGACGATCCCGCCGGCCGTGTCGCCTGCGAGACGCTCATCACGACCGGACTGGTCGTCGTCGCCGGCGAGATCTCGACCGAAATCTACGTCGACATCCCCAAGCTCGTCCGCGAACGGATCGCGGAGATCGGCTACACGCACTCGGAGTGGGGCTTCGACGCGACGACCTGCGGCGTCGTGGTGGCGATCGACGAGCAGTCGCCCGACATCGCGCAGGGCGTGGACGCGTCGTACGAGGTTCAGCACGACCCCGGCGACAACGACCCGCTCGACCGGATCGGCGCCGGCGACCAGGGAATGATGTTCGGCTACGCGACCAACGAGACGAAGGAGCTGATGCCCCTTCCGATCATGCTCGCGCACAAGATCTGCAAGCGGCTCGCCGAGGTGCGCAAGGCAGGCGAGTTACCGTACCTGCGGCCGGACGGGAAGGCGCAGGTAACGATCCGCTACGAGATCGAGGATGACGGGCGCCAGCGGCCGGTTGAGATCGAGCGCGTGCTCGTCTCGACGCAGCACTCCGACGGGATCTCGTCGGAGGACCTGATCAAGCCGGACATCGTCGAGCGCGTTCTCCATCCGATCCTGCCGCCCGACCTCTATGACGAGAAGCGACTGATGGACGACCGCGACTTCGTCTTCGTCAACCCGACCGGAAAGTTCGTCCTCGGCGGGCCGATGGGGGACACTGGCCTGACCGGGCGCAAGATCATCGTCGATACGTACGGCGGCGCAGCGCGGCACGGCGGCGGTGCTTTCTCCGGAAAGGATCCGACCAAGGTCGATCGCTCCGCGGCGTACGCGGCTCGCTACGTGGCGAAGAACATCGTTGCGGCCGGACTCGCGGACCGGTGCGAGGTGAACGTCGCCTATGCGATCGGCGTCGCACATCCCGTCTCGATTGCGGTACGGACGTTCGACACGGAGCACGACGTCTCGGTCGACCGGCTCGAGGAGCTCGTGCGCGAGTACTTCGACCTCCGCCCGGCGGCGATCCTGCGCGACCTCGATCTGATGCGGCCGATCTACACGAAGACGGCGGCCTACGGCCACTTCGGCCGGGACGACCGCGACTTCACGTGGGAGCGGACGGACAAGGCGGACGCGTTGCGCGAGGCTGCGGGAGTCGGCTCGGTAGCTTCCGTCTAGCGCCCCTATCCCTCGTTCAAGGGATGCCAGGGGAGCGCCGATACAGCGCGGGTGATCCTGCTTGCGCTCTGGGCGGCTCTCGTCGTCGGTACCGCGCTGCTCGTCGCAGCGTGTCTGCGGCTGGAGGGCGCGGTGCTGCTCGTGGCCGTGTACGTGTTTGCCGCGGCGGAGGTGGTGGGTGCCACCGAGCTCCTCTCGCTCGTGCATGCGGTGCGCCCAGAGGGGTACCTCGCGCTGCAGGCCGCCGCCGGCGCCGCGGCGCTCGCCCTGTGGCTGCATCGTGGCCGCCCGTTTCCACCCTTTCCCCGCCTACGGCTAGGGGCGCTGCGGAAGGAGCCGGTTCTCCTGTGCCTTGGCGCGGCGGTCGCGTTGGCGCTCGGATACGAGGCGTTCCTCGCGATCGCCGTTCCCCCGAACAACTGGGACGCACTCGCGTACCACCTCTCCCGCGCCGCGGCGTGGTATCACCACCACGCCGTCGGCTGGATTCCCGGTGCGCACACCGACCGCCAGAACGTCTTCCCGCCGAACGGCGAGATCGAGATCCTCTCCACGTTCGTGTTCGTGCACGGCGATCGCCTCGCCGCCTTCCCGCAGTTCCTCGCAGAGTTGGCACTGCTGCCGTCGATCTACCTCACGTCACTGCGTGTCGGCTTCGATCGGCGCGGCGCGGCGTTCGCCGCGCTTCTGACGCTGTCGTTGACGGAGGTCGCGCTGCAGGCGACCACCACGCAAAACGATCTCGTCGTCGCCTCGCTCGTCGCCTGCTCGCTCGCCCTCCTGCTCGGCCGCGAGCGCCGCGAGCTTCCGATCGCGGCCCTCGCGCTTGGGCTGGCCGTCGGGACGAAGCTGACGGCGCTCTTCATCCTGCCTGTGCTTGTCCTCTTTGCCCTGCTGCTGCTCCCTCGGCGTCGACTGGCCGAGCTGGCCGTCTGCATGGCGGTCGCGTTCGCCGCGTTCGGCTCGTTCGGCTACATCTCGAACCTTCGGCACACCGGCAGCGTGTTTGGAGCCTCGGCCGAGGTTGAGTCCTTCAAGCCGGAGGTGACGGTCAAGGATCTGGGAGCGAACGTCGCCCGCGACTACTGGCGATTCATCGACTTCAGCGGCTACCGCCCCAGCCCGAGCGTCCTCGAGACGATCTGGAGTGTCGGCCTCGCGGGCTTCGAGGGGCTTGACCTGCCGGCCGAGCCCCCGTGGCCCAACACGACCCCGAACGAGGACATCTCCTACTTCGGCCCGCTCGGGATCCTGCTCGTGCTGCCGCTGTCGCTGTTGTTCGTCATCGCCGGCGCCATGAAACGGACCACGCGCCTCCGGGTGGTGCTCGCTCTTGCACTCCCCGTCTTCGTGCTCGAGCTCGCACTCGTCTATCAGTACAACCCGTTCGTGGGGCGCTTCCTCCTCATTCCGGTCTCGCTCACGATGCCGCTCGCGGCCTGGCTCCGGCCTTACAGGCTGCTGTGCGCCGCCCTCGCGACGACGGGCATCGTGACGCTCGCGGTCGGCCTCTCGCTCAATCACTCCAAACCGACGGGCGTCGACGGGACGATCCCGGCCTGGCAGCTTGCGCGCTGGGAGGCCCAGAGCGTCACGCGCGCCGAGATGCGAGATGCACTTCAGTGGATCGAGCGACATCTGCCGAGCGACGCGCGTGTCGGCGTCCTGCTGGCTGCCGACGACTGGGACTACCCGCTCTACGGGCCCCGGCTGAGGCGCACGCTCGTCCCGCTGCACGACCGGGCGCCCCTGCGCGAGGCGCGCCGGCTCGGGCTGCAGTGGGTCGTGGTCAGCGGCATCCGCACGGGTGTCACGGGCGCACCCGGGTGGAACGCCGTGTCCTTTCCTGCCGCGTCATGGACGGTGCTGTCCCGTGTCGGAGTTCACGAAGCGGTGTCGTCGAGCGCCTGGCGACGCGTGCCGATAGGACGAGCGTGAGCGCCGCTTCCGATCCGGGGGCCGAGGCGGCCCGCCTGCCGCTCGTCCTCGTCGAGTCAGTCCGAGCCCGGGTCTCCTTCATCGTGCCCGTCTACAACGAGGCAGCGACGATCGGCGAGCTGCTCGCCCGCGTCGACGCACTCGAGCTCGACAAGCAGATCGTCGTCGTCGACGACGGTTCGACCGACGGCACGGGCCGCGTGCTCGACGACTGGCAGGACCGGGAGAACGTCGTCGTCATCCGCAAGCGGAACGGCGGCAAAGGCTCGGCGATCCGCGCTGCGCTGCCGTACCTCGACCGCGAGATCACGGTGATCCAAGACGCCGACCTCGAGTACGACCCGGCCGAGGTGCCGACCCTGATCGAGCCGATCGCGCGCGGTGCCGCCGATGTCGTGTTCGGCTCGAGACTCTCCGGCGGGCGGCCCCAGCGCGCTTATCTCTTCTGGCACCTCGTCGGGAATCGGTTCCTGTCACTGCTGACGAACGTCCTCTACAACACGACGCTCTCCGACATGGAGACGGGCTACAAGGCGTTTCGCACCGAAGTGCTGCAGTCGCTGCGACTGCGCCAGGACGACTTCTCGATCGAGCCGGAGATCACGGCGAAGGTGTGCAAGTTGCGGCTTCGGATCTACGAGCTTCCGATCGCCTACTACGGTCGCAGTTATGACGAGGGTAAGAAGATCACGTGGCGTGACGGCTTCAAGGCCGTTCACGTGCTCGTCCGTGAGCGCGTCGCGCGCTAGGCGCCTTGGTCCGCACGAAATCGAAGGGCATTGCCGTCCAGCCTGGACGTGTCCACGAGCCGAAGCGCCGCCCCCTTCGCGGCAGGATCGCATGGTCGGAAGCGTGCGTCGCGCGCTGTGGAAGAAAGGTCACACTTTTGGAACCAAGTCCATGTCCCCCCGGAACACCCCGGTCACGGCCCTGCGGGCCGTGACCGGGGACAGTCCCGGTACGCGGCCCGCGGGGCCACGGCCGAAGCGGGCGGCGCCAACTCGCGGTCGCTTCCGGCGTCCGACTGGATGATGCTTCGCTGGCTCCTGCTCGCCGCGCTGCTTGCGGCGCTCGCCGCGGCTTCGGGCCGCTCGCCGCAGGCCGCATGCGCATGTCACCCGGATCGCATGTCCGACATCCGCGTCAACCTCGACCGCGACCCGGCGAAGGAAGAGGTCGTCGCCGCCGACCACCACAACTGCTCGCACACCGAGTTCGAGGCCTATGTCCACGTCCGCGACCGGTGCCACGGAGCGTGGCGCACATACGACCTCCAGAGCGAGGGCGACGTCCTCCAGCAGTTCCGCGTCGTGAACGCCGACGGACGAACGAAGCGGCCGGAGGTGTTCTTCGTCACCCGTCGCCTCGGCCTTGTCGCTCGCGGCATCGCGCAAGTCGTCCGCCTCGACAGCCGGCCCTCGGCCTGCCCGCGCGTGCGCGCGCTCTTCCGTTACGAGCCGAAGGATCCAGCGCTGCAGAGCTTCGACGTGGAGCTGAAGGACGTCGCGCGGCAGTTCCCGGGACTCGAAGTCATCCTGACCGAGGGCCGGGAAATCGCGCAGCGCGTGACGAGATACCGCTACGACCGCGCGCTCGACCGCTACGTCGTCTACGGCTAGACAGTAGGCCGCACGAACAGTCCGGCCGCGGCCTTCTCGCCGATCGCGCGCTCGGCACCGTTGAGGCGCACGGTCATCTGGCCCGCCGCCGGCTGCGCGTCGCGCACCTCGATCTCGCGGCCGGGGACGAGCCCTTCGTCGTAGAACCAGTGCAGGAGGTCGCCGTCGTGCTCCGCGAGTCGCACGATCGTCGCGCGCGCGCCCGCCTGGAGCTCCGAGAGCGGGGCCAGGTCGCGGTTCTCCGCCTGCTCGACGGCGGGATCGACCGGCCAGCCGTGCGGGCACCGCTCCGGCCGCCCGAGGCGCTCCTCGATCCGTTCGACCATCTCCTCGGTGAACGTGTCCCCGAGGATGTCAGCCTGGACGTGCGCTTCCGCCGCCGTGTAGCCCATGAAATCCGTCAGCAGCCGCTCGATGATCCGGTGCTTGCGGACGACTCGCTCGGCCCGCTTGCGGCCCTTGGCCGTGAGCAGCGCCTCCTTGTGCTCGCCGCGCTCGATCAGACCCTCGCCCTCGAGCCGCTTCAGCATCTCCCCGGCCGAGGCCCGCGACACACCGAGCATCTCCGCCACGCGTGAAGCGAGAGTGGGAGAACCGCTGCCGAGCGGCCGGTACTCGCCGATCGGGAAGGCGAGGAAGTAGATCGTCTCGAGGTACTCGTCGACGGAGTGTCCCTGGGCCATCTCGAACGGATCGTAACCACCCAGAGCCGTCAAGCCGCTGCGACCGCGGGCGAACCTAGAGCCATGGAAATCGGACGCGCCGGCCTCGTGTAAGGTGACCCTTACATGAGCACCGCCCAGACCCTCGGCCTCGGCGCCATCGCCGGGTTCACGATCTTCCTCGGCCTGCCGATTGGGCGCATGCAGAACGTCAAAGCCGGAACGAAGGCCTTCCTGGCAGCAACCGCGACCGGAATCCTGGTTTTCCTGCTCTGGGATGTGCTCAGCGGAGCGGTCGGCCCGGTCGAAGAGGCGCTCGAGGACGGCCGCGGCGGTCGCTTCGCCTGGCTCGCGTTTCTGCTCGGCGGCGGCTTCTTCGCGGGGCTGATGAGCCTCGTCTACTACGACGTCTGGATGAAGCGGCGCCGCCGGCGCGCCTTCCTCGGGCCGGGCGCGGCTTCGACGGCCGAGTTCGAGCACGATCACCACTTCGTCGGCATGTCGCCCGCACGCTGGCTGGCCGTCTTCATCGCGACCGGCATCGGCCTGCACAACTTCTCGGAGGGCCTGGCGATCGGACAGTCGGCCGCGTCGGACGAGATCAAGCTCGCGGTCGTGCTGATCATCGGCTTCGGTCTCCACAACGCGACCGAGGGGCTGGGCATCTGCGCTCCGCTCACCGGCGATGAGGAGCGGCCGAGCTGGAGCTTCCTCGGCCTGCTCGGTCTCATCGGCGGCGGACCGACGTTCTTCGGGACGCTGCTCGGGCAGGCCTGGGTCAGCGAAAGCGTGTCGATCCTGTTCCTCTCGCTGGCGGCGGGTTCGATCCTTTACGTCGTGATGGAGCTCCTGAACATCGGGCGCGTCCTCACGTCGAAGACGATCGTGACCTGGGGCGTCCTGGTCGGCCTCTTCCTCGGCTTCGCGACCGACTTCATCCTGGAAGCAGCGGGCGCCTAGCCCGCGGCACGGCCAGGTCCCTCCAGGCCCAGAGCGTCTCCGCCTCGAGGCTCGGTGGAATCGGGATCCCAGCCGACGTCCGCCAGGCGTTGACCATAGCCCGGACTACGCTGGCTTCCATGACCCGGTTCGCCTCCGTCTATCCGCTCGTGACCGCCCGCGCGCTTGCGCGGGAGTTCACGTACGAGGTGCCTGACGAGGTAGGGCCGGGCGCGGTGGTCGAGGTCCGGTTCGGCAACGCGCGACGGCGCGGGGTCGTGACGGAGGTCGACGTCGCACCACCCGAGGGCATCGAGGCAGCGCCCGTCGAGCGCGTCGTCGAGGAGCTGCCGCCGGCCCTCGTCGAGCTCGCGCTCTGGATCGCCGACTACTACGGGTCGACGCCTGCCCGAGCGCTGACGCTCGTGGCGCCGGTGCAGCGGCGTGCGCGCGGCGAGCGGCCTCAGCCGGCCGAACGCGACGCCCTTCCCGGCGAGGCGCAGCCGGCGGCGCTCAGCGCTTCGCAGTCAGCAGCTCTTGACCGGATCGTCGGCGCACTCGACACGGGCGAGACTGCGAACTTCCTTCTCTACGGCGCCACCGGCAGCGGCAAGACCGAGGTCTACCTGCAGGCGTGTGCAGCGGCGCTCGAACGGGGTCGCGGCGCGATCGTGCTCGTCCCGGAGATCGCACTCACGCCGCAGGCGCTGGGACGCTTCCGCGCGCGCTTCGGCGAGCGCATCGCGGTTCTCCATTCCGCCTTGACGGAAGCAGAGCGCCGCGACGAACGTGCACGCATCGCGCGCGGCGAGGCGACGATCGTCGTTGGTGCACGCTCCGCCGTGTTTGCGCCCGTGGCCGGCCTCGCCCTCATCTGCGTGGACGAGGAGCACGACGGGTCGTACAAGCAGGAATCGGATCCGCGCTACGACGCGCGCACGGTGGCCGCGAAGCGCGCCGCGCTGGAGGGCGCGGTCGCCGTCTTCGGCAGCGCGACCCCTCGCCCGGAGAGTTGGGGGCGGCTCGAGCGGCTCGAGCTCGGCGGGCGCCTCTCCGGACCGCTTCCGTCCGTGCGCGTCGTCGACCTGCGCCGCGAGGCGGGCTACCCCCTTTCCGCACCGCTGCTGGCGGAGCTCGGCGGCATCGTCGACCGCGGCGGCAAGGCGATCCTCCTGCTCAACCGGCGCGGTGTCGCGCCGGCACTGCACTGCCGCGCCTGTGGTACGACGCTCCGCTGCCACAACTGCGACGTCGCGTTGGTGCTCCACGGCGACCGGCACCTGCGTTGCCACCACTGCGCCTACGCCGAGCCCGAGCCGGACACGTGCCCGGTCTGCGGCTCGACGGAGCTGGCGCGGCTCGGTGCGGGCACGCAGCGGCTCGAGCGGGAGCTGGAGGCGCAGTTGCCGGAGCTCGAGCGCATCCGGCTCGACGCCGACGCCGTCGCGCGCCCCGGTGCGCTCGCCGCCGCGCTGGCGCGCTTCGCCGCGGCCGATCGCGTCGTGCTCGTCGGGACGCAGATGGTCGCAAAGGGTCATCACTTCCCAGGCGTTGCGCTCGCGGCCGTCGTCGACGCCGACACCGGGCTCGGGCTGCCCGACTTCCGCGCCGAAGAGCGCACGTTCCAGCTCCTCACCCAGCTCGCGGGACGGAGCGGCCGCGACGCGCCGGGCCGCGTGCTCGTGCAGACGTTCCAGCCGGACTCGCGCGCGATCGAGCTCGCGGCGCGCCACGACGTCCCTCGGTTTCTCGCGGGCGAGCTCGAGCGGCGGCGGGAGCTCGGCTATCCGCCATTTCGACATCTCGTGCGGATCGTCGTCGCCGGGCCGGAGCCTGGTGCGCCGCTACAGGCGCTCGCGGAGCTGAAGGAGGGGCTCGCCGGCGACGACATCCTCGGCCCTGCGCCGCTTCTTCGCCTGCGCGGGAAGTTCCGCGCGCAGCTCGTGGCGAAGACGGAGCATCCGCGCCGGATCGCCGCGCAGGCCGGCCGCCTCCTGAGCGCCGCCGCTCCCGCGATGCGCCGTGCCGGCCTCACCGCCGTGGTCGACGTGGATCCCCAGAGCGTCTAGTTCAAAAACGACGTGCCATCAAGGACGCCGGCGGGCCGCCGCGGCAACCGTCCACCTGCGGATCACATCAGTTGAGGGACGGATCCAGCGGCATGCGGGCGACCAACTCGTATTGCCCGCCCTTGCGGCGCAGCACGTCGCTCCAGAGGTGTTCCGGATCGTCCGTGAAGATGTCGTCCGCGTCGGCCGGCTCAATGATCCAGTCGTCGCGCTCGAACTCTTCCTCGAGCTGGCCCGGGCCCCAGCCGGCGACGCCCGCGAAGACGCGCGTCCGCTGCAGCTCGGGCGGACCTTCCTCGAGCGCCAGGTCGAGAGCCACGAAGCCCACCTCGTCGAGCACCGCGACGCCTGCCTCATCGGGATCGTCGAACTCCGCCAGCACCGCGACTCCGTCCGGATTCACGGGACCGCCGACGAAGACCGGCTCCGCCAGATCGGTCACCGCTTCGAGTTGCGGGACGGCCTCGCCGACGCTCGCCTCCGAGCGGCGGTTGAGGATCAGCCCGACCGCGCCCTCGTCGGTGTGCGCCGTGATGAAGACGACGGTGCGGCGGAAATTGGGGTCGAGGATCGAGGGCGACGCGATCAGGAAGTGTCCGGCGAGCGACTCCATGCGGTCCCTAGTGTGCCGTCTCCACGGGGAAGCGGGCGAGGATCCAGGCAGCGCCCAACGGCTCGCGCGTATACGGCCGCCCGTTGACCGGCACGAAGTCGCCCGTGCGCGGATTCATCGGCAGGCGTGACTCCGCCGGGAAGTAGCGGTTGTGGCGCTCGATCAGGTCGTTGACCTCCTCGAAGTCCCAGCGCTCGGCACACGCACGCCACTCCCGGCCAAAACGCTCGGCGTCGCCACTGCACTCCTCGCGCAGCGCCTCCCAGGCCTCGGCGAGCTGCGCCTCGTGAAGCCCGATCGCGATCTCGATCGCCCGCAGCCGCCGCATCCAGGCGAGCGGCCCACCCAGCGCAGCGAGCTGGGCGCTCGCGTCGGGACGGAAGTTCCGCAGCCGTTGGCGCAGGGGTTCGCCTGCGAGCGGGTTTCCCTTCAGGTCCTCCGTGAGGGCTTCCCGCTCCCGCCGGTCACGCGGGGTCTCGGGGCGGGTTACGCCCTGCTTCAGAATCGCCTCGCGCTCTCGCCTTTCCACCGCCATTAGTCTGCCCGTTGAATGGAGGACGTCGAAGGGCAGGTTCGTACCGAGGAGCTCGATGCCGAGCACGAGGCTCGGCGTCAGCTCGCCCTAGCGCAGATCAGGCAGTACCCCGATCCCGTCCTGCGGATGGAAGCGCGACCCGTCGAGGAGTTCGACGACGACCTCCGCCGCCTCGTCGCGCGCATGAGCGACCTGATGCGCGATGCGAACGGCGTCGGGCTCGCGGCCACGCAGGTCGGTGTCCTGCGGCGTGTCTTCGTGTTCGCGCCTGAAGCGGACGAGGTTCGAGCCCTCGTCAATCCGTCGATCGTCAGTCGGAGCGAGGAGGTCGCGACCGACGACGAGGGTTGCCTCTCAATTCAAGGAATCACCGTGCCTGTCGAGCGAGCGGTCGCCGTTCGCGTCGAGGGACTCGACGAGCGCGGCGAAGAGGTCGGCTACGACGTCGAGGGGACGCCGGCCCGCGTCGTGCAGCACGAGCTCGACCATCTCGACGGGGTGCTGATGTTCGACCGCGCCGCGCCGGAGGCCCGCCGCGAGACGATGGCGGCGCTACGGCCGCGAGTCGTCATCCGCTAGTTCGTGGGCGAACCGGCGCCATCCGCCGGCCCCTGGCCCGCGATCACACGGCGCGCTGCCGCGTCCTCAGTCGGGCTCGGGCTGTCTAGCCCGAGCCCTCCCTGCGTCCTTGCATCGCTTGGTGCTCGCGACCCAGGGACTCGGCGATGACGCCGGCTCGCCCACAGCTCGCCGTCGCCGCGACGGCGCCGTTCGGAGCGGACATCCTCGGACGCCTCGCCGCGGGGCACGACGTGACCGCGCTGTTGACCCGCCCGGACGCGCCGCGTGGGCGGGGGCGCAAGACCGCGCCGCCGCCGGCGAAAGAGACGGCCGAGCGGCTCGGGATCCCGGTGCTCCAGCCGACGCGACCCGAGCCGGGACTCGACCTCGGCGCCGACACCGTCGTCGTCGCGGCGTACGGCCTGCTCATTCCGGAGGCGGTCCTCGCCGGGCGGCTCTGGCTCAACGTGCATCCGTCGCTGCTGCCGCGCTGGCGCGGAGCAGCGCCGGTCGAGCGCGCCATCATGGCCGGCGACAGCGAGACGGGCGTCACCATCCACCGCACGGTCAAGGAGCTCGACGCCGGGCCGATCGCCGCGCAGCGGGCGTTCCCGATCGAGCCGGAGGACGACGCCGGCGCCGTGTACGCGAAGGCCGCGGCGCTGGCGGTCGAGCTCCTCGAGGACGTGCTTCCCGAACCGGAGTTCACGCCTCAGCCGGAGGACGGCGTCACCTATGCGGAGAAGATCACTGCGGCCGATCGCAAGCTCGACCTGACGCGGCCGCCCGAGGAGCTGCTGAATCGCATCCGCGCGCTCTCGCCGCATATCGGTGCACGCGCCGAGCTGCACGGTCGTCCGGTGACGATCTGGAAGGCACGCGTGAGCGAGGGGGGACTCGAGCCCGTGGAGGTGCAGCCGGACGGACGCCGCCGGATGACGTACGACGAGTTCCTGCGCGGACTCAGATGACTACCCTACGGGTCAAAGTCACGCGCAGCGGGCCAGAGTAATGTCGATGCAGGCTGCGACGGCTCGAGGCGCGGCGTACCAGGTCGTCCTGCGCGTGTTCGAGGACGATGCCTACGCCGATCGCGTCCTTCGTACTGCGGCCGCCTCCCTGGACAGCCGGGATCGTTCGCTGGCGCAGCGTCTCGCGTACGGGACGGTGCAGCGCGTGCGCACCCTCGACCACGCGATCGGCACGCTCGGGAAGCGGCCGGTGCGCAAGCTCGACCCGCCGGTGCGCGCGGCGCTCCGTCTCGGCGCGTACCAGCTCGGCTTCACCGACGTCGCGGTGCACGCCGCCGTCAACGAGACGGTGGAGCTGGTGCGCACCGCCCGGCTCGAGCGCGCGGTCGCCTTCACGAATGCCGTCATGCGCAGGCTCACGAACGGCCTCGCGCAGCTGCTCGCCACGCTCCCGGAGGACACGCCCGCCGAGGCTGCGCTGAAGCACTCGTATCCGGACTGGGTCGCCGAGCTCTGGTGGAGTGAGCTCGGTCGCGAGGACGCGTTGGCGCTGATGCGCGCGCAGAACGAGCCGCCGGAGCGCGTCGTCCGGCTCAATCGGCGGAAGGTCGGCGAGGTCGAAGGCCGACCCGATTCAGACCTCCCCGATGCGCTCCACGTCGACCGCGTCGACGAGCAGGCCCTCGCCGCCGGGCTCGTCTGGCCGCAGAGCCGCGGCTCGCAGCTCGCGGGCGTCGCGGTCGGCTCACGCCCCGGCGAGCGCACTCTCGACCTCTGTGCCGCTCCCGGCGGGAAGGCGACCCAGCTCGAGGGCGAGGTCGTCGCGGTCGAGGTCCACCCCGGCCGGGCGCGTGAGCTCGAAGAAAACTGTCGCATTCTCGCTGCCGGCAACGTCACGGTCGTCAACGCCGATGCGACGAAGCTCCCGCCCGAGCTGACCGGCTTCGATCACGTTCTCGTCGACGCTCCGTGCTCCGGCCTCGGAGTTCTCGCTGCGCGACCGGACTTGCGTTGGCGTGCGCGGCCGCTGCCCGAGTTGCAGCTGGAGCTCCTGCGTGTGGCCGCCGAGCGCGTCAGGCCGGGCGGAGCGATCGTGTACTCGGTCTGCACGATCAGCTCCGAAGAGAACGAGGCCGTCGTCGACGCCTCGGGCCTCCGTGTCGAGCCGCTCGGGGACGAATGGCCGCACTTCCGGCATCCGCGCCGCCCCGAGTTCCTGCTCACGCTTCCACACGTCCACGGCACGTCGGGCTTCTTCATTGCCCGACTGAGAACCTAGACTCCCGCGCGGCGTGGGCTGGAGCGACTGGATCCGCACGGTAGAGGTCGAGCCGTCGATCTACGCCGCCGACTTCGCGCATCTCGGCGACCAGATCGACATGTTGCTGCGCGCGGGCGTGCGCGTCTTTCACTTCGACGTCGGCGACGGCCACTTCGTCGAACCGATCACGATCGGCCCGATCGTGTTGCAGTCGATCTCCGGAGCGATTCACGACGGCGGCGCTTTCGTCGACTGTCACCTGATGACGGAAAATCCCGAGAAGCATTTCGCGGCGATCGCGACGGCCGGCGGCGACAGCGTCACCGTCCACTACGAAGCCTGTGACGATCTTCCGTCGGTCGTTCGCGCCGCGCGCGAACACGAGCTCCAGGTCGGTCTCGCGTTCAAGCCGGAGACGAGTGCGGCGTACGCCGCCCACGCTGCACTCTCCTCTCAGGTGGACATCGTCCTCTGCATGAGCATCGAGCCGGGGTACTCGGGCCAGGAGTTCATGCCGGAGGCGCTCGACCGTATCCGCACGGCGCGCTCGCTCCTTCCGCCCGGCATGCACGTTCAGGTCGACGGCGGCATCGGCCCCGAGAACGTCCGCGCCGCGCACGAGGCGGGCGCGACGCTACTCGTGGCGGGGACGTCGATCTTCGGCCGCGAGGATCTGCCGCGCGCGTATCGGCGGCTGGTACAAGAGTTGGCGTGAATCTTGAACGCGCGCTCGAGCTCGCGGAGCGAGGGCGCGGCACGACGTATCCGAATCCCGTGGTCGGCGCGGTCGTCGTCCGCGACGGCGCGGTCGTCGGCGAGGGCTGGCACGAGCGCAAGGGAGGCCCGCACGCGGAGGTGGTCGCGCTCGAGGCAGCGGGCGACCGGGCTCGCGACGCGACGCTCTACGTGACGATGGAGCCGTGCGCGCATCACGGCTCGACGCCGCCGTGTGCCGAGGCGGTGCTCGCGGCGGGCGTGCGGAAGGTCGTCGCCGGCGCGCTCGATCCGAACCCCGAGGCGCGCGGAGGATTCGATGTTCTCCGCGCGGGGGGCGTCGAGGTCGAGCACGCTGACTCATTCGCTGCCCGCGCGCAGAACGAGGCCTGGCGCGTGTGGGTCGCGCAGGGCCGGCCGTTCGTGATCCTGAAGCTCGCGGTGACGCTCGACGGGCGCGTCGCGATCCCGGATTCGCGCTGGGTCTCCGGCGAGGAGTCGCGCCGGCGCGTGCACGAGCTGCGCGCCCAGGTCGACGCCGTCGCCGTCGGCATGGGGACCGTCCGCGCCGACGATCCGCAGCTGACCGCGCGCGACGTCCAGGCCGAACGTCAACCGCGACGGCTCGCGTTCGGCAGCGGCCCGCTGCGCGAGGGATCCGCGCTCGAGCTCCGCAGCGGGCCGCTGGAGGAAGAGCTGCGCGACCTCGCGGCCGAGGGCGTCCAGTCGGTTCTCCTCGAGGGAGGTCCCACGCTCGCCGAGTCGTTCCTGCGTGCGGATCTCGTCGACAAGGTGCTGTTGTTCGTGGCGCCACACCTGGCCGGAAGCGGTCCCGCGTTCACGCCGGATCTCGGCGCGCCGGTCGAGCTCAAGCGTTTGAAGGCCGAAGAGGTCGGTGACGACCTCTTGCTGACGGCGTATGTCCACGAGCCCTGAAGATCGTCTCGTCAACGTCCTGTCCCAGTGGCTCGCGCGGCACGTCGACGACGACGAGCTGCGGCGTGAGGTCGAAGCCATCGACGCATCGGAGCTCGACCCGGAGAAGAGCGCGGCCGTGGACGAGCTGCGGGAGGAGCTGGCGAAGACGGACGGCGGCGGTGACCTGGAGATGGTCGTCCGCGAGACGCTGCAGGCGCTCGCTCTGAGCTAAGCCGGATCCAGTCGCAGAGTCCGCGTCGCGTGCCGTCCCAGCTCGTCGAGGCGCGCCGTGTCCTCGCGCCCGAGTGCGATGACGAGCACTGCCATCTCGGGCAGCTCCGATGCGACGAACTCGAGCAGCAGCAGCGATTGCTCGTCGGCTGCTTGGAGATCGTCGAACACGAGCAGCAACGGCTGCTCCGCCGCCTCCGCGCGCAGCGCATGTGTCACTGCCTCGAAGAAGCGGAACCGCGAAGCGTCGTCGTCGGCGTGGGGCTCAGGCAGCAGTCGACTGTTCCGCAGCGCCTGACGCCAGGGCCAGTATTCCGGCGCGCCGCCGCCATGCCATCCCCGTCCCCACAGAATGCGGGCCCCGCGTTGCTTGGCACGGCTCGCCACCTCGTCCGCGAGTTGCGTCTTGCCGGCGCCCGCCTCGCCCACGACGACGAAAAGGCGACCGCGTCCGGCGAGCGCATCTTCCAGTCCGGCCTCGAGCAGACCGAGCTCCTCCTCACGGCCGATCGGAGGCGAAGCCGCGAGGCGACCCGGAGGCACGCCGGCGGCCGGCTGCCGCTGCCGCTGCCGAGGCGGCAGAGCGTCGAGCACCGACTCTTGCGACAGGATCGCTCGCTCGAGCTCGTGGAGCTTCCGTCCCGGCTCGATCCCGAGCTCCGCCAGCAATGTCCGCCGGGCATCGCGATACACCTCGAGGGCTTCCGCCTGCCGCCCTGCCCGGTAGAGCGCGAGCATCAGCTGCCAGCGAAGGCGCTCCCGCAAAGGATGTTGGTTCGCCAACGCCTCCAGCTCGGGCACGAGCTCGACGTCCAGCCCGAGTGCGAGGTCGGCATCGACCCGGTCCTCGACCGCGGCGACGTGCAGCTCCTCGAGCCGTGTTATCTCGTCCTGGGCGAACCGCTCGTATGCGAAATCGGACAGCGGCGATCCTCGCCACAGCCCCAAAGCATCCCGCAGCAGCTCAGCCGCCTCGGCGTTTTCGCCCGCCGCCAGCAATGCGCGCCCTTCGGCCAGGAATCGCTCGAAGCGGTCGCGGTCGAGCTCGCCCGGCGCCACAACCAGCGTGTAGGCGCCGCCGACGGTGCGGAGCATCTCGGGCCCGCCCGGGAGCTCCTTGCGGAGGGCCGAGACGCAATTCTGGAGCACCTTGACAGCCGTCGGAGGAGGGTCGTCGCCCCAGAGCTCGTCGACCATCACGTCGCGCGTGATCGTCTCGTTTGCATGCAGGAGCAGGAGTGCCAGGACCGCGCGCTGCCTCGCGCCGCCGAGCGAGATTTGCCGCTCGTCGTCGAACACCTCGATCGGCCCGAGGATGCGGTAGTCCATCGCGGCTCCGCCTGAACCTACACCCGTTGGCGGGTCATTACCGCGCCGTGGGCGTCGGTGGGTCCCCCGTGGCGCCGTCGTTACCGCCGAGCGCGATTCTCCGGCTGTCATGGGTGGAGGGAAAGGAGCAACACGATGATCCGCAAGCACTTTCGGTTGAAAAGAGTCGTGGTGGGTCTTGCATTCGCGGCGATCGTCGCGCCCGCCGCGCAGGCGACGCCGTACGGAGGCACCGCCACCAGCAGCGGAGCCGATTCGTACCTATCCACGCAGGTGGCCCCGTATGAGCTTCGGACGCACGTCTTGCCGAGCGGGATGACCCTTGCGGCGCCGCTCGTCGCCCGGTCTGAGAACAGCCTTGGTGCTGGCGGCCCCAGCACCGTCGGCGCCACCAACCCGGTCCGGGTACCGGTCGCGAGCACCGTCTCAGCGGACGCTTTCGACTGGAGCGATGCCGCCATCGGCGCCTTGGCCGCCTTCGGCACGGCGCTCGTGCTGCTGACGGCGCTGGTGCTCGGGCGAAGGCAGCACTCCCGCCTCGCCAGCACCTAGTAACTGGCATCCGGTCACCCAAAGAGCGGGCCTGTCACCAGGCCCGCTCGTTCGTGTGCGGAGTAGCCTTCGCGGCGTGTTCACCGGCATCGTGCGCGAGCAGGGCCATGTGGCCTCGTTCGATGACGGCCAGCTTGTCGTCGAGAGCGGCCTCGCCGCCGCGATCGGCGACTCGATCGCCGTGGACGGCGTCTGCCTGACGGTCGTCGACGCCCGGGACGGGCGGCTCGCCTTCGACGTCATGGTCGAGACGCTTCGGCGTGCGAAGGAGTTCCGGAGCGAAGTGAATCTCGAGCCGGCGCTCCGCGCCGGCGATCCCCTCGGCGGTCATTACGTCCAGGGTCACGTGGACGGCATCGGCACGGTGCGCTCGGTCGAACGCGAGGCGGACGGGAAATACGTCTGGATCGATGCCGAGCCCGACCTCCTCCGGTACCTCGTCGAGAAGGGATCGATCACGGTGGAGGGCGTCTCGCTCACGATCGCTGCCCTCGATGAGCGTGGGTTCGCGGTCGCGCTGGTCCAGCACACGCTCGAGGTGACGACGCTGGGCCGCCTGGAGCCCGGTGACAGGGCCAACCTGGAGATCGACGTCCTGGCGAAGTACGTCGAGCGGCTTCTGCACCCGGATACGATTTGACGTGATGCAGGTACAGGAACGAAGCGCGTTCGCCACCATCGAGGAGGCGATCGAGGACATCCGGCAGGGCAAGTTCGTGGTCGTCGTCGATGCGGCCGACCGCGAGAACGAGGGTGACCTGACGATCGCGGCGCAGTTCGCGACTCCCGAGGCGGTCAACTTCATGACCAAGGAGGCTCGCGGCCTCATCTGCCTCTGCCTGACGGAGGATCGCTGCGACGAGCTCGGCCTGCGGCAGATGACGGAGAAGAACGAGACGCCGTACGGCACCGCGTTCACCGTCTCCGTCGAGGCGCGCGAGGGTGTCACCACCGGCATCTCGGCGCCCGACCGGTCACGGACGATCCAGGCTGCGATCGACCCTGACGCGAAGCCGGAGGACCTCGTCCAGCCCGGCCACGTGTTCCCGCTGCGAGCTCGAGAGGGCGGCGTCCTGATGCGCGCGGGGCAGACCGAGGCTGCGGTCGACCTCGCGCGGCTCGCCGGGCTGATTCCCGCGGGCGTCGTCTGCGAGGTGATGAACGAGGACGGGACGATGGCGCGCGTGCCGGACCTCATCCCGTACTGCGAGCGCCTCGGGCTGAAGCTGGTCACCGTCGCCGACCTGATCGAGTACCGCCGGCGGCACGAGAAGCTCGTTGAACGGATGACGACGGTGCGGCTGCCGACTGCCTACGGTGACTTCACCGCTGTCGCCTTCCGCGAGGCGTTGACGGGCAAGCACCACGTCGCGCTCGTCAAGGGCGATGTCGAGGGGCAGGAGAACGTGCTCGTACGCGTCCACTCGGAGTGTCTGACCGGGGACGTCTTCCACTCGCTGCGCTGCGACTGCGGCGAGCAGCTCGAGGACGCGTTGCGTCGGATCGCATCCGAGGAGCGCGGCGTGCTCCTCTACATGGCGCAGGAGGGACGCGGCATCGGCCTGCTCAACAAGCTGCGCGCGTACGAGCTCCAGGAGAACGGGTTCGACACGGTCGAGGCGAACATCGAGCTCGGCTTCCAGCCGGACATGCGGGACTACGGCATCGGCAACCAGATCCTGGCCGACCTCGGTCTGACGACGATCCGGATCCTGACGAACAACCCGAAGAAGATCACCGGGATCGAAGGGTTCGGCCTCGAGGTCGTCGAGCAGGTGCCGATCGAGACCGACCCGAGGCCGCAGAACGCTCGCTATCTGGCACGAGCCGCTGGAGGGTGGAGAGTGAGCGAACGCTGGCCGGGCGAGCCCGCCGAGGTCAAGGCACTCGAGGACCAAGGGGAGGAGGACCTCCCGGCCGACGCGGAGGAGGACGAGGAGCTTCCGCGTCTGCGCACGGCCGAGCAGGAGCATGCGTACGGCGAGCTCGACATCCCGGACGACGTCAACGTGCTCGAGGGTTCGCCCGACGGGGCGCGGCGGGGCGTGGCGATCGTCGCGTCGCGGTACAACGGGGAGATCACGAACAAGCTCCTGGAGGCGGCGCTGGAGGAGCTCGACGGGGCGGGGGTTCGTCGCGAGGCGATCACGGTGATGCCGGTGCCGGGAGCGTTCGAGCTTCCGCTCGCGGCGATGGCTTTGGCGAAGACCCGCCGCTACGCCTGCGTCGTGGCGCTCGGCTGCGTCGTGCGTGGGGAGACGCCGCACTTCGACTTCATCGCCTCCGAGGCGGCGAGCGGGTTGCAGCTCGCTGCTTTGGAGACAGGCGTGCCCGTCGCCTTCGGCGTTCTCACCGTGGACGTGGTCGAGCAGGCGGAGGCACGAGTCGAGAAGGGCGCCGAAGCAGTGCGCACGGCGCTCGAGATGGCGGACGCGTTCGCCCAGCTCCGCGCTTCAGCTGGGCGCTGAACTGGAAACGCCCGAAGGGGCGTGGGTGTACTTCTCAATCGGGGCCTGGGAAGTGACGGCCGACGAAGGCCGATCGATCGAATTCAGCCTGTTCGTCTAAACGCCTGCGTATTTCTTCCAAAGCCAGAGACCACTCCGTCCGCATCGCTTGGAATGATTTGTCTAAGTGGACAACGAGGTCTCACAGATCGCTTACGACGCCTCAGTTCGTGCGATTCAGGACCAGGCCGGCGTCCTCGACAGTCTCCGAACACGCGCAGGCACTGTTCTCGCCGCAGCTGCGCTGGTGAGCTCGTTTCTCGGAGGTCAAGCGCTGCGCGAATCAGGTCATTTAGAACTCTGGTCGCTCACTACGACAGCGGTTGGCGCGTTCGTCGCATCTGCGGTACTTGCGCTGGTCATCCTCTGGCCCTTCGAGTTCCGGTTCAGCCTCAGCGCTCGCGCTTTGATCGAGGCAGTCGAAGAGCACGAGGCGAAGGGAGCTACGTCTGTCGGCGAATTGCGCAGGGTTCTGGCGCTTCAGCTCGAGTGGAGATACGACCAAAACTCAAAGAGGATTCGACGGCTCCTCTGGGGGTTCGAGGCAGCTATCGTTGCTCTTGTTCTCGAAGTGGCCGCGTGGCTCTTGGTGCTTTGGAGGAAGTGATGGCGAAGCCGGATAGCGGAAACCCGACACCGGGGTGGCCCGACCTGACCAAGCCGGACACTCGCGGCGGAGGAAACAGCGGGAAGAAGTAGCGACGGGAAGGCCTGAAGGCTTCGGCTACACTGCCCGACCGATGTCCAAGGTCTGTGCTGTCTGCGGGAAGAAGCCGAGCTTCGGTCACAACCGGAGTCACTCGATGGTGGCCACGAAGCGCCGCTTCAATCCGAACCTGCAGCGCGTCCGCGTCATCCTGCAGGGCACGCCGACGCGCGCCTACGTCTGCACCCGCTGCCTCAAGGGCGGCAAGGTGCAGAAGGCGATCTGACCGACCTCCTGACCGGTCCGGTCACGCCAAATCCCTGATTCCATGCCCCTTGGGGCGGCTTCGCCAGGGCTCGCGCGGCCCCCTGTGGAAGAAAAATCACGCTTTCGACCCGAACGCCATGGCCGTTCGGGGCAGTTCGGCCACGGCCCTGCGGGCCGTGGCCGGGGACAGTCCCGCGCCGTGGCCCGAAGGGCCACGGCGCGCGGGGCCGGTAACTCCGTTCGCGGCGGAATGGTCTAATCCGGGCGTGGAGGCGGCTTCTTCGCTGTCCTCGCCGCTGGGGCGCATCTCGATCTCCCACGAGGCGGTGGCACACATCGTCGGACGGGTCGCGGCCGAGGCTTATGGAGTGGTCGGGATGGCGCCGCGCAGCCCGCGCGAGCGACTGCTGACGCGTGACCGGCTCCGCCAGGGCATCACCGTCGGTGGCACGGCCGAGGAGGGCGTCACGATCGAGCTCAGCGTCGTCGTCGAGTACGGGCTCAACCTCGCCGAGGTCGCCTCGACGCTCCGCAATCGCGTCCGCTACGAGGTCGAGCGGCTCACGGGACTCCGCGTCGCCGAGGTCGAGGTGCGCATCCAGGACGTGAAGAGGTCATCCGCTTGACCGTCGCTCGCCTGCGGCTCGCTCCTGCCCCTTCCCCCGCTCATGCGCCGGAGGTCGGCCCATGACCGACCTCGAACGGGTCCAGGAGCTCGCGCGCGCCGCGCTCGGCTCGCTGGAGCGGAATCGGCAGCGTATCGACGATCTCAACGTCTATCCCGTTCCGGACGGCGACACGGGGACGAACATGACGCTCACCGCCCGCGCCGTCGTCGAGGAACTCGACCGCTCGACGGCGAGCGATCGCCCGACGCTCGTGAGGGAAGTGACGCGCGCAGCGCTGATGGGCGCGCGAGGAAACTCGGGCGTGATCCTGTCGCAAATCGTGCGTGGCGCCGCGGAGGTGCTGGGGACCGAGCCGACGATCGACGGCCACGTCGTCGCGCGTGCTTTCCAGGCCGCGCGCGACGCGGCCTACCGGGCGGTGCGGGAGCCCGTCGAAGGGACGATGCTGTCCGTCATTCGCGAGCTCGCGGAGGAGAGCGAGCACGTCCGCCCGGACGAAGACGTTCCAGCGCTCCTCGCGGCTCTCGTCCGGCGCGGGGAGGAGGCGGTCGCGCGCACGCCCGAGCAGCTCCACATCTTGCGGGAGGCCGGAGTCGTCGACGCAGGCGGCGCCGGCTTGCTGGAGATTGTCCGTGGACTGGCCGCCGAAGCCGCCGGCGAGGAACTGCCAGAGGCGCCGGCCGAGCGCGAGGGACCGAGCCTGGATGCGATCCACCAGGAGCTCTCGCGCTACCGGTACTGCACGACGTTCGTGATCGAAGGGGACGCGCTGGACATGGATGCCATCGAGGCTGAGCTGGAACAGCTCGGCGACTCGCTGCTCGTCGTCGGAGATCCGGAGGCGCTGAAAGTGCACGTCCACACCGACGAGCCTGGACTCGCACTCGCACTCGGCACACGCGTCGGCGTCATCGAGCGCGTCGAGATCGCGAACATGCACGAACAGACCGTTCAACGCGAAGAGCGGCTGCTCCGTGCCGTCGAGGAGCTTCCTGCAACCGCTGTGGTTGCAGTCGTTGCGGGCGATGGCAACAGAAGGCTCTTCGAGAGCTTCGGAGCGCTCGTCATCGAGGGGGGCCAGTCGATGAATCCATCAGTGGGAGAGCTTTCGGACGCTCTCGATCCGGGACTGGCGCCTGAAGTCATAGTCCTACCGAACAACGCCAACGTCATCGAGACGGCACGTCAGGCCGCCTACTACGCGCAAGTCAATGCGTCGGTCGTGCCGACTCGTTCCATGCAGGAGGGGTTGTCGGCGATGGTGGGGTTCGATCCTGCGCAGTCCGCTGAGGCAAACGTGGGAGCAATGCAAGACATCCTCGAAGGCCTGGTCACGGGCGAAGTGACCGTCGCCTCACGAGATGCCAGGTCGAACGGGCTCGCGATCAACGCTGGCGACTACCTCGGACTCGCCGGCGAGCAAGCAGTTGCGGCCGGCCCGGACTTCGAGGAGGTCGCGGCGGCCGTCGCCGAGCGCCTCCTGGCCGAGCCGCGCGGCGTGCTGACGCTCCTCACCGGCGCCGACCAGCCCGAGCTCGAGGGCCTGCTCAGGCGGATCGAAGAGCGCCATCCGGACCTCGAGCTCGACGTCCAGGCCGGCGGCCAGCCGCACTACCCGCTCCTCCTCTCCGCCGAATAACCTCCCGGGCGTGGCCGAGCCGATCCGCCTCGTCCTCGTCGAGGACAACCAGGTGTTCCGCGAGGCGCTCGAGCTTCTGCTCGGACTTCGCTCGGACATCGAGGTCGTGGCCTCCGTGAGCGAGGGCTCGTCGGCGGCCGATGCGGTGCGGGAGCACCAGCCTGACGTCGTGCTGATGGATTACCGCCTCCCCGGCATCGACGGCGTCCAGGCCACGAGGGCCGTGCGCGAGGCGGCGCCGCACGTCGCGGTCGTGTGTCTCACCGCGTCGGCGAACCTGCGCGAGGTCGACGCGCTCTACGAGGCCGGCGCCGTGGCCTGTCTCTCGAAGGACCAGGAGCTGGACGACATCGTCGAGGCGATCCGCCGCGCGGCGTAGTAAGTGGCCGTACCGAGCCCATTCGGCGGCGCCTGGCCCGCGATCACGCGGCGCCAGAGTCCACCCTCGCCCTTACCAAGGCTTGGAGCCTTGGCTGCGGGCGAGTGCGGCCTCTGGCTTGGTGCTCGCGACCCAGGCATCCACCAATGAGCTCGGCACGGCCACACCTGTCGGCGCAGAACACTGCGATCGTCCTCGACTCCACCGCGGACTTCCCCGAAGCTCCCGAGCGGTTCCCGAACTGGCGGGTCGTCCCCCTCTACGTCCTCTTCGGCGACGAGAGCTATCGCGACTACGTCGAGCTCGCGCCCGCCGAGTTCTACGCGCGCCTGCGAAGCGCCGACGAGCTGCCGACGACCTCGCAGCCGACCCCGGGCGACTTCCTCGAGACGTACGAAGACCTCGCCGGCTACGAGCGCGTCTACTCGCTGCACATCTCTGCCGCGCTCTCCGGGACGTACCAGAGCGCGACGACTGCCGCCTCGCAGCTCGGGGACAAAGTCCGCACGGTCGACTCCGAGAGCGCCTCGGCTGCAATCGCCATGCTCGGACTGGCGATCCAGCGCCGACTCGATCGCGGGACCACCGACGAGGAGATCGACGCGCTGATCGCGCGCTTCCGCGAGCAGGCTGGACTGATCTTCACGGTCGACACGCTCGAGTTCCTGCGCCGCGGCGGCCGCATCGGCCGCGCGAGCGCGTGGGCGGGCCAGCTCCTACACGTCAAGCCGCTCCTCACGATCAAGCGCGAGGTGATTCCGCTCAAACGCGTACGCGGGAACCAGAAGGCGATGCAGGAGTTCGTGTCGCAGTTCACGGCGACCACCCAGGATGCGCCGAGCCTGAAGGTCGGCATTGCTCACGCGGACGCGCCGGGCCGCGCGGAGCAGCTGCGCAAGATGGTTCGCGGCGAGCGCCCGCAGGCCGAGATCGAGGTCGTGACGACGCTCGGCGCGGTCGTGGGAACGCACGCAGGGCCCGGCACCGTCGGCTTCTTCTGGTTCGATGACAGGGAGTGACGACCGTCGCCATACGTCTTCCCGTGGCGTTCGCAAGCGCAGACGCCGGCGAGTGGCCGCGCCCGCGCGCCTTTCCGAGAGCTGAGACCCTCGAGCGGGCGCTGGACGTGCTGCCGGGCGTCGGCCCTTCGGTCAAGCGCAAGCTCGAGCGGCTCGGGCTGACGATCGTCGGCGACCTCGTCAACTACGCGCCGCGCGACTACCTGCGCCCACTGGGCGAGACGCCGATCGCTCATCTTCGCGTCGAGGAAGAGGCCGCGATCGCCGGCGTCGTCCGCTCCGCGAGCCTGCGCAAGGCGCGACGGCGGCTGACGATCTTCAAAGCGATCGTCGAGGACGAGTCCGGCGGAGTCACCGCGACGTGGTTCAACCAACCATGGCTCGAGGGAAAGCTCACGGCCGGGACGCACGTGCGCTTGCGCGGCGTGCTTCGGCGGGGCGAGTTCCAGGTGAAGTCGTACGACATCGGGGACGCCGAGGCGACGGCCGACTTCGCGCCGGTCTACCCGGCCAGCGAAGAGATCACGGCCAAGAGGCTGCGCGAGCTCGTAGGCGCGGCGCTTCCACCGGCGTTGGCCGATCCGCTCCCGGCCGCGCTGAAGCAAGGCGAGGCTCTGCCCCAGCGCGGCGACGCGCTCTGGGCGCTGCACCGTCCCCGGTCGCTGGCCGAGGCCGAGACGGGCCGGCGGCGGCTCGCGTTCGACGAGCTGCTGGCGCTCCAGGTCGGGATCGCGCGACGGCGACGCGAACGCGAGAGCGAGATCGCCCCGGCCCTCGCACTGCCGGGGGAGCTCGTCCTGCGCTACCGCGAAGTGCTCCCGTTCCGGCTCACGGAGCACCAGGAGCGTGCGATCGCGGAGATCGACGTCGATCTTCAGAGCACGGTGCCAATGCAGCGGCTGCTGCAGGGCGACGTCGGCTCGGGGAAGACGGTCGTCGCGCTCTACGCGCTGCTGCGCGCGGTGGAGGTGGGACGGCAGGGCGCGCTGATGGCGCCGACGGAGACGCTCGCCGAGCAGCACTTCCTCACGCTCGAGGAGCCCTGTCGTGCGCTCGGCGTGTCGTGTGCGCTGCTGACGAGCTCGTCACCGAAGCGGGAGCGTGACCTGGCGCCGCACGCCGACGTCGTCGTCGGAACGCACGCCCTCATCCAAGAAGGCGTGCAGCTCCGGGACCTCGCGGTCGCCGTCGTGGACGAGCAACATCGTTTCGGCGTCGAGCAGCGTAAAGCCCTCGCCGAGGGTCGATCGCCGCACGTCCTGCACATGACCGCGACCCCGATCCCGCGCACGCTTGCGCTCACCGTCTACGGGGACCTCGCGGTGTCCGAAATCGCCAAGCCGCCCGCGAACCGCAAGCCGATCAAGACCGCCTGGGTCACGGAGGAGCGGAGCGCCGCGGCGTACTCGCGCCTCCGCAAGCACCTCGATGCCGGTCGACAGGCATACGTCGTCTGCCCGCTGATCGAGGAGTCCGAGACGAGCCAGGCCCGCGCAGCCGAGGCGGAGGCGGAACGCCTGCGGCGGGCGGAGCTTCGCGGTTACCGCGTCGGACTTCTGCACGGACGGCTCAGACCGGTGGAGCGCCGCGAGCTGATGGCGCGCTTCAAGGCCCGCGAGCTCGACGTGCTCGTGGCGACGACCGTGATCGAGGTCGGCGTCGACGTTCCGAACGCGACGATCATGATCGTCCAGGAAGCCGACCGGTTCGGTCTCGCGCAGCTGCATCAGCTCAGAGGCCGTGTCGGGCGCGGCGCAGAGCAGTCCTATTGCCTATTGATCTCGCGCGCGCGCGAGGACCTGACCGACTCGGCGGTCGCGCGACTGGAGGCCCTCGTCCGCACGACGGACGGTTTCGAGCTCGCCGAGGTCGACCTCGACATCCGCGGCGGCGGCCAGCTCCTGGGAACCCGGCAGTCGGGCCTCACCGACCTGCACTTCGCACACCTGCGCAAGGACCGCGTGTTGCTCGAGCGCGCCCGTGCGGTCGCGGACGAGCTTGTCGATACGGGAGGTCCGCTCATGGACGAGGTGGAGCGGATCTTCGAAGGCCGGGACCTCGCCGCGGGCTGACCCCGTATCCGCGGCGATGAACCGCCGCGAGTTCCTCGTCGCCGCGACCGCAGCGCCCTTCACGCTGCGCGCCGCCCTCGCCGGCGCAGCTGCGGGGCCGATCGCGCTCGTCACCGCCGACGGAGAATCTGCGGTCGTCGCCGTCGATCCGTTCCGCGGTCGAGTGCTCGGCCGTGTCGCGACCGAGCCGGATCCGCGCAGCATCGAGCGCGTCGGCGCAACCGCCGTGGTCGCGCACACGGCCGTCGGCGCCGTGACGCTGCTGCACGGGCCGTCGCTGGAGGTCCGTCACGTCCTGCGTTCCTTCGACGAGCCGCGCTACACGGCGGCCGCGCCCGATGATCGGTACGCGTTCGTCACGGACTCGGGTCGCGCTGACGTCGCCGTTGTCGATGTCGTTCGCGGCTGCGTCGCCGCACGCCTCCATCTCGGCGCCTGGCCGCGTCACGTCTCGCTCGACCCGGGCGGGCGGCGGTTGTGGGTGGCGCTCGGGACCCAGGCGCGCAAGCTCGCCGTCGTCGACGTCTCGCGGCCCGCGCACCCCCGGCTCGTGGCGAGGATCACGCCACCGTTCCTCGCACACGACGTCGGCTTCGCGCCCGGCGGCCGGCACATCTGGGTCACGTCGGGCGACCGCGGCGCACTGGCCGTCTACGACGCGCGCAGGGGGAATGTTCTCCGTCGCCTGTCGGCGGATGCGCCGCCGCAGCACGTGGCCTTCTTCGGCGGCAACGTGTACGTGACGAGTGGCAACGACGGCACCCTGCGCATCCGGTCGCTGCGCGATGGCCGTGTGCTGCGCACGACCACAATTCCCGTCGGGTCGTACAACGTCCAGCAGGGCTGGGGAAGGGTCCTCACGCCGTCACTCGATCGCGGGACGCTGTGCGTGCTCGACACCCGCGGCCGTCTCCTCCGGCGCCTGTGGGTTGCGTCGTCGTCTCACGACGCGTGTTTCATGATGAGTGCGTGAAGATCGCGGCACTGGCAGTTCTCACAGGAGCGCTCCTGGCCTGCTCGTCTGCGCAGGCGAGCGCGCGGCCGAAGTGGACGCTCGCTCAGGCGCGAACGGCGCTGACGAACCAGGATTTCCTCGTCACCGACGTGGGCCAGCCCGACCGGCCCGACTACGACCTCGCGTTCTCTCGCCGCAGCGCGAAGTCACTGAGTCGCCGGTTCGCGTTCGACGGTCTAGCCCATGACAGGCTGACCGATCTGGACGTTCGCGTTCGTTTCACGTTCGTCCGCCCCGGCCGCATCGCGGATTTCCACGGCCCCGTCGCCGACACCTCGCAACCGTCCTTCCCGATCCGGGCGAGCTTCTACTACGGGTGGTATCCGGAAGCCTGGTTCCGGTCCTCCGTCGTCCCGTATAGCCGTTTCCACCCGTCGCTCGACTACTACGGGGGAAGTGACCCGAGCGTCATCCGACAGCAACTCGAGGCAATGCGCTATGCGAACCTGGACGCGGGGATCTACTCCTGGTGGGGGCGGGATGGTTATCCACCGACCGACGCGCGCTTCTGGCGCTACCTCGCCGCCGCGCGAACGACACCGTTCCGCTGGGCGATCTACTACGAGCGGGAGGGCTACGAGGACCCGAGCGTCGAGCGCATTCGGGCGGAGCTCGAGTACGTGAGAGACGAGTACGCGTCGAAGCCTGCATACCTCGAGGTCGAGGGACGGTTCGTCGTCTTCGTCTACGGCGGGCCGGAAGATTCGTGTGCGACGGTGGAGCGCTGGCGCGAGGCCAACGCGACGCTTGGCGCCTACCTCGTGCTGAAGGCCTTCGGCGGCTATCGCGACTGCGCCGCGCAGCCCGCGGCGTGGCACCAATACTCAGGTGACCGGGCCGAGTACATGCTGCCGCCCGACGCATACATGGTCGCCCCGGGGTTCGAGGAGATGCAGGAAGCGCTGGCGAGGCTGCCGCGCGACCCGGAACGGTGGCGGCAGAGCGTCGCGCACATGGTCGCCTCGCAGGTGCACTGGCAGCTGGTGATCAGCTTCAACGAGTGGCCGGAGGGAACTTCGGTCGAGAGCGCGCGCGAGTGGGCTAGTCCGAGCGGCTATGGCGCCTACCTCGACGTGCTCCACGAACTCGTGCCGGCTAGGAGTCAGGCCGTGGCGGCCGCGACGTCTCGACCGAGCAGCATCCCGCGGTAGCCGAAGTCCTGCTCGCGCAGCGCGCGCACGTACGAGGGGAGCGTCTCGCGCGGCAGTGAGCCGCCGTGCATCGCGTGCGTCCAGGCCGGGTCCAGCCCCTCGATGCGGTCGACGACCGCGCGGACGGGATCCTCGTGCGCGAAGATCCCGACGCCTCGGTACACCTCGATCATCGCGTCGCCGAGGTTCTCGCTCACGACCGGCGGCTGATCCCCCGGCTGAAGGAAGAGGTCGGCGGGGAAGAGGCTTTCGGTCGTTTCCTCGAACACCATCATCGAGTCCCAGTGGTGGACGTGCGGCGTCTCGAGGAAGCGCAACCTGTGTCGCCCGAGCTCGAGCACCTCGCCGTCCTTGAACCCCCGCACGCGCTCGCTCACGCCGAAGCCGTACGCGTTCAGCTGGACCGAGAGCGCGGATCCCACGAGCTCCGAGGCCGGCGCGTCGGTCATGAAGCGATCCATGCCGCCGTTCTCGTCCCCCTCCCAGTGCAGCAGCACGAGGTTGGCGAGGCGCTTCGGATCGAGCACTTCGGAAATCGCGTGCTTCACGTTCTCGTACGCGCCGTATTCGCCCGTGTGAATCAGCGTCGGTTCTTCGTCGTCGATCAGGAACTGGTTGAAGGTGATCCCGTAGGCGTCGGTCATGGTCGCGATGCGGTAGATCCCGTCCGTGATGTGGTCGATCCGAGTCTCCATCAGCTCTCCTTTTGATGCACAGGGATGTGCATCGATTATGAGCGGGCTTGCCTCGGCTTGTCAAGTTCGAGGTACACTGATGTGCAGCGAATGGCGAGAAAGTACGAGCTGAAGCGCCGCGCAGAGCGGCAGGAAGAGACCCGACGGCGGATCGTCGAGGCGGCGGTCGAGCTGCACGGGAGCATCGGGCCTGCACGGACGACGGTGTCCGAGATCGCGCGCCGCGCGGGCGTCCAGCGCCATACGTACTACAGCCATTTCCCGACCGAGCGCTCGCTCGCGCTTGCCTGCTCCGGGCTTTACATGGAGCAGAACCCTCTGCCCGACCCCGAGCCTTGGCGCGAGATTCCGGATCCGGAGGCGCGATTGCGCCGGGCGCTGCGCGAGCTGTACGACTACTACGGGGACAGCGAGGCGATGATCGCCAACATCATGCGCGATGCGGAGATCGATCCGCTCACACACGAGATGTTCGCTCTCCGCCCGGGCAAGCGCTTCGAGCGGATGCGTGAGGTCCTCGTTGAGGGCTTCTCCGACAACGGCCGGCCTCGAAAGACTCTCCGGGCGGCCGTCGAGCTCGCCCTTTCGTTTCGGACCTGGCAGACGCTCGTGTGCCAGGCGGATCTCGGCCGTGATGCGGCCGTCGCCGTGATGGTCGCCGCCGTGCGCGGCCGGTGAGGATTGTCGCCGGCTCGCGCAAGGGCCACACGATCCACGCGCCCAAGGGCCTCGAGACGCGGCCGACGTCGGACCGCGTGCGCGAAAACGTCTTCAACATCGTTGCGCCGTGGGTTGAAGGTGCACGCGTGCTCGACCTCTACGACTACGACTCGCTCGCCCGCTATCTGACCCGCGTCCTCGCCGACGACGGGTTGCTCGTGCTGGAGTCGGCGGCGAAGACGGAGCCCGAGCTTCCGGGGCTCGCCCACCGCACGACGCGTAGGTACGGCTCGACTCGCGTGACCGTCTTCGAGCACGAGTGATCACCGCGATCTGCCCCGGCTCGTACGATCCCGTCACGAACGGACACGTCGACGTGATCGCCCGCGCGGCGGGGATCTTCGACCGCCTCGTGGTGGGCGTCGTCGGCAATCCGCATCACAAGGAGCCGATGTTCTCGCTCGAGGAGCGCGTCGGCTTCCTGCACGAGGCGCTCTCGGAGATCCCGAACGTGGAGGTCGACGTGTTCTCCCAGCTCGTCGTCGACTTCGCCCGCAAGTGGAACGCGAAGGTGATCGTCAAGGGCCTGCGCGTGATCTCCGACTTCGAGTGGGAGTTCCAGATGAATCAGCTCAACCGGACGCTCGCGCCCGAGGTCGAGACGGTCTACGTGATGGCGAGCCCGACCGTCAGCTTCGTCTCCTCGAGCGGAGTAAAGGAGATCGCAGCCTTCGGCGGAAAGGTGGACGAGCTCGTGCCGGAAGCCGTAGCCAGGCGATTTGGAGAGCTTTTTCCCGACGGCCGGCCGGGAACCCCGGAAAATCCGCAAGAATGAAATCGAGGAAAACGCTGCGCATTTTCCTCGAGAAGGAGTTAGTGACTTCGCTTCGCTCGTCAGACTGGACGGGACACAAGGCGTGCCGTCCGAGGCTCCGCCGCTAGACTCCGGAGGCTAGATGGACGTTCTGGTACTCATCGACAAGCTCGACGACCTCGTGCACAACGCCAAGGCGGTGCCGCTGACCGACCAGGTGCGGATCGACCGCGAGGAGATCTACGACATCCTCGACCAGATGCGCGCGACGATTCCGGAGGAGATCAAGCAGGCCCGCTGGATCGTCAAGGAGCGGCAGGAGATGCTGGCCGAGGCGAAGCGGGAGACCGACCGGCTGCTGGGCGAGGCGCGCGAGCAGGCTGTGCGCGAGGCGTCGCAGACGGAGATCGTCAAGATCGCGGAGCGTCAGGCTCAGGACATCGTCGACGATGCTCGCCGTCAGGCACGGGAGACGCGGCTCGAGATGGAGGACTGGGCCGACTCGATCCTCTCGACGCTCGAGGTCAACCTCGAGAAGTTCCTCACCGCGGTCAAGCGCGGCCGCGAGCGTCTGCACGAACGCTCGCAGGAAACCGTCGTGGCCGGAGTCGGCGTCGGCGGTTCGACGGACGAGCAGCCCTACTCTCAGTAGCCGCACGAAAGCTGGCGCTTTCGTGCGGAGTTAGGCTCGGCCGCTTCGCGGCGTAACGTGCGCGGGCGAAGCCCGCGCACTTTTGCAGGGCTTCCGGTCCGCGTCTGCAGGGGTCCGCGGGCGGTGGCGCTCCGCGTCCCCGCCCGCGTGAGTCCGCCTCCAGCCAGTGCGGTTCGCCCGCACTGGCTTCCGGCTTCGGCGTTCGTGCGGCTTTGGCGGTTAGCCTTGCGGTGTCTGACACCTTGGCGTGGGTGTGCCTGAGCCTAGGTGCAGGGGAGTTGACACTTCTGTGACAGTTGCGTCACACCTCAGGCACGGTGTCTGACACCCGGACATGGCCGTTCGGCCCGTGGGGCTAAAGCGGCGACCGGCTCGAGCTCGAGCTCCGCGCAGACTTCCTGCGCGGTCTCGACGAACGCGCGTGCGGCAGGCGTGCGATAGCGGTCGCGATGCCACGCGAAGGCGATCAGGCGCGGGGGCAACTTCGGCAGCTCGATCAGCTTCGTGGTCTCATCCTCCGGATCCATCGTCAGGCGCGGGACGAGCGCGCACCCGACGCCCGAGGCGACGAGCGCCTGCACCGTCTGGTTGTGGTCCGAACGGAAGACGAACCGGAGCGGCCGGCGGAATGCCGTCTCGAGATGCTTCAGCGTCCGGCAGTGTTTGTGGCCGATCAGGTCGAGCTCGGCGACGTCGCGCAATGAGGGCGGTGTCTCACCGTCTGCGAGCGGCGACTCGGCCGGGACGACGAGCACGTACGGGTCGCGCAGGAGCTCCACCGACTCGAACGGGCCTTCGACGAGCGGAAGATCGGAGAACGTAAGATCGAGGTCGCCCCGCTCGACGAGTCCGAGGAGCTCTGTGTCGTCGGCCGACTCCGTCAGCGTCACCTTGACCTGGGGCCAGGAACGCAGGTAGCGGCGCATGACCTCCGGCAGGATGCGCTGTCCCACACTCTGGAAGACGCCGACGCGCAGCGTTCCCGCCTGGCCCTCGCCCAGCGCCGTCAGGTCGGCCTGCGCGGCCGCGATCCGTGCGGCGATCGCGTCCGCGTGGGTGAGGAGGAGCCGCCCGGCCTCCGTGAGCGACACCGGCTTCGGGCCGCCGGGCCGCTCGACCAGGCGCTGCCCCACGATCCGCTCGAGCGCAGCGATCTGCTGGCTGACGGCCGACTGGGTATAGCCGAGCGCGGCCGCGGCCTTGCCGAAGGAACCCTCCCGGGCAACGGCTTCCAGAGCCAGAAAGTGCCGCAATTCGACCCCGAGCCAGCGATCAGCTTCCATAATCGAACTCCATTGTAACTGGATTTGCCCTAATGGGTCGGCATGCCGATGATGGATCCATGGGAACTGTTCTCTTCCTCATCTTCATCGTCGCGATCGGCCCACTCGCCGTCCTGTATGGGGTGGACTCCAGGCCGGTCGAGCGCCGCGCGAAGCGCTGGCTCTAATCCGCGCGTAGTCGCGGGCGCGGCCCTCTACGCCTTCGCGTCGCGCGGCCGCGCACGGCCGACCCTCCACGATGGGGTGCAGCGGCAATCGTCGGCGCCGCCTTGCTGCTCGTCGGAAACGGCGGCGTCGCGTGGGCTGAGACGCGGCTCGATTCCGGATTCGCGACACTGATCGTCGCGATCATCCCCCTCTACGTGGCGCTGATGGATCGTGCCTTCTTCGGGCGCCGACTCTTTCCGGCGGCCATCGTCGGCCTCGTCATCGGCTTTGCCGGCGTCGCGTTGCTCGTCAGGCCCGGCGGCGGCGGTGGCGGTGACATCGTGGCCGCGTTGATACTCGTCGCGACGACGTCCGCCTGGGCGGCAGGCTCGCTGTACGCGCGCGGCGCCCGCCTGCCGGAGAGCCCGCTCCTCGCAGCTTCGATGCAGATGCTCGCCGCCGCCGTGTTCCTCGGCATCGCCGGTCTCGTCGCCGGAGAGCCCAGCGGAAT
>WNGA01000722.1_pt1 | contig 50381 bp, 37 predicted proteins | sample 5400061 | NCBI WGS metagenome assembly WNGA01 (sample SAMN13153366, study PRJNA577476) | soil metagenome | isolation source: 100 cm soil or saprolite under grassland replicate 2 | place: USA:California | collected 2016-06-15
TGGAACGAACGTCGTGCCAAGGCCGGGCGAGACGTGCAGTGTCCCGGCCGGGCGCCGGTAGAGACCGGTCGCGTACCGCGTATGCGGGTGGGCGAAGCGATATCGCTTCGTGCGGCCGAGGGGCAGCGAAATCTGGCCGTCGTGCATGTGGCCGGCGAGCACGAGATCGAAGACGCCAACGGGCAAGAGGTCGATCACGTACGGGAAGTGGCACAGCAGGATGCGCAGGTCGGCGGAGGTGTCGACCAGCCGCCACGGCTGCGACCTGCCCTGCCGGTACGCGCGTGGATCGACACCGACGATCTGTACCCGCCGTCCTCTCAGGTCGACCGTCTCCGCCTCGTCGACGAGCAAGCGTGCCGGCGCGAGCTCCGTCAGTCCCGCGGCACGCGAGAACGGGTCGCGGCTGTGCTCGACGTCGTGGTTGCCGAGGACGACGAACGGCGCGTCGAGACGAGCCAACAGATCCCGCAGCACCCGCTCGCCGCGCGGCCGCGAGACGAGGTCGCCGGTGACGACGACGAGCTCCGGCCTCCGCTCGACGACCCAGTCCACGGCGTGCGACACCGCGCTCGAGCCCCGAGACGGCAGGCCGAGGTGGAAGTCCGAGAGGTGCGCGATGCGCAGGCCTGCCAGAGCCTCGGGCAGCCGCGGCAGCGACACGTCGAGCGTGCGCAGACGCACCCAGCCCGCCTCGAACCAGCCCCAGCCGAGGCCCGCGCCCGCGGCGGCTCCGAAAAAGGCTCCGGCGCGTGACCTACTGGAGATCATCGCGCCGGAAACCGCCCCTCCGATACTTGATAGACGCCGTTTACGGCCGAAACTTGCTGACGGCCGGGACGGCTCCGTGGGCGGATGCACCGGTCGCGAGCACCAAGCCAGAGACCGCACTCGCTCGCAGCCAAGGCTGATTGCCTTGGTAAGAGCGAGGGTGGGCTCTGGCGCAGCGTGATCGCGGGCGGGGCGCCGCCGGACGGGGCCGTTCCGGCCGTCAGACTTCGAGCTTCTCTAGAACAGGCGCAACCGGCACCACGTGCCGCTTGAACTTGAGCTCGGACTCGTGCAGGCCGGCGGCAACACCAACGAGCTGGGAGAGGTGCAGGATCGGCATCTGGAAGTCCTGGCCGGTCGCCGCCTTCAGCTTCGACTGCCAGGCATCGAGTGAGAGGTGGCAGAGCGGGCACGGCGTGACGAGCGCGTCGGCGCCGGCTTCCTTCGCCTGCTCGATCGGCTGGATGAGCTCGCCGAGCGCGGTCTCCTCGCGCGCCTGGATGATCGGGAAGCCGCAGCACTTGATCTTGGCGGGATAGTCGATCGCCTCGCCGCCGCACGCCTCGATGATCCGCTCGAGCGACCAGGGCCGGTCCGGATCCTCGAAGCCGAGAAGCTTCGACGGGCGCAGGATCTGGCAGCCGTAGAACGGCGCCACCTTCAACCCCTTCAAGCCCTTGTGCGCCGCCTGCTTCAGCAGCTCGTAGCCCTCCCCTTCGGCGATCTCCCACAGCAGATGGCGCACCTCGACGTTGCCGCTGTACGGCGGGACACCGACGCGCTGCAGGTTGTCGCTCACACGCGCGCGCAAGGCGTCGTCGTTCTTCAGCTGCCAGTTCGCCTGTCTGAGATTCAGCGTGCAGACGTTGCAGATGGTCAGCAGGGTGTCGCAGCCGGCCGCCTCCGCGTACGCGAGGATGCGCGAGTTCAGATGCAGGTAGTAGTCGGGCTCGGCCTCGTGGATGTCGCCGGCGCCGCAGCACGTGACCGACTCGAGCTCGACCAGCTCCAACCCGACCTTCGGCGCCAGCGCCTGCGTCGAGGAATCGAGCTCCTTCGCCGACAGCGAGGCGAGGCAGCCCTTGTAGTACGCGACCCGTCTCATCCTTCGGCGGGAGGCGGTTCCACGCCGGGCTGAACCTCCGGGTCGCTCGTCTTGACGCCGTGCTCCTCGGCGAACTCGATACGTCCGAGCGCATGCTCTCCCTGGACGATGCCCAGCGCGCCGTCGCGTCCCTGCTCCTTGACGAGGTTGTACAGCGCCCGCGACTCGCCGACGTCCTTCGCGACGTGTGGCGGGAACGGAGGTGGCACCTTGCCGCGCTTCGCGAGGCCGAGGGCGAACTTCGTCTGCTTGATCGCCGAGACGACTCCCTGGGTCTTCGGCACGAGCTCCGTCTCGCGCAGCCAGCCCGTCGTCTTGGCCGACGTGACGAACCACTTCGCGTGCTTCGCGCCCATGTCGTGGTCGATGCCCTGCTTGATCGACTCGGCGCCGAGCTTGGCGATCGCGTCGCGCGGGTCGACGCCCTTCGGGCAGCGCTCGTTGCAGAAGTAGCAGCGCGTGCAGTCCCAGATCCCGTGCTCCTCGTTGAGCGCGTTCAGCCGCTCGACGTCGGCCTGGTCGCGCGCGTCGCCGACGAAGCGCATCCCCTTCGCGAGGGCCGCCGGGCCGAGAAACTCCGGGTCGGACTCCATCGAGTTGCACTCGGAGACGCAGCAGCCGCACATGATGCAGAGCGCCTCCTTGTGGATGACGTTCATCTGCTGCTGCGAGACGATTCGCTCCTTCTCTGCGACCTCGTCGTAGCCGGGGTCGAGCCAGGGCTTGACGGCGCGGATCTTTCCCCAGAACGGATCCATGTCGACGACGAGGTCCTTCAGCACCGGCAGGTTGCCCATCGGCGAGATCACGGGCTCGTGGCCGGACTTTGCGATGTCGTACATGCGCGTCTTGCACGCGAGCACCGCCGCGCCGTCCATGCGCATGCCGCACGACCCACAGATCATCATCCGGCAGCTCTTGCGGTACGCGAGCGACCCGTCCTGCTGGTCCTTGATGATGTCGAGGACGTCGAGCAGCGTCACCCAGTCCGGCGCCTCGACCTCGTACCGCTTCAGCTCCTTCTCGCCGGTCTCGGCGTCGTAGCGCCAGATCTTCAGCGCGAGCTCGATCGTCGTGGAGCCGGGGGCGGGTGCGAGCGTCACTAGTACGTCCTCTCCTGCGGCTGCCACTTCGTCATGGTGACGTCGCGCCACTCCAGCTCGGTGCGGCCGTCGACGAGGCTGACGAGTGTGTGCTTCATGTAATTCGCATCATCGCGGTCGGGGAAGTCGTACGGTCGCGCATGCGCGCCGCGGCTCTCCTTGCGCGCCAGGCCGGCGACGACCATGCAGTCCGCCAGCTCGAGCAGGAAGCCCAACTCGAGGGCCTGCGTGAGGTCGTTGTTGAAGACCTGCCCCTTGTCTTCCACCACGACGCGCTCGTACCGCTCCCGTAACTGGCCGACGATCTCGCCCTGCCGCACCATCTGGTCCTCGCGGCGGAAGACGCCGAAGTTCTCGTGCATCGTCTGCGCGAGCTCGTCGCGGATCTTCCACGGGCGCTCGCCCTGCTCGCGGTCGAGCAATTGCTTCAGCTCGCGCTCTGCGTCCGCCTCGGTCGAGGGCGGGACCTCGACGGTCGTGTTCGACAGCGCCCACTCGGCCGCGTGCGCGCCGGCGCGCTTGCCGTAGGTGATCGTCTCCATCAACGCGTTGCCGCCGAGCCGGTTCGCGCCGTGCACGGAGACGCACGCGCACTCGCCGGCGGCGTAGAGCCCTTCGACGTTCGTCTTGCCCCAGACGTCGGTGTCGACGCCGCCCATGTGGTAGTGCGCGCCCGGGCGGACCGGGATCGGCTCGTAGATCGGGTCGACGCCGGCGAACGTCATCGAGAGCTCACGCGTGCCGTGCAGCCGCTCCAGGATGCGATCGGCGCCGAGGTGGCGCAGGTCGAGCAGCACGTTGCCGTCCACCCCGCGGCCCTCGTCGATCTCCGTCTGCTCGGCGCGGGAGATCACGTCGCGCGACGCGAGCTCCATCGCGTTCGGCGCGTAGCGCTTGAGGAAGCGGTCGTCCTCCGAGTTGAGCAGATAGGCGCCCTCGCCGCGGCACCCCTCCGTGATCAAGACGCCGGTCGGCGCAAGCGTCGTCGGGTGGAACTGCATCATCTCCATGTCCTTCAGCGGCACCCCGACACGCAGGGCCAGCGCCATTCCGTCTCCGGTGCACGAGTAGGCGTTCGTCGTCCCGACGTAGAGACGGCCGGCGCCGCCGGTCGCGAGGATCACCGTCTTCGCGCCGATCGACTTGAGCCCGCCGCTGAGCAGGTCCCAGGCGATCACGCCCTGGCAGCGGTCGTCGTTCATGGCGAGCTTCCACGCGAAGTACTCCTCGTAAGCGGGGATCTCGCGCTTCAGCACCTGCTCGTAGAGGACGTGGACGAGGACATGGCCGGTGATGTCGGCGGCGTAGGCGGTGCGGGGCTTGCCGGCAGCGCCGAATGGGCGCTGGGCGATTCGGCCGTCCTCGGTGCGTGAGAAGACCGCGCCCCAGTTCTCGAGCTGGTAGACGTCGTCGGGAGCCTCGTCGCAGAGGATCTGGATCGCGTCCTGGTCCCCCAGGTAGTCGGAGCCCTTGACCGTGTCGTAGGCGTGCTCCTCCGGGTTGTCGTCGGAGGCGTTGCCGAGCGCCGCGTTGATCCCGCCTTCGGCGGCGCCGGAATGGCTGCGCACCGGATGAATCTTCGAGAGAAGCGCGACGTCGGCGCCCGCGTCATGCGCCTCGATCGCCGCTCGCATCCCCGCGAGACCGGCGCCGACGATGAGGACGTCGTGCTTGGCCTCCACCACTTCGGACGCTACACAAAACGGTTGGCGAAGCCCGCCGGTTGGAGCGGGCTCCGCCGCGTCCTACTTGACCTTGTACGTACGCGTGACCGTCTTCGTGACGCCCTCGTACTTGACCGTCACGGTCACGACCAGCTTCTTGCCCTTGCTCTTCTTGTTTAGCTTGAACGTGCACCCGTTGGCACCACCGCCCGCGAGCGGTCGTCCGGCGAGCGTCGCGGTGCAGCTGTAGCTCTCCGGCTGCGGTGTGTCCTTGGCGCCCGTCTGCGGCAGCGTCAGGCCCGTCACGCTGACCGTGAACGCCTTGCCGTGCTTGGGAGCGGCCGGCTTCGCCTGCAGCTGCACGTCCTGGATCGCCGGCCCGCCTGCCTGGAGGTCGAAGTTCCAGACGCCGTCCGCCGGTGCCTCGTCGCTCTTTCCGTCACCGCCTCCGGCCGCCATCGTCAACACCCAGAAGTTGATCTGGCTGCTGTTGCCGACCTCTGACTTGTTGACGCTGATCAGGAAGCCGTCCGACACGATGAGCACCACCACGGTCGAGTCGGAAGTGGCCGCCCAGGCCGAGCCGTTCCAGTGACCGAAGCCCCAGGTGTGGTCCGACTGGTCGAGGACCAGCAGGTAGTCGACGCCGCCGCAGCTCACGCAGCCCGTGGTCGGATTGGCGTCCGAGTCGATGAACAGAGCCGTCTGCACGTCTCCGGACGAAGGCACGTTCGCCACGGCCAGGTGGAAGATCATCTGACCGGCGGTGTTGCTGATGACCGTCGCCCCGAGGATGTCGGGAGCGGAGCCGCTGTCGCCGCTTGGATCGGCGTATTGCTCCGCCGCGGAAGCCGAGCCGGCAAGCAGCAGTGACGCCGTCGCCAAGCCGGCGAGCAGCACGAGCAGCCGCCGTAGTCGCTTCTGACCCATTTGTTCTCACCTCCTTGCTGACGGGGGTCGTTCGAGAGCGTGCGCGAGGGCTCTAACCCGGCACTAACCCCGGCGTTTTGCCTGGAAAGCGACAGGTGCTACAACCGGTAGGCCGCAGTGGAATTTCGTGTTCTAGGACCGCTGGAGGTCGTCGACGACGGCCGGATCGTGCCGCTTGACCGGCGGCGCCTCCGGGCGCTGCTCGCGTTCCTGCTCCTGCACGCCAACGAGCTCGTCACCAGCGACCGCCTGATCGACGAGGTCTGGGGGCCGGATCCGCCGAAGACCGCCGGTGCCTCCCTGCAGAACTACGTCTCCAGGCTGCGGAAGGCGATCGGGACGGACGCGATCGTCTCGCAGCCGCCGGGCTACGTCCTCCGCGTCGACCCGGAGCGCTTCGACCTGGCGCGCTTCGAGCGGCTGACCGCCGAGGCCCGCGGTGCGGAGCCGCGGGAGCGCGCCGAGAAGCTGCGCGCCGCGCTCGCGCTCTGGCGCGGGCCGGCGCTGGACGACCTCGCCTTCGAGCCGTTCGCGCGCGACGAGGTCGGCCGGCTCGAGGAAGCGCGCCTGGCGGCGCTGGAGGATTGCATCGACGCGGAGCTCGAGATCGGGCGCGACGGCGACCTCGTCGGCGAGCTCGAGCAGCTCGTCGAGGAGCACCCCCTGCGCGAGCGGTTCCGCGCGCAGTTGATGCGGTCCCTCTATCGCGCTGGACGCCAGGCGGACGCGCTCGCAGCGTTCCAGTCCGCGCGGGAGGTCCTCGTCGAGGAGCTCGGGCTCGAGCCGGGCGAGGAGCTGCGGAGCCTGCAGCAGGCGATCCTCCGGCAGGACGCATCGCTCGGCCCCGCGGCCGAGCTTGTCGTCGAACGCGCGCCGGACCGGCGCACCGTGACCGTGATCTTCTGCGACCTCGTCGGCTCGACCGAGCTCGCCGCGCAGCTCGATCCCGAGGCCTATCGCGCGCGGCTGTCGCGCTACTTCGAGCTCGTGCGCGAGCCGATCGAGCGTCACGGCGGGACTCTGGAGAAGTTCATCGGCGACGCGGTCATGGCTGTGTTCGGCGTGCCGCACTTGCACGAGGACGACTCGCTGCGGGCGGTGCGGGCGGCGGTAGAGGCGCAGGCTGCGCTGCGCGAGGAGGCGATCGCGGCGCGCGTCGGCGTCAGCACCGGCGAGGTACACGTTCTCTCTGCCCCCGGCGAGCCGCTCCACGTGTCGGGGCCGCCGGCGAGCGTCGCGTCGCAACTCGAAGGGCGTGCGCCCGCCGGCGCGGTCCTCCTCAGCGAGGGGACGTATGCGCTGGTGCGCGATGCGCTCCGCGCGGAACGATTCGAAGACGCGTGGCGCGTTGAAGATGTCGTGCCCGGCGCACCCGCCTACGCGCGCCGCCTCGACGCTCCGCTCGTCGGCCGCACCGAAGAGCTCGAGCGCCTGCACGCCGCGTACGTCGATGCGCGCGACAGCGGGCATTGCCGCGTGGTCACGGTCGTCGGCGAGGCGGGCATCGGCAAAACGCGCCTCATGCGGGAGCTGCTGCTCCCGCTCCGCGATGAAGCACGCATTCTCGTCGGCCGCTGCGTCTCGTACGGGAAAGGAGCCACGTATCTGCCGATCGCGGAGATCGCGCGCCAGGCCGCGCGCGAGCCTTCACTCGAAGGAATCGCCGCCTTGGTCAAGGGCGAAGACGATGCCGATCAGGTCGCACGTCGCGTCGCGGAGCTGATCGGCCTCGCAGAGGGGCCCGCCGCACCCGGCGAGGCGTTCTGGGCAGTACGCCGCTTTGTCGAGGCGATCGCCCGCGAACGTCCGGTCGTGCTGGTGCTCGACGACATCCACTGGGGCGAGCCGACGCTGCTCGACCTCGTCGAATACCTCGGCGAGTGGGCGGAGACGCCGGTATTGGTCCTCTGCGCGGCGCGTCGCGAATTGCTCGAGGCCAGGCCCGCCTGGGGCGGGCCGACCTCGACCGGGTTCGTCGTCGAGCTCGAACCCCTTGCACCGGACGAGGTGACGAAGCTCGTGCTCGGCCTGGCGGAACAGCCGGTCAATCCCGAGATCGAACGGCGCATCGTCGAACAGGCAGGCGGCAACCCACTGTTTGCGGAGCAGCTCCTCGCTCTCGCGACCGAGGCGCCTGATCTCGCACTCGCGGACACACCGCCAACGGTCGAAGCACTCCTCGCGAGCCGGCTCGACCGACTCGATCCGCGCGAGCTCGCGGTGCTACGCCGAGCGTCTGTGATCGGCCGGCGCTTCACGCGTGCAGAGCTTGCGGATCTCACACCGCCCGCGGCGGCGCAACGGACGGAGCATCACCTCTCGGAGCTCACCGAGCGCGCGCTCGTGCACCCACGCGAGCACGTCTTTGCGTTCCACCATGTGCTCGTCCGCGACGTCGCCTACCGCGGCATTCCGAAGGCCGATCGCGCCGAGCTGCACGAGCTCGCGGCGCGCGGGCTCGACCGTCGCGACGGCGCAGACGAGGTCGTCGGCTACCACTTCGAGCAGGCATATCGCGCGCTTGCCGACATCGGGCGTGCAGGTGGGCGCGCACGTGAGCTTGCGGCGATAGGAGCTGAGCGACTCGGGCGTGCCGGCGTCCGCGCGTGGAAGCGCGCCGACGCGCCCGCAGCGATCAACCTGCTGTCGCGCGCAGTCGAACTGTCGCCTGAAGAGAACGAACTGGCGTGCGAGCTCGGAGTTGCACTGTTCGCCACCGGAGAGCTCGAGCGCGCGAAGTCCGTCTTCGCGGGGGCCGCCGAAGGGTTGGACGAGCGGATCGCGGCGCGCGCCCGCTTTGAGCTAGCCAACGTGCGGTCTCTTTCCGAGCCGGACCATGCAGACGAGCTCTTCGAGGCAGTCGCCTCAGGCATCCCCGTACTCGAGGCGGCACGCGACGACCGCGCCCTCGGGCGTGCGTGGCTGTGTGTTGGACACGTCCGCGGTGATTTTTTCTGTGAATTCACGGCTATGGAAGAGGCGTCCGCCCGTGCCGTCGAGTACTACAAGCGCGCCGGGTGGTCGGCGTCGACGACGCTGAATACTCTCGGCGCTGCCCTCTTCTTCGGCCCCAAGCCCGTGAACGAGGCGATCGTGCAACTCGAGACGCTGTTGCGGGAGTTCGACCGCGACCACGCGAGCCAGGCCAACGTGCTGTTGTGGCTCGGCGGGTTGACGGCGATGCGCGGCTCGCTCGCCGATGCGCGGGAGCATGTGGCAGCGGCGAAGACGCTGTACGTCCAGCTTGGTCTAACGACAGCCGAAGAGAACTGCGCTCGGATGCTCGGCTTCGTCGAGATGCTCGCTGGAAACCCACGCGCAGCCGAAGCGCATTTCCGCGGCAGCTGCGCGGCCCTCCAGCGCTTAGGACGGACACAGGTGCTCGCAACGCGTGCGGGCGAGCTCGCGAACGTCCTGTATGCGCTCGGCCGGTACGACGAGGCCGAGACGTGGACGCGTCTCGCGGCAGACTCGGCCGGCGACGACGACCTCGACGCCGCACTCGCATGGAAGCCTGTCGACGCGATGCTCAGCGCAAGAGGCCGCAACGGCGCCGAAGGGGAGCGGCAGGTGCGTGAGCTCCTGAGCGTCACGCCGCCGGACGCCGTTCACGCGACCGGCGGCGCGCTCCTCGCTCTGGTGGAGATCTTGCGGCTCGCAGGCCGGGACGGCGAAGCGGCCGAGGTCGTTACGACTGCGGTTGAGCTGTACGAGCGAAAGGGGAACGTCCTCGCAGCTCGAAACGCACGTCCGCTCATGCTCGAGAGCGCCGCGCAAAAACAGTGAAGAGCCCCGTGTGGGGCTCTTCACCGTGGGACGAACCCTCACTCGCACCCACCACCACCGCTCGTGCTTCCACAAGCCAGCGGGACGCTCGGGGACGCGCTGAGAGCGATGCTCGTCGCCGGGACGGCCGCGAGCGAAATCGTTGCCAGCGCCGCCGCCAGCAGCTTCTTCGTCTTCGACATTTGAGTCACCTCCCTTCGCGTTGAGCCGTTGCGCATGCGGCTCGAGCGTCCGGGGGGTCACTCACGGCGAACTACGGCGGCGCCAACGAGCGACTAATCGGTTCGGTTCATGGGGGCCACGCTACGAGGACGCGCGTGGCGAAACATCGGGCCGGGCATGGAACTCCGGCCCTGGCGCGCACGCGCAGTCGCTAAGGGTTCACTGCCTAGTGCAGGGGTAGAATCCCCGAGTCCCGCAGACGAGAGGAGCGTTTACACGTGGCGAAAATGCTGTTCCGGCTTCCGCAGGCGAAGCGGGTGATCGCAAACCCGAGCGCTGAGGAGGTCGAAGAGCTCGCCGCGAAGATGCCGACCGCGCGGCCGACGAAGTACGGCAACCTCAACGTGCAGACCGAGGTGCTCGCGCGCTCGAAGCGCTCCACCTACCTCGTCACCGACGAGCCGGACGGCCAGAACCAGTCCATCTCCACCGACGACGGCGTTAAATGGGCCGAACACCAGGACGAGTACATCGGCCAGCAGGAGATGGTGCTGATCGACGGCTACATCGGCACCGACCCCGAGTTCCGCACGCCGGCCCGGCTCTTCATCGAGGCGGCGAACGCGAACATCGCCGGCATGCAGCAGCAGCTCTACTTCGGGCCGCCCGAGGAGGACTTCGAGCCGGAGCTGACCGTCATCTACACGCCCAATCTGAAGGCGGAGGGCTTCCCCGACGACCGGCTGATCATGGTCGACCTCGAGCAGGGCGTGACCCGGGTCTTCAACTCCGACTACTTCGGCGAGTCGAAGAAGGGCGGGCTGCGCATGTGGAACAAGCTCGTCTACGACCGCGGCGGCCTGCCGCTGCACGCCGGCTGCAAGATCATCCCGACGGCGAACGGCGACAAGGTCTGCCTCACCGTCGGCCTGTCCGGCACGGGCAAGACGACGACGACGTTCACGAAGCAGAACGGCTCGCTTCCCGTGCAGGACGACTTCGTCGCCTGGATGCCGGAAGGCCGCGTCTACGTCACGGAGAACGGCTGCTTCGCGAAGACGTACGGGCTCAATCCCGAGGACGAGCCGACGATCTACGGCGCCGTTACGCAACCGGACTCGTATCTCGAGAACGTCTCACAGCACGGCGACGACGTCGACTTCTACGACGAGAGCTATACGCAGAACGGGCGCGCGACGTTCCCGTTCCGCGTGATCGAGTCGGCCGCCGAGCGCGAGATCGACAACGCCCACTTCCTGCTCGTCCTGAACAAGAACGACAACGTGATCCCCGCCGTCGCGAAGCTCGAAGGGCCGCAGGCAGCGGCCTTTTTCATGCTCGGCGAGACGAAGGGAACTGCCGCGGGCGGCGCCGAGGAAGCCGGGAAGGCGCTGCGCGTCCCGGGCACGAACCCGTTCTTCCCCATGCCGCACGACCTGCAGGGCAACCGCTTCCTCGAGCTGCTCGAGGAGCACCCGCTGGAGGTGTACCTCCTCAACACCGGCCGCGTCGGCGGCGGTGACGAGGACGAACGGTCGAAGAAGGTGCGCATCAAGCACTCGTCCGCGATCGTCAAAGGGATCGCAGAGGGAACGATCGAGTGGGAGCGCGATCCGGACTTCGGCTACCTCGTCGCGGCGTCCGTGCCCGGCATCGACGACGAAGAAGTCCTGCAGCCGCGCAAGCTATACGAGCGCACCGGCCGCCTCGACGCGTACCTGCAGCACGTGGAGCGGCTGAAGAGCGAGCGCGCCGAGTACCTGGGCGACTTCACCAGTCTCTCCGACGACATCGTCGCCGCCGTCCGTTAAGGACACGTCTCAGGGACTGTCCCTGGGACATGTCCCTCGTTCCAAGGCGTCGCTTGCCCGGCGCCGACCTCAGGCCGTGTGGGCTTGGCCCACGCGGCCGTCTGAAACGACCGGTCGACCCATTCGACCTCATATCCCTCGTTCTAGGCATCGTAGGCCGTCCGGCCTACCCCGATAAGGGCAGATGTGGGAGCCGCAGCCCACAGATCCGGCAGCGAGGGGATGCTCGTCATCTCCTCGCTCGCCGCGGCCGCGGCGCTTTACGGTGCGGTCGTTCTCCTGAGTCTGGGACCCCCTTCCCCTGTGGTCCTAGAGCAAGGGAGCGCCCGTCCCACGCCCGTCGTGCCGCTCAGCGTGCACGACTATGTCGCGCCGAGCCCCGCGCAGAGGGGGCCGCAGCCTTCGCCGGGGCCGGCGCGGCATCGCGTTCTGCAAAAGCCGGTCTCAGAGCTGCCAGATCGAATTCCGTAGCACCGGCACGCGTTCTCCCTGCCGAGTGATGCCGGTGACGTCGACCTCGGCGGAGCCGACCATGAAGTCGACGTGGATCGCGGACCGGTTCAGCCGCTCCCGGTCCTCCTCGCCGACCGCGGCGTCGTATGCGGAGCCGAGCGCGAGGTGGCTCGCCGCGTTCTCGTCGAGCAGCGTGTCGTAGAAGACGGTGTCCAGCGGGCCGATCCGGCCCTCGCGGTCGACGAGCGCGAGCTCACCGAGCCGGTCTCCGCCCTCGTTCTGCGCAACCAGCGCGCGCAGCGTCTCGGCGCCGGAGTCCGCGTCGATCTCCACCGCGCGGCCGCCCTCGAAGCGAACCGTCAGCCCTTCGATGATCCGTCCCTGACTGTAGAGCGGCTTCGTCGCGCGGACGTGGCCGTCGACGCGCTCCGGGTCCGGCGAGGTGAACACCTCCTCGGTCGGCAGGTTCGCCATGTGCTGGATGCCGTCGACCGTCTCCTCGCCGCCGCCGATCCAGCGAGAGGTCGGCAGGAGCCCGACCGTCAGATCCGTGCCCGGGCCTTGCAGGTGAATCGCGTCGAAAGCCCGCTCCGACAGCCGTTCCGCGGCGCCTTTGAGCGCCTCGTTGCGCTCGTGCCAGGCGGTCTCCGGATCGTCCTCGTCCAGCCGGCACACGTGCAGCACCTGCTCCCAGAGCGTGTCGAGCGCGGCTTCGGGGTCCAGGCTCGGGTGAACGAGCTCCGCCCACTTCGGCGACGGTCCAGGCGCGATACACCAGTTCACGGTGCGCTCGTTGATGACCGTCGTCCACTCCTTCACGCGCGGGAAGACGTCCCGCCCCAGGCGCTCCGGATCGAGATCGTCGTACAGGTGCGGCTCGACCGGGCCGCTGAGCGAGATCGTCGCGCCGCGCTCGTCGCCGAGCTGCAGCGTGCGCTCGCCGTACCACGACGGGACGAAGTCGAGCACGTCATCGGCCGCGTATTGCACGCGTGCGCGTTTGAGGTGCGGGTCCCAGTAGTAGACGTCGACGAACTTCGCGCCACGCCTGTACGCGCTCGCCGTGAGCGCACGCGTGAGCTCCTCCTTGCCGAGACCGCTCCCGATGTCGAGGATCTGGCCTTGCTGGACGTTGGCGCCGAAGTTGACGATCAGGTCGGCGTAGCGCTCGAGCCGGTCTTGCATGAGGAGGCGATGCTAACTGCGGCGCGAATGCTTCCGCGTGCAGGCACAACGGGAGATCGACCGCTTCCTCGCTTCGCCCCGGCTCGGCGAAGCGACGCGGCGCTCGTACCGCGGCGACGTCGAGGAGTTCGGGCGCTGGCTGGACGAGCGCAAGCTCGTAACCGCGGACGTCGACATCCGCGTCCTGGCGGAGTACGTCACCGACCTCGGCCGCGCCAGGCGGCGCAAGCTCGCGCCGGCGACGATCGCCCGCAAGATCGCGGCGGTGCGGAGCTTCCTGCGCTACACGCTTGGACCCGCGCAGGTGCCCGATGCAGGACTTGCCCCGCGTCCCCCACGCCGCCTGCCCGATACACCGAAGACGGCCGAGGTGGAGGCTGCGCTGGACGCGCTCGACGGCGACGGCCCGCTCGCGCTGCGCAACCGCGCGCTCGTCGAGCTGGTCTACTCCGCGGGACTGCGCAGCTCGGAGGCCGTCGGTCTCGACCTCGCGGACGTCGACTTCGACCGCGAGCAGCTGCACGTGCGCGGCAAGGGCGGCAAGGAGCGAATCGTTCCGCTCGGCGAGGAGGCCGGCCACCTGCTCGCCCGCTACCTGCATGAGGCGCGGCCGGAGCTCCTGCGCGGCGCCCAGAACGCCGTGTTCGTCTCAGCCCGCGGCAAGCGGCTCGACACGTCGACGCTGCGACGGATCTTCGCCCACCCCCACCGTCTCCGGCACGCGTTTGCAACTCATCTGCTGGAAGGCGGCGCCGACCTCCGGACGATCCAGGAGCTGCTCGGCCACAGCTCGCTCTCGACGACCCAGCTCTACAGCCACGTGGACGGTCGCCGCCTACGCCGCGTGTACGACCGCGCGCACCCGCGCAGCTAGGGCCGGGCCGACCCCTTCGGGGTCGACCCCGATTTGGGTACGCCGCTTCGCGGGGAACGCGCGCGGGCACAGCCCGCACGCTCCTTGGTGGTTGGCGACTGTTCGCTTCCGTGCGGCGCGAGCATGCTGCGCGTGCGCGCTTCGCGCCGGCTTACGCTCCGGCTCCGGTCGCCGTGTGATTCCGGCGTTTGAAGCCTCGCGGTAGGACGGTCGCTGCGCGAAGCGAAAACGCAGGAATGATCGACGCGGAAGTCGAAGGCTTTCTTGCACTGCTCGCGACCCGGCGTGCGCCGAAGACGGTCGAGGCATACCGGCGCGACCTCGTCGCGCTGGCGGCGTGGCTCGACCGCCCGATCGGCCGGATCACGACCGAGCAGCTCGAGCAGTACCTCGCCGAGCTGCGCGCCGCGGGACTCTCGCCGGCGACGATCGGACGTCGCGTCGCCGCAATCCGGTCGTTCTTCCGCCACCAGACCTTGCTCGGCGCACGCGACGACAACCCGGCCGCGGAGCTCGAGCTGCCGCGCCGCCGCCGAACGCTCCCGCGCACGCTCTCGCCGGCGGAGGCGGAACGTCTGGTCGAAGCAGCTTCCGGAACGACACCGCGCGCGCTGCGCGACCGCGCGCTCGTCGAGCTGCTGTACGGCGCGGGCTTGCGGGTCAGCGAGGCGGTCGGCCTGGACAAGGCGAGCGTCGACCTGGACGCGCGGCTCGTGCGCTGCATCGGGAAGGGCTCGAAGGAACGGATCGTGCCGATCGGCCGCCAGGCGGTGCAGGCGCTGCGCCGTTACCTCGCGCGCGGGCGGCCGTTCCTCGACTCGCGGCACCGCCCCGAGCTCTTCCTGAACGCGAAGGGCGGCGGGCTGACGCGCGCAGGCGCGTTCCTGATCCTCCGCCGGCTGGCCGCGAAGGCCGGCCTCGAGCCCGAGCGGGTCCACCCGCACCTCTTGCGACATTCGTTCGCCACCCATCTGCTCGAGGGCGGGGCCGATCTTCGTTCGGTACAGGAGATGCTCGGTCACGCCGATCTGGCCACGACCGAGCTGTACACACACGTATCCGATCGGCGTCGTCGGGAGTTGTATTTCCAGGCGCACCCTCACGCGCGCCGGAAAAAACAGTGACTCGAAACCATGGAGCTCGATCCAAATATCGCTGTTCTCGCCGTCCTGACGGCCGGCTACTTGATGGTGGTAGCAGGCGTGCACAAGAGCCTGCTCGAGTGGCGTCGCTCCGGACGGTTCTGCCCGAGCTGCGGGCGCATACTGGAAACGCAGGTCTGCAGCTTCTGCGCGGGTAATTAGCTCTTCGCGGCTGCGCGCTTCTTCAGATCCGCGGCGACCGTCCGCGCAGCCTGCCTCAGCTCCGGCTCCTCGTCGTCGTTCTCTGCGAGCCCGTTGAGCAGGACGATCGTCTCGCGCTGCGGCGAGCCGTTGCGCAGGCACACGATCGCCAGCCGGCGGACGGCCTGGTTCGCATCGCTGGACGCAATCGTGTGCAGCAGCGGCCGCATCGAGTTGACGAGCCCCGGGCTCGTCTTCGACAGCTGCTGGACCGACACGAGCGCCGAGCCGCGAACCGCCGGGCTGTCATCCTCGAGCCCGCGCCGCAGCAGCTCGAGCTTCTGCCGGAAGCGAAACTGGCCGATCGCGCGGTACGCGACAGCCCGCTGCCGGTAGTCCTGGCTCCGCGCCGCGGACTCGACCTCTTCGTCCCACTGCCGGCGCAGCGTGGCCAGCTGCCGCTCGTCGCCGGATTGGGCGAGCTCGTCCGCCTGCGCCGCTACCTCAGCGAGGGTCATGGGCGCGTGATGCTATCCGGGGCCGAAGCTTCGCGCTCTATTCGAGACGATCCAAGACGGTGGTTTATCGGGGCGCGGGCACAGCCCGCGCCTCCTCTGATGAGGCTTCGCAAGCGAAGCCTCGGCTGGCATAAGTACCATCGGCCGCCGTGGCTCATCGCGTCACCCTGATCCCCGGCGACGGCACCGGCCCGGAGCTGACCGAGGCCACCCGACGGGTCCTCGAGGCGACCGGCGTCGAGTTCGACTGGGACGTCCGCGAGGCGGGCGCCGACGTCATGGAGCGCTACGGCGGCAACCCGCTGCCCGACGAGGTGCTCGACGCGATCCGCGAGACCGGCGTCGCGCTGAAGGGGCCGATCACAACGCCGGTCGGCGGCGGTTTCCGGTCCGTCAACGTCGCGCTGCGGAAGAGCCTCGACCTCTACGCGCAGGTGCGCCCCTGCAAGACGTACCCGGGCGTGCGCACGCGCTTCGACGACGTCGACCTGATCGTCGTTCGCGAGAACACCGAGGACCTGTATGCCGGCATCGAGTACGAGCAGGGCACCGAAGAGGCGCGCGAGCTGATCGACTGGATCAAGTCCAAGGGCGGCAAGTTGGCGCACGACGACGCCGGCATCTCGATCAAGCCGATCTCCATCACCGGGACGCGCCGCATCGTCCAGTTCGCCTTCGACTACGCCCGCCGCAACAACCGCCGCAAGATCACGGCCGTGCACAAGGCGAACATCATGAAGTTTTCCGACGGCCTCTATCTCCAGGTAGCCCGCGAGGTCGCCGCCGAGAACGACGACATCGAGTTCGACGACCGCATCGTCGACAACATGTGCATGCAGCTCGTGCAGCGTCCGGAGGAGTACGACGTGCTCGTGCTCCCGAACCTCTACGGTGACGTGCTCTCGGACCTGTGCGCCGGCCTGATCGGCGGGCTCGGTCTCGCACCCGGCGCGAACTTCGGCGAGGGGATCGCGATCTTCGAACCGACGCACGGCTCGGCACCGAAGTACGCGGGCCAGAACAAGGTGAACCCGATGGCGCAGCTCCTGTCCGGGATGCTGATGCTGCGGCACCTCGACGAGCAGGATGCGGCCGACGGCCTCGAGCGGGCGATCGCCGACGTGATCCACGAAGGCAAGAGCGTCACGTACGACATGAAGCCGCGCCGCGACGATCCGACGGCGGTCGGCACGAGCGAGGTGGCCGACGCCATCATCGAGAAGCTCGGGGCGCGCGTTGCGTAGGAAGGTGACCGTCGTCGGCGCCGGGATGGTCGGGCGCACGGTCGCGCAGGAGGTGGCGCGGCGCGACTACGCCGACGTCGTGATCGTCGACATCGTCGAGAACCTGCCGCAGGGGATCGCGCTCGACCTCAACCAGGCCGGGCCCGTCCTCGGCTACGAGCCCAACGTCGTCGGCTCGAACACGTACGAGCCAACGGCCGGCTCCGATGTCGTCGTCATTACGGCCGGCGTGCCGCGCAAGCCCGGCATGAGCCGGGACGACCTCGTCACCACGAACGAGAAGATCGTCGGCTCGGTCACCGAGCGGGTCGTCGCGCACTCGCCGGACGCGATCGTGATCGTGGTCTCCAACCCGCTCGACGCGATGTGCCACGTCGCCAAGAACGTGTCGGGCTTCCCGAAGGAGCGGGTGTTCGGCCAGGCCGGGATCCTCGACACCGCGCGCTTCCGGACCTTCATCGCCTGGGAAACCAAGACGTCCGGAAAAGACGTGCAGGCGCTCGTGCTCGGCGGCCACGGCGACCAGATGGTCTCGGTCGTGTCGGCGACGACGGTAGGCGGCGTGCCGCTGTCGAAGCTCGTGGGCCGAGACGTGATCGACGAGCTGGTTCAACGTACCGCCAAGGGCGGCGGCGAGGTCGTACAGCTGCTGGGAACGTCCGCCTGGTACGCGCCCGGAGCCGCAACGGCGCAGATGGTGCACGCGGTGATGCTCGACGAGAAGCGCGTGCTGCCGTGCACTGCCTACCTTGAAGGCGAGTACGGCATCGACGGCCTCTACATGGGCGTCCCTGTGAAGCTTGGCGCCGGCGGGATCGAGCAGGTCGTCGAGCTCGAGCTGACCGAGGACGAGCAGACGACGCTGCAGGAATCCGCCGACGCCGTGCGGGAAGTCGTCGGCGTTCTAACCACATAGCGGATGGACCTAGGGCTCAAGGGGCGCACGGCGATCGTGAGTGGCGCGTCGTCGGGCCTCGGGCTCGCAACCGCCGAGGCGCTCGCCGGCGAAGGCGCGAACGTGACGATGTTCGCGCGGCGGCGCGAGGTGCTCGAGCGCGAAGCGGACCGCATCGGCGCGCTCGCGGTCCGCGGCGACGTCACGAACCCCCGCGATCTCAAGGCGGTCGTCCAGCGCACCGTCGAGGCGTTCGGCGGGGTCGACATCCTCGTCTGGAACAGCGGCGGCCCGCCCCCGGGTCCCGCGACCGCGGTCACTCCGGAGAGCGTGGAGGAAGCGGTCGACCTCCTGTTCACGCCCCTGATCCGACTCGTCGATCTTTGCCTGCCGCACCTCGTGCAAAGCGACGGCGGCCGGATCCTGGTCTTCACGTCGAGCGCCGTGAAAGAGCCGACCGAGCACCTGGCGCTGTCGAACACCGTGCGGCCCGGGGTGACCGGCTATGCCAAGTCGCTGGCGCGCGAGCTGGGACCGCAGGGCGTCACCGTCAACTGTCTCGCGCCCGGCCGCATCGACACGGCTCGGCTCGCCCAGCTCTATCCGGACGGCCCAACCGAGGCCGACCTGAAGGCGATCCCGCTCGGCCGCTGGGGAACGCCGCAGGAATTCGGGGACGTCGCCTGCTTCCTCGCGTCCGATCGCGCGCGTTACGTCACCGGCATCACCGTCGTCGTCGACGGCGGCCTGACGCGCGGGCTCCTCTGATGCAGCGGCTGCTGTCCCCCCTGCGGCTCGCCGCCGCGGGCGCGCTCCTGCTCGTCGCCGCCTTCGTCGTCATGGTGACGCAGAAGAGCGACAGGCTGCTCGAGGTCCCCGACAAGGCCCACTCCTTGACCGGTCTGATCTCGGTGGGGAGCGGCAAGCCGCAGCGCGACGGCGGCGAGATCTACTACGTGGACGTCGTCGTGCAGAAGGCCTCGCTCCTGGAGGCGTCGTTTTCGCTCTTCCGTCCAGACGGAGCAGATCTGATCCCCGAGGAGGGTTTCGTCCCGCCCGGCCTGACGTACTCGCAACAGCTGAAGGTGGACCAGGAGACGATGAAGGTGTCCCAAAAGAAGGCGTCGGTCGTGGCACTGCGGGCGCTCGGGCTCAAGTTCCCCGCGCGTGAGGCGGGCGTTCGGGTCGGGGCGGTCCAGTCGGACTCGCACGCGCGCGGCCGGCTGCGCACGGACGACGTCGTCGTCGCCGCGGACGGCCGTGAGGTCCGCAGCCGGCTCGACCTGTTCCGGGCGCTCGCCCGACACAAGCCCGGCGACGTCGTCCGGATCGGCGTGCGCCGAGGTCCGAAGCGCCTCGACTTTCGGATCCGCACGATCGCAGACGATCAGATCCCGGGCCGGCCGCTCATCGGCTTCGCCCCCGTCGAGTTCATCCAGGCCCGGCTTCCGTTTCCGGTCCACTTCGACCTGGAGCGCGACGTGGGCGGTCCGTCGGCCGGCCTCGCGTTTGCGCTCGAGGTCCTCGAGCAGCGCGGCCGCGACGTCGACCACGGGCTGAAGGTCGCCGCGACCGGCGAGATCCAGCTCGACGGATCGGTGACGAGGATCGGCGGCGTCAAGCAGAAGACGATCGGGGCCCGCCAGGCCCATGTCGACGCCTTCCTCGTGCCGGTCGATGGGGACAACGCGAAGGAGGCCAAGCGCTACGCGCATGGCCTGCGCATCATCCCTGTGAAGACTTTTCAACAGGCGTTGCAGTCGCTGGCAACGCTGCAGGCGAAGGCCTGATCAGGCCCAGTTTTCGGCAGTTCCGAAACTGCAGGAAAATGCGTAGTTTTCATCCACGGCAACTCTTGTCAGGCGCGGCCACCTTCGTAGTATCCCCGCTTGTTACTGCGGCCCCCTCGACGCTGTTAGGCAGGCGAAAACTTGAGCAAACGCACCCCACAGACGTGTGACGACTGCTACTTCAGGCGCGCCGGATTGTGCGCGCTGCCGACCGACTCGCCCTGCCCGACCTTCCGGCTGCACAGCCGCGGCTCGCTCGTCCCGCCGCGCCAGCCGCGTCTCGTTCCGCGGCCGCTTCGCTAGTCAGACGCCGACGGGCGCTTCGACCCCCGCGGCGAGGCGGGATATCCCCTCGCGGATCTCGTCCGGCGACACGTAACTGAAGGCGAGCCGAGCGGTGTTCGTCGCACCGCCGAAGTCGGTTCCGTTCACGAACGCGACACCCGGGACGTCGACCACGTCACGCGGCAGCTCCAGCCAGACGAAATAACCGCCTTGCGGGCGGCTCCAGCTTGCGGACGGAAGCTCCCGCTCGAGCGCCTTCAGCATCGCGTCTCGCCGGGCGCGCAGCAGCCCACGCACCCGTTCGAGGTTCGGCTCGAGGTTGCCGCGGCGCAGGAACTCGAACACGGTCGCCTGGCCGATCAGCACCGGTGTGATGTAGGTCGAGACGGCGAGCGCCTCCAGCTCGTTGTCGAGCGCCTGCGGGAGCACGAAGTACCCGACGCGAACGCCGGGCGCGATCGTCTTCGAGAAAGACGACGAGTAGACGACGTGCTCACCGCCGTCGAGCTCGAACAGGGTCGGCGGCGGCTCGCCTTCGAAGCGGACCAAGCCGTACGGATCGTCTTCGAGGACGAGCAGGTCGTGCTCGCGCGCCAGCTCGACCAGCCGGTGGCGCCGCTCCGTGCTGAGGGTGCGGCCGCTCGGATTCTGGAACGTCGGGATCGTGTACAGGAATGCCGGCGCCGGCTCTTCGGCCAGCGCACGCTCGAGCCCGTCGAGATCGAGACCCTCGTCGTCCATCGGCACGGCCGTGACATCGACGCCTCGGGCCGCGAGCAGCTTCAGCGGGCGGTCGTACGTCGGTTGTTCGACGAGCACACGCCGGCCGGCGAAACGGTCGGCGAGAAAGGCGATCCCCTGCAGCGATCCGTTCGTGACGAGGATGCGCGACGGCTCGACGTCGTGCCGCTCTGCGATCCACTCGCGCAGCGGCTGGTAGCCGCCGACCGGCCCGTACGAGAGTACGGTCGCGCCGTCGCGCTCGATCGCGGCGCGCGCGCAGTCTGCGAGCTCCTCGACCGGGATGCATTCGGGTGCCGGCACCCCGCGCGCGAGCGAGATCGTGTCCATGCGTCGAGTCTAGAGCTAGGTCCGGGCGCCGAGTCGGTCAGCGACCAACTGGGCGACCTCGGTCGGGGTCGTCCCGACCTGGATGCCCACGGCCTCCAACGCTTCCTTCTTCGCCTGCGCGGTGCCGGCGGAGCCGGAGATGATCGCGCCGGCATGCCCCATCGTCTTGCCGGGCGGTGCCGAGAAGCCGGCGATGTAGGCGAGAACAGGCTTGGTCACGCGCTCCTGCACGAAGCGTGCGGCCTTCTCCTCCTCGTCACCGCCGATCTCGCCGACGAGGACCATCAGCTCCGTCTCTGGATCGGCCTCGAACCGCTCGAGCACGTCGATGAACGACGAGCCGACGACCGGGTCACCACCGATGCCGACGATCGTCGAGTTCCCGAGCCCGAGCTGCGTCAGCTCGTGGCCGATCTGGTAGGTGAGCGTGCCCGAGCGGGAGACGAGCCCGATCGAGCCTTCGCTGAAGATCTCCGCCGGGATGATCCCCACGTTCGCCTTGGCCGGCGAGAGGACGCCGGGGCAGTTGGGCCCGATCATCGTGACGCCCTTGCCGCGGATGTAGGTGTAGACGCGCAGCATGTCGTGGGCCGGAATGTGCTCGGTGATGCAGATGACGGTGCCGATGCCGGCGTCGACCGCCTCGTAGATCGCGTCCGTCGCAAAGCGCGCCGGCACGAAGATCAGCGTCGTGTTCGCACCGGTCTCCGTCACCGACTCGGCGACGGTGTTGAAGACGTGGATGCCCTCGACGTCCTGTCCGCCCTTGCCGGGTGTGACGCCGGCGACGACCTGCGTGCCGTAGTTGCGGTTGCGCAATCCGTGGAAGCGGCCCTCGCTCCCGGTCAGTCCCTGCACGACGAGCCGTGTGTCGCGGTCGACGATGATCGCCATTACTTCTGGCTCCTCCGGGCCTTCACCACGATCGAGTGGAAGCCCAGCATGCCCTCCGCGTCGATCTCGCCGGCGAGTAGTCCGCGGATCTGTGCCGCTGCCTCCGGAGGCGTGTCGACCCGGGCGAGCCAAGCGTCGAAGCTCTGCCGGCGTGGGAAGTGCTCGAGTTGCTCGACCTCGAAGCCGGCCTGCTCCACCATCTCCCTCCATTCCTCCTCGGAGTAGCAGCGCACGTGGGACGCATCGCGCAGGCGTTCCGCCTCCTCGACGTGTTCGCCGCGGAAGACGTTGTCCTCGATCACGAGCAGCCTGCCGCTCACGCGAGCCATCTCGGCGACGGCCTTGCGCATGTCGTGAAAGTGGTGGGCGGCGATCCGGCAGGTCACCACGTCGAAGCTGCCGTCCTCGAACGGAAGCTCCTCGGCGGGTGCGACGACGTCGGGCTCCATACCGGGCGCAGAGTCGACGGTGACAACGGTGCAGCCCTCCTCGCGCAGGCGGCGCGCGACGTGGCCGCCGCCGGTCGCGACGTCCAGGACCTTGACATCGTGTCCCGGCTCGCACCACTCGACGAGCAGGTCGAGATCCGGTCCGGCGCGATGGGTCGGGCTCTCGCGGAACGCGTCCGCACGCTGCGACCAGACGTCCGTCACGCCGCGAGCTCGACGGCACGCTGGGCGGCCTCGAGCATGGTCGGTTCGACGTGCAGGTTCGGCGGCGCCGCGTCCGCGAGGATCTGGCGTCCTTCCTCCGCGTTCGTGCCGTCCAGGCGGACGACGATCGGCAGCTCGATCTTCATCTGGTCGAGGGCCGCGAGGATGCCGCGCGCGACCTCGTCGCAGCGCGTGATCCCCCCGAAGATGTTGAAGAAGATCGAGCGCACCTGTTCGTCGCTCGTGATCACCTCGAGCGCGTCGACGACACCCTGGGCGTCGCCGCCGCCGCCGAGGTCGCAGAAGTTCGCCGGTCTCCCGCCCGCGACGACGACGACGTCGACGGTCGACATCGAGAGCCCGGCGCCGTTGCCGAGAATGCCGACGTCGCCGTCGAGCTTGACGTACGTCACGCCCTTCTCGCGCGCGAAGCGCTCCTGCGGGTCGGCCGCCTCGACGTCGCGCATCTCGGCGATGTCGGGATGCCGGAGCAGCGCGCTGTCGTCGACGGTGAACTTCGAGTCGAGCGCTCGAACCTCGCCGTCGGGCGTGACGATCAGCGGGTTGACCTCGCAGAGCATCGCGTCTGCCTCGACGAAGCAGCGGTAGAGCTTCTCGATGATGGCGAGGATCTGCTTCTGCTCGCTCGGATCGTCGATTCCGGCGCCGTAGATCAGGCGGCGCGCCTGGTACGGCTGGAAGCCTTCGAGCGGGTCGACGTGGAGGCGCGCCAGCGCGTCCGGGTTCTCCTCGGCGACCTGCTCGATCTCGACCCCGCCCTCGGTTGTCAGCATGTAGAGGGGCTGCTTCGCGCCGCGGTCGAAGGTGAGCGAGAGGTAGTACTCCTTCGCGATGTCGGATGCCTGCTCGATCCAGAGCTTGCGCACGACATGGCCACGGATGTCGAGCCCGAGGATGTCCTTCGCCTTCGCCTCTGCATCCGCGGAGTCGTCGGCGAGCTTCACGCCGCCGGCCTTGCCGCGGCCGCCGGTCAGCACCTGAGCCTTGACGACGACCGGGCCGCCGAGCTCTTCGGCCGCGGCGCGCGCCTCGCCGGGGGTCGTCGCCAGCCGGCCTTCCGACACGGGAATGCCGAAGCGCTTGAAGAGCCCTTTGCCTTGGTACTCGTAGAGGTCCACGGCCGCGCGCGAGTGTACTCGCGCGCGGCCGCACGACGGTGCAGTCTTCCTACGGCCGCCAGCCGCCGGACAGCGGCTCGCCCATCCGCAGCCCGAAGCGCTCGAGCAGCTCGGGAATCGTGTCGGGCTGGACCTCGAGCCCGTACCGCTGCGTCAACTCGACGAACGCCTCCGGAGTGGCCTGCGCGATGCCGCCCAGGTCGACGAGCTCCTGGAAGAACCGCTCGAACCCGGCCGGCGAGATGATCTCGAGGATTCGGCACGGCTCGTCACCGGCGTTCCAGAACGTGTGCCACTGGTTCCGGGGCTTGAAGACGAGGTCGCCCGGGCCCGCCTCGACCACCTCGTCGCCGAGCAGCGCGCCCATGCGTCCCTCGAGCACGAAGCTGTACTCGTCCTCGCGCGTGTGCCGGTGGAGAGGCGCGGCGAGCGCGCGGGCAGACATCGGATGCTCGACGAGCGAGAACCGCTCGTCCGCCTCGTGGCCGTCGATCATGAACCGCACGCCGATGCTTCCGATGAACCCCTCTCTGGCGTTGTTCGGAGTGACGATCTTCGCGCTCGAGGCTGTGGCTTCCATAGCAGGACTCCTTTTGATAGGACAGTCGTGTCGCTCGAAATCTATTGCACACTCGGGCGGATCTGTCAATATTCAGAGAACAGCAATGTCCGACCAAAAAAGAGCGTATCGAATGACCCGCCGCGCCGAGCTGGAGGAGCAGACGCGGCGCCGCATCACCGAGAGCGCCGTGGCGCTGCACCAAGAGGTCGGACCGGCGCAGACGTCGATCACGGCGATCGCGGAACGCGCCGGCGTGCGCCGCTCGACGGTCTACCGCCACTTCGTCGACGAGGATGCGCTCTTCGACGCCTGCTCGTCGCACTTCCGCTCGCTGAATCCGCCGCCCGACTTGCACGATTGGTCGGAGATCGCAGATCCGGCCGACCGGACCGGAACGGCTCTCCGCGAGCTGTACGCGTTCTACGGGCGGACACACGGGATGTACGAGAGCCTGTTCCGCGACGAGACGCTCGTCCCGAGCGTGCACCGCCGCCTGCGCGACTTCCACGGGTACCTGCGAACCGCGCAAGACGTCCTGATGGCCGGCCGCAGGCTGCGCGGACGCGCCGCCGACCGGACGCGGGCGGCGATCGGTCACGCCCTCGCCTTTGCGACCTGGCGCTCGTTGATCCAGGAGCAGCGACTGCCGCCTGACGAAGCCGTCGCGTTGATGTGCCAGCTCGTGCGAGACGCTAGTCGCCGCTGACCACGCAGATGACCTGTCCCGTCTTGACGGGCTGACCAGGCGCAACCGACAGCTCCCTCACCCGTCCGGCGCGGTGCGCGTGCACCTCGTTCTCCATCTTCATAGCCTCGACGATGCAGACGACCTGCCCGGCTTCGACCTCGTCTCCTTCGGCCACTTCGACCGCGAGCACCGTTCCCTGCATCGGGCTGACGATCGCATCCTTGCCGGCGCCGCCGGCGCCGCGTGCACGCGCGCGCTCGCGTCGACGCCGCGCCAGCTCCGCGAACGGCGGCTCCGGCCGCAGCACACGCACGTCGAAGCGCCGACCGTCCACTTCGATCGAGCGCACGGCTGGGATCAGACCCGCGCCGGGGTCCGACCCCGGTAGTCGCACTCCGCCGTTCTCCAGCTCCGCGGCCCGCGCGGCCAACAGCTCCGACTCGACCAGCCCGTGGCACGTCTCGCCCTCGATGAAACAGGGGTGCATGAGCAAAGCCTTGTGGAACCCGATCAGCGTCTTGACGCCTTCGACGACGAGCTCGTCCAGCGCACGCAACATCCGGCGGCGCGCGTGCTCCCGATCGACGCCGTGCACGACCAGCTTCGCGATCATCGGGTCGTACAGCGGCGAGATCTCGCTGCCGGCGACGACGCCCGAGTCGATCCGCACCCCCGGCCCGGCCGGTTCGCGGTATGCGGTGACCGTGCCGGGGGCGGGCAGGAAGCCGTTGCCGACGTCTTCGGCGTTGATCCGGCACTCGATCGCGTGCCCCGTCAGGCGAACGTCCTCCTGCCGTAGCGACAGCTCCTCGCCGGCGGCGACCAGCACCTGCTCGCGAATCAGGTCGAGACCCGTGACCAGCTCGGTGACGGTGTGCTCGACCTGGATGCGCGTGTTCATCTCGAGGAAGAAGTACTCACCCTCTCGCGACAGCAGCCCCTCCACCGTGCCGGCGCTCTGGTACCCGACGGCCCGCGCAGCGTCCACGGCGATGCCGCCGATCCTCTCGCGCAGCGCGTCGTCGACGGCGGGCGACGGTGTCTCTTCGACGAGCTTTTGGTGCCGCCGCTGGATCGTGCAGTCGCGCTCGCCGAGGTGGATGACGTTCCCGTGCGCGTCCGCGAGCACCTGCACCTCGACGTGCCGCGGATCCTCGAGGTACCGCTCGACATACACGGCCGCGTCCGAGAAGTACGCCTCGCCCTCGCGCCGCGCAGACTCGAACGCCCGCTCAGCCTCCTCACCGCTGCGCACCACCTTGAGCCCCTTGCCGCCGCCGCCCGCGGATGCCTTGATCGCGATCGGCCAGCCGAGCTCGTCGCCGAGCCGGCGCACTTCCTCGGCGGACTCCACCGGCTCCGTCACGCCGGGGACGATCGGCACGCCCGCCGCGCGCATCCGCTCGCGCGCCTCGATCTTCGAGCCCATCGCCTCGATCGCGTCGGCGGGCGGCCCGATCCAGACGATCCCGGCGTCGACGCACGCGCGCGCGAACGACGCGTTCTCCGCCAGGAAGCCGTAGCCCGGATGGATCGCCTCGGCGCCCGCACGCCGGGCGGCGTCGAGGATGCGCTCCTGGTTCAGGTAGCTCTCGGCAGGCGCACCGCCGCCGACGGCGTAGGCCTCGTCGGCGTAAGCGAGGTGAGCGGCGTTGCGGTCGGCGTCCGAGTAGACCGCGACCGTCCCGATGCCGAGCTCGCGCAGCGTCCGGAAGACCCGGATCGCGATCTCACCGCGGTTGGCGACGAGGACTTTGCTGAAAACGGCCACTGCCCTCGTACGATCCCACAGGAGCCCGCTCACCATGCCCGCCGCTGAGCGGCCTGGATAGGCGAGGCCGTTCGTGGCATCGACGTCCACCTGTAGGGCGACGGGCGTCAAAGCAGATCAGGCGCGGTGGAGGCGCCCGGTTACTGCCCGGTTAGTGGCGCGAGAGACCCTCACAGGGTCGACTGCTCATGAAAGGAGGCATCATGCGCACTGCACGCCCCAAGCTTCTGGCGGCTGTCGCGGTGGCAAGCGGACTCGTCGCCCTCTTGGCCAGCGCGGCCGCCTCGGCTCCCAGTTCCCCGCTGACGGGAGAGTGGAACCGGCTCAGCGTCGACCGCTCGCACCCGGCACCCGAGCACGAATTGCTCAGGTGTGTCGAGGACGACGGCGCGCAAGGAAGCAGTTCGGACAGGTGGTTCTGCCGTTACTCGAAATTGCCCGAGCCAACCCTGAATTTCAGCTGGAACAACAACCACGGCTCCTTCTCCGGGCATGACGTCACGTCGTCGTGGATTTGCCCCGCGTGGTTTCCCGGTGGGATCTGCCCGAATGTCGTCAGCGTCGTCGAGGGCACGATGACGTTCACCGACCCGGACACTCATCAGTCACCGTTCTCGGTATTGCAAGACCTCGTGGTCGTTCAGTCGCCCGCGGGTGAGGTGCTCTACAACTACTGGGTGAACCAGTTCCTGTGCCCGTGGTTCCGGAGCTTCGCCGAAGCGGTTGCGGCCAACCCACTCACGCTGCCCTTCGACGGCAACTTCCCGCCCCAGGACTGCGTCGGCGCTCCATGAGTCAGCTGTTGGGAGGCGGGACGAGATGTCGGCTCTCGAGGTCGACCGCCGTAGCCACCGCCCCGTCCCCCTCGTATTCTCCCCGCGGTGAGCCTCCCGGACGGATTGACGATCGCGCGCGCCGCCTCGGTCCCGTTCGTGGTGCTGCTCTACGCCTGGAACTTCAACGGCCACAACTACTGGGCGACCGCGGTGTTCGCGGCCGCGATGGCGACCGACTGGTTCGACGGACGCATCGCCCGAAGCCGCGGGCGCTCCTCGCCGCTCGGCTCGCTGCTCGACCCGGCCGCCGACAAGATCCTCGTCCTTGCCGTGCTCGTGATGCTGGTCGACCAGCGGGTCGTCCCGGGCTGGATGGTCGCCCTGATCGTCGTGCGCGAGTTTCTCGTGACAGCGCTCAGGCTCGCGGCTCTCGAGCGGGGCGTCGTGCTGCAGGCGCGCGACCTCGGGAAGCTGAAGACGTGGTCGCAGGCGCTCGCCGCTGCGATCGGCGGCTTCGCCGCCGCCGGCGCGTGGCGGGACGACATCGCCTGGTGGGCGCTGCTCGTCGCCGTCGTGCTGACGTGGATCTCGGGCCTGGACTACGCCCGCGCAGCGCCGCGGCTGTGGCGCGGCGGCGCGCCCGCCTGAGGCTCGTCTTCCTCGGGGCCTGGACCGAGCCCGGCGGCGCGCCAGGGTGTGGGCGCGGCGCCCTGTTCGTGCTCTGCCGCGAGCGCCTCGAGGATCGCTTTCCGCTCTTCCTCGCTCGGCTCAGGGCTGATTTCGACTGCCATCGACCTGAATTAAAGAGATGAAGCGACCCGCCGATAGGAACCAGGTATGCGCCGCCGCTTCCTTCCGCATGTCTGCATGCTCATCACGCTCCTCGCGTGGTCGCCGGCCGCCGCCGCCAAGCCGGCGTCCTCGTGGGCACAGGCTGAGCTGAAGGCAGTGGTTGCTGCCGGTCTCATGGCCAAGGAGGCGGCGGCGCGTCCGAACGACGCCCTGACGAAAGGGGAGCTCGAGACGATCAGCGCAGGCTTGCTCCACGTCACGCCGGTCGCGCCGACCACACCCACGGCCCCGGTCACGGTGAGCGCGCTCGACGCGAAGCTCGTCACGACGCTCGGTCTCTCCGACACGGCCAAGCTCTTCACGCAGAACGCGAAGACCGCAGGGCTCGCACCCCCTTCCCGCTTCGGCAACGAGGTCGTGGCGCGGCTGCTCGGACTGCGCACGAATCACCCGGCGGGGCTCGACAAGCTCGAGCTGTCGCCGAACGAGCCGGCATCGCACGCCGAAGCGGCCTACTCCGCCGCGCGGATCCTCCGCTTCGGCGAATTCGACGTCCCGGCGACGCAGGAAGGCGCCGCAACGTTCGTCCTCCCCACGTTGACGCCGTGGCAGAAGCAGGTTCTCGACACGGCCGTGCGCTTCATCGGCTACCCCTACGTCTGGGGCGGCGAGAGCGAGACGACGAGCTCGCCATACGGGCCGCAGGTCCACGGGGGCTTCGACTGCTCAGGCTTCGTCTGGCGCATCTACAAGCTGCAGGCGTATCCAAACGAAGGGCACCTGGCGGACACGCTGCAGGGCCGAACGACCTACGCGATGAGCGGCGAGGTAAAGGCTGCGAAGCGGATCCCGCTGGCGAAGCTCCAGCCTGCCGACGTGATCTTCTTCGGAGCCGGCGGCCCGAGGTCGAAGCCCGCCCAGGTGAACCACATGGGCATCTACGTCGGGAACGGGTGGTTCATCCATTCGTCCATCTACGGCGTCGCCGTCGCCCAGCTCAGCGGCTGGTATGTGCAGCGCTTCGCGTGGGGCCGCCGGCCGCTGGCCGAAGCCGGCCTCGTTTCGGCGTCGTAAGCCGTATTCGGCCAAATCCCCCGCTCGGGGGATACGCGCGAGGGGGCCAAACGAAAGAATCCCGCCGTCTGGCGTCTTCTCGGAGGTACTCGCGGATGTTGCAGTGGAAGCCCAAGCTGATCGCTCTCGTGGCCGTCCTGGTGGTGCTCGCGGCACTCCTGGGACAGTTCACCTGGGAAGCGCTCGCCGACCAGTTCACCTGGTAACACTCTCATCGTGAGTTCCCAGGCGGTCACGCCCCGCCGGCTTACCGCCCTCATCCTTTCCGTCTCTCTGGCGGGTCTGGGAGTTCTCCTCGCTGCCGCCTACGTCTTCGTGACGACCGAGCACAGCGGGCGAACGCTCATCAGCCTGCTCGCGCTGACTGCGGCTGCGACGCTCGCCGAGCGGTTCCCGGTGCCGATCAACGCCGAGGGCAGCGGTGGCGTCGTCTCGCTGACGTTCGTGTTCGCGACGGCCGCGATCGTCCTTTACGGGTGGTCGGCCGGCGCGCTGCTGCTGCTCGTCGCGACGGGCACCATCCACGCCGCACAGCACCGCCCGTTCCAGCGCATCGCGTTCAACGTGGCAGTGCTCGCGATCGTGGCGCTTGCAGCCGGCCTCTTGATCTCTCCGATCGACAGCGACAGCGTCGGACCGCTCATCGCGCGCGTCCTGATCGCCGCGACGGCCAACTCGGTCGTGAACATCGTCTTCATCTCGGCAGCGATCGCCCTCAGCACCGGCCAGAGCTACCGAAGGCTCGTGCCGGCCAATCTGCGCGCGACGATCGCGCCGTTCGCATTGATGGCCTCGGCGGCGCTGATGCTCGTCGTCCTCTGGGAACGCTCGCCGGTGCTCGCGACCGCGCTGATCGGGCCGCTGCTCGCGATCTCCTTCTACCAGCGCTCCACGCACCGGGAGCTGCGCGCGATGCGCCTGGCGCTCACGGATCCGCTCACCGGGCTCGGCAACCACCGCCACTTCCACGAGCGGTTGCAGCGTGAGCTGCTCAACGCGGAGGAGCAGGAGACGCCGCTGACGCTCTGCTTCGTCGACATCGACGACTTCAAGAAGATCAACGACCGCTTCGGACATCCGTCTGGCGACCGCATTCTCTCCCAGGTCGCCGGACGCCTGCGCCAGGGCGGCGAGGCCTTCCGGCTCGGCGGCGACGAGTTCGCGCTGCTGCTCGCGGACCACGACGAGAGCATGGCGCTCGCGGCGGCGAACTCGATCGTCGAGCGAATCGCCGCGGTCGACTTCGACCACATCGGCAGGGTCACCGTCAGCGCCGGGCTCGCAACCTTCCCGCTGCAGGGCCACGGGCGCGACGAGCTGATCCGTCTCGCCGACAGCGCGCTCTACTGGGCGAAGGAGCACGGCAAGAACCGCGTGCGGCTCTACCGGCCCGACGTCGTGGAGCTCGCGGAGCTCAAGCGGCTGGCAGCGGGGCCGGACAAGGCCGCGCGCTATCGCGCCGCCGCCTCGCTCGCGAAGGCCGTCGACGCGCGCGACACGTACACGGGCAGCCATTCGGAGCGTGTCAGCGACCTCGCCGCACGCGTCGCCAAGCGCGTCGGCCTCGATCCGGAGCACGTCGAGCTGACCCGTCTCGCCGGCAGCCTGCACGACCTCGGCAAGCTCGCGATCCCCGAGGAGATTCTGCGCAAGCCCGGAGCCTTGACCGACTCCGAGCGACTGGTGCTCGAGCGGCATCCGCAGATCGGCTTCCGCATGCTCGACAGCCTCGGCGTCGACCCGGTCGCCGACCTGGTGCTGCACCACCATGAGCGCTGGGACGGCGCCGGCTATCCCGACGGCCTGGAGGGCGACGAGATCCCGCTCGGGGCCCGCATCATCTTCGTGACCGACGCCTACGACGCGATGACGTCGGATCGCATCTACCGGGCCAAGCGTTCGGCAGACGCGGCGCTCGCAGAGCTGCGGCGCTGCGCGGGCACGCAGTTCGACCCTGGCATAGTCGCGGCCTTCACCGAGGAGCTCGGCAAGGGCTCTTCGGTGGAGGCGGCGCCTGCTCTCGCGGTCTGACCCCTTCGGGGTCAGACCCCGTCTGTACGCCGCTTCGCGGGGAACGCGCGCGGGCCAAGCCCGCGCGCTCCTGGGCGATAGGCGACCGTTCTCTTCCGTGCGGCGCGAGCATGCTGCGCGTGCTCGCGTCGCATCAATTCGCCTCCGCGTAAGCCGCGCTTCGCGCCGGCTTACGCTCCGGCTTCGGTCCGGTCGTGATTCAGGCGCGCAGTTCTACAGGGGGATGTTTCCGTGCTTGCGGCGCGGGCGCGGCTCTTGCTTCGTCAGCGCCGTCTCGAGCGCGTCGATGAGGACGGGCCGCGTGCGCCGCGGCTCGATCACCTCGTCGACGTAGCCGCGCTCCGCCGCGGTGTACGGGTTCGCGAACCGCTCGCGATAGTCCTCGATCAGCTCCGCCCGGCGCGCGTCGGGGTCGTCCGCGTCCTCCAGCTCCTTGCGGAAGATGATGTTGACCGCGCCCTCCGGCCCCATCACCGCGACCTCCGCCGTCGGCCACGCGAAGTTGAAGTCTGCCCGGATGTGCTTCGAGCTCATGACGTCGTATGCACCGCCGTACGCCTTGCGCGTGATCACCGTCAGCTTCGGCACCGTCGCCTCGGCGAACGCGTACAGCAGCTTCGCGCCGTGCCGAATGATCCCGCCCCACTCCTGCTGCGTCCCGGGCAGGAACCCCGGCACGTCGACGAACGTGACGAGCGGGATGTTGAACGCGTCGCACAGGCGGACGAAGCGCGCCGCCTTCACCGACGAGTCGATGTCCAGCACTCCGGCGAGCGAGCGCGGCTGGTTGCCGACGATGCCGACGGGATGCCCGCCGAGCCGGGCGAACCCGCAGATCACGTTCTCGGCCCACAGCTCGTGCACCTCGAGGAACTCACCGTCGTCGACGACCCGCCGGACGACGTCATGCATGTCGTACGGCTTGTTCGGGTTGTCCGGGACGAGCGTGTCGAGCTCGGGCTCCTCGCGGTCGCGCGCATCGGTCGGCGCGGCGAACGGCGGTGGATCGAGGTTGTTCTGCGGCAGGAAGGAGAGCAGGTAGCGCGCGTCTTCCAGGCACGCCTTCTCGTCGGGCGCGATGAAATGTGCGACGCCCGACTTCGATGCATGAGTCGACGCGCCGCCGAGCTCCTCGAACGTGACCTCCTCACCAGTGACCGTCTTCACGACGTCGGGGCCCGTGATGAACATGTATGACGAGCCCTCGACCATGAAGACGAAGTCGGTCATCGCGGGCGAGTACACGGCGCCACCCGCGCACGGTCCCATCACGAGCGAGAGCTGCGGGATCACGCCCGAGCTCTGCACGTTGCGCCAGAAGATCTCTGCGTAGCCCGCGAGCGAGACGACGCCTTCCTGGATCCGCGCGCCGCCGGAGTCGTTGATCCCGATCACAGGGCAGCCGTACTTGAGCGCGAGGTCCATCACCTTGCAGATCTTCTCGGCGAAGACCTCGCTGAGCGAGCCGCCGAAGACGGCGAAGTCCTGTGAGAAGACAAACACCTTGCGGCCGAAGATCGTCCCGTAGCCCGTGACGACGGCGTCCCCGTAGGGCCGGCGCTCGAGCATCCCGAAGTTCGACTCGCGATGGCGGACGTAGCGGTCGACCTCCACGAACGAGCCGGGATCGAGCAGCTCGACGAGCCGCTCGCGCGCAAGCAGCTTGCCCTGCTGCCGTTGCCGTTCGACGGCCTTGTCGCTCGCGGCATGCTCGGCCTCGTCGCGCAGCTGCTGGAGGCGGTCCAGCTTTCCCTGTGTCGAGTCCGCGCGGTCGTCCGTTGTCGCCATGGGCGGAGCCTAGTATGGCTGTCGCGTGGACGAGTTCCGGCTCCTGGGCCCCGTCGAGGCCGTCATCGGAGGGAACCCTGTTCCGCTTGCGGCCGCGAAGCCGCGCGCCCTGCTCGCGCTCCTGCTGCTGCATCGGAACCAGGTCGTCTCGACCGAGCGCCTGATCGACGAGCTCTGGGCTGACGAGCCGCCCGCGCGGGCGACCAAGACGCTGCAGGTCTACATCTCGCAACTGCGCAAAGCGCTCGGCCCGGACCGCCTGGTGACACGGCCGCCGGGCTACGTCCTCAACGTCGCAGCGGGCGAGCTCGACCTCGAGCGGTTCGAGCAACTCACGACGGAGGGACGGAAGCTCTTGGCGGCCGGCGACGCGAGGAGCGCACGTGACCGGCTGCGGGAGGCTCTCGACCTCTGGCGCGGGCCGCCCGAAGAACCGGCGGCAGGCCTCGAAGAGGTGCGCGACTCCGCGCAGGAGGACTGGCTGCACGCTGCGCTCGAGTCGGGCCAAGCAGCCGCCGTGATCCCGGAGCTCGAGCGGCTCATCGCGAGACAACCGCTGCGCGAACGGCCGCGCGAGCTGTTGATGCTCGCGCTCTACCGCTCGGGACGGCAGGCCGACGCACTCGAGCTGTTCCGTCGCACGCGCGAGCTCTTCGTCGACGAGCTCGGGATCGAACCGAGCCAGGCGCTGCGCGAGCTCGAGGGAGCGATGTTGCGACAGGAGCCCGCGCTGGAGTTGCGCGCGCGCACGGCGCCTCCAGACACGCCGGAGCCGAGACGAAGAAGCCGAGCATGGGTGCTGCTCGTGGCGGCCGCGCTCGTCGCCGTCGCGGCGGTGAGCACCGCGTTGCTGGTGCACAACGGCGGTGGCAAGACCCCGACGGCGACGTCCGCGCTCCCGAACCCAGGCCTGCGCGCCTTCGTCTACAAGGTCGAGAACTTCCTCACGCAGTCGCATGACGGCCGGGTCAGGGTCGGCCGTGCTCTCGCCGGAGCGATCGACTGCAGCCTGTCGCCGCAGGTGGCGGCGGCGCAACTCGACGGCGTCCAGGAGAACCGGCAGAGCCTGCTCGAGCAGCTCGCCGCTCTGCAGGTACCGGAGAGCAACCGCGCGCTGCGAGCGTCGGACCTCCTGCAGCAGGCGATCCACGCGTCGATCGCCGCCGACTGGATCTACCGCGACTGGCTACGGAGCCGGACGACGTGCGCCCGCGGGGTGCCCCTCCCAGCGGCCGCCCGCCGTGTGGACGCCCGCGCGACGAGGCTGAAGCGCGAGTTCCTCACCGCGTTTGATCCGCTCGCCAGACAGTACGGCCGCCGCGTCTGGCGAGCGGATCAGTTCTAGCTGGGTAGCGCGTAGCAGCTGCGCGAAACGGGGCGCAGCGACCACGCCTTCAGCAGCTCGACCGGCACGACCGTCGTGCAGACGGTTCCCTGCGTCTCCTGCCGTACATGCCAGCGATTGCGCGCGTCGGTCCGGAAGATCGTCGGCCGCGTGTCGAACGTCGCGACGGCGTAGCGCGCCCCGGAATAGCGACCGTAGTAGGTGTGCCCGGCGAGCGGGAGATGCGTCGCCCCGTAAGCGATTCGCAGGGCGTTCTTGACCGCCGCCGTCGCGCCGAGGTTCTCGGCCATCCACGCATCTCCGCAGCCGAGCACGGGGGGCGTGAAGATCGCGCCCGCCTCGTCGTACTTGCCCCATGTCTTGGTGGCCAGGCCGCCCCAGACGATCAGCGAGCTGCCGGTCCACACGGCGGTCGGCTCGAGCCGGCCGGGCAGAGGGCCGTGCGCGAGCACCGTCCACTGCTTCGCGCCGACGACGAGCGAGGCGCCCCCGCGCTTTCCGCCCCACACGAGGATCCGGCTGCCGTCCGAGACGACGACCTTGCCCACCCGCGCAGCCGGCAACTGTGGCAGCCGCCGCCAACGGTTCTTCGCCGGGTTGTACGCGAACACGTTGCGCGAGGCGCCGGCCACGACGACGTTCTGTGCGGCCCACACGGCGGTCGCGTTGCCGTTGTGCGTCGGCGGTGCGGCGAGACGACGCCACGTGTTCCGGGCGGGGTTGTACGCGGCTGCGCGCTTGCCGAGAATCACGACCATCTCCTTGCCGGTCCAGGCGCTCAACGGATGCTGGCTGCCGGGCAGAGGTGCGCGCGCCAGCGCACGCCACGTGTTCGAGGCAGGGTTGTAGGCGACCCCGTCCGAGAAGGCGTCGCCGCAACAGCCGCCGCCCCAGCCGATCGCCTCGCGGCCGGTCCAGACGACCGTCCCGAACCCGTCGTGCACCGAGAGGAGCTTGGACCCCGGCAGCTGACGCCAGCGATCCGTCGTCGGGTTGTACGCGAGTCGCGTGCCCTGTCCCCAGACGAGCATCTCCTTGCCGGTCCACAGGGAGCTGAGCGCCATGAAGCCGGACGTCTTGGTGGGCGGCGAGAGCTTCCGCCACGAGCTCGTGCTCGGGTTGTAGGCCGCCGCGACGTTGAGGGCACCGGTCGCGTACGGATGGCCGTTCGCGTCGAGGGCCGTCTGCTGGTCCCGGCCGAAGACGAGCATCTCCTTCCCGGTCCAGACGCTGGTGCGCGCGTTGAACTCCGGGGAGATCGGCGCCGCCGGTAGGCGCTTCCAGATGCCGGGCTCGGGAGACGCGGCGAGCCCGCTGACTGCGACGAATGCGATGAGGAGCTTGTGAGTGATCATGGCCGGATCATCGGCCCGCCCGCCCAAGCCGTGGCAAAGCCATGGCAAAGCCGCTTGTAGAGTCGCCTCAGTGAGCGTCGACCGCTCCACGATCTGGCCTTACCGGGACGGCGAGCCCGGCGAGTTCTACTACCAACGCTACGCCCATCCCACCGGCGTCGAGGCCGAGCGCCGCCTCGGCGAGCTCGACGGCGGACACGCCCTGCTGTTCGCCTCGGGCGCCGGCGCGACGACGGCACTGGCGCTCGCGTTCCTGGCTCCCGGCCGGACGATCGCGCTCGCCGCAGGCGCCTACTTCGGGACCGGCGTCACGTTCCAAGAGCTCGAGCGCTGGGGCCTGCAGGTGGTCGAGTTCGACCAGACGGGACCGCCGCCCGACGGGGTCGATCTCGTCTGGCTCGAGGCGCCCTCCAACCCCTTTCTGACGATGCCCGACCTCGAGGCGGCGACCGCGCACCCCGCGCGTGTGGTCGTCGACGCGACGGTCGCGACGCCGATCCACCTCCGCCCGCTCGAACACGGGGCCGACTTCGTGCTCCACAGTGCGACGAAGTACCTCGCCGGCCACGACGACGCGCAGCTCGGCGCGGTGGTCTGCCGGCGCGAGGAGGACGCCGTCCGCCTCAAGGACTTCCGCACGCGCAGCGGGATCGTCGCCGCGCCGGATCCGTGCTTCCTACTCCTGCGCGGCCTGAAGACGCTCGAGCTGCGCGTCCGCCGGCAGACCGAGTCCGCGGCGCAACTGGCACAGCGCCTGGACAAGCACCCGAAGGTCGCGACCGTCCGCTATCCCGGGCTCGGCGGCTTGATCTCCTTCGACGTTGCGGACGAGGACGCGGCGCGAAGGGTCGAGACCTCGCTGCGCCTGATCACGAACGCGACGAGCCTCGGCGGCGTCGACTCGGTGCTCGAGTCGCGTGCCCGCTGGGAGGGCGATCGGGTGCCGCCCGGCCTGCTCCGCCTCAGCATCGGCCTGGAGTCTCCGGAAGCCCTCTGGCAGGACTTGGAACAGGCCCTCGAAAAAGCCTGATTTCCCTGCTAGCCGCCAGTAAGATTTCGTCCTCCGGGGGCGAAAACCCTCACGTATAGCCGTATCGCCCAGTCGGTCCAGCGGCGGACCATCCCTCGCACAAAGGAGTCACTGTGGCTGCAGCAGAGACCAAGACCCGAAGGAGGCGGGCCGCCAGTCGCGCGCCCGCGACGAACGGCACGATCGAGGTCAAAAAGGAAGACCTGAAGGAGCTGCTCGACGCTCTCCGCTCGGCGAGGGACGGAGACGTGGGGGTGCGGCTTTCTGCAGGCAAGACGGGTCTCATGGGCGACGTGGCGAAGGCGTTCAACGAGCTCACTGCTCGGCGCGAAGGACTGATGGCCGAGCTGATCCGCGTGAGCAAGGTCATCGGGCGCGAGGGCCGGATGACCGAGCGCGCGCAGCTCAAGGGAGCGACGAAGGGTTCGTGGGCCGGTGCGATCGACTCGGTCAACTCGATGATCGAGGACCTGGTGCGCCCGACGATCGAGGTCTCGCGGGTGCTGGGCGCGGTCGCGCAGGGCGACCTGTCGCAGAAGATGTCGCTACAGATCGAGGGGCGGCCGGTCAAGGGCGAATTCCGGCGCATCGGCATCACCGTCAACACGATGCTCGACCAGCTGAGCTCGTTCGCCGCCGAAGTGACGCGCGTTGCGCGCGAAGTCGGCACCGAGGGAATCCTCGGCGGTCAGGCGCGCTTAAAGGGCGTGTCCGGCATCTGGCGCGACCTGACCGACAACGTCAACTTCATGGCGAACAACCTGACGACGCAGGTGCGCAACATCGCCGAGGTGACGACGGCGGTCGCGAACGGCGACCTCTCCAAGAAGATCACGGTCGACGTCAAGGGCGAGGTGCTCGAGCTCAAGAACACGATCAACACGATGGTCGACCAGCTCTCCTCGTTCGCGGACGAGGTCACCCGCGTCGCCCGCGAGGTCGGCACCGAGGGAATGCTCGGTGGCCAGGCGGAGGTCAAGGGCGTCAGCGGCACCTGGAAGGACCTGACCGACAACGTCAACTTCATGGCGACGAACCTGACGTCGCAGGTGCGCGGCATCGCGCGCGTCGTAACGGCCGTCGCGAACGGCGACCTGAACCAGAAGTTCACGATCGAGGCGAAGGGCGAGGTGGCGGCCCTCGCCGACACGATCAACTCGATGATCGACACGCTCCGCGTTCTCGCGGAGCAGGTCACGACCGTGGCGCGCCAGGTCGGCACCGAGGGCAAGCTCGGCGGCCAGGCCGACGTCCCGGGTGTCGCCGGCACGTGGAAGGCGCTGACGGACAGCGTGAACGGGATGGCCGCCAACCTGACCGACCAGGTGCGCAACATCGCCGACGTCACGACCGCGGTCGCGCAGGGCGACCTGTCCAAGAAGATCACGGTCGAGGTGAAGGGCGAGGTCCTCCGCCTCAAGAACACGATCAACACCATGGTCGACCAGCTGTCGGCCTTCGCGTCGGAGGTGACGCGCGTCGCGAAGGAGGTCGGAACGGAGGGACGGCTCGGCGGTCAGGCGAAGGTGAGAGGCGTCAGCGGCACCTGGCGCGAGCTGACGAACAACGTCAATCAACTCGCGGGCAACCTCACCGACCAGGTGCGGAACATCGCCGACGTCACGACCGCCGTCGCGACCGGCGACCTCTCGAAGAAGATCACCGTCGAGGCGCGGGGCGAGATCCTCGAGCTGAAGAACACGATCAACACGATGGTCGACCAGCTCTCCTCCTTCGCGGACGAGGTCACCCGCGTCGCCCGCGAGGTCGGCACCGAGGGCAAGCTGGGCGGCCAGGCTCAGGTCAAGGGCGTCAGCGGCACCTGGAAGGACCTGACCGACAACGTCAACACGCTCGCCGGGAATCTCACGAGCCAGGTGCGCAACATCGCCGACGTCACGACGGCGGTGGCGAACGGCGACCTCAGCAGGAAGATCACGGTCGACGTCAAGGGCGAGATCGCGGAGCTGAAAAACACGATCAACACGATGGTCGACCAGCTCTCCTCCTTCGCCGACGAGGTCACCCGCGTCGCGCGCGAGGTGGGCACCGAGGGCCGCCTCGGTGGCCAGGCGAACGTGAAGGGCGTCTCCGGCACGTGGGGGGACCTGACGGACAACGTCAATGCGATGGCCGGCAACCTGACCGACCAGGTGCGGAACATCGCCGAGGTGACGACTGCCGTCGCGACGGGCGACCTCTCGAAGAAGATCACGGTCGAGGCACGCGGCGAAGTGCTGGAGCTCAAGGAGACCATCAACACGATGGTCGACCAGCTGCGCTCGTTCGCGGCGGAGGTGACGCGCGTCGCCCGCGAGGTGGGCACCGAGGGGCGCCTCGGCGGCCAGGCGAACGTCGAAGGCGTCAGCGGCACCTGGAAGAACCTGACCGACAGCGTCAACACGCTCGCCGACAACCTCACGACGCAGGTCCGGAACATCGCGGAGGTCACGACGGCGGTCGCGAACGGCGACCTCTCCAAGAAGATCACGGTCCGGGTCAAGGGCGAGATCCTCCAGTTGAAGCAGACGATCAACACCATGGTCGATCAGCTCTCGTCGCTCGCCGACGAGGTCACCCGCGTCGCCCGCGAAGTCGGCACCGAGGGCAAGCTCGCCGGCCAGGCCAAGGTCAAGGGCGTCAGCGGCACCTGGAAGGACCTGACCGACAACGTCAACACGCTCGCCGACAACCTGACGAACCAGGTGCGCAACATCGCCGAGGTGACGACCGCCGTCGCAAAGGGCGAGCTGTCCAAGAAGATCACCGTCGACGCGCGCGGCGAGATCCTCGAGCTGAAGAACACGATCAACACGATGGTCGACCAGCTGTCGACGTTCGCAGCCGAGGTCACGCGCGTCGCGAAGGAGGTCGGCACCGAAGGGAAGCTGGGCGTGCAGGCGCAGGTCGAGGGCGTGAGCGGCGTGTGGAAGGGACTGACGGACAACGTCAACCAGCTCGCCGGCACGCTGACGACGCAGCTGCGCGCGATCTCCGAGGTCTCGCAGGCCGTGACGCAGGGCGACCTGACCCGCTCCATCGCCGTCGAGGCGCAGGGCGAGGTCGCCGAGCTGAAGGACACGATCAACCAGATGATCGCCAACCTCGCGGAGACGACGCGCACGAACCAGGAGCAGGACTGGCTCAACTCGAACATGGCGCGGTTCACCGGCATGCTGCAGGGGGAGCGCGATCTCGAGACCGTCTCGCGCCTGATCATGTCGGAGCTGACGCCGCTCGTCGGCGCGCAGCACGGCGCCTTCTTCCTGCTGGAGTCTCCGGGCGGCGAGGGCGACGACTTCCACCTCAGCCTGATCTCGTCGTACGGCTACAAGCAGCGCAAGAACGTCCCGACCAAGTTCAAGATCGGCGAAGGCCTCGTCGGACAGTCGGCGCTCGAGCTGAAGCCGATCCTGGTCACGCAGGCACCGGACGACTACGTCCGCATCACGTCCGGGCTCGGCGAGGGCGCGCCCGTGAACGTCATCGTCCTCCCCGTCCTGTTCGAGGAGCAGGTCATGGCCGTGATCGAGCTCGCCTCGTTCCAGCGTTTCAATCCCGTCCAGCAGACGTTCCTGGAGCAGCTCTCCGAGTCGATCGGCGTGGTGCTGAACACGATCCAGGCGAACATGCGGACGGAAGAGCTGCTCGAGCAGTCGCAGCAGCTGACGCAGGAGCTGCAGAGCCAATCCGAGGAGCTGCAGACACAGCAGGAGGAGCTGCAGCAGACGAACAAGGAGCTGGAGGAGCAGGCCGCGTCCCTGAAGGCTTCCGAGGAGCTGCTGCAGACACAGCAGGAGGAGCTGCAGCAGACGAACGAGGAGCTGGAGGAGAAGGCGCAGCTGCTCGAGGAGCAGAACCGCCGCATCGAGATCAAGAACCGGGAGATCGAGCTCGCGCGCGCCGCGCTCGAGGAAAAGGCGGAGCAGCTCGCGCTCTCGTCGCGCTACAAGTCCGAGTTCCTCGCGAACATGTCACACGAGCTGCGCACGCCCCTCAACTCGCTGTTGATCCTGGCGAAGCTGCTCGCGGAGAACTCCGAGCAGAACCTCAGCCCGAAGCAGATCGAGTTCGCGGACACGATCTACAGCGCGGGCTCGGACCTGCTCGGGCTGATCAACGACATCCTCGACCTCTCGAAGGTCGAAGCCGGCCGCATGGACGTGCACGTCGGCGACGTGAAGCTCTCCGACCTGCGCGACTTCGTCGAGCGTTCGTTCCGACCGGTCTCCGAGGACAAGAACCTCGGCTTCGAGATCGAGGTGCACGGCGCGAACGTCCCACCCACGATCGAGACGGACGAGCAGCGTCTCCAGCAGGTGCTCAAGAACCTGCTGTCGAACGCGTTCAAGTTCACGCAACAGGGCGGCGTCAAGCTGCGCGTCAGCGTCGCCGAAGGTCGCCAGTTCGCGAGCGAGGCGCTGACGCGTGCCGATACCGTGCTCCAGTTCGCCGTGCAGGACACCGGCGTCGGCATCCCGCACGACAAGTTGCGCCTGATCTTCGAGGCGTTCCAGCAGGCGGACGGCACGACCAGCCGGCGCTACGGCGGTACGGGGCTCGGTCTCTCGATCAGCCGCGAGATCGCGCGCCTGCTCGGGGGCGAGATCCATGTCGAGAGCACCGTCGGCGAGGGCAGCACGTTCTGCCTCTACCTGCCCGCGACCTACCAGGTCATCGAGCACCTGCCGCGGGACGAGGTCGCGGTCGACGAGGTCGTGTTCACGGCCGAGACCCCTGAGCTGACGAACGGTGGCCCGCCGGCGGAGCCGGTGCTCGAGGAGCCGGAGCTCGACCCCGCGCTGCTGCTGCCGAGCGAGGTCCGCGACGACCGCGACGAGATCGAGCAGGGTGACCGCGTCGTCCTGATCGTCGAGGACGACCCCGAGCTGGCGCGCACCGAGCTCGACGTCGCGCGCGAGCGCGGCTTCAAAGGGATCGTCGCGCTGCGCGGCGATTCGGGCCTCGCCCTCGCCCACGAGTACAAGCCCGACGCGATCATCCTGGACATGAAATTGCCGGTCCTGGACGGCTGGGCCGTCCTGGAGCGGCTGAAGCAGCATCCGGAGACACGCCACATCCCGGTGCACATCGTCTCGGCCGGGGACGGCCGCCAGAACGCGCTCCGCGCCGGCGCGGTCGCGTTCCTCGAGAAGCCCGTCTCGAAGGAGGGGCTCGAGGAGACGTTCGTCGAGATCCGCAGCTTCATCGACCGTGAGGTCAAGCGTGTGCTCGTCGTCGAGGACGACGAGGATCAGCGGCGCTCGGTCGTCGAGCTGATCGGCGGAGGCGACGACGTCGAGGTGACGGCTGTCGGCTCGAGCGAGGAGGCGCTCGAGGCGCTGGAGCTGCAGCGGTACGACTGCATGGTGCTCGACCTGAAGCTCCCGAAGCGCGGCGGTTTCGAGCTCCTCGAGCAGATCAAGGAGGACCCGCGGTTCTCGTCGACGCCGGTGATCGTCTACACGGGCAAGGAGCTGACGCAGAGCGAGGCGACCAAGCTGCGCAAGCTCGCCGACACGATCGTGGTGAAGGACGCGAGCTCGCCCGAGCGCCTGCTCGACGAGACGGCGCTCTTCCTGCACCGCGTCGAGCGGAAGCTGCCGCAGGAGAAGCGCCGGCTGCTCGAGCAGCTCCACTCCGCCGAGGAGGTCTTCAAGGACAAGAAGATCCTCGTCGTCGACGATGACGTACGGAACGTCTTCGCGCTGACGAGCGTGCTCGAGAGCCACGGCATGGAGGTCCTGTACGCGGAGAACGGGCGGGACGGCATCGAGCTGCTCCGCGCCAATCCGGAGGTCGATCTCGTCCTGATGGACATCATGATGCCGGAGCTCGACGGCTATCAGACGACGCGCTCGATCCGTGAGGACGACGCGTTCAAGCAGCTCCCGATCATCTCGCTGACGGCGAAGGCGATGAAGGGCGACCGGGAAAAGGCGATCGCGGCCGGCGCGTCGGACTACATCACGAAGCCCGTCGACACCGACCAGCTGCTGTCGCTGATGCGAGTCTGGTTGTACAAGTAGGGCGATGGCGTCGTCGGTCGAGCAGCCGGCTGCGCGGGAGGACGTCGACGAGATCGAGCTGGCGCTGCTGCTCGAGGGCATCTACCGGCGTTACGGCTTCGACTTCCGCGAGTACGCACCGGCCTCGCTCCGCCGCCGGGTCTGGCGCCGCGTGCACGCGGAAGGCCTGACGACCCTCTCCGCGCTGCAGGACAAGCTGCTGCACGACCCCAATTGCATGGAGCGGTTGCTGCTCGACCTCTCGATCAACGTCACAGCGATGTTTCGCGACCCGTCGTTCTACGTCGCGTTCCGCGAAAAGGTCGTCCCACTTCTGCGCACGTACCCGTTCACACGCATCTGGATGGCCGGGTGCTCGACCGGCGAGGAGGTCTACTCGCTCGCGATCCTGTTGCACGAGGAGGACGTCTACGACCGCACGCGCATCTATGCGACCGACATCAACGAGTCGGTGCTCGACCGCGCGCGGGCCGGTGTCTTCCCGCTCGACAAGATGCGGGAGTACACCCAGAACTACATCAAGGCGGGCGGCAAGCGCGCTTTTTCGGAGTACTACCTGGCGAAGTACGACGGCGCCCAGTTCCAGCGCTCGCTCGCCGAGAACGTCGTCTTCGCGCAGCACAACCTCGTCTCCGACCGGTCGTTCAACGAATTCAACGCGATCGTCTGCCGCAACGTGATGATCTACTTCGACCGGTCGCTCCAGGACCGGGTGCACCGCCTCTTCTACGAGAGCCTGATCACCTTCGGCGTGCTCGCGCTCGGCGCGAAGGAGTCGATTCGCTTCAGCCCGTTCGAGGACAGCTACGAAGACCTGGACGCCGGGGAGCGGATCTACAGAAAGGTTCAATGACATTCCACCCGAGCGAAGCGAAGGGTCACACCGAACCCCAGAAAAATGCGCAGCACTCTTCTGGGTTTGAGATTGTCTGCGTCGGGGCGTCGTGGGGCGGGCTCGAGGCAGTGGGCCGGCTTCTCTCGGACATCCCGGAGGAGATCGAGGTGCCGATCGTGATCGCGCAGCACCGGCACCCGACGTCGCCGGCGACGCTCGCGGAGCTGTTGCGCCTCCGCGTCAAGCGGCCGGTGCAGGACGTCGAGGACAAGATGCCGATCGAGCCCCGCAACGTCTACATCGGCCCGCCCGACTACCACGTGCTCGTCGAACGTGGCTCCTTCGCACTTTCCGTCGACGAGCGAGTCCAGTACTCACGGCCGTCGATCGACGTGCTGTTCGAGTCCGCCGCCTATGCCTACGGGCCGGCGGTGATTGGGATCATCCTTACGGGAGCCAACCAGGACGGCGCGGCGGGATTGGCCCTCGTCAAGCGGCGCGGCGGCGTCGCGGTGATCCAGGATCCGCGCAGTGCCGCGAAGCGGACGATGCCCGACGCGGCGATCGCCGCGACCGCGGCCGACGCGATCCTGCCTCTTGAAGAGATCGGCAAGTTCATCTATGGCGTGTGCGTGCGCGAGGCGGCGCCCGGCTGATGGCCAATGTCCTGCTCGTCGACGACAGACCCGAGAACCTGCTCGCCCTCGAGGGCATCCTCGAGCCGCTCGGACAGAACCTGATCGAGGCCCATTCCGGCGAAGACGCGCTGCGGCAGCTGCTGCGCCAGGACGTCGCCGTGATCCTGCTCGACGTGCAGATGCCCGAGCTGGACGGCTTCGAGACGGCACGGCTGATCAAACAGCGCGAGCGCACGAGCCACGTCCCGATCATTTTCATCACAGCGATCTCGAAGGACGAGGAGCAGGTCTTCCGCGGCTACTCCGCCGGCGCGGTCGACTACGTCTTCAAGCCGTTCAACCCCCAGGTGCTGCGCTCGAAGGTCTCCGTCTTCATCGAGCTGCACGAGAAGAACGAGCAGCTGCGCCGCCAGGCGGAGCTGCTGAAAGAGCAGGAGCTCGCCGAGCTGCGGCGCGAGAGCGAGGAGCGGTATCGCTTCCTCGCCGAGGCGCAGCCGGACCAGATCTGGACGGCGCAGCCGAGCGGCGAGCTCGACTACGTGAACCAGCGCGCGCTCGACTACTTCGACGCTTCGTTCTCCGAGCTCGTCAAGAGCGGGTGGACGCAGGTCGTCCACCCCGAAGATCTCGGACGGATGCTCGAGCGCTGGCAGGAGGCGCTCGGCACCGGGCAGCCCTACGACAACGAGCTCCGCCTCCGCCGCGCGTCCGACGGGTCGTACCGCTGGCACCTGACCCGCGCGGTCGCCATGACGAACCGGCGGGGAGACGTCGTCAAGTGGTTCGGCTCGAACACGGACATCGACGACCAGAAGCGCGCGGAGGAGGCGCAGCGCTTCCTCGTCGAAGCCGGCGCGGCGCTGGCCGCCTCGCTCGACTACCGCCAGACGCTCGCGGCTGTCGCGAAGCTCGCCGTGCCGCGCATCGCCGACTGGTCCCGCGTCGACATGGTCGTGAACGACAGGCTGCGCACGCTCGCCGTCGAGCACGTCGATCCGCACAAGGTCGAGCTCGCGCTCGAGCTCGGCCGCCGCTACCCGGAGAGCCCGGACGCGCAGCAGGGCCCTCCCCACGTACTGCGCACCGGCAAGAGCGAGCTCGCGTCGGAGATCAGCGAGGAGCGGCTCGCCGAGCTCGCCACCGACGACTTCCATCTCGGGCTCGTGCGGGAGCTCGGGTTCCAGAGCTACATGTGCGTTCCACTCGCCGTGCACGGCCGCGTGCTCGGCGTCATCTCCTTCGTGTCGGCGGAGTCGGGGCGCCGCTACGGGCCGGAGGACCTCGCGCTCGCGGAAGACCTCTCGCGCCGTGCGGGAACGGCGGTCGAGAACGCGCAGCTCTACCGCGAGGTCGAGGAACGAGCTCAGGCGGCGCGCGTGCTCGAGACGGTCGGTGACGGCGTCTTCCTCGTCGACGGCGCGGGAATCGTCCGGCTCTGGAATCGCGCCGCGGAAGGCATCACCGGCATCCGCGGCGATGACATCGTGGGACGGCGGCTCGAGGAAGCGCTGGCCGGCTGGGAAGGCATCTCGGGCAACGCCGAGACGGTGCCGCTGGAGCGTGACGGGCGAGAGCGGTGGATCTCGATCTCCGCCGTCTCCTTCGACGAGGGAACCGTGTATGCGTTCCACGACATCACCGAGGAACGCGCGCTCGAGCAGATCCGGCAGGACCTGGTCGCGACGGTCTCGCACGAGCTGCGCACCCCGCTGGCTGCGATCTACGGCTCGGCCGTGACGCTCGACCGCCGCGACATCGAGCTCCAGCGGGACGTCCAGGCGAAGCTGCTGAACGTCATCGTCGAGGAGTCCGCGCGCCTGACCGGGATCGTCAACGACCTCCTGCTCGCGAGCCAACTCGACGCCGACCGGCTCGACGTGCAGATCGGGAGCTGCGATGCGCGGACGCTGGTGGAGGACGTCATCGCCGCTGCCCGCACCCATCTCCCGGACGGCGTTCAGGTCGCACTCGAGCCGATCGCGGGCGACGTCCCTCCGGTCGCAGCGGACGAGGCACAGCTGCGGCAGGTTCTGGACAACCTGCTCGACAACGCGGTCAAGTACTCACCCGCCGGCGGGGACATCCGGCTCACCGTCGAGGCCGCGGACGAAGCGGTCCGCTTCGCGGTCGCCGACGGGGGCCTCGGCATCCCGGCCGTCGAGCAGAGCCGGATCTTCGAGAAGTTCTATCGCCTCGACCCCGACATGACCCGGGGCATCGGTGGGACGGGACTCGGCCTCTACATCGCCCGGGAGCTCGTCCGGCGCGTGAACGGCCGGATCTGGGTCGAGCCCAACGACGAGCAGGGCTCGATCTTCTACGTCGAGATCCCGGCCGTCCTTCAGCCGGAAAGTGGGCCAACCCACCGGGAAGAGGCGGCGGTACGCCGGTAAAAGAGTGTGGGTAACCGTATTCGGCGGGCCGCTCCGGGGGACGAAACTGTGAGCGTGACAGTTCTGATCGTCGACGACCACCCGAGCTTTCGGGCCAGCGCGAGGACGCTCCTCGAGGCTGAGGGATACGACGTCGTCGGCGAAGCCGAGAACGGGGAGTCCGCGGTCGCGGCCGTGCGGGATCTGCATCCCGACCTCGTTCTGCTCGACGTGCAGCTCCCGGACCTCGACGGCTTCCAAGTCGCCGACCGGCTCCGGAAGCTGGAGGATCCCCCTGCGGTGATTCTCACTTCGAGCCGAGACCGAGCCGACTACGGACGCTGCATCGGTGATTGCGGCGCCCGCGGCTTCGTCCCGAAAGCAGATCTGTCCGGCGCCGCGATTGCGGCGCTTTTTGCTGCGTGAGACCGTCGCACCGTCCCTGGCTCTACTTCGGGCCGGCGGCGATGGCGGCGGCTTCGGTCGGAGTCGCGCTCACGCTGACGAGCGACCACGAGGAGCATCCCGGCTTCACGATCGCGCTGGCGCTGTTCGTGAGCATGTCGTTCGTCGTCGCCGGTTTGATCGGGTGGACGCGCCGACCGTCGAACCGCACGGGGATGTTGATGGTCGCGGTCGGCTTCGGCGTGCTGACGACCAGCCTCTACGAGGCGAACTACGCACTCCCGTTCACGCTCGGGAATCTCCTCGGCAGTCTCTTCATCGCCGCGTTCGTGCACCTGCTGCTCGCATATCCGAGCGGCAGGCTGATCAGCCGCAACGGACGCATCATCGTCGTCGCCGCTTACGCGACAGCGTTCTTGGCGCCGCTGCTCGACTCGATGTTCCCCGAGCGCCATACGTGCAAGCCCCACGCCTGCCCGGACAACCTCGTGCTGGTTTCGCACGATCACGCGGCGCACATCGCCGCGACGGCGATCTGGACGACGGCTGCCGTGGCGCTCTTCGCCGCTGCGTTCTGGCTGATCGTCGGGCGGTGGCGGCGTGCCACTCCGGCGATGCGCCGGCAGCTGCGCCCCGTGTATCTCGCCGGCGGACTGAGCGTCCTTCTGCTCGCGATCGGCTTCGTCGTCACGCCCTTCTCTGGTGTCGGCAACACGCTCGTCAGCATCGCGCTGATCGTGACGTTCACGGCGGTGCCGTTCCTCTTCCTCGCCGGCCTGCTGGGAACGACGCTCGCGCGAAGCGCCGGGGTCGGCGCGATCTTCAGCGCCGTGCCCGAGCGGGCGAGCCCGGGCGAGGTGCAGGAGGGACTGCGCCAGGCGCTGCGCGATCCGACCGCGGAGGTCGCGTACTGGTACGAGGAGGGCGGCCACTACGTCGACGTCGACGGCAACCACTTCGACCTTCCGCCCGATACTCGGCAGCGAGTCGTGACGCGCCTCGACTACGCGGACTCCCCCGTCGCGGCGATCGTGCACGACGCCGCCCTGCGCGAGGAGCCCGAGCTGCTGGAAACGATCACTAACGCGGCGCGGATCGCGCTCGAGCGCGACAAGCTGCTCGTTGAGGTGAAGGCGCGCGCCGAACGCTACCGCGCCGTGCTCCAGGCGATGCCGGACCTGCTGTTCCGCATCGCGCGCGACGGGACGTACCGCGGCTTCAACGCTCCCGATCCGCGCGACCTGATCGAGGAGGCCGTCGTCGGCCGCACGGTGCACGAACGGTTGCCGGGAGAGCTCGCCGACCGTGTGCTCGCAGCGGGCCATGCCGCAGTCGACCGCGGGACGCTGCAGATGATCGAGTACGACCTCGACTTCTCCGGCGAGACGCGCAGCTACGAGGCGCGGTTCGCCCCGAGCGGTGAGGACGAGTTCCTGATGATCGTCCGCGAGATCACCGACCGGAAGCGCCAGCAGGCGGAGCTGGAAGCGTCGCGCGCGCGGATCGTCGCGGCGGGCGACGAGGAACGGCGCAAGCTCGAGCGGAACCTCCACGACGGCGCGCAGCAGCGCCTCGTGTCGCTCTCGCTCTCGCTGCGCCTGGCACAGGGGCGCATCCGCACCGACCCCGAGGGCACGGCGCGGCTGCTCGACGCGTCGCGCGAGGAGCTGACGCAGGCGCTCGAGGAGCTGCGCGAGCTCGCGCGCGGGATCCATCCCGCCGTCCTGACCGACCGTGGCCTCGACGCCGCACTCGAAGCGCTCGCTGCGCGGACCCCGCTCCCGGTGGAGATCGACGGGCCCGCCGGCGAGCTGCCGGCCCAGGTCGAGGCCGCGGCGTACTACGTGGTCTCGGAAGCCCTTGCAAACGTGACCAAGTACGCCCAGGCTTCCGCAGTGGAGGTGAGGGTGGAGCGCTCGAACGGGATGGCCGTGGTCGAGGTCGCCGACGACGGCGTCGGCGGCGCCGATCCGCTGCGTGGCTCGGGGCTGCGGGGTCTCGCCGACCGCGTCGCCTCGCTCAGCGGCAAGCTCGAGGTCGACAGTCCGCAGGGCGCCGGAACCCGTGTTCGTGCTGAGATCCCGCTGGAGTAGGCTGCGATGCCGGATCTACCTCATGGAACGGTCACGCTCGTCTTCACGGACGTCGAAGGGTCGACGCAGCTCGTCCAGCGCCTGGGCGACCGCTACGCGCACGTTCTCGACGACCACCGGCGCCTCTTTCGCGACGCTGTCGAGCAGCAGAACGGCCTGGTCGTCGACCAGCGTGGCGACGAGTTCTTCGTCGTCTTCCCCGACGCACGTCAGGCCGCCGAAGCGGTGGTGGCGGCGCAGAAGGCGTTCGCGGAGCACGACTGGCCCACGGGGGTCGAGCTGCGCGTGCGCATGGGCATGCACACCGGCGAGCCGGCCGTTCGCGGCGAGACGTACTTCGGCCTGGACGTGCACCGGGCCGCGCGGATCTGCCAGGCCGGAAGCGGCGGGCAGATCCTGCTCTCCCGCGCCACGCGCGACGCGCTCGACTCGGAGCACGAGCTCGAAGATCTGGGCGACCATCAGCTGCCCGGGATCGACGAGCCCGAGCGGCTGTTTCAGCTCAACGCAGCCGGGCTCCCCGCCAGGTTCCCGCCGCTCAGCACCGCACGCAAAGGCTTTCGCGGCGTGCGCGTAGTCCTCGCGGACGATTCAGTCCTCCTGCGCGAGGGGATCGCGCGCCTGCTCGAGGACGCGGGCTTCGAGATCGTCGCGCAGAGCGGGACCGCCGACGATCTCCTACGCCACGTCGGCATGCACAAGCCGGATGTCGCGCTCGTGGACATCCGCATGCCGCCGACCCAGACCGACGAAGGACTGCGCGCGGCCAAGGAGATCCGCGAGCGCTGGCCGGAGACGGGCGTGCTCGTCCTCTCGCAGTACGTCGAGCCGGCGTATGCGATGGAGCTCCTCGGTGAGAACGCGGAGGGCGTCGGGTACCTGCTCAAGGACCGGGTCTCCGACGTGGACGAGTTCGCCGCCGCTGTGCGCCGCGTCGCGGAAGGCGGCTCGGCGCTCGACCCGGCCGTAGTGTCGCAACTCGTCGGCCGGCGCCGCCGCGACGATCCTCTGGAAGAGCTGACCCCGCGCGAGCGGGAGGTGCTGGGCCTGATGGCCGAAGGCCGCTCGAACCAGGCGATCGCGGAGCGGCTCGTCATCACGCTGCGTGCGGTCGAGAAGCACGTGACCAGCATCTTCAGCAAGCTCCGCCTGCCGGCGACGTCCGAGGATCATCGCCGCGT